>OBLU010001665.1_pt1 | contig 20611 bp, 15 predicted proteins | sample 1518681 | NCBI WGS metagenome assembly OBLU01 (sample SAMEA3539304, study PRJEB22396) | soil metagenome | biome: tundra; feature: field; material: soil | place: USA | collected 2010-05 | depth 0.15 m
CTGGCCGGAAGCCCGGCACCGCGCTTTGCGGGACGAGATCGACCGTGTAAACCCGTCCCCCGTGATCGGTGATCGCCTCAACGGTGCACCGGATTTTGCGAGGAGAGCCCATTGTTCAGCCTACGCGGAGTAATTTAACCTCAGAGAACACAAAGAACTCAAAGAGAAACAGGCGGTTGGGCAATCGGGCGCGATCACTTTCCGGCTGAAGACCATCCCCTTCCAAAGTTCCCTTCCTTGCACGGCCACAGACCAACTTGTTCGCAGGCTGCACGCAAAGCAACACCGTGCAGGAGCGCGGACATTCTTGTCCGCCAGTTCCTTCCACGTCGCCTGGCGGACAAGAATGTCCGCGCTCCTGCAGTTTCTGCTTTGCCGCTCTGTGTTCTTTGCGCTCTTTGTGGTTGGCCAACTTCGGTCTATAGAGGGAGGTCGAGTCGTCGGCTCGTGGCAATGTCATTATGCGCCCCTCCCCTCCAAGTCCGATGTTCAAGGTTCCAGGTTCAATGTTCAAAGTTCGATGTTCAGCCCTTCCGGTTCGGAATGCTCGCGATGAAACCATCAATCGTCCCCAGCACATGCTGGATCATCTCCGGCGTCAGGCCGGGATACACGCCGATGAAAAAGGTGTTGGTCGTGATCAGGTCGCTGTTGGAGAGCGACCCGACGACGCGGTGCTCAATTTCCGCATAGGCCGGATGCCGCAGCAGGTTCCCGCAGAAAAGGTTGCGCGTCTCGATACGCGCCGTCTCCAGCGCATTGACCAGTTCGGCGCGCGTGAACGGCGCCTCGGGTCGGACGGTGATCACGAACCCGAACCACGACGGGTCAGACTTCGGGGGCGCGGTGTGCAGAATCAAGTGCCGCTCGTGCTGCTTCAGGCCGGCGGCCAGCGCGGCGTGGTGGCGTTTTCGGGCGGCTACGAACTCGTCGATCTTGCGCAACTGGGCCACCCCAATGGCGGCCTGCATATCGGTCACCTTGAGGTTGTAGCCGATGTGCGAATAGACGTATTTGTGATCGTAACCGAAGGGAAGCGTGCCGAACTGTTGGGCGAAGCGTTTGCCGCAGGTGTTGTTTTCGCCGCCGGCGCAGTAGCAATCGCGTCCCCAATCGCGAAAGCTGCGGGCGATGCGGGCGAGGTCCTCGTTGGCCGCCGCCACCGCTCCCCCTTCACCCATAGTGATATGGTGAGCCGGGTAAAAGCTGAACGTCGCCAGGTCGCCGAACGTGGCGGTAAGCCGGCCCTCATACCGGGTGCCCAGCGCGTCGCAATTGTCCTCCACGAGCCACAGGCTGTGTTGGTTGCAGAACTCCCGCAGCTCGCGGACGGCGTAAGGCACGCCCATCGTGTGCGCGATCATCACGGCTTTGGTCTTCGGGCTCAGGGCCGCCTCGATCCGCTCCAAAGCCGGCACGTAGGTGCCCAGCTCCACATCCACAAAAACCGGCACCGCCCGATTCTGGATAATGGGATTAACCGTGGTTGGAAAGCCTGCCGCCACTGTGATCACCTCATCCCCCGGCTTCACCTGCCGGTCCTTGAGCCTGGGCGAAGTGAGCGTCGAGAACGCGACAAGGTTGGCGGAGGAGCCGGAGTTGACCAGCAGCGTGTTCTCCAGCCCAAGGAATTCCGCCAGGCCCGCCTCAAATTCCTCGGCATAGCGACCCGCCGTCAGCCAGAAATCCAGAGAGGAATCCACCAGGTTTACGATTTCATGGTCGTCGTAGTAGCGGCCGGCGTAACGCACGGGGTCCTCGCCCGGGCGAAAAGGTTTGGGGGCCTCGGCGGCATGATACTCGCGCACCAATTCGAGGATTTGCCGTCGCAGAATCTTGCGGTCTTTCATGAAGTTCGAGCTATGTAGCGGGCAATCTGGGCCCGGGTGAGGGCTTGGGCAAACGCCGCGCCGGGCTCTCGGCCCGTTTCGCGGTACCAAGTGACAGTCTCCCGCACCGCATCGGCAAAGGACCAGACGGGGGACCACTGCAAGAGCGCGTGCGCCTTGTCTGTGGCCAATTGCAGCAGGCCAGCCTCATGCACCGCATTGGGATCACTGCGGTCCTCCCAGCGACCGGGCCAGTGCTTGAGAACCTCCTGGACCAGATCGGCCACGCTACGGTTGGCGTCGCGCCCCGGCCCGAAATTGAAAGCAGAATCCAAAGAAGTAGCCGGCCAATGGCTGACAGTGGCTATCTGTTCCAAGGACTTTGGGCTTTGGACTTTGGGCTTTGCTTCAGTCCTCCGTCCTCCGTCCTCTGTCCTCTGTCCTCCTCCCAAGCAGGCAGCCAGCCACAAATACCCCCCGACCGGCTCCAGCACATGCTGCCACGGCCGAGTGGCGCCCGGGTTGCGCACGGGGATCGGCTGGTTCCGTTGCAAGGCGCGCACGCAGTCGGGCACGATGCGATTGACCGCCCAATCGCCGCCGCCGATAACATTGCCGGCGCGGGCACTGGCAATTTTCACCGGATGCCCTTGGAAGAAGGAGCGGCGATACGAGCTGATCGCCAGTTCGGCGGCTGCTTTGCTGGCGCTGTAGGGATCGTAACCGCCCAGGGGGTCTTCTTCGCGGTAGCCGTACACCCATTCGCGATTCTCGTAGCACTTGTCCGTCGTGATCAACACGGCAGCGCAAGGATGCTTGATCGGCCGCAACGCCTCGAGCAAATGCACCGTCCCCATCATATTGGTGTTGAACGTTTCGGTGGGCGTGGCGTAGGACTCGGTGACCAGCGGTTGCGCGGCCAGGTGAAACACAAAGTCGGGCCGGGCTTCGGCCAGGGCGCGCTGCAAAGCGCCAGCGTCCCGAATGTCCCCGGTAAGATGCCGGAGCCGCGGCGCCAGATCGAGCTGATGGAAGAGCGCCGGGTCCGTCGGAGGAGCCAGGCTGTAACCGGTCACTTCGGCGCCAAGCTGGAGCAGCCATTCGCACAGCCAGGAGCCCTTAAACCCCGTATGGCCGGTGACAAAGACCCGCTTGCCCTGGTAATGACGCTCCAACATGGCCGCTTACCAGACTTTCCAGGGTGCGCGTCCCGAGTTCCAAAGACCCGTCAGCAGTTGCTGCTCCCGGTAGGTGTCCATGCATTGCCAAAAGCCCGCGTGTTTGAGCGCGCGCAGCTTGCCCTCCTGGGCCAGTCGATTCATCGGCTCCTGCTCCAGCATACAGTCATCGCCCGTCAAATACTCCCCAATGCGTTTATCCACCACGAAGAAGCCTCCGTTGATGTAGTTCTCCCCATGCGTCGGTTTTTCCTGGAAGCCCGCGACCGTGTCCCCTTCCAGCGATAGATCGCCGAACCGGCCCGGCTGGCGCACGGCGGTGAGCGTGAGCAGGGGCCGGTGCCGCTGATGGAAGCGCACGGATTCCCGGATGTTGCTGTCGGTCAGGCCGTCACCATAGGTAAGCAGGAAGGTGTCGGAATCAATATACTGCAAGACCCGCTTGAGACGCCCGCCGGTCCCGGTGGTTTGGCCGGTGTCCACCAGGGTGACGGTCCAATCTTCCTCGCTATGCTGTGTATGGTACTTGATCCGCGGGTGGGCGCCGAGCTTGAGGGTGACATCGCTCGTGTTCCACTGGTAATTGCGGAAATATTCCTTGATGCTCTCCCCTTTGTAGCCCAGGCATAACACGAACTGCGTGAAGCCGTGGTGGGCGTAAATCTTCATGATGTGCCAAAGCATCGGCCGCTCCCCGATCGGGACCATGGGTTTGGGCCGAAACTCAGTTTCTTCGCGCAGCCGGGTGCCCTGGCCGCCACATAGAATAACTACTTTCATGTTTGCTCGCGCTGTCCGGTCCCCAAGTTGGCGGGGTAACCAGGCTATTGCAAGCCAAACCGAGGCAGCAACGGACGACGAGGCGCATTTTCACACTGCCCTCGCGTGCAAATGGGGCAGTTTCTTCGCCCGAATTGCTGAGGCGCAATCGCGAGTCCGTGATGCTCAGGTGGAGCGCCGGTTTCCAAACCGGCTTAGATCGCGTGGGCGGCTTGGTGGACATCTTGCAACCTGGGGACACGTTAAGCCGGTTTGGAAACCGGCGCTCCGCTGGCGGGGCGAAGCCCCAGATTGTTCCCGAAAAACCGGCAGGACGGCAGGCAATCGGCACCGTAGCGTTAACGTTATAGGTCCATATGCACAAGGGGTGCACAAGGGATGCACACCGGACTATCCCGCCAGCAGTGCCGTAGTCCCAAGCGCCGCTCTCTCATAATTCGCCAACATTATCTTCCACACAGCCCGGCTATGCCTTTAGCATGGGCGGCGCTATGAAGAATCCTCATTCCTGTGAAGCGGCTGCTCGAAACCGGGCTGCTTTCAAGGTCTTTCGGCGCCGGCAGGGTGCGGATTGAGGTTGCCACCGCCGCGTGAAACAGCTCCTCCACAGTTTCGACGTGTTTGATACCGTCCTCACCAGAACGTTTGCGGCCCCCTGCGATCTGTTCGCGGCGATGGGCGAAGATGCCCAGCGGCGCGGCCTGGTGAAGCTCGCGCCACGGGAATTCGCCCTGAAGCGCATGGCGGCCGAATCCGCCGCGCGACAGACTGCGCCCGCGCACGAGCCCGGGCTCGGGGATGTTTACGCCGTTCTGGCAAGAGATTTGGGGCTTTCGCCGACCGAGACCCAGCGGTTGTTGGAACTGGAGCTTGAAACCGAAGAAGCCGCGCTCCAGCCCGTGCCCGGAATGCCGGAGCGTGTTGCCGAGGCCCGTAAAGCCGCTGGCCGCGTGCTTTTCATCTCGGACATGTACTTGCCGGCCGCTTTCCTGGAGCGCGTGCTGTCGAAACACGGCCTTTTCCGGCCTGGCGATCGGGTTTATGTCTCCGGCGAAGCCAAGGCTTCCAAGGCGGCTGGCGAGCTCTATTCCCGAATTCTCGCAGAAATGTCCGTCTCCCCGGCTGCATGGGTGCACGTGGGAGACCATCAGCAGGCGGATGACTCGGTCCCGAAGAAACTAGGCATCGTCACCAAGCCCTTCACTGACACGCGTCTCAGTCGTTACGAGCGGCTGGCCAGGGGTGAGGAACCCGTTGCGCCCGTTTGGCGATCCCGGCTGGCGGCGTCCATGCGGCTAGCCCGGCTTGACGCTGCCGGGGCGCCGGATCCCAAGCGCGTTATCTGGAACACCGGGGCGGACATGGCCGGCCCTCTTCTGTTTGGGTTCGTCTATTGGTGCCTGCGGCAGGCCGTGGACCGGGGCATCCAACGCCTTTATTTCATCGCCCGCGACGGGCAGGTGCTTCACAAGATCGCTTGCCAGATCTGCTCCGCCTGGGGCTTGCAGGTCGAGTGCCGCTATCTCTATGGCTCCCGGCAGGCGTGGCGGATACCAGCCTTGAGTGGTATTGGGGCGGAGGAAGTCGAATGGGCCGCCCCGAGTGACCATGACTTGTCGGTCGAGCACATCCTGGCGCGGCTGGGGCTGGAGCCCGAACCGCTGCAAGCTCTTCTCGCCGAGCAAGGATTCGCCCGGGAGCAGTGGCGCGGGCCGCTCACCCAGGCGCAACTCGAGCGCTTTCGCCGGGTTCTCGTCCTGGACGCCGTGCAACAGATGGCAAACCAGGCCGCGGCCCAAGCACGAGCGCTTCTGCTGCGCTACCTGGAGCAGGAAGGGGTGCTCGAAGGCGTGCCCTTTGCCCTGGTCGATATGGGCTGGAACGGGAACCTGCAACGCTGCCTGGGCCAGTCGCTCTTGCTCGCGGGCCAGGCGGATAAGGCCCGCCTCACCGGGTTTTACTTCGGGCTCTACCGCACCGCCTCGGTTCCCGAGGGACACACCATGCTCGACTACTGGAGCCAGTTGAAGGAGGCGGGCCATGAGCTCGAGTCTCAGAACATCTCCATGTTTGAGATGCTCACGGCTGCCGACCATGGATCCACCACCGGCTACGAGGTGGCCGGAAAGGTTATCCAGCCGCGGCTCACCGCACCGCAGAACTCCGAGGTCCTGGCCTGGGGCTTGGCTGAATTCCAATCATCCATACAGGCCTTCGGCGCTCGTTTTCTTGATCTGGCCAGCCAAAGCAGGCCTGCGCTCGCCGAGTTCCATTACGTCACTCGCCGACTATTTGAGCTCTTCTATTTCCAGCCAACACGCGAGGAAGCTGAGGTTTGGGGCCGCTTCCCGCTCCGGGGCCAACCGATCGAGAACATCCGTGGCCGCGTGGTGCCGGACTGGGGCGCCGCCCAAATGCTGGCCGCCCTGCGGGACTACCGCAAGCGACCGGACGGCTGGTGGATGGAAGGGACCCTGGCGGCCAAGCCTTCAGTTTTCCTCTGGCTGTTTCTGAAGCTGCGGGGTCTGCGCGCCTGGGCAAGGACACGGCGGGCAGCCGCCGCACGGGCTCCAGAATCCCGGGGTTAGCCCGGCCTATACCTGAGTCAAACCGCTGGCTGGTGGGCGGAGGGGGGCGGAGGCGGCACACCCGAGCCCGTTGCTCTGGATCTTTTTGCAGGTTCGACGGCTCAAAGCCAGACTTGCGGTTGCCCACAGAAGTGAAATTGGCGGTGGCAAAGGAATGGAAGATTGACTTCAAGAAGCCGCTCAGCAACCCTTCCCCTCACGATCCGATCATGAATATTGTTACTGGCGGTCTTGGTTTCATTGGCAATGAACTCGTCCGGCAGTTGTTGCGGGCAGGAGAAGAGCTCGTCGTGCTGGACAATCGCAACCGCACCGCGCCGGATATTGGCGATCTTGCCGGCGCCCGGGTGATCGAAGTGGACCTGACCCAGCATGAGCAGGTCGCTGCCACCTTGGCTGGCTTAAAACCCAAAACGGTTTTTCATTTGGCGGCCATTCATTTCATCCCCGAATGCAATGCCAACCCAGAGCGTACCCTGCGAGTGAACGTCGAAGCGACCATGGGCCTGCTCCGCGCCTGCGCGGCGGCGGGCGCGCAACATTTTCTTTATGCGTCCAGCGGGGCTATTTATGCCGATTCCCCGGCAGCGTTGAGCGAGGCCAGCACGATCGGGCCGGTGGATATTTATGGGTGGAGCAAGTGGTTTGGCGAGGGGCTTTGCCAATGGCAAGGCGCCGCTAACGGGCTCAAGATCACCCTCTGCCGCTTGTTCAACAACTACGGGCCGCGCGAAACTAATGCGCATATTGTGCCCGAAATTCTGAACCAACTGAAGCAGAGCCGGCGCCTGGCCTTGGGCAATACCAAGCCCCGTCGGGATTACATCCACACCTCGGACACCGCCAAGGCCCTCCGGTTGCTGGCCAACAAACCGCCGGCCACTTGCCAAATTGTCAATGTGGCCAGCGGCGCGGATGCCTCGGTGGACGAATTGATTGTGCTGCTTTCCGAATTGTTAGGCGAACGGATTGAGGTGACGGTGGATCAGTCGCGTTTTCGCCAGGCGGACAAACTGGTGCAGCGGGCGGATATTGCCAGGCTGCGGCAACTGACGGGCTGGCAACCAGAAATTCCTTTGAAGGAGGGTTTGCGCGAGTTGTTGAGATACGAAGGGTTGTTGCCCCGGAAATGAATCTCAATCTGCCCAACCTCCGCGCCTACCTTCGGGCCTGGCTGCGGCTGCCGCTGGCCGTCGGCACACTCGAACGTCGGCTGGAACGGCTGACCTTTGATTTGGGATGTGTCCAGGATCGATTGAGTGTTTCTGCGGCATTTCCACGGGAATGTGAATACCAGGTGTTCTCTCAAGCTGGCGACGATGGCCTCATCCAGCATTTGGTCCGGCACGTGCCCATCAGCCATCGGATCTTTGTGGAATTCGGCGTCGAGAACTATCTGGAGTCCAATACCCGCTTCCTCCTTTGGAAGGACCACTGGGCCGGGCTTGTCATGGATGGCTCACAGAAGCACATTGATTTCATTCGGCGTGACCCGCTTTACTGCCGGCGGGCGTTGAAAGCCGAGCGGGCTTTCATTACGGTCGCCAATATCAATCAGCTTTTGGCCGATCACCTGCCAACCCAATCCATCGGGCTGCTTTCCATTGACATTGATGGCAATGATTACTGGATTTGGAAGGCCATTCAAAAGGTAACTCCCGCCATTGTCATCACGGAGTATAATCATCGTTTCGGCGCTTCGCGGGCGGTCACGGTGCCCTACGCTGAAGATTTTGTGCGCGGCCAGGCCCACCCTTCGCGCATCTATTATGGCGCCTCATTGAAGGGGCTGTGGATTCTGGCCCAGGAAAAGGGATATGATCTGGTTGGCTGCAATAGTTTTGGCAACAATGCCTTTTGGGTGCGGCGTGATTTGCGGCCGGCTTCGTTGCGGGCGTTGACGACCGAGGAAGCCTATTGTTCCGGCCAGTTCAAGGAGGGCTGCGATGCCCGGGGCAACGCCCTGTCTCCCGAACAGGAACAGGAAATCCTCAAATCGTTGCCGCTGGTAGAGATTGGCACGAAATGAAAGTGGGAGTGTTTGAAACGGGGGGCCCGAGCTGGACGGGCGGGCTGACCTACCTGCGCAACCTCGGCTACGCCGTTCGCGCGAACATTCCTCAACAACTCAACTTGTATCTCGTTCACAAGAAAGGGAGCACACCGGTTTCTTCCGCCGATGTTTCCGCGTATTTCGACGGCGTTGTGGAGGTCAGCCCTTTTGGCGGATCAGATTACTCGCCAGCCGAGTTGATTCGGAAAGGAGTTTCCGTGCTGGCCGGCGGCGACTTTCTCAATGCCCGCCGCTTTGAACGGGTGCTGGCAGGGCAAGGAATCGAAGTGGTGTTCGGGAATGGTTTGAGCGCCAAGTACACGCTGCCCAGCGTGGGCTGGTTTCCGGATTTCCTGCACGTGGATTTGCCGCAGTTTCTCAATCGGAAGGAAATTGTGTTGCGGGATATGCTGGTCAAGCGCATGGCGCGAAACTGCACCCGCATGGTCTTCAGCAGTCGGCACGCCCGGAATAATTTCGCGCGTCTCCATCCGGCCCATACCGCAAAGGCGCGCGTGCTCAATTTTGTGGCTCATCTGCCCGCCGCCGTGAAGACTACCGATCCGGCTTATTTGTTGCCGAAACTGCGTATTCCCGAGAAATTCATCTACCTGCCTAACCAGCTTTGGCCGCACAAGAACCATCTCACGGCCTTTCAGGCGGTGAAGATTCTGGCGGACCGCCAAGTGCCTGTCTGCCTGGTTTGTTCCGGCAATCTGTGCGAGCATCAATACCCCGAATACAAGCAGCGTGCGTTTGATTTCGTTCAAGCCAACGGCCTAGCAGATCGCATTTTCATCCTCGGCATGGTGGATTTTGACGATGTCTATGCCCTGATCCGGCAATCCTGCTGCGTCCTGAATCCTTCGATGTATGAGGGTTGGAGCACTACTGTGGAGGAAACCAAAACCATCGGCAAACCGATGATTCTATCCCATTTGGAAGTGCATCGGGAACAAAACCCGCCCCAGACCGAATTCTTTGAGACAAAGAATGCGGAAATGCTGGCGGCAGCCATGGAGCGGGCCTGGCAGCGGTATCCAGCCGGGCCGCATCGGGAGATGGAAGCGGCAGCCGCGCAAGACTACCTGAAGCGTTCCAGGGCCTTCGCCCAATCCTTCGCTGACATCTGCCGGGAGGCCGCTGAGGCCGTCCGCTGAATTGTAGGAGACCACGTAACAAGAATCAGAGCCTCCAAGGAAAGCGGCATGAGGCCAATGAACTTGACCAGACACTTCGCAGAGGGCGGGCAGTCTCCTGCCCGCCGCTGTTGCCAACCAGGGCGTTTCAGACTCCGCCGCTCAAATCGGCTGCGGCTCCTTGAGACAAACGGCCACACAGGTGTTGCCAGTTTGGCTGATGCTTACTCTCCATAGATCTGCGACCGCTTGGGGCCCTTCCTTGCCGAACCGCAGCCGTGGCCTGCCCTTATCATCGTGAAGGATCTCAATGTCGATTGGACGCAGGCCGGCTAGCGCGTGTCCGCATTTAATGGCCGCCTCTTTGGCACTCCACAGGCCGCAAAACGAGAGCTTGGGCTCCGGTTGGCGGGCGCAATACGCAATCTCGGCACCGGTAAAATTCTCCACGTAGAACGGGTCTAATCGCGGGTCTTCTGCCACTGGCAGGCTATCGCAGCACTCGATATCGATGCCGACCGCGTGAGCAGCAAGCACCGCTTCTGCGGCGGGCGCCGGGTGGTCTCCGCTCCCAGCGGGTTCGGTCTTAAGCAAACTCTGCCCCAGAAGAGGCCCGGGTTGGACAGCCTGATTCACCGGTTGACCGTAGGGGTCGCAACCCCTCGGATCAAGCCCTTTTCGGCTTTCGGGTTTCATCCGGATGCGTCTGGTCAGCACCGCCAGGGAATGGGGGGCGTTTGCCGTGAAGGGCGGCATTTTGCCGTCCCACTCGGCGGTCGAATCGACCAGCGTGGCAACCCTGCGAGGGGCCATTCCGGTGGGCCAAACGCCCCTCGGTCCCACGCCAACGTTAACGTTATTTGTCCATATGCACAAGGGGTGCACAAGGGATGCGCACCGGAGTCTCCCGCCAGATGTGCCGTGCCGCCAAAAGGGAGGCGAGACGGGGGTGCCAACCGGTGTTGGGCGTTCGCGGCACGCATGGGTTGACACGCCCCACTACTACCGCAAACCCGGCGGACCAACGGCCCCTGGCCGGAATAGGGATTGACCGGGAACGATCAAAACCCCTAGAGTGCGCGCAGACTGATGCGGATCATTCTGAAGAATCCATGCGACTAGCGTTCGGCCTCATAAACAGCCTTGCCTGGCTGCTGCTGTCCATTCCCGCCTCTTGCGGGGGGGCCACTATGCTCACCAATGAATGGTCCCTGAAGCTCAATGCCCACTGTGATTCTGCCCCGGCGGTGGGGACCGATGGCACGATTTATGTCGGCACCTGGAACGGAGAACTCTGGGCTATCAAAGAGGATGGAACCCGCAAGTGGGTCTTCCGTGCGCAGAACGAAATCAAGTCTTCGCCCGCCGTCGGCTTGGATGGCACCGTCTATTTCGGCAGCCGTGACCGGAGATTCTACGCGGTGCGGGCTGATGGAAAGAAACTATGGGAGTTCCCAACCGGGGCCTGGGTGGACTCCTCTCCCGCGCTGGCCCGCGATGGCACCGTCATTTTCGGTTCCTGGGACCAGCGCCTTTATGCGCTGAACGCGGACGGCTCAAAGAAGTGGCAGTTCCTGACGTCGGGACCAATTGTCTCCTCTCCGGCCATCGGCGCTGACGGCACAATTTACTTCGGGTCGCACGATAAAAAGTTCTACGCCCTGGCAGCCGACGGTCGCAAGAAGTGGGAGTTCACGACGGGCGGCCCCATAACCTCGTCGCCCGCGCTGAACAGGGACGTATGTCTTTACTTCACCTCTGTGGACGGCTGCCTTTATGCGCTTAACTTCGACGGCAGTCTGCGATGGCGCTTGCGCACCGGCGGCATCACGGAATCGTCACCAGTCATCGGCCCGGACGGGACGGTTTACGTGGGAGTGCTCCAGCACCTCTGGGCGATCAGTGCCGACGGCCAGAAGAAGTGGGGAGCAGTCGGCGGCGAGGAATACCCGTTTGAAATCACGCCGGTTGTCCTGGCGAGCGGACCGATTTGCTGGTTTTCGCGCTATGGGCAACTCTGGTATTTCAGTCCAGATGGGAACCCGGGGTATGTGTACTGGCTGTCCGGCTATGGCTACGGCTCGCCGGCGGTAGGGCCGACCGGCGCCATCTATGCGCCTGATAATAGCGTTGTGTGGGGGTGTTTCACGGCATTGCGAGCGGGTGCGTCGCTGGCCCGCACGCCCTGGCCCAAGTTCCGGGGCAATGCGAGGAACACCGGAAACGTCCAGGATGGGGTTTCGGAGATTCCCGAAGCGACTGGGAACTAAACGCCCCCGGGAGGATCGCTCTTTGGCAGCAGCCTTTGCGCATCCATAACGACGCTTCCGTCAAGCCAGTCGATGTGGTGGTTGGCGCGGACATTGCCTTCCCAGTCGGGTTTTACTTCCGTGACCAGGCGCTCCCGGTAACCCTTGGCTTCCAGACGCACGATCTCGTTGATTCTCAGGCAATGCCCGTAGCGGACGAGACAGTTTTGCGAGGGCCGGAAAAGCTTTCCGCCAAGCTCGAATACGCGGCCTGCAGGCCTTGCGCTCTCAAGCCCCCGGACCACCGGGTTCGAAGGCAGCGGATTCCACTTGTCGGTGAGTGGTGTATCCGCCCAAAACACGAACAGGTCGCGGTTCAGCGCAAACATGCCTCGTTTAATCGTGGCAAACAGCCACCATTTCCCTCCATGCTCAAGCAGGGTTGCATCCACGTATCGGATATCCCGCATCAGCGTGGCCCGCTTGCGCCAACGCTCAGGAAACTCCTCGCATTGATACACATCGACAGCTCGCCCTTCTCCGCCCTCCGGGATCATGTGGAGCGTCCCCTCATGCTCAAAAAGAAATGGATAGGAAAGATGATGATCTTTCACCAAAACCGGTCTTGTGGGAGACACCACTTGACCATCCCGTGAGATCTGCATCACCGCGATGTGCGCGTGAGGTTTGCTGCAAAGCCACTCCTCGCAAAAAATGAACCAGTCGTCCCCACGCTTCCAGAGAAAGGGGTCCGCCCAGTTCCGATCCAGCGGGGGCAACAGCTTCCGCAGTTTGGCTGGCTGCGGATTCAACAGCCACTCTTTGTTCACGCGCCCCCACAGCAGGAACCATTGGCGGACCAACCCTCGTTCCTCCCTCCGGGAGATGCGCGCGTACCGCTTGCGCCGGATTAGTTCTATCACCAGGCGGGGGTTCGGTAAATAGGGTGATTTCGACATGAACATGACTCCAGGCAAATGACTCAGCTCCTTGCGTTCCGTGTCCTTTCCAGAATGGATTGATAGAATTCCCAAAACCGGTGGCCGGCACGGTCCGGCGTGCAGTGTGCCTCCGCCCACGCTTTGCCCCGGTTCCCCAAAGCTCGCCGTCGCTCCTGGTCTGCCTCAAGCGTAGCAATCGCTTTCGTTAGGGGCTCGACCGCCGGAGGACTCAGCAGGGCTGCGTCCGCTTCCCTCAGGTCGGTTGCCGGGTTAACTTTCGTCGAAGTCACCACTGGCAGCCCAACCGACATGGCTTCCGCTTGTGCGATACTAAAGGCTTCCCAACGGGAGGGCGAAACGAATATATCAGCCATGCGAAGCAGCGACCATTTCTTGTCGCCGTAGATCGGGCCGAGAAATCGAATGCGGTTCCTGCACCCGAATCGCTCTGCTAAGTGTTCGAGCTTCGCCCTGCCCTCCTGCCAATCAGGACCAACCATGAGCAGTCTGAACCGGTCCGGCGGAAGACAGGAGAAAGCTTGTACCAGGAGATCCAGCCCCTTGACCCATACATCCATCCGGCCGAGGAAGATCAGCACGATAGCATCCTGCGGTATTTCGTAATCGCTCCTCGATTCCGTGGGCAATGTCGCCAGATCCGGGAAGTTCACCAGATTACCCTGAATCAGCTTTAGGCCTTTGTAGCCTGGCAAGAGGAACCGCATCCGCCTTGCGGCGAAACTCGTAAGAGCGTGTATCCCGGCGGCATTGATCGGGCCTCGGTTCAGACAGTGCAGGTAAACGCCTTTCTTGAACCAATGCCACGCATTGTGGAAACTCAACTGCCCGTGCGAGGTGAGGACATAGGGAACATCTGCCCGGCGCAAATCGGACAGTAAGGAAGCGAACCTGCGATTGACACTGTGAAAGTTGAACAGGCTGCTGCCAGGGGCGATGGCGAATTGCTCGGCAATGGTCTCCCAGTGCAGATTCCAGAGAGAGTCAACCTCAACGAGCGGAAACTCCCAGCTAGTTTCAGCAGCGTCCTCGTCGGCCTTAGGGGCAATCCCCACCGCGTTGATCTCCTTCGCCCGCTGACACGCAATGAAGCTTCGGATGGCATTAGAATGCCCGCCGGACACCCTCGGCGTGTAGGGAAATACGTGGACAACATTCACTCAACTATGCTTCAATCTGTTCTGAAGGCGCAGCGCGATCCCGGCTAAAACACTGTTAGCTTCCCGGCCCGAAACGCTATCCATTCCCGAGGGCCGCCAGCAAACTATATACGCCAACACATCGCTTCAAGTCCTATGTCGAGCGCCCAAATGGGCCGCGCCATGGTGAACAACACCGCCTGGTAACGGCACTGCACGCGCCGAGTCGGCCTGCATGGCGCGCAGCATGCTGAAGTAATTGGATTCGAAAAAGCTTTGAAACCCCAGCGCCGTTCCCGCAGAATTTGCCATATGGCGATCAAGCCTACGGGAAACGCCTTGAGTGGCTGCCGGCGCATCGATTCCACCGCACTTCGCGGGCATGGGCGTTGACCGCGCGCTTTTTCGCCCCACGTCAACAACGCAATCGCTCCTGGTAATGCCGCGCCCGCTTAAAGTTCTGATGTCTGCTTACGCGTGCGAGCCAAACAAAGGCTCCGAACCGGCTGTTGGCTGGAACTGGGCGCTGCAGATGTCCCGCTGGCATTCAGTGTGGGTTTTGACTCGCGCCAACAACCGGCCGTCGATAGAGTCTGCGCCGCAGGCTGACGGGCATGGCCGGTTACACTGGGTCTATTTCGATCTGCCGCGCTGGATGAGTTTTTGGAAAAGGGGCTCCAGGGGCATTCAGGCTTACTATTACTTATGGCAAATGGCGGCGTGGCGCGTCGGGGCGCGCCTCCATCGCGAAATTGGCTTTGATCTCCTGCACCACGTCACCTTTGGCAAGTATTGGGTACCCAGCTATCTGGCCCTGTTGCCGGTCAAAACTATCCTTGGCCCCGTAGGGGGGGGAGAATCGACGCCGAGGGCGTTGGAGGGCAGCTTCAGCCCGCGCGGTCGTCGGTATGAAAGGAAGCGGAACCTTGTGCGGGCGGTGGCCGATTTGGACCCGGTGCTGCGCGCCACGATGTGGCGCGCCGGGATCGTGGCGGCGGCGACCGAGGAATCGAAGACAAGAATCGAGCGGCTCGGCGCACCACATGTGGTAGTGGAACCGCAATTAGGCATGAACGACGAAGAATTCGATTCCTTTGGCCGCTTTCCGATGCGAGCCGAAAAGCCCTTCCGTCTCATCAGTATCGGGCGGCTTCTGCATTGGAAGGGTTTTCATTGGGGATTGGCGGCCTTCGCACGGTTCCACCGGGTTTGTCCTGAAAGCGAGTATTGGGTGGTCAGCAGCGGCCCGGAAGCCGGCGCGCTCAAGCAACTCGCGGCGGAGTTGGGTATTGCTCATTGCGTGACCTTCTGGGGACGTTTGCCCGAGTTGGCGGACGTTTACGATAAGCTGGCGCAAGCCGACGTTCTGGTGCATCCGGCTGCCCATGAGGCCTTCGGCAACGTTTGCCTGGAAGCGCTGGCCGCTGGCCGGCCCGTCATCTGTCTGGACGCCGGCGGCCCCAGCCTTCAGGTCTCGGAGCAGTGCGGCTTCAAGGCCCCGGTTGATTCCCTGGAGCGGATGCTGGACTCGATGGCGCAAGCGATGGAGGTATTGTATCGCAACCCGGAGATGCGTCTGCGCATGGGCGCGGCGGCACGAGAGCGCGCTAGAACGCATTTTCATTGGGCGCGCAAAGCGGAACACATGAACGCGCTCTATGAGTCGGTTTGCCAAGCTGGCTAGCTTGGGAGCCACAACCACCGCCGTGGCTCGACGAAGGGCTTGCAGCGCAAAGCCCCCTGCCTTAGCCCTGCAACGCTGCTAGTGCCGCTTGCGCGCGCTCGCGCTTGGCGTGCCATTCGGCGAGGCGCTGCCGGTGCGCCTCCAACACGTCCGCCGGCGCCTTGGAAGCGAAGTTGGGATTGTTCAGCTTCTGTTCGGCCCTCGTGATTTCGGCCTCAATCTTCTCCAGCTCCTTTCGGAGGCGGGCTGCCTCGGCTGCGGTATCGACCTGGCCTTCGAGCGGCAGGAAGAGATCGCCTAGTTCCGAGTGGACCGTGGGTGTGCCTTTCTTCGGCTCGTAAGCAGCATCAATCTCCAGCGATTCGGCGTTGAGCAGCAACTGCAGCACCTTCGCGTCGTGCGGGAGTAATGCCTTCGCAGGCTTGAAGACGTATTTGACCTTCTTGCTGGCAGGAATGTTGCCTTCCCGGCGCAGGTTGCGGCCCTGGGTTACAAGGTCGTACTTAGCGTTGACCATGTCGAGGTAGCAGGAATCCAGGCCATAGTGGCCGCGGGAATCCTCGTCCAGGGGCTTCGGCCACGGGGCAAACATGATCGTGCTGCCCCCCTGCTGGTCCGGCATGTCGTCATGGTAACCCATCCCGTGCCACAGTTCCTCGGTGATGAACGGCAGGAATGGATGGAACAGCCGCAGGGTATGGGAGAGGACGAAATCAATAACAGCAAGGGTGTTAGCCCGGGGCGTTTCGCCATGCGTGATGCGTGATGCGTGATGCGTGACAGAAGAGGGAGCCTCGTTGCTTCGGTTGCCACCAGTAGAAAGAACCGCCTTGCTGGCCTCGATGTACCAGTCGCAATACTCGCTCCAGAAGAAGCGGTAGAGCGTTTGCGTCGCTTCGTTGAACCGGTAGCCCTCGAACGCCGTAGTGATGTCACGGATGGCTTGGTCGAGCTTGAGCAAGATCCATTTGTCGTCGCTCGTCAGGAGAGTCCGGTCGATCTCGCCTTGCACCTCGCCCCCTTGCATCTGGCGGAAGCGGCAGGCATTCCAAAGCTTGTTGCAGAAGTTGCGGCCCAGCTCGACATCCTTCTCGTCGAACAGCACATCCTGGCCGAGCGGGGCGCTGCGCATCGTGCCGAAGCGCAGCGCATCGGCGCCGTACTTGGCGATGAGTTCGAGCGGGTCGGGCGAGTTGCCCAGGCTCTTGCTCATCTTGCGGCCCAGCTTGTCGCGGATGATGCCGGTGAAATAGACGTTGCGGAACGGCAAGTCCCCCATGAACTCGTAGCCCGCCATGATCATGCGTGCCACCCAGAAGAAGATGATGTCCGGGCCGGTGACCAAGTCGCTGGTGGGATAGAACTTCTTGAGCGTAGGCGTCTGCTCCGGCCAGCCCATCGTGGCAAACGGCCACAGCCAGGAGCTGAACCAGGTGTCGAGGACGTCTTCGTCTTGAATAAACCCTTTGTTAGCGAGCCATTGTCCCCCAGTTGGATCGTCGGTGAGCGCCGAAATTACAGTAAGAGGATCCTGTGGGCTAGTTGGGCTTTCCGATAGTTCCTTAAACTCAAAAAGCACTTTTGCAGATGCTGATTCAGAATCTTCCACTATCCACACATTTCTGTTAGGATCGAGCACGGCTTTAGCTCGCACCTTTGATAGGACAGGATCATTGGAAATTCTGTTCGTATAGATCGTTTGACCCCATACCGGAACGCGATGTCCCCACCAAAGCTGGCGGCTGATGCACCAGTCCCGAATGTTCGTCAGCCAGTGGTCATACACTTTTGCCCAGCGGTCCGGGTGGAATCTCATCCGGCCTTCCGCCACGCACTCCTTGCTGAGCGGCACACTCGGATACTTCAAAAACCATTGTAGGCTCAATCGCGGTTCGATCGGAACATGGCTGCGCTGGCTGTAGCCGACGTTGTGGACGTAATCCTCGACCTTGAGCAGCAGACCTTGCTCAGTAAGCTCCTCGAGTACGGCCTGCCGCGCTTCCATGCGGTCCATGCCGTCGAAGTCTTCGCCCGCTGCATCGGTCATATTGCCATCCGGGCCAATGACGACGGTCAACGGCAGCTTGTGCCGCACGGCCATGGCGTAGTCCGCCGGGTCGTGAGCGGGGGTCACCTTGACGCAGCCCGTGCCGAATTTCGGGTCCACCAGTTCATCCGCAATGATCGGGATGGCCTTATTCTGCAAGGGCAGCAAGCAGCGGCGGCCCACGATCTTCTGGTAACGCGGATCGTTCGGGTTCACGGCCACGGCTTCGTCGCCGAGCATCGTCTCCGGTCGCGTCGTGGCGACCACCAGGAACTCGTCGGCCTTGGGCTGGCCCTTCTCGTCGAGGAGCGGGTATTTGAGGTGCCAAAGGTGGCCCTTTTCCTCGACCATCTCGACCTCCTCATCGGAGAGCGCCGTGCGGGCGGCGGGGTCCCAGTTCACCATGCGCTTGCCGCGGTAGATGAGCCCCTTTTTATAGAGCTCCACGAAGACCTTCTGCACGCAGCGTGAATAGGCCGGGTCCATCGTGAACCGCTCGCGGGTCCAATCGCACGAGCAGCCCAGCTTCTTGAGCTGCTGGATGATGATGCCCCCGTGCTTTTCCTTCCACGCCCAGACATGTTCGAGGAATTTCTCGCGGCCCAGGTCGTCCCGGTGCTTCATCACGCCCTGCTTCCGGAGCGTCTTTTCCACCACCGCCTGGGTGGCGATGCCGGCGTGGTCGGTGCCGGGGAGCCAAAGCACCTCCTTGCCGTCCATCCGCGCCTTGCGGGCCAGGATGTCCTGGATGGTGTTGTTGAGCACGTGCCCCATGTGCAACATGCCCGTGACGTTCGGGGGGGGGATGACAATGGAATACGCCGGTTTGGGAGAAGCGGGGTCGGCGACGAAGCAATTCTGCTTCAGCCAGAAGTCATACCACTTCTCCTCTACCGCCTGCGGTTCGTAAGCCTTCGGGATTTCAGACATAAGACACGGATTTCACGGATTTGCACGGATTCTCAGAGAACCACTCGTTTCCATGCCAGCGAGTCCTCACCGAAATTAACCAGCAGGCCCAACTTAAGCTTGGAGGCGGCAAGGTAGTTTAACACCTGCTTCACATGCGAATCCGTCAGGCACTCAATCGCCTTAGTTTCGAGAAGGATCTTGTCAAGAACCACGAAGTCAGCGCGGTAGTTGTGAGGCAGAATGATCGTCTTGTACTCAATCCGATACGGTTCCTCCCTTTCAAACGGGATTTGCCGGCAGCCGAATTCATACTCCAAAGCGTCCTTATAGATCACTTCATCATGTCCCTTCCCAAGTTCGCAGTGCACCTCCATGCACACACCGATGATCTTGAAGGTCTCCTCTTTATAAATGAGTTCGCTCATACACCTGGATCTCTTAGCCTCAAACTTCCCCTAATTCGTGTAAATTCGTGGAATCCGTGTCTCACTTCCGCGTCAGCGCGTATTCCAGGCTGTCCACCAGCGCCTGCAGGCTGGCCTCGATGATGTTGTCGTCCACGCCCACGGTGCCCCATTCCTCCTTGCCGTCGGTGGACTGTATGAGCACGCGGGTTCGCGCGCTGGTGCCGGTGGAGGATTCGAGGATGCGCACCTTGTAATCGGTCAGCATCACCTTTTTGAGGCGTGGATAGAACTTCATCAGCGCCTCGCGTAGCGCCTTGTCGAGCGCGTTTACGGGACCGTCGCCCTCCGCCACCGTATGGCCGGCCTCGGCGCCGACCCGCACCTTGACGGTCGCCTCGCAGATCGAATTGGCCCCATCCCGGCGCATGGAGACATGATAGCCGTCCACGGTGAAGGGGAGTTTCTTGTGCTGGAGCTCCCGGCTGATCAGCAGCGCCAGCGAAGCTTCCGCCGCCTCGAATTCGTAGCCCTCGTGCTCCAGTTCCTTGATGCGCGCCAGGATGGTCTTCAACTCCGGCGTATCGTTGGTAACGCGGAAGCCCAGTTCCTGCGCCTTCATTACGATGTTGCTCCTGCCGGCCAGGTCGCTGATGAGCACGCGCCGCCGGTTGCCCACCAGCGCCGGGTCAATGTGTTCGAAGCTCCGCGCCACCTTTTGCACCGCGTTGACGTGCATGCCGCCCTTATGGGCGAAGGCCGTCTGGCCCACCCAGGGTTGCCGCGGGTCGTGCCGGGAATTGGCAATCTCATCCACGAACTGGGAAAGCTCATGCAACTGGGCCAGTGATTTCTGCGGCACGCATAGCTTCTTCATCTTGAGCGCGAGATTGGGAATCACGCTCGTCAGGTTGCAGTTCCCGGTCCGCTCGCCGTAACCATTGATGGTGCCTTGGACATGGGTGGCGCCCACTTCTACCGCCGCCAGCGCGTTCGCCACCCCCAGGCCGATGTCGTCGTGTGTGTGAATGCCGAGGCGCGTCGTCAGCTTCCCGCGCGCCGCCGCGGTGATGGCCGCCACCTCGCGGGGCAAAGACCCTCCGTTGGTGTCGCACAGGACGACGAAATCCACGCCCGCCTTTTCAGCCGCCTGCCACGTCGCCAGGGCGTATTCCGGGTCGTCCTTGTACCCATCAAAGGCGTGCTCCGCGTCGTAAATGACGAACTTCCCGTGGTCCTTCAAGAAGCGCACCGTGTCGCCAATCATCGCCAGGTTCTCCTCGGGCGTCGTGCGGAGAACTTCCTTGACGTGCAGCAGCCAGGTCTTGCCGAAGATCGTGACCACCGGCGTGTGCGCTTCAAGCAACAGCCGGACCTGGTCGTCGCTCTCGACCGGGATGCCCTTCCGGCGCGTGGAACCGAACGCCGCCAGGCGGGCGTGCTTGAACTTCTTCCGCTTCGCCTCGGCAAAGAACTCGATATCCTTGGGATTGGACCCCGGCCAGCCGCCCTCAATGTAATGAATCCCGAACGCGTCGAGCTTCTCGGTAATGCGGAGCTTGTCCATCACCGAAAAGTTGATGCCTTCGCCCTGACTGCCGTCGCGCAGGGTCGTATCGTAGATTTCCACTTCGGGTTTCATAAGTATCC
>OBLU010001666.1_pt1 | contig 20563 bp, 15 predicted proteins | sample 1518681 | NCBI WGS metagenome assembly OBLU01 (sample SAMEA3539304, study PRJEB22396) | soil metagenome | biome: tundra; feature: field; material: soil | place: USA | collected 2010-05 | depth 0.15 m
TGTTTTGGTTGAAATTTTCCGCAGCGGCGTGTCCTCTTGGCGGGTGCTGACCACGCTGCGCAGGTCAACGACCGGGCCTGGCTGCTCGCGGGCATCCAGGAGAGGAACGAGAAGCAAAAGCCGCAATCGTGATTCCAACGCGGGACGTGCGGCATCCAGGTGCGCTGCCGGTAAAAGAAAGACCCCCGACCGAACGTCTTCGGACGGGGGCACTAGCGCTAGATTTTCTGTCAAACTGTTAAAGTGCCTCGAATCAATAAAATGAGGCTTGAATAAAAGTGGAACGTCAACCCTATTGGTTTGTTCCGTTCATCTCGCGCGGCTCCCAAACCGGGTTGTGAGTCGTCGCATCGGGGCCAGTAAGCCCAATTAGCAGTGGTAAATCCGGTTACCCCAGACATCTGAACACCTAAAATAAATGCTGGCATCATCTGGGAACGCAGCAAACGAGGCCATAACCCTCTACGCTCTATTTACTCGCCCGGCGCAAGGCTCACTCTGCTGGAAGGCTCCGTTCAGGCCTACTTACATACGTCACTCCACGGTCAATTGTTCTGAGCGCTGCCGTTATCGCTTTTTGCTACGCGCCCTTTTTCGAGCGCCTGTTAACGCTGAAATGACTGTCAGAACTATCGTCACCACAGCCCATGTCGGTATGTCTACATGAATCACTGTCATGTTGAACCCCTTCTCTGTTTGCTAGCAAATTCCAGGGCTGACAGTTTACCCGACAAGGCGAAGATAAATGATAAACGCTTCGAAGTCAAATCGACGATGAAAATTAAAACAACGGCAAGCGAAGATTCTGGTTACGCTGCCGGCGCGAGAGGCTAAAAGGCAGGCGCAGAGGAGCGTTAGCGGAACTGCACCCTAAAAGCAAAGAGGGGTGAGGGTTGAGAGCGAAAAAGTGTCAAAAGTGAGGGTTGACACGTTTTTGAGGGCTGACACGTTTTCGTTTTCGCCCACTTGCTGAACAAAATATTCAGAAATGTTCATCTTGCTTCCTTGACAAGCGTTAAGGTTGTGATATTCTCATTTCAGTTCTTTGTTATCTTTGTCATTTGGGGCTTCCTTTTTTAATTTATGAAAAAAAGGAAAATCAGGCAAAAGAGCAGATATGCATCAGAGTTGGATAATAGATTGGTGGTGTTAGAAAATCGGGTTGCTCAACTATTTGAGCATTATACCCGCCTGACGACGGAAGAAAAAGCCGAGGCTGTTAAGGAAGCCAAATATTTACAGCAAGTGACGCAGTTCTACCTTGGCGAATAATCTACGTATTGATTTAAATATCAAACCCAGAGTTTCTAAACTCTGGGTTTTTTATTTGTGCGCCCGGCAGGACGCACTTGGAACGAGGCAGCAAATTCAACGCAAAGACGCAAAAAATTTAACGCGATGCACGGCGCGCTTTTTCAAGCAACTTGTCCACGTCTTGCAATCCTCTTTCCCAATGAATTATCTGGCAGAGTGAACGGGAGTCGTTGAGTGCTGCGGTGGCTTCGGCGAATTGATTTAGTTTAAGGTGGGCGCGACCAATGTCCCGATATGAACCGGCAATTCCTCTCTGGTCACCCCAAGCTCGGTTCATTTCCAGTGAAGTCCTGAAGCATTCGAGTGCAGCGGCTGGTTCGCTATCCAGTAGACACATACCCAATTTGAAGTTGGTGTCTTTTCCATCCCTCTTGCCGCCATATTTTTCGGCAAGTCGTCGTGCCTCATCCAAAAGCGGGATGAGCATTTTGCGATACAAGGGATCCCTGAACATTTGTCCGTAGCCGTTCAAAACAAAAGTTCTCAACCGCTCTTGTGAAGGTTTAACCATTGCGAGCGCCGAGTCATAGAGATGCTGCGCCTGATGCTGCTGATGATTGGCAAAGTATGCACTCGCGAGGCGAGTCATGCACCGAACTTTCAGGATGGTATCGTCTGTCTCTTGGGCGATTTGCCATGCGCTTTTTTGACAACTTAGCGCAGCGTGTTTGTTTTGCGGCTCACACCGCAGATGATTTCTTCCCAACTGTGCCAAGATCAACACACGGAGTTTTGGACCCTTTGCCGAAACAAGCGATTCCTGTAGTAACTGCGTCGAACGGCCAATTTCCTGTTGCCTGCCGGAGTCATAGATCGCCTGCGCTTGGTCATAGAGATGCTCTGCTCGGAGTTCTGGTTCGTTGAGTCTGGTAGCTGCACGAGACGCGGCTTCATAAAGCACAATCCGTTGTTCGGGCAGTATCATCCCCCCCGCTATCCTTCCACCAACCTTGGCAAAGCGACTGCACAGTGATGCAAGGCCCTCATCAACATCAAACTCTTTAACCGCCCAAGCCCAAGCAGCGATGATGTTGGAACGTTCAACTTCAAACAATTCAAGTCCGCTGCGAAATTCTTCTCCATCCACAGAATAAATTTCGTCAGCCTTTGCCAGAACATCTGCAAAATACTCGGCGTGTCTGATTCGCGCCACTCGTTCAGAATCGCGCAAGCGGCTTTGAGCAAAAAGCCGCAATAGGTCGTGCAGATAATAGCGGTCAGTTTGTCGTGCGTGAAAGACCAACCCTTGGCGGACAAGTTGGCTCAACTGCGTGCTGCCAATGTCTTCGCAGATGGCCGCTTCCGCTTCTCGGTTGAATGTTGCCGGAAAGACTGCAAGTCTCGCAAAGACGTTTGCGGTTTCAGATGAGAGTTGTCCATAGCTAAGATTGAATGACGCCTCGACATCAACCAGATCGTCATGCGGATTCAGCCGTTTGAGCCGGGTTCGCTCGTCACTTAACTCAATTGCATACTGTGCGGGATCTTTATCGTCATAGAGAGAGAGGAACGTGCCAGCATTTCGAAGAGCCAGCGGCAGATAACCGCACAATTCAGCTATTGTGTGTGCAATATCGTTCGAAAGTCGCGGACAAACGATCTGTAAAAATTCCTTGGCCTCGACCGACGACAGGAAGTCTGGCCTCACGCAATCCGCGCCATCTAAAATGAGTTTCGGCCTTGCTGTGACGAGCAGCCCACACGGGGTATGTGGCTTTAACACCTTGGCCTCATCCGCTGTTTGTGCATTGTCCACGACGACAAGCCACTTCCCGTCCGCCAACGCATTGTCGTAAGCAGTCCGAAGCGACACTTGGTCTTTTGGCAATTCCGCCGTTGAGCCCTTCAGCACACGTAATGCTGCGATCAACACCTCGCAGGGACGTTGAACGGTGGTGGCTTGAATTTGTAGGGGGACGAAGATCTGGCCTGCGGGGAAATCTTGTTTTAGCTCGTTCGCCACCGATAATGCGAGCTGAGTTTTTCCCAAACCTGGCATGCCGTGAATAACAACGTGCCTGCCCGATTTCAATGCAGCGGCAATCCGCTCTCGCTCAAGGATACGCCCTTTAAGATCACCGTCCGCTGGAGGTATTTGCTCTGCGGCAGATTTAGGCTGCGCTTTTACATCTAGCAATTTATCTAGCTTTGCGTCCACGCTATCAAAACGATCATGTACCTTGTCGAATTCTTCACGAAGAAACGAAAATAATTTCTCGTCCTGCGAATTGAGAAATTCCTTGAAGCCAGCAAAATCGCCCAGTTTGCGAAACGCCTCTTCCAAGCGTGCGCGTTCTTCGGCGGACGGCGCAGCGGCAAGCATTTCAGTCATGTCCCCCTGAAGTTTGGCAAGAGTGTCGACGGTGAAAGCACGGAAGACCACCTCGCTATTTTTTAATTCCTCGCGGAAGAACGAGCAGAAGACTTCGTAGAAAGTAATTTTGCGCCCACTGGCGCCTGAGAGCGACCAGCCGTTCGAGACGTAATCATCAAAACACGACGGCTTGATACCGTCGGGATCGGGAACATGGTGGTTGCACCAAACAAGGAATTCGGTCTGAACATGGTCGCGCAGGCGTTGATCCAGTTGCTCGTGAACCAAACTGGTCAGTTGACTGCCCTCCAAAAGCAGAACAAAAGAAAAATTCTTGAAATTATCCGGGTTCTTTGATTCCTCAATAAGTTTGAACAGCCAATAATCGCCCGGTCTTTTTTCAAAAACATTTTTTTGAATCATCTCCGCGACTCGGTTAAAGAGCGCGGCCACCTTTAAATCCGTGATGAGCTTAGAAAGTGGCAAACGGTCAGGGTCGTAAATGGTGTAAGCTAGGGCGCACGCAGTTTTGGCAAGAGATTGGCGAAGCGCGTGGTCGAGGTTGTGATTGGGCGGCAGCGTTCCCTCCTTGGTGCGCGCGAGCAAACTGTCACCGATCTTTTCGACAAAACCAGCCCCTTTCAATTTCAGGGCTTCTTTCAGAACTTCCTTACTCGATCCCCAAATCGCTTCCGCTGCCAAAACAGTCCACAACAACATTGTGGAAATATGAAACACTCACGCGAAAAGAAAAGCATTTCTGGTGCTTTTCAAACGGCCGGGGTGAAGAATTTGAGCTGGCCTTTGCAGGGTTTGAAGGGAAGGCGGCGCGTCGGCGAGCATCCAAGCGAACACATCAAACAACGTCTATTCGACCTTCAATCGGATTCATGTTCGTGGCAGGCTGGGGGTATGGCGGCTGATGCGAAATCAAAAATGAATCCGGCGACGGTGGCGCTGCATCGAGCCGGTGCGGATTTACCGGGATGGATTTGACCATGAATTTGGCTTGTTCCCGCGAACCCATGCGGCAAATTGAACTCTTTATATGGCAAAAATTCTCGGGGAATCCGGCAGATACGTCAGCGATGAAGCCGTCAGACAACGCCGACGGATTTTGGTCACGGTCTGCGTGATAATCGCAGTGCTGGGCGTGATCGAAGGCATCATTCTTTCGTCCTATATTCCTCTGGGGTGGCTCGTCGGATGGGGCAAAGCGGCGATTTTGCTGGTTGCCTTGATTGGCATTTGGGCCATAGACAAATGGGGCAACGAAAAGCTCACGGTGATTGAAAAAAAACAGGACAACATGCGGCGCGGCGCTGCCGGTGAAATTCAGATTGGAAATCTTCTAACTAATTTGCCTGATGAATTTTGCGTCATCAACGACCTGTCCACGCCGAACGGGAACATTGACCATGTGGTCGTCGGCCCCACCGGCGTTTTTGTGTTGGATACCAAAGCATGGCGTGGCGTGGTGGCGTCGGATGGAAAGGGCGAACTGCTGCTGAACGGGCAGCCGACAGACAAGCCTTACGTTCGCCAGTTCGTGGGCAGGATGATGGGCGTGCGCGAAAAAGTCCTCATCTTGGCCCCCGGCATGGAGGCCCACTTTAACGCCGTTTTCGTTTTCACTGCGGCACGGGTTGAAGCCAGGTGGGGAACAACTGGATATTTGAATTGCGTCACCGATGACCAGCTTTTCAACTACATTGCGGAAAAAGATTTTGGCAAAAAATTAAAGACTGAGGAAGCCAGCCAGATTGCCCAGGCATTTCTTGGACTAGCGCACATGGACAAAGAATTTGGTCGGGGAACGAAATTACAGCCCGAAAACGGATGATGCGCGCTGCATTGAGCCGGTGCGGATTGACCGGGACTTTTTCGAGCGGCAATGTGGGGGGATTTTTGATATGTCAACAATAAGAAATGGGCCTGTTTTGACTCGAACAGTTTGCGCCTATTGCAAGGCGTCAGGAACGCTCACTCGCGAGCATCTCTGGCCAGCGGCATTACACAGCAGGCTAGTTGCTGCGGACGAACAATCGTCCAACACGTTTTGGCTAGCCCGCCTTCAAAAAGAGATTCCAAACGAACCGCAAATTCGTGACGTGTGCGCTAATTGCAACAATGTTATCCTTTCCAAGCTGGATGCATACATATGTTGCCTTTTTGATAACACATTAGTTCATATACGGGAGCAACACGAGAGAGTGCATTTTGAATACGACTATCACCTTCTCAAGCGCTGGCTGCTAAAGTTATGTTTCAACTCAGGTCGAATTCACAGCTCGCGCGATCTATTTGCCCTAGATGCGGTGCTCCCTTACATAATGGGAAAATCCGACATTATTGGAAAATCAGTTCAGCTCTTTCTTCAGCTTTCGTTTCCAGAAATAATTCCCGAGGAAGATATACACGTAAATGTTCCGCCTGAACGTCCAATCATTTGCAGGCCAACGATGAATCGTGTTGGACATAGTTTATTTCGCGTGCCTGGTGTGGGAGAGAAGTTGTTAAGGACTGTTCATCTCCGTTCGTTCACCTTTTATCTGGCATTCTTCAAACCGAACGAAAAACGCGGCGTCTCAGATGATTTTGCAGATTGTTTTTCTCGCTATACCAGAGCTGTGCTCCTAAGGCCATCGCAGCCGAAAATCGAATTGGTATGCAATGGCATCGGCGCATGGACATCAGTCAAAAACTCAAGGTCCAATAAATTGGTCTTCGATATTGATGGGTAAACTCCTTGGGATGAAGCGGCACTAGGTGAACCGGCCGTTCGCATTATCCAAAAACACCTTCTTATCGCGCCAGATGACTTTGATGTCTAATGAATCAAGCCAGTTGACGATTTCGTGGCTTGGCTCCCTGGGAAGAAGGATGGCTTTGTGCGGGTTGCCGAATTTTCTATTTCCCTGGTAGGCGTAATCCAGAAGCTGGCCCACCGCCATCCGGATGTTTTCCCGGCGCGCCGAGCTTTTGGCTTCGATCAGGTTTCGCCGGGCCTCTTCGTATGCATCGCACTGAAGGAAGTTGTATTTAACGGCAAAAAGCTTGCGATCCTGCCGCTCCAACCAGCCTCGATAGCCTTCCAGTAATTGGGCTTCGACTTTTCTTGCCCTTATGATTTTGGCTTTGGTTTGAAATGTGTAATCAAGTTGATGGTTTTCCGGTGAAGACACAATGCGAGGAATTGGACTACTTTTCTTTTGGCTCTGCTGGTGCTTGTTTGTTCGCTCCCCCGTTCCGCCAGAAGGTCTGCGGTTCTGAAGCTGCTCGTCGAGCCAATCGCAAACCTTTCCGTGAGCACCATACCAGTCGGGATGAAGTTGAACCAAGGCCTTGATGTGGCGCACTGCCTCCATGATCGGAACATCGCGTGGTGGCGAGCCGGTCCATGGTATGAATGGCCGCAATCTGCGGAGAGACCCGAAACTTTCGGGAGTTTTGAGGCCGACAATGCGCTTCGCGAATTCACCACGGACTACTCCGAACCCAATAATTTCTGGTTCATGATGATGTCGCCTCGCAATTATTATAATGTCGCCGGGCTTTATTCCTCGTTTTGTCCTGCCGGCGAATTTGGGGCCCATTTGGCCATGATCCCAATCGTTAGGATACCACCCCATGAATGCCGCTTGCGCGCGGACTGACGCTCGCCTCCAAGCGTCAACAGTCGATTCTTTATACCTGACGTTTGGCGATACGACCCAGTAACATGTTTTTTTGCCGAGCCACCTTTGTTTTATCGCTGCATTAACATTGCGGATGCCCAACCTTTTGAGCACCTGATACCACTGGCGGCCGAACGCCAAAATTCGATTGTGTTCCCTACGCACGCGAGCTTCTTTTTGCTGCCGAGTTAAGTGTCTGTAATTGGGCCAAAATTCTTCGATACCATCTGCCGGCAAACCGCGATTCCTGCCGGCCTTGTCGATGACCAAGCACTGGATATCCGGAATGTGCTTGCCCCAATCGGCCTCAAGTTGCTGAAGCATCCACCCCATTTTAGCGAGGATGCGTCCCATGCCGAGACCTACCCCTTCACCGTTCGGGCCGCGTCGGCCAATCCGATAAGCTAGTGTTCTGTATTGCAGCCCTTCAATCGGGCCAGCCCATTTTGACGCGACACAAGCGACCAACTCAGAGAGCGCGCGTCGAGCATATTGGTCCTCGGTCATAAGCGATTGGGGTTGTCAGAATGTGCGGCGTGTTTCGCCAGTGGCGCGGCCCATTTGACGGCGGCGCGGACGTGCGGGAGTTCGGCGGCGATGTCGGCACGTATGCGGGCGCGGATTTTGAGGCTTTCGCGCAAGACGCGCAGAGTGTCCTCGCCCATTTCCTTGCCGGCGAAGAGTTCGGGGAGCGAGTTTGCGAAGTTTAGACCGGTCTGAACTTCACTGCCGGTGAGCGGAACGCCAAGGTCGTGATTCGTGAGGAGCAAGCGGCGTTGGGGGTGCGTGGTCGCGCCGCAGGAATCCAGAAACCAGGTGCGCGAGCCGGTGGAATCTACATGGATCAATTGTAGGAGCTTCTTTTCGAGATGCCAGAGGTCGTGCAGGGTCTCCTCGGAGATGTCGAAGGTGCGCAGGTCGACGATGCCGCGCAGGAATGCAACATAGGCGGGTGAATAGGCCGCGCCTTCAAACAGCGGCAACTCGAAACGTTTCTGGAGACCAGTCACATACACCGGCGAGCGGTTCAACGCCTTGGCGATGTCGCCGAATGTTTGCATACTCTATGGCGCTGTCGGCATCTCCAGTAATGGCGTCACGTTCCTTACGGTCTGCTCCATGACGTGATAGTCCCGTGCCAATTCATCCCAAGTCTTGCCGTCCGCCCCTGGAATGTCTGCGATCGGAGTCGTCGTGAGGATGAAACCATCCATCGAGAACTTTGCTTTCACAAAATCCTTCCGGCTTGAGATGGTTTCCAGTTCCTTAAGGCAGTCAATCTTCGTGCTGTTCTTGAGGAATAAACCGCCGTGGTGCATTCCGTGGGATTCCAGGAACCGAAGGTGGACGCGCCCCGATGGCTTGTGACGCAACCAAAGCAAGAAGTCTGGGTAGAACCCGCTCTGCTTGAAGAAACCGACGCCGGTCTTGGCTTGATTGCGCAGGAGAAAGATTTCAACGCCCTTGAATAGTGCGTCATTGCGCTTGGTTTCCCAAAAGCCCCACAGCCGTTCCAACAATTCGCTCTCGTTCTTGCTCAAGCCCGGCGGACTGACGGCGAGGTCGGCGACAGCATACTTCTTATCTTTCGGATCAAGGAGGAGCGGGCTGTAGAGATGGCGCTCGATGTGCAGGCGCGGCAGCGGCTTTGTCCACTTCGTTTGCTGCAACTCACTGATCCCCTTTTTAACCAGTGCCTCCAGCTCCTTGAAAAGCTCATCGGAAGTCGTCCGCACTCGGAAGGTAACAGGCTGATCCTTCACGGTCAGCTTGGCCGGCACGATTTCCTTGCTCTCGCGTTCGCGCTCGCGCCGGGCCGCGAAGCGGTCGAGATACGCCTTGCAGGCGCGTGTGGCGGCGGCGTGCAAGACGGTTGGATCTTGACGGTCGCGGGTGGAAACTTTCACTTCACACTTGCCGAGAATATCCGGCAGAACCGTTCGCGGGATGTAGAAATGTTCGAGCCGGCGTGCTCGCTTGTGTGCGAGTAATGAATCATAAAGCGCGGGAACATCCACCAGTCCCAGAACCGCCGCCGCTGTGAAATCCACCTTCTCGCTCTCGCCGAGAGAGCCCGCGCCGATGTGCGTCCCTTGTAATGTCTGGACCCGCGGTGTCAGGTCTATGGCAACACCGAGGTTTTCCGCCGCGACAACGAACGTCTCCAAGCGCACGTTGAATTTTTTGCCCGGCAGCGGAACGGGCAGTGTCTTTTCTTTCGGGAAAAGGTTCTTGCTCGTCACAGTCAACTCCCGGAAGACACGTTCCCGTTGCAGCATCTCACGGAAACGCTGCACGTAGTTCGCATTCCAGCCGAAGATGTAGAGCGTTTCCAGGGGCGTGAGTTCGCGCGGGTGCGGTCCTTCTTCCGGCAGGCGGGCGCTGCGTTTGAGCGAACGGTTTTTGCCGCGCAGTCGCACACCGCGTCCGAAAAGCTGAATCACCTGCGAACCTTCGCCGCTGCCCATGTTCAAGAGCGCCATCGCCGACACGCGCCAGCTTGACCAGCCTTCGATGAACTTCTTCGCGCCGATGAGCAGATGCACGGGCGAGTCCGCCGCCTCGATCCCGTCGAAAAGCGAGCCGGTCAGCTTGTCGTCCTTCACTTCCAGCTTTAGATGCTCCTTAACGTGTTTCTCAAAGCTCGGCACGTCGCCAATGTTGATGACGGCAAAATAGGGTTTCTCTTTCCCCGTAGGCGCGGAGACACGCAGGCCAATTTCACCTGTCTCCCCAGCGAGATGCCACAACTCCAATCCGCCCGCGCCGTGAAAGACCTGGTCGGCTATTTCAGCGTAAAGCTGTTTCGCCTTCGCGGTGCGTAGATGTTCGAGTCGTTCAAAAAACAAATCCGCCTTCGTTTCCTCGTCCTGAAAGCCGCTCGTTCCATCAAGCACGGTCGCGATGATGCCCACCGCCCACTTCGGTTCTTCGAGAAAACGCTGGAGGAACGTCACCACCTTAGCCACATCAGCGCGCTCTGACTTTGCGCCGACGCTGTTATCGGCCTTGCTTCCCTGCCGCCGGCTCACGCTGCTGCCGAGCATGACCCAGAGCGGACGCGCGATTTCGTAGGGCCGGAATTCGCGTCCGTGACTGCGGAACAGCCGGAGTTGCTGGTAGAACACGAGCAGTCCACCCACGAGCAATTCCTGCGCGCGTTCCTCCGTCCCGGCGGAGAGATTCAACACCTCGAAATCCTTACCGTGACCGTCGCCGTGAAAATAGCGGTAACTGTAATCGAACAAGATGGACTTGCCATAGTCGCTCATCAGCAACTCACGCTTCGCTCCGCTGGCCGCGCCCACGGCTTGGGCAAAGGTCGCGCTGTATTCCACGAGGAAGCCGCCCGCGCTGAGTGCCTTCTGCCGGTTCTTCCACGTTTGCGCGTCGCTGCCGACGCCTTTGTGGCCTTCATCCACGAACACAAGATTGCTTCCACCCAATTCTGCGAGCGCGATGCTTACGCCATCGCCGCTCGCCTCATCGGCCAGCTTGTGGATTTCCACCACCATCACCTTTGGGCCAAACAGACCTCGCCCGCCGCCCGCGCTGCGTTCCTCGACGAGCCGCCCGCACTCCACGCCGCTTTCGCGCAATTCGCGCAAGTGTTGTTCGCTCAAGCCCTCGTTGGGCGTGATGAGCAGGATGTTATCCCATTCGCGGCGACCGTCGGCGCGGTTCGCCAACATTTCAGGATGTGCGCTATTGGCGAGATAATGGCGGAGCTGTCGGATGTGGGCGTGCAGGAGCAGAGTCTTGCCTGAGCCTGTCGCCATGAAGAACGCGATTCGCCGCAAGTCGTCCTCGGTGAACTCCGTCATCGTGCCGGGCAACGCGCCGCGCGCCTTCTCCTTCAGAAAAAACTCATTCAATTTCCGACGGAGTGCGGCGGGCTGGTCGGTGAGCGCGTCGAGATACAATTCGGTGAATAGCAGCGCCAACCATTGGAAATACTTGAAGCGGAAAACCCCGCGTCCCCGCGCTAGTTCACGTTCCTCGGCCAGGATGCGCCGGTCGTAATCGGCCAGCTTCGCGCGCATCGCCATGTCCTTGAATCCGACGTTCACCAGCGCGTGGAAGAAAAAACTGTTACCGTCGCCCCAATCACCCTCCTGCGCGCGGTCGAGCCGCGAGCGCAGGTCGTCAAACTCCACCGCGCCAAGTTGGGCGAGAAAGTAGCGGTTCAGCACCAGCGAGCGCTCGAAATCGAGCGTCTGCTTGCTGACGGTGGCTTTTGCGGATTTGGCCATGCGCTTACTCGGCTTCCATGAGTTGCTTGAACAGCGCGTCGAGACTCTCGAAGTCGGCGGCGTTGTCGCCGTTGATGAACATCCGGTCGAAGGGCGCGTCCTTCGTGAGTGCGGCGACCTGTTTTTCGAGGAAGGCGCGCTCGGCCTTGGGGTCGAGGTCCGCCGTGTCGCGCCAGACAATAAGCAGACGCTTGCTGGCGCGGTCGCGGCCGATGACGGCGACGTAGTCGCGCTTCTCGTGCTGCCAGCGGCGCACGCGCTGCACGTCGAGGCCAAGCAGCCAGTTGAAGGTTTCCACCAAATCCACTAACTGCGTCTCCGCACCGTCATCGGTGAGAATTTCAAGTGCATAGCGGAAGGGATGGTCGAGATGAGCGGTTTGCAGCATGGAAGCGCTGGCCTCCAGCGGCAGCCGCGCGATGTAATTCAGCCGGTAACTCTCCGCGCCCAACGCGCCCTGAAACGCCGCCGCCTTTGCCTCACTCGTCGCAAGCGTGGTGTCCGTGCCGAGATTGTGCAGCGCGTCCTCGTAACTTTCCAAACGCAGGACTTTTACGAGGCGAGGGGTTCGAGCAGCTTCTTCTTTCTTAGGGAGACGCTTCGGTTTGCCGTCCTTCCAGTCAGGTGAGAACATCACCTTTTCGACGCGGAGATGAAGTGTTTTTTCAAAGTAGTTGGCGTGCTCGATAATCACGAAGCGGCGCTGTTTTGCGTCTTCACGATTGATATCGACAACCGCGTGTGCCGTCGTTCCTGAACCGCCATAGCAATCAAGCACGATTGCGTTTTCGCCAGTGGAAGCCTCCACAAGTCTGCGCACGAAGCTAAGAGGCTTTGGAAAATCGAAGTCAATGCCCATACCGGGCAGGATGGTCTTCGTGTCCACTTGGGTATCATCAAACATCACCGACTGGGGCGTCATGTCCTCGTATTCCTCAAGGTAGTTCTTGATGCCAGGAACTGTCTTGTGATCCGGCCCGAAATGAAATCCCGTCGGCGTGCGCGCTGCGATTTCATCTGTCTTCGCTTGGTCAAAACGCCAGTTTTCCGAAATCTCACACTTCTTGTTCGTCACGGGATGTTTCAACACGACATCAGGGAACACCTTTGCTCCTTCGCTCTGGAGCGTCCTGTTTGGGTTGCCAGAACGATATATGCCATTTTCATCGAACTCGGTGTAATGGTCGAAAGCCTTGAACATCGGAATCTTGACGAGTTCACGAAGATTCATCCGCTTCTCCTCATCGGTGAGCTTCATCTTCAGTAGCGCTTTGGTGCGTTTCTTAAACTCGTCTATGTAAGGTTTACGAATACTCCAGTCTTTTCGCGCACTACCATCCACGCCGGGCTTGATGCTAACCACGCAATAGTCGTGCGTAATTGACAAAAACTCGGCCCAACTCTTCGTAGAGGGATTGACGCGGATAATCGTCGCCTCGGATTCCTGCCCGAAAATCCGTGCCTGAAGACTAACGAGTTGGTGATACTCGTTGTCGTCAATGCTCGTGAACAATGCGCCCTTGGGTTTGAGCATTGCCGCGACGGCTTCCGTCAAGCCCTCCATCTTTGAAAGCCAACTCGAATGTTGGTAGGTGTCTTTGTAAATGAAGTCCTGACCGGTGTTGTATGGCGGGTCGTTGTAGCAAGTATCCACGCGGCTTGCCAGTTTCCGCTGCATGAGTTGTAGCGCCTGATAATTCTCCGATTTCACCAACACGCCATCGAGCACCGCGTCGAGATCGTCGAAAGTTTCGAGCAGCCGCCATTTAAAATTCTCGTCAAAAAGCGCGGTGTTCACCACGAGCGTCGGATGGCTCTCAAGGAAGCTCTCGGTGAGCTTGCCCTTGAAGGCGAAGAGATCGTCCTCCCCCGCGCTGTCCTTATCGAGGGCATAGAGGTGCACCCATTTGGCAAGCTGGCGCTTGTTGGCGCAGATTTCCTTCCACATCACACGAGGGACGTTTTGCACCGGGCAGAGGTAGTCGGTGCGGAGGACGAATTTGCGTTTCTCGAACAGTCGTCGCTGCACTTCCTCGATTTGATGGAGGAAGGCGATGATCTGCCCGGCCAGTTCGCGCAGGGCGCGGAGCATCCGGCGCTTGCCCTCGAAGTCGCCCTCCAAGTCGGCGACGTGCATGACCTGGTCCTTGATGTAAAAGTCGAGCTCCTCGCGGAGGAATGCGGCGAGATTCTTGTGGACGAAGTAGTCAGAGGTTTGCCGCCGGGCGAAATGGCGCATCCGTTTGGCAAGGTAGGTGACAGGCGGCTTGCCATCGCGCTCGACTTCCTCCTGATTCAAGACTTTGCGCAAGGCGTCGGCTAGGCCCGCTTCCGGGCACGCGGCGACAAGCGACTCAAGTGCATCGGCCAACAGCTTTTCCTGAAGCTTGTCGCCAGAGATTTTCTTGGGCTTAGCGGCTTTGCCGTTCTCGACATTTCCGTTGTCGGCGGTGGCGTCGCCATTCTCACCCGCCGCGCCGTTTTCCTCTACCGGGGCGCTCTTCAATTCCGCCTCGACCGGCAGCCGATAGTGGAAAGCGACAGTAAAAGTCCGGCTGGCAACATCCCATTTGGATTCTTCGGGATGCGGGAAGAAATAGCGGCGGTCTCCCTTAGTGTCGCCGGGCGGCACACTGGCCTTCGTGAGCGCGAAGCGAACACGGGCCGGTCCGCCCAAGATGTCGGCCACGGTGAAGGAGTAGTCGCGGAACGCCTCACCGGACTTGATATAGTGCTGGTCCTTGTTTGCCCAATGGAAATGGGTTTCCTCGCCGTTGTATGGCACGGCGTAGTGTGGACGCGAACCGAAAAAGCGCCGGGCAATGAAGTCGCCGCGGTCGTAGTAGCGGGAGAAAAAGGCGTGGAGATGGTTGAAGACATCGTCCTTCTGGTTCTCCGTGGCGAGCAGGCCGCGCAGGCGTTTGAACTTCTCTTCGTAGTCATTGACCATCCGGCTAACGGTCTTGCCGATGGTCTTTTTGTCATAGCGCGGGTTGAACGCCCCATCGTCGAGGATCGCATCCACCTCCAGCTCGTCGCGGATTTTCTGCGCGAGGTCAGCGACTTCGGCCTTGAGCCTGCCCGTATCACCCTCCGCGAGGTCGGCGAAGGCCATTTCCACCGCCTGTGGAATCTGCACGTTGATGAATTTTTCGAGTTCATCTTTCTTCAATCGGAAAAGCCGGTAGATGCCGAAATCGAGGTCGGCGAGGTCGAACTGGAACAGATCCCGAATCAGACCCTGAAATATTTCGCGCGGTGTAGCCATAGAATGGGGGGAAATTAGCGGATGCGGGATGCATCAGCGAGAATTTGTTTTCGCTGCCGGAAAAAGGCGCGGATTTTATCACGGGGGGCAGCGGTTATTCATGTGAATAAAAAAGAACATTTTTTGTAATTCCCATACGGTGGCAAATTTGGGATTTTTAATGGCGAAAAATAAACCGATGACGAATTTAACCACGGGAAAAGCATGAAATTCAAACGATTCACGAAACCGCAGTTTTTGAAGGAGATTGTGCGGGAGTTGCTGGGGCGGTTCCTGGACCAGTTCAAAACCGAGTTGGCGGACAAGAAAATTGAACTGCCAGCAGAAAATCTTAAAGACGACGACTATTTCAAAGCGATGTCGCGGGTTGCCGATCAAACCCGACGCATTCCAAACACTGCGCTTTGATGGCTCGTCGAGGCGAGCATTTCCCAGCCCAAGCAGCCACGAAATGCCCTTTGGCTGACTCTGGAGTGGTCGCCAGTCTTCCGGCACGTTTGGCGGCGATTTTCTCGCCGAGGGAAGCGGTTTGAAGCCGGGCTGTTTTCATTCGACACCGCCGCGTTGATTCTCGGCCAAAATCAGCCCGTCAACATCGCTTGCCAAAAATCCCGACGCCCGCACACGTCCGGGCAATTTGCGTTTTGCCAAAACCCCACTGGCCGCGAGTTTGTCCACCGTGCGGAGTGAACACGACAAACGGCGGGCAACTTCCGCGCGACGAACCAGACGTGGCTCGGCGGAAATCACCGGCGCGGACTTTTGAGCCGCCGGTTCGCGCATGGCGGCAAGCAGTCGCGCCCGCTCTTGCGGCGTGAGTGTGGGATCGGATTTTAATCCCGACCGGACAATATCAATCGTCGTTGGCAGCATATATTTTCTTTCCGGCGCGGCTCGCGCCTTTTGCTGGCGTAAATTTCTCGTTATTCCTTCCTCGTTTTGGCCCACGTTCAAGCCGCTTCAAGTTTCCTTTCTCAGTTGTTCCAACTGCGGCTTCAACCGTTGCGCGTAATTGGTCTGGCGGCAGGCCATTTTATTCCATCCCCTCCAGCAGCCGGGTCAGCCGCGCAATTTCCGGTTCATCCTTCAAATGCCGCGCCACACGCAGCATTTCCCGCAACTCTCCCCTGTCCACACGGCCGTTGCCAGCAGCTTCATTTTTTAACTCCGCCCGCTTCCGCAGCAATGCCTCATAACTTTTCTTCACGTCGTCAGGCAACGGAACATTGCCCGGCCAATTCGTCCTTGGATGTTGCTCAATCTGCAAGTCGAGGACCGCCAGGTCCTGTGTCAACTGCCAGTCCTGCCGCCGGCCGCTGCTGCCGCCGGTCGCGCTTTTTTGAAGTTCCCCCAATGCCTGCGGCCGGCGATCCCGGAAATCGTTTTCAAAGTCCAGTTTCAGCGCCAGCTTCCACCGCTCCCAAGCGAACTGCCGGTAGGCCACCTTGGACTTGTACCAGTAGCGGCACCATTTCTCCGGCATCCCCGGCTTCTCACAGCCGATCGCCAGATTGCCGGGGTACTTGTCAGCTTCGGCCAGCACATCTTCCACCGAAGGTATTTCCGGAAACTCCGCGGCAGCGGAGGACGCCACCGCCACCAGTGGCGGTTCTAGTCCCCTGACGGGTCCTGGTGGATTGGGGGACATTTGCGCAGCGATTTGTCCGGGGGGTATATTGTCCCCCCCTTCTTTTATTGGGATTCCAAGTGGGGAGGGCATAGTGTCCCCCGGACTTAATGTCCGGGGGGACAATTTGTCCGGGTCCCCAAAGCAAAGCACATGGTATTCGTTCACCCCGTGCGGTCCAGTATTGTAAGACACGTCAATTTCCTTGAGTTCATCGTGCAGTGTGATGATGCTCCGCCGCACTTGTCTTTCGTCAATTCGCGCTTTACGTGCCAGTGTCGCGTTACTCGGCCAGGCTTTGCCGCGCTCATCAGCAAAGTCAGCCAGGATAATGAGCACCAGCAGGTCGGACCCCTTGGCGGTGCTGTTTTCCAAGACGCGGTTTATAGCTCGTATGCTCACGGCTTACCTCCGGGCGCGGGGCTGGCCGCTTGCTGCGCTGGGGGCGCGGCGTTTTTTTCAGACTCAGCAGGAGCAGAGGATGGCACGTCTTGATGCTCCACAGCGGCCTTTGCGGAACAATCCCCGGTCGCCTCACCCATCAGGCTATTCCCATCCAGCCGGTCCGGCGATCCCCCCCCCTCCACCCTGGCCGCGGTCGGGGCCTCGGCCCTCGGCCCTCGATCGGCCTGGACCAGCCGCACTTGGACCGCCGGTTCCACCTGTGCGTCGCCTCGAATTAAGGTTGCACAATCGCTCTTCTCTTTAATTGATACCACAAGACTTAAGGCGTTGAGCGGCATTGGATTGTCCTTTGTTTTATCGGTTTGCTCCGAAGTTATACTCGGTTCGGTCGCTGGTTTTGACCCACAATCCACAACCTGTGGTGGTGTCGCAGGCTCGGCCGGTGGCCTTGGCACCGACGAGCCACGCACGCCGGCCTCGAACCAAACACGCAACTTGGCCGCCATCGCCGCGTGATCTTCCATCTCTTTAACAATTTCTTTTTCCCCCATGTCACCCATCGCCGCCAGGTCCCGCGCGTGCTGCATCACGATGCCGGCACCGATGGTCAGGTCCCGGAAGCTCGCGCCATCCTCCTTGGTCCGCGCCAACCCAACCCAACGCGAACCAGTCGCCAACAAAATATCAGCGAACTCTTTATTAAAGCGTGCTACCTTTTCGGCGGAACGCTTAGCCAGCTCGGTTACCGTCCTTTTGTTGGCCTGTAGTTGAACGCTGATCGTGTCCACGGGGTAACCCGCTCCCAGCAGCATCAAAATAGCGTTGCACTTCCACTGCAGCTTCTCGGCAATTTTCCCGCTGTAGCGTTTCGTGCGCTCCGACGCGGGCAATAGCATCGCCTCGTCATCTTGCTCGGAAAAAAGCGGGGCCTGTTGTTCGGGATACTCCATAAAAAAATCACGCTGTAATGCGACCATGAGAATCCATTTTTCTGGACTTGAAAACGCGATTGATGTCAGACCGGGCAAAAAAGCCGGTGGGACAGTAAAGATATTTTCAAAACCCCACGATAGAGGCTGAAAATGCGGTCAGGAAACGATCTTGGAAGGAGTGGACGGCACCGGCAGATACTCCGTCCGAATCCATTCCTGAATGGCAAGGACGTATCGCTTCACGGCGGTCCGGCGGTTCTTGATGGCTTTGTGAGAAAAGCGCGTGCCGGTAAATCCGTGTGTCTTGGCAATGCGCGGCGTTTGACCGCGCATCGCTCGCCAGCGAATGTCCTCGCAGTAGAGTTTCGCCAGCGTGTAGAGGTCGGCTGATTTCTTGATGTCCAATCCGAGCTGCTCGGCTTCGAGAAACCAGTGCCAGTCTTTCGTCGTGCCGAGAAATGAGCGGTGACGGTCATACTTTGTCGCGGCGTAGATTTCTCCGTGAGGGCCGGAAAAATCGGCGGTTATGCGCGCCAGGTATTTTTTGAAAGCTGTGCGGGAATAAGAACCGTGTGCGATGCGGTAAAGCTGGTAGTTTGCAGACAGGTCGCGCAGCTTGATGCCGAGTTCAAACAGTTGCCCGGCCATTTCTTTCATTTCATGGTGCGGATCACCCGCGTCGAGGTAGCGGCTAATTCCCCAGAGGAAACGCGATGTGTCCGTAATGGTCTTGTTAATGGAATCGAAAGCTGGTTTCAACGGAGTGGGAAGCACTGCGTATCGGAACTGATGTTTGAAGGGTTCGGTCACTTTGTTCCAAGTCTGGTCGAGTGTGACCGGCTTTGGCGCGTTTTCCATCTGCCGGAGTTCCACGAAATCAGCGACGTTCTTGCGTGACATGCCAGCCAGTGACTTCTGCCGGTAAATGATCGGGCCAAAGTTTGGATATGGTTTGGCTTTCCATTTGAACTTTTCGATTTGGAATTTTGCGAGGTCGAACCGTTGTTTTGCCGTGAGCATCCAGTCGAGCGCACAGCGCGGCACGAGCACGTCATCATAATCAGGTATGAGGGCGTGAGTTTTGCGGAATGAATCGGAAGCTACCCACTTTTTGGCAACGGCTTGGAATTGTTTGTTGCGCCGGAGCAGTTCCCATCGGCACGCGAAAACCTGCTCCTCGTTTGAAGCTTCAGTCGCGGGATTGTAGGGCGGTTCAGTCGCGGGATTGGACATGATTGGCGATGAGGGATTTTATAGGCTCAATGGTTTTCGGTAATCCGGGTCAATGAGTTTCATTGGACAATAGCGCTAATAATTTGGCTCGCTTGGTTTTCCAGTTTGCGGCAGTCATGCTTTTAAGAATGGCTGACACGTCGCGCAGGATTTCGCCAGGCGTGCATTTTGCGGGCTTCACCGCCTCAGCATCACCCATGACGCCGGGGAGCAACGCGACCGCGTTTGTTGCGGCCAGTTCGCTTGTGTGTGTGTAATATCGCGTCATGTCAACGCTGTTGTGACCGACAAGGCTTTCCACAACTGACAGCGCCGCGCCGGCTTCACGGCAAATGCTGACGAACGTGTGCCGCAGACTGTGAAAGCCGACCTCGACACTGGCGCGGCGTCCGTTTGTGTTGGCCTTTGTCGTTTTGATACCGCACGCCCCGAAATGCTTCTGGATCGCTCGCGTAACCAACGGACGCGAACCGTTCAAGTAAATGTCCGCCGTCTTGGGCAGGATAAATTCGCCGCGTTTATTGTCGGGTATTTCGGCGAGCATGGCGCGCAAGACCGGGTGAATCGGAATGGTGACTGTTTTTGGATTCTTCCGGGCAATCTTGTTCGGGACTCTGCGAATCTGATTGCGGCGCAAGTCCACTTCACACCAGCGCAGCGTGCAGCAATCGCCAAGCCGTAAGCCGGTGTAAAGTCCGATGCACAGGAGCACGCGCAATTCGCCGGCTGCGGACTGGCAAACCTTTTTCAGTTCATCAATCGTCAGTTCGCGGCGAGTGCTTGAAATCTTTGTTTTCCGCTTTATGCCTTCCCACGGATTGACGGTGAGCCGGGCGTCATCCTTCAACACGCTGAAAATGTATTTCTCCGTCATCAAATGGAAATTGTATGTGGCGGGCGCGAGCTTCCCGTGATTCAGGCTCGCCATGTAATCCTCCGCTGTTTTGTTGTCCACGTCGCGCAGCGTCATTTTTGCCGGGTGTTCGCGCTCAATCCATTCCAAGAACCGTTTCCACTTGTAGCCGTATTCTTTCAGCGTGGCTTCGCTGCAATCGTCACGCCGGGGCGACCGCTCAAACGCTTTCCACGCGAGTTTGATCGTCAGCTCTGGATTTTGCGCGGCTTCCAGTTCGGCGATGTCGTATTGCGTGTCGTCAATCGCGTGTTGAATGGTTCGCAGTGACTCGACTCTGTTTTGCTTGCCGACAATCTCCATCAGCTTTGTCTTGGCGCGCTCCGCGTCGGCCTTGTGCGAGATTGCTTGCCCAGCTTCATCGCGCAGAGCCTTGCAGAAGGCTTTGCCTTTAATCCGCCAAAAACAGTAGTAGTTGCTCCCGCGTTTGATTAGACTTCCGGTTGTCGTTTTCATGGTGCGCTCACTTTCTTTTAGGTTCGCTTAGATGCCCTAAATGTGACAGAGCGGTCGCCATAACGCAATCAAAAAGCAATCAATACGTCACTTTTGTCATATAAAGTGGCATGTAATTACAAACTATGGACTCGTTGCCGACTGTCTTGTTAAAACCGGGCGAGGCCGACC
>OBLU010001667.1_pt1 | contig 20561 bp, 22 predicted proteins | sample 1518681 | NCBI WGS metagenome assembly OBLU01 (sample SAMEA3539304, study PRJEB22396) | soil metagenome | biome: tundra; feature: field; material: soil | place: USA | collected 2010-05 | depth 0.15 m
AAGGCGAGCTAAGAAAGATTCGATGGCTAAAATAACCATCGATTATCGGCTTCGTCGTCGAAATCTTCGAGCCAACCGATCGTCAGCGGGCCTGACAGCGCGTTGACATTGCTGCTTAAGTTTTTCGGCGCGCAGCCCAAATGGCTCGAATCTGAATACCGGTTCAAGCGCGAAGAAGCGAATTTACCCGCCGCTTCCAGAGAGACTTTCTGCCAGAGTCGCGGGAGATGTAGCGTGCCGAGTGCCCGAGTTGAAAAATCTATCGCGCATCGATATCGAACGGGAATCGGATTGCGTCATCCAAGTTAAGACCTCGAGTTGAAAACCGACAATTCATCGTTATCGGCGAGATGTCCTCTCTAGTTATCTCGATATTCAGGGAGACGTCTTCGTTTGGAACTTCCCTGAATGGAATCGAGAGTACCAAGACTTTGTCTCCAGGATTGATAACTTTAACGGCTTCTAGCTGTCTGGGATTAAGCGGCATTAGCATTCCGGTAGAGCATGTACGCCACCAAGAGTCATCGGCCTCAATAGAAACCGTATGAGTTTCCGAGTGCTGAATCCGCAGTCGTGCCGAACGCAGGCTTCGGTCCCCTATGTTTTCTAACCAAGCATTTACCACTAATGCGTACGGTGGAGATCCGATGACCCGCACCCAGGCACGGATCGAAGGTCCCGCGTGGAGCCCAATGACGCCCCATGCCTTCAACATCTGCCTCGCACCGGCGCATTGGGGCAATAGTAGTCGATCGGTTAAATCTGACCCGTTGATGAGCTCAATCTTGTGCTTTTGCTTTGCCCGCCATCCGTCAAACCATTTGAAATCTTTAGCAGTTAAGTCTCTTGGGACGATAAGAGTCCATCTGGAGAGATTGAAATCAGGATTTTCAGCAGCAGTCTGATAGGACTCTCGTATCTGCTGCTGTTGGGAAGCGGTCCATTCGCTAATGAAGTATTTGATTTGATACACTTCGAGTTCACCGGCTTCGCCCCACGTTCCTGTGAATGTATCTACGCCCCCATCGCCGCGATAAACACGAACGCGTTTCGCTTCAGGAATTGTCGCTCGAAGAATCGTTGATACCACTTCTTCGAAACAGTGTTCCGGACCGGGTTGAAGACTATTTATTTGCTCAAAGGCGTTATGCATCACGCATAGGTAGTCTTGCCATCGATACTGCGTCTCAATTCACTCTGCATTAGAATTATTTCTCAGATGGACCAAAATCATTTTCGTACGCTGCTTTCGCGGCTTTCTGACAAGCACGCCGTTAGGCGAGGAGGGCCTGCGTATTTAGAAGGATTCGCTTCGGCTTTCATAGCTATTCATGACCGCAAAAATTGGGAAGAGACTCTCCAGAAGAAATTCTTCATCCCGGATGAAACTCGATATCGCGACGATCCGTTCTACGAGAGCGCCTGTGAACTCACAGTTGCCAATCATATCCGTCAGCAGTCGATCCAAGAATTTGTTGTGGATAAGCGAGTCAATTGCAAGAACAAGAAAGATGTTGATGTTTGGTTTCGCATAGGTTCGACGCAAATGGCTGTCGAAATTAAATGTCCGGTTGAGCCGAAGACAGAGCCAGCCGGCGGAGAAGGAATGCAGTTAATGTTGAAGACCGCCGGTCGAGTGCCGGACCATACTCACCAGCTGCGCGATTTGAAAGACAAGATCGAGAGTAGCGGGGCAGCCAAAGTTGCATTCGGGAAAAACAAAGATCTCACACTGAAAGATTGCCTTCTTTCGGCGAACGAAAAGTTTTCGCCAAATTCTAGCGTTGATAATTTGAACCTTTTGTTTCTGGGACTGGGATATGCGGGAAATATTAGCGATTGGTACATGCATTTACACGGGGAGCAGGGGCTGTTTACTGCGGATGGATTTTACCCGTCGTCGGATTTTGACTTAGTAGATGCAGTAATCTTGTCCAATCTTCGATATTGGCACGAACATGCTGCGAGGTATCACGATTGGACTCTTCGAAACGTTTTCCTGCTACCAATTGTCAATCCGCATGCAAGAAGCTCATTGATGAGCGATTCGGTTCTTGTGGGACTAAGCGTAATTGATCACCATCTGCAAACTTTTCGCAGTTTTCGAGCCTCAGCTGCACCCAACGTTCCCGAGTATGTTCTCACTCCGCTTAAAGCAAACCATTACATCAATCAGCATCTTTCTGAATCCGATCGTAATCGTTATTTTCCAATACAACTCTATCCGTTAGGGAAGGCTGCCCCGCCACACTAACTACGGAGAGGTCGCCCTAAAGCGAAGTCTCTACGGCTTCATGATCGACGGATGGGGAGAGGCGGAGAACTCGCGCGAAAATCTCAAGTCGCCGGTAAAAGTTCATTATTACCCAGTTGGGGGCATCTCCTTTCGGCTTTGTAACAGCGTAAATAAATACGTCGTGTATCACACGCACGCGACCGAACTTCGCCAAACCTTGGTAAACAATCGGCGGTTGTTCGACATTGAGTCGCCAACCGATATCCGCTTCAAAGTATTCGAGGCCGAATTCTGCCCGCAAGAGGCCGCGGCACATTCGGTGCACGAATGAGTGCATCAGTGGCGTATCCAGATTGAGCACGAGGTCTTCGCGGAGAAAAATACCCCCAGGACTTACGACGTCGACTTTTTGCGTCATCCTGATGATCCGGGGCAACTCTTGGCGGTCGAGATCAAAACTTCTGTCTCGCTTGTGACCGAGGTGGTGTTTGACAATACCGGCCGGTTCAATATCTCGAAGCGAAACCAACACGTTTCTAACCGTTCCATCCGTTCGTTGTGATTCCGTGTGGCATTTTCGACAACAGGGCACGGTGATTAGCGCTGGAAGAGCCGGCACCTTGGACGAGAAAAAGCATCGCGGCGGAACGTGATCGCGGGTTTCGCCGAGTCCGTCTGCACAAAATGTGCAAGGGCCATCTGCTTTGGTCATTGCACAAATTACGTGTTACGGGCCCACGTCAAACGCGGATCGACTGCCTCGAAGCGCTGGAATTGTCACGTGTTTAGCGAAGTTTCCGATATGGATTGCGTGACCATCCATATGGCGAGCCAAATGATCTGCCTCGAACGCGCAACTTTCCGGGAGGATTTGACCACGGATCTACACGGATAAACAGAAAGCAAGGGTTCAGAACCATCCGTGCTATCCGCGTAATCCGTGGTTCAAACGAATCTGCATGGATTGGGAGTTATTGTGTCTGGCTAAGAGAAATCCGTAACCATTCCAAGGGTAGAACGTCATATCTCTTGATATGCATCAATCTGTTTTGAATCGGCGTCGTCACGCCGGTCCGGCACTTTCGCCCGCGAGAATTTTGCGGAAATGTAGCCTGACCTCGCTTCTTTTTGCCTGCGCGCTGTTTGCCGCCGGCTGCGCGGACGATTCTTCGGACAATTCGCAGAGACACTCACACGGACACGGCGGTGGAGGACACAGAGGAGATCAAAACGGAGGCCTCGCGAGTCCTACGCCAACACCGGGAAATTTTTGATTTAACCGCGGATATTTTGAATTCCTGCGTGCCTGAGTTTTTTAACCACGGATTACGCGGATGTACACGGATCAGAAACAGAGAAGAAAAGACTTTCAATCTGAACTACGAACTCGACTGGATCTTCTTAGATTCCTGACTTCCAATTTTCTTATCCGCGCCATCCGCGGTTAAACGAATCTGGTTATTTCGGCTGCTTGGATTTCGCGCGCATAGTTCGGTGAAATGCCAGAGCATTAAGAATTTCCGGGTCACCTTGCGACCAGGCATTGATGGGTTAGATGCGCGGAAGAATTTTTAACCACGGATTACGCGGATAGCACGGATGGGCTGAAAGCGGAAGGTCGACGAAATCTTTTTTTAACTGTGGATTTGAAACTCGGTGCTGCCCGCGCTTCCTCGTCACTACCCTCGCGACTTTACCTTCTATGTCGCTCATCCCATTCGCTCCATTCGCGGATGTACACGGATCAGAAAACAGAGGAGAAAAAACTTTCAATCTGGAAACCAGAAAACCATGAACTCGGCAAGAAATTCCTCCTGGATTCTTGGCTTCCAGATTTCTCTTATCCGCGCCATCCGCGTAATCCGTGGTTAAAGGAACATGTAGGTGGTATTTTTCTCATAGCTAAGCCTATGAAATGCAAATTTGCGCTCCCTTTGATTATCGTCTTGAGCTGGACCGGGAGTTGGACAGTTCGGGCGACTGATTACGCAGATCCCGCGGACATTATTCAACGCAATCGGGAACGGAATCAAGCCATGCAGGGCACCAGCATTGAGGTGGATGGGATGATTGAGAGCGCCAAGCCAGGGAATCCGGGCTGGTATAGCATTTTCCTCGAACTGGATAACGGAAACCAGCTAACCCTGATTGTCTATCCCAAGACAAAGTTCTGGGCCAATTACAAACCACTGGACGCTGCTTCGGCTTACAAGCGTTTCGTGCATGGCCAAAAACTAAGGATTATGCACAATACTTTTCTCGATACTTATCTAAAACACGAGATGATCACGGACATGATGTTCGTAGATAAATAGCGCGGGTTACCCTTCATGATCACCTTTCCTACTCCTATCCCATGAAATACTTCTTCACCTTCCTCTTTCTCTTCTTCTTCCTCGCCCTTGCGCAGGCAGACGTGAACCCGCTCAACGGCCTCTGGGTGGTGTCCGGACCGCAGGAGGGTCTCACGCGTCTCTCCGTCACCCGACAAAAGGGCGAAGCCTGGATTGAAGCATGGGGTAATCTCCAGGCGCCAGATCACGATTGGGGCCAGAGCGCCCTCACCTGCTACAGCACGCGGAAGAACGGCACGGTGCCGGATCGCGCGCTGGCCATTTGGGACACTAGCTCCGCCCACACCGTCCTGATCTTGCAGATCAGTCCCGACGGAGAGCATCTTAAGGTGGCGATATTCACCAATTCTAAGGACGACTCGGGACGTACCAATTACGCGACAGAGGTGGAACTGGTGCGGGCGAAAACGTAGAATCGAAGGTCTCTCGTTCTTTGTTTCTGCGGGCGTGGGCCGAATACGATCTTTACGCGGATTGCGCAGATGGTTTTCTGAATTCTCGCTTTCTTTAATGGCTGTTGCCTTGCCATGATCTGGCATGCTGACAATCGAAAACGTTTCGAAAAGATTTCGCGCCGGGAACTATGGCGTGCGCGATCTTTCGCTGGAGGTGAAGTCCGGCGTCGTTGGATTGCTCGGGCCGAATGGGGCGGGGAAGACGACGCTGATGCAGATGATCGCGACGATTACGCGACCTACGAGCGGCCGTATCCTGTTTCGCGGCGAGGATGTGGTGAAGCGGCCGAACGCGCTGCGGCGCAAACTCGGTTATCTGCCGCAGGATTTTGGCGTCTATGATAATCTGACGGCAACCGAATTTCTTACTTACTTCGCTGCGCTAAAAGGCGTGCGCTCGAAAAAGCGCGTGATGGAAATGCTCGAGAGCGTGAACCTGCACGGCGTGGCCAATCGGACGGTGGGCGGGTTCTCGGGCGGAATGAAGCAGCGGCTCGGAATCGCACAGGCGTTGATCAACGATCCCGAGCTTGTGATTGTGGACGAACCCACGGCCGGCCTTGATCCGGAGGAACGCGTGCGCTTCCGAAATGTGCTGTCGGAGATCGGCTTTGGGAAGCTGGTGATTCTATCTACGCACATTGTCTCGGACGTGGAATCGATCGCGACCGAAATCGCGGTGATGAAGAATGGTTCGCTACTCACGATGGCAACACCGGAGACGATGTTGCGGACGTGTGCAGGCAACGTTTGGCAAAGCGTGGTCGCTTCCGAGCAATTCGATCAGCTGCGGACCACGCTCAAAATCTCGAGCGCAGTCCGAAAACCGGATGGAGTGCACATCCGATTCGTCGGACCGTCACCGGAGATTGCCGCCACTGCGGCCGAGCCTGAATTAGAAGATGCGTTTCTTTATTTGATGAACTCCGGCAACGCAGATCAATCGGCGGCATGATTGCTTCACTCTCACGCATCGGCGCCATCGTCGGCGTGGATTTCCGGCTCCGGTTCCGGCGGGTCTCGACCGTAATCGTGTTTCTATTGCTGAGCGCGTTTGCTTACGTCTGGATTCCTGCGCCTTCTACTGGCCGGGCGCTCATCCAGATCAATGGCCAGCGCGCAATCAATAACTCGGGTGCAATCGGTCTCGGCACAGCATCCATTGGCATGATATTCGTCGGCCTTTTCGGTTACTACGTGATCTCCAATGCGATCCGACGCGACGTCATCACGCGCTGCGGAGTCATCGCTGCTTCGACCCCAATGCGCTCCGGCGAATACTTGCTCGGCAAGTTCTTCGGCAACCTCGCGTTTCTCGCGACCTTCGTCTGCGGCTTTATGCTGAGCTCGATGGTAATGCTCGCCGTCCGTGGCGAAGCACGGCTCGAGCCATTCGTGTTTATCGAGCAATACCTGCTCCTTACTCCAGCCGCGATTGTCTTCGTCTCCGCGGTTGCGGTCCTGTTCGAATCGATTCCGTGGCTCTCCGGAAAATTCGGCGACGTCGTATATTTCTTCCTCTGGACGGCGGTGATCGGCCTCGTAGTCGCGAACGAGACCAGCCACGGTCGAATAAACTGGGCGCGCTGTTTCGATTTCACCGGGTTCGGATTCATGATCGACCAGTTGCAGCAGACGTTGCACACGGAATCGGTATCGATCGGTGCGTCGCCTTTCGATCCGACGAAACCGCCGATTCTCTTTAACGGACTGACTTTGACGCGCGAATGGGTCCTGCCTCGACTGATCTCGGTGCTGGCTCCATTGTCGTTGCTGCCCATCGCGGCGCTGTTTTTCCACCGTTTCGATCCCGTGCGAACTCGACGCGTCTCCGGGAAGGGTGGCCGAAATTGGATCGGCAAAATTCAAAATCTTTTCAAACCATTGAGCCGGCGCGCGGTTGCGCTCATGATGGTTCCAAGCCGAGGAGGCTCATTCGTCGGCGCGATGTGGACCGATGCCGCGCTCACTTTTACGCTCTTTCCGTTCGTGTTCGTCGCGTTTGTCGCGATTACAATCGTGAGCTTCTTCGCACCGCTCGCCGCGACTTTGCCGATCGTGTTTGCGGCGCTCGCTCTCATCGTCTCCGATGTCGCGACACGCGAGGCGCGCGCCGGAACGACGGCCAGCGTGCGCTCAATCTCGCGTCTGCGCGAAAACTATGTTTGGTGGAAGCTCGGTTCCACGTGCCTGCTCAGTTTCCTTCTGTGCGCTGCGCCGCTCGCCCGGACGATCTGGCATGGGCCGCTTGCGTTTGCCGCTCTCATCTGCGGCATTGTGTTCGTTGCCTCGACGTCGACGGCGCTCGGTGTCACGACCGCGAATCCAAAAACTTTCATCGTTGGATTCCTGACCTTCTGGTACGTGGTCGTGAACGGGCACGGAGCGAATCCGATGTTGGATTTCGCAGGCTTCTACGGTCGCTTCACTACGGCGACCATCTGTATCTACGCAGTTATCAGTGTGTTGGCGATTGGATTTGCGCAGTTGTTCTATCGCGCGCGCCTGGCGCGAATATAAAAGAGCAGAGCACTACATCATTTTCGGATGCCACAGGAGCATGAAGAGCAGAATTAAAATAAGAAAGCCACCGCCGATGATGATCTGGACAAGAGCCAGAATGGACATGAGCCGGTAGAGAAAAGATTTTCGCCAAACCCAGTATGCAATCACACTGACGATTGCGATCGACTCGAAGATGGCCAGCACCAGGTTAACGATGTTGGGATCGTTTATTTGGTAACGGTTCGTCAGCCAGCCGCCGGTTATGAGATATCGATAGACAAAAACAGCCGCGACCACATGCACGACCGAAAATATTCCTGCCTTCAACCTTTGCGACATGGGGGATGGATACGTCTATACGCCGTAGCTAATTAGACTGGTCACTGTCGATGTTTGGCTTGGGCAGCGTTGAGGAGATTTCGATTTTAGTGACTTTGCCGCCTTCGCGTTCGGCCTCCATTCTCACTTCTTGGAAGGGAGCGGTGCGCGTGGTCAGGAACATGACGGTGCTGACTCTGGCGTTGATGGTGTTGTTATTGCGCGAGTGATTGAGGTTGCCGGCGGCGACGGCGGCTGCTTCCCAAGCGTCGGCGAGTTCTTTCGGCGAGAGCGGCGAAGTGCCGGTTTGCATGATTTTGACCTGGTCGTCCTCTATCTTTTTGGTGGGCGAGCCGGTGACTTTGAATTGCGGCGTAGCCGGCATCCAATCCGGGAATGCAATCGCGCCGGGCGCTTCGAGTTGTTTTTTCAACGCGGCCTGCAGTTTTTCCTTCTGACGTTTTTCCTCCTGCGCTTGCCGCTCTTCATCTTGTTTCTGCTCCGCTACCATTTCCGCGAATTTCTTCTTCGATTCCGGCGACGGCGGGTTCTGTTTCTGAAGTTCGTCGGCCTCCTTTTGCATATCCTCCGCCTCTTTCATCATCTTCTTCATGTCGGGATCGTCCTGTGCGCGCAGAAGCGGCGCGCAAATGAAGTTGATGGCCAAAAGGAAAACAAACGGACGCAGTTTTAATTTCATCGCGGGGAGCCTAACAAGTCCGCCGGCTTTTCGGCAATTGGAATGACGAATGAGTCGATTGTTGAGAGATGGATTAGATAATTAGTCGGATCATCACGAGCGCAGCGATCAACACGAGGAACGCTAAGCTCCCATAGACAATTCGATTTTGCAGACGCGCGCGACGTGCCGCTTCTGCGTACGGAATCCTTGTAAAAGTCACCATTGCATAGAGAGGGAGATAGGTGCCGGGCAGCAATCCTTCGAGGAAGTGATCGAGTTTCTTTTTCGCGCGAAATGTTTTCGACGCGGTTTTGTCGCGCATCTCGATGAAGTTGTGGACGGCGAGGGCGGCGAGCGCATCGGCGTTTTCTTTCCGCCGGGAAAAATATTCGGCGAAGGCGCGCTCACGGTTATCCGGGAATTCGGCCAGGCATTCGTCGAGCACGACGCAATCTTCGAACGCCGCGTTCATTCCCTGACCGTAGAACGGCACGACCGCGTGGGCGGCGTCACCGACGAGCGCGACCCTGTCTTTATAATACCAGGGCGCGCAGCGAATGGTTACGAGCGATCCGGTCGGATTGTTCTTAAAATCGTCGAGCAACGCCGGCATGAGCGGGACCGCGTCTGGGAATTCTTCGTCAAAAAATCGGCGGACTTCGTCGTCGGTCTTGGTTGATTCGAAGCTGCGCGGTCCTTTAAATTCCCAGAAGAGCGTGCAGGTAAACGAGCCGTCGGGGTTCGGCAGCGCAATCATCATAAAACTTTTGCGCGGCCAGATGTGGAGCGCTTCTTTTTCCATTCGCCACGAACCATCCGCCGCCGGCGGAATGGTGAGTTCCTTGTAACCGTGGGCGAGATAACTTTCGTCGTAATCGAATTCTGCCAGTTGTTTTTGCATCGATTGGCGCACGGCGGAGAAGGCGCCATCTACTCCAATTACGGCGTCTCCGGAGGAGACGACCGGTTGAGGGGTTGAGGAGTTGAGGGGTTGAGAAGCGGAGGAGTTGAGGAGTTGAGCGGTGGCGGAGTCAAGATCGACGTCGGTGCATAGATGATTGAAATGCACTCGCACGTTCGGATAGCGCTGCGCTGCCTCGATCACCGTGGTGTTGAGCGCGGCGCGGCCGATCGAGTTGATGTAATTTTTCGGGTCGCGGTCGTACGGGGCGAAATGCAGGCTGCCGGATTTGTCATGGATCATTCGGCCGCGCATCGGGATGGCGTGTCGCAACACTTCATCGGCGATGCCGAGTTGCTGGAGCGCGTGAATCCCGCGGGTCGAAAGCGCGAGGTTGATCGAGCGTCCACCGACGAAGTTGCCCGCGCGCGGGTCGGCACGGCGTTCGTAAAGATCGACGTCGTATCCGCGCTTTCCCAAAAACGCGGCGAGCACGCCGCCGGCTAAACCACTACCGATGAGCGTAAACTTCGTTCCCATCCAGCAGAATGGTTAACCGCGGATTACGCGGATATCACGGATAATCAATCAAACCCGCTCGCACAAAGTCCACCAAGGACACAAAAGGATCAGTGAGCAGGATTTTTAACCGCGGATCATCCGCCACGGCGGGCAGGCAAAGGATATCACGGATAATCAAAGCAGGACGATGAACTGGATATGCCCAAGACGCTCTCGGTTAGCCCGCAGAATTTAACTTCCAGATGCGGTAACTCCAAACACTCGCGTAGGTAAGATAAATGATGTACGGGAAAAAATACCAAGCCGCTACGCGATCGACTCGCAGCATCAGCAGAACAAAAAGAGTGAGAGCCGATGCGATGTAGGGCAGGCCGATGAGAAAACAGTGATAAAGGTTTTTTGTGCGGAAGAAAAAGTAATTCCAGAGGGCATTGATGAAAGCGGGGCTTAGCCTCGCTCGATCTCAAACCGTAAGATGGCATCACGGCTGCTAAACTGAGCGCTGTCTACAATGGAATCTAAGCCAGGCGGCAATACTCTCGAATTAAAAGCCATTCTGGTGGTCGATGATGACAAGCAACTTGCGTCCGCCTTGCAGTGGATTCTGGCGGACGAAAATTTTCTGGTTGATATCGCCTATGACGGTGAGGAAGCGCTCACCAAGGTCAAGGCGCATGAGTACAACGCCGTCATCTGCGACATGAAAATGCCGCGCATGCGCGGAGACGAATTTTATCTCAAGGCCAGGGATGTGCGCCCAAGCGTGTCAGATCGATTCATCTTTATTACCGGCTTCGCCACCGATCCGCACATCACTTCCTTTTTCAACCGGCATGAAGTGAAGTATCTGGTCAAACCTTTTGCCATTGAGGGATTGATCAATTGCGTCAAAGAATTGTTCTGTTAACCCCATTCGCCAACGCTACAGCGCGAGTAAAAGTGTTGCGAGCGAGTTTACGGTTGGAAGATGGCGGGGAAGCGATCGCGATGCGCCCAGAGGAGAAAGAGCGCGAGAACTGAGATGACGCAGGCCATCGGGAGACCGTTTTGGTCGAGAAAGATGTGATACAGCATGATGTTCGCGATCACCGGGCCGAGTAGGGTGAGGCCGAGCGGGACGAAGCATCCGATGAGCAGGAGCAGGCCGCCGAAGACTTGGAGAATCGCGATCGGATAAATGTAGCCGCTTGTAATGAGCGCTCCGATGAACGCGCCGGCCTGACCTTGCATTGGTGGCATCGGAATGAAGTGCAGGAAGGCGTTGGATCCGAAGACGACGAACACGAGCCCGAGCAAAAGTCGAACGATGATGATGGCGTATTTCATAGATGTTGATTTCACCGAAATTCTGAAACGCTGACAATCTGAAATCAAAAATCAGGATTAGGGCAATTCGCCCTTCGTCGCCTAATCCGCTGGAGTTGCCGACAAAATTGTTGGCATAATCACGCGATGTGGAGCCGAGATTTGTTTCAAGATTTCTGTCGCATCGCATTCCTGGTGGTCTTTGTTTGCCTTTGCTCATGCGACAATCTCTTCGGTCCCGATTTGAGGGAGATTGCGGGTGGTTATCGCTTGAAACGAGCTAGCAATCCCGACCAATTTGCTCTGACCGTGCCGTATGAGAGCGGTGGTCTGATCATAGATGAAATTGGCTGGCGTGAACCGATCATCGTCGCGCGAGCTTCAGGATCAGAATATTGGGACGTTATTAACACCGCGCGCGCCCAACACATTCGCGTCAGTGACCAGCAGCGAAAATCAGATCCGGTTTATCAATCCATTCAGATAGAACCCGCGCAAATGGCGTGGAGAGAGCTCGACCCGCGCAAGCGACTCTGGTAGTCCGGCGAGCGAGGTCGCCGCGGCGACGGCTGCTCGATCCGCCGATTATTGATGGTCGGCGAGAATTTTCGCGAAGCGCCAGACTTCGTGAAACGTATTGTAGAGCGGCGTTGGCGCGGCTCGGATCACATTCGGCTCGCGGAAATCGCATTTCACGCCGGCTGCTTCGAGTTTCTTGAACAATTCCTTCGAATGTTCGTGCGCTAGGATCGACAATTGACAGCCGCGCGCGTCGGTCTCGTGCGGTGTGATGACCGTAAAAAGTTTCGACGACGTCTGCTCCAATAAAAATTGAAGATATCCGGTTAGCTTGATCGACTTCGCCCGAAGCACTTCCATTCCGCCGGCTTCATCAAAGATCGCGAGCGAAGCGCGCAACGGCGCCATCGAAAAGATCGGTGGATTACTGATCTGCCAGCCGTCGGCCGAGGGAACCGGTATGAACTCCGGCTCGAGGTGTAGGCGGAACCGGGTCGCCGGATCGTTCCCAAACCAACCGGCGAGGCGCGGCAACTTGCGGTTGGTCGCGTGCCGTTCGTGTACGAAGGCGCCTGCGGCTGCGCCGGGGCCGGAGTTGAGGTACTTATATGAGCACCACACGGCGAAATCGACGTTCCAATCGTGCAACGCCAGTGGAACGTTGCCGGCCGCGTGCGCGAGATCGATCCCGACCGTAATGCCGCGCTTCTGCGCCGCCGCCGTGATTTTCGCGATGTCGAACAGCTGACCGGTGAAGAAATTTACACCAGCGATAAGAACCAGCGCGATCTGCTCGCCGTGCTTCTCCAGCGCAGTCTCGATGTCATCTTGGTGGACCGCGAACTCTCCCTTGCGCGGTCGCGCGAGCACAAGCGCGTCTTTCGGGTCGAACCCATGATGCACGATCTGTGTTTTGATCGCATAGGTGTCGGAAGGGAAAGCAGGTTCTTCCATCAGGATCTTGAAGCGCGATTTCGTGGGCCGATAAAACGTCGCCATCATCAGGTGAAGATTCACCGTGAGGCTATTCATGCAGATCACTTCGTTCGGTTGCGCGCCGACGAGCTGCGCCATCGGTTCGCGCAACGTTTCGTGATAGGAGTACCACGGCGTCTCCGCCTTTAGATGAGCGTCGACTGCGAGCTTCGCCCAATCGTCCAACTCCTGGTCGACGATCTTTCTCGCCGCTTTCGGCATCAGCCCGAGCGAATTTCCGGCAAAGTAAATCAGAGGCTTGCCATCTTTGCTGAGCGGGAGGTGAAATTTTTCCCGGAACTGACGCAGCGGATCCTCCGCATCGAGCTGAAGCGCGAACTTTTCGTCAGCGGAAAATGTCATCGTCATAAATCAGCAACAAACGTCCAACGCTCAACGCCCAACGTCCAACGCCGAATTCAGAAGAACGTTCGATCCCATGCGATGTCATCCCGAGTCGCGTCAGACGACGAGGGACCTCCCGTTCTCGTTGTGGATCACACTGTTTTACTTGTGTACCTTTGCGTGTTGCGTGAGGTCCTTCACCGTCTTCGCGGTTCAGGATGACAGCGTTTATGGCGGTGGCTGCATCAACTCGATGGTTGTGCCATCGGGATCGCGAACGTAGACGACGCGCTTGCCGGCGTTCGGACCCGATTTGAGAGTTTGTGGCTCGCCGGCGGCTTTCCAACCGGACGCGGCAATCGTGCTAAGCACTGCGTCCAGATTATCGACCGTGAGCGCGACATGGACCGATCCAACGTCGCAAGGTTTGAGATCGACGCGTTTTCGGTCCGGTGGCGCGAGGTACTCGAGCAATTCAATCTTATGTCCGGGAGCTTTGAGCACGGCGATCGAAATCTCCGCACCGGCCACGCCGGTGATTTCGCGGGCGAGATCACCAGTTTGATGCGCGCGATGCGAAAGCTCGAAGCCAAGAACATCCTGCCAGAAGGCGAGCGACCGCTCGATGTTCGCGACCGTGAAACCGGTGTGATCGGCGGCAATGATGCGAAACGGCTTAGTGCTCATGATCAGCAGCAAACGTCCAACGCTCAACACCCAACGTCCAACGCCGAACGCCGAATTCAGAGGAGCGGACAGGATTATCCCGATTTCTACGAGACCCTAATCCAGAAAATCCTGTCTGTTTTGAATCTGGAAACCAGGAAACCAAGATCAAGTAATTGAATTAGGAAAGCAGGAAGACAGGAAAAATCTGAATCCGTTTCATCCGCGTAATCCGCGGTTAAATTATTTTCCGGTCGCCGCGATCACTTTGAGCTCGATCGCGATCGGCGTGGGCAGCGCCGTGACCTCAATTGTCGTGCGTGTCGGGTTTGGTTTGCCAGGCCCGGCAAAATGTTCGGCGTAGATGCGATTGTAGATCGGAAAATCCTTTTTCATGTTCGTGAGGAAAACCGTGACATCGACAATGTCGTTCCACGTCGCGCCGGCGTCTTCCAACACAAGCTGAACATTTTCGAACACGGCGTGACATTGTTTTTCGATGTCGTAGCTCACGATGTTTCCGGCGGCATCGAGTGTCACGCCGGGAATTTCCTTGCTGCCGCGCACGCGCGGTCCGATGCCGGAAAGAAACAAAAAATCGCCGACACGTTTCGCGTGCGGGAACGCGCCCACCGGTTCAGGCGCGCGGGAACTTTCGAAGGATTTGCTCATTTACGGATTTTCTTAGCCACAGATTAACACGGATGAAACACAGACGCAGAAAAAGGCTCAGGTTTCAGGGATTCTGGCTTCAATAGATCAGTGTTAATCCGTGTACATCCGTGGCTGAATTTTTTTGTCTGTACGCCAAGCTATTGCTTCTATCTCGTCGGTTTCGGTTTGAGAGAGTGCCTCGCTCTAGTGAAAGTATTTTTTGAGCAGCTCCCAATAATGGGCCTCCCAACCCTCTGCCAGATGGTCGCGTAAGCCCTCCGGAAAACCGATGTGGTCGAAGACCAAATGCGTTCCAGATCCTTGCGCCGTAAGTTCGAACTTCACAATGGAATACACTCCTTCGGGCCAGTCCACGGTGCGCCAAGCCTGAACGATCCTTTGATTCGGGACGAGTTCCACGTTCCGGCCGACAATATGGCCGCCGAACAGCGAAAATGCACCGCCGGCTTCCCGATTGATTTTGGCTGGTAAGCCGGAGAACGCAGTAAATTGTTTAGTGTCCAGCAATGCTTCGTAAATCCGCTGCGGACTGGCTGCGAAATCGATTTCCTGGTGAATGGTGATCGACTTGAGCGGGTCATCCGTGCTCGGAGGTATGCGCATGGTCAGATCATCTTTCTGTTCCTTGATCTTGTCGGATTGCGCTGAAGCAATCGGCAGTACCACCAGCGTCAGCACTGTGATTATAGTAAAAGATCTAGTCATTGTTCTTAGCCACAGATTAACACGGATAAAACACAGATGCTGAAGGGGCTAAGTTGCAGGGGTTCAGGGTTCAGAAAATCAGTGTCAATCCGTGTTCATCAGTGGCGAAATTCATTGATGAGAACTCGATCACTCTAAGCGTCGACCATAAATTTGAAGCCGCCGTAAACCATGCGCTTCGAATCGAATGGCATTGCCTTAGGATCCATCATTTTTATGAGTCGAGGATCTTTCATGACTTTGGCGTTCACGCTGTCGCGATGAGCACGCGACTTAAATACGATCCAGGAGAACACGACCACCTCGCCGGGCTTGAGTTTAATCGTGCGCGGGAATGATGCCGCCATTTTCACCTTGAGATCGTCGCCAACGCATTCACAAAACTGGAGGGCGCCGTACTCCCGCCAAATCTTGCCCGCCTTCTGCGCCATTCGGCGATAGGTCGGCAGATTTTTCTTTGGAACAGGCAGGACATAGCCATCAACGTATTTCATAAGAAAGTAAGAGTTAAGAAGTAAGAATTAGGAAATAGGAGACCGAAAGTCTGTAATCTTCTTTCATAATTCTTAATTTTTCCTTCTGCCTTGAGCTCATCCTCCGGCAATGGCGCCCATGATGAAGAACGGCTCCGTGCCGTTCGCGACCGCGTCGGGGAGGGGAGTATCCGGTGATTCATGTGATACATCTTCGCTGCAAGCGAAGAATCGCACGAGTGGCCGGCGCTTTTGCGTTTCGTGGTCGCGGATTGTTCCGCGCAGCATCGGATACTTGGCCTCGAGTGCGTCGAGAAGAGATTGCAGCGTGACGGAACCGTTAAGCTCTAATTGTAATTCGTCGCCGACGCGCGCCAGTATGCGCAGATGATGGGGAAGCACGACTCGAATCATGGCAGCGTCTGCGCTTCGACCGAGAGGACCGCTGGAAGATCGCGCACGATCGCGTTCCAGGAATCGCCGGCATCGTTTGATCCGTAAACCTGTCCGCCGGTGGTGCCGAAGTAGACGCCGCACGAATCGAGCGAGTCCACCGTCATCGCGTCTCGGAGTACGTTCACGTAACAATCGCGTTGCGGCAGACCTTTGGTCAGTTCCTCCCACTCGTTGCCGCCGGTCCGGCTGCGATAGACGCGCAGTTTACCGTCGGGCGGGAAATGTTCGGAGTCGCTCTTGATCGGCACCACGTAAATCGTTTCCGGCTCGTGCGCATGAATATCGATTGGAAATCCGAAGTCGCTCGGCAAATTCCCGCTGACCTCGCGCCATGAATCACCCGCGTCGTCGCTCCGCATGATGTCCCAGTGTTTCTGCATGAACAGCGTGTTCGGCCGCGACGGATGCATCGCGATGTGATGGACGCAGTGGCCGACCTCCGCGTGCGGATCGGGAATGTATTGCGAATGCAAACCCTGGTTGATTGGCTTCCACGTCTTGCCGCCGTCGTCGGTCCGGAACGCGCCCGCGGCCGAGATCGCGATAAAAATTCGATCCGGATTTTTTGGATCGAGCAGAATCGAGTGCAGACACATTCCGCCCGCGCCCGGTTGCCATTTCGGTCCGGTGCCGTGACCGCGCAAACCTGGCAACTCCTGCCATGATTCGCCGCCATCAGTTGTGCGGAACAACGCGGCGTCTTCCACGCCTGCGTAAACCGTGTTCGGATCGGTCAATGACGGTTCCAGATGCCAGACGCGTTTGAACTCCCACGGATGCTGCGTGCCGTCGTACCACATGTGCGTCGTCAGCGGCTTGCCGGTTTCCGGCGAAGTGTCGTAAACGAATTTGTTGCTCTCGCCTTTGGGCATGCCCTCGGGAGTGGTCGTCGGTTCGCCCGGCGCCGTACCCGGCTGAATCCAGGTCTTGCCGCCATCATCGGAGCGCTGAATGATCTGTCCGAACCAGGCGCTGGTCTGCGACGCGTAGAGCCGGTTCGGATCAACCGGCGACCCTTTGACGTGATAAATTTCCCAGCCGGCAAAGTGCGGGCCGTCCACTTTCCAGTCTTTGCGCTTCGCATCCGCGGTCAGGACGAACGCGCCCTTCCGTGTGCCCACCAGTAATCGTACTCCGCTCATGCTTAAATTTGTAACCGCGGATTACGCGGATGAAAACGGATTTGTTAATCGAACTCTCAACAATCAACTCTCAACCACCAGCTGCTTAGCAATAGGCGAATTGCAATTTTTAGCTGCGTCCGCGATCACGAGGCGATTGTCGATCTTCCGAACGTTGAAGGACGCAAACAAAACTGCCCGCTCGACTAAACCAGCGGGCGGATCGCACCTTCAATTACCGCGGCGTCGGCGTGGGTGAAGGCTTCTTGTGATCGTTCACGCGCTTTTTGTCGCTTGAATCGGTCGCTTTCTTTTGATCGGTGTGGAGCTTTGTGTCCGTCAAATGTCGATCGTCATGATGAAATTTGTCTCGTCGATCGTCGCCGCCCGACCTGCCTCCACCCACATTGACTCCGACACTGACGGATTGAAGGATGTTTTGAATTGTATGTCCGGCAGTTTGAGAAGCGTCTGGCGGCGGACACGGCACACGCACGAAATTATGACCGGCACGGCTCCAGTGATTAGGGTCCGCGTTAAATTCATCTACCGTCATCCCAGCCGGCACAAGACGGGAGCAGGCGACAGGTCCTCCGGTCTTCGCCCCCTTCGCGGCCGACGCCGCTTGCTTTTATGCCGCCGACACTTCCCGACGAATTAGTTTTCGGAGTGAAGCATTTACACTCTTCGAGTTGGGAAACTTCTTCGCGACATCGGGGTCAAGAACCACAACGTTTGTTCCTTGCGCAGAACGGCGCGCGTACTTTCCACGTTCGCCTTGCGAGAAGTCATATTCTTCCTGCATTCCGTTTCGCGTTGGCCTATTCGGCTTCTTCATAAAAGTTACGCTCTGGCCGGCTGGCTCGTCTCGCGCTAATGATGCGAATATTATCGCCTCGGTCGGTGTGAACGACAACGAGCAATTTACCGTTAAAAGCTCTGCCCATCGTTATGTAACGCCTTTCCGCCAGCGAATGCTCAGGATCGGGAATCGTGAGAGACAACGGATCGCCGAAAACAGTGGAAGCTTCTTCGAACCCGACGCCGTGCTTAGTGAAATTGAATCGCGCTTTGCGTAAATCCCATTCGAAGGTTAACGGCACAACGAGAAATTATTTTGCGATGCAGATGTTTTTCGGCTCGGTGAAGAATCGTAGTGCTTCGTCGCCGCCTTCGCGGCCGACGCCGCTGGCTTTCATTCCGCCGAACGGGACGCTGCAGTTGTCAGATAGCTTGTAGAATCGACAGGGCATGATCGATGTCATCATGGGTATTATATAGATGGGGAGAAAAGCGCAGTTTTCCTGCGCGAGAAGCGATATAGACCCCGCTTTTCCTGAGGCTTTCATAGATCTCGCTGTTTCGCTTGGAGTCCTTGTGAGAAACGAACACAAGTGTAGAGCGAGCGGCGCCCTCGCGCGGACTGAGCAGGTCATACCTTTTTGGGTCCAATCCGCCAATCAGCCGCGAGACAAGACTGTTGTTGTGCGTCTCGATTCGATCAATTCCTTGTTCCAGAAGATACTCGACCGCGGCAGCCCACGGTTTGAAATTAAAGAAGTTGGCCGTGCCGAAGACGTCATAGCGACGAGCGCCAAGATCCGATCGCAAAGTGACTCGAGGCAGTTCCTTCGCTAAATCCTCAGGGGTTAACATTGCCAACCAGTAGGCTTGGTTGTAGTCGAGCGATTCGCGCAGTTCCGGCCGGATCCAGCAAAACCCGGTGCCATATGGACCGCATAACCACTTAAACCCGACATTGGTGATTGCATCAACTGCGATGCGCGAAACATCGAATGCTCGCGCGCCCAATGCTTGAGAGCAATTGATAACGAATGTCACACCTTTTGCCCGGCATAGTTCGCCGAGTTTCTGCACATCCACAGCATGGCCGTTGAAGGAATGCACATATGTCACGCAAAGTAGTTTGGTGGACTTTGTGAGATGAGATTCTAACTCCTCAGCTTGCAGAACTTCTTGTCGCGGCTCAACAAAACGGACATTGACCCCTCGCTTTTCCAATCCGAGCCATGGAAAAAGATCGGCCGGGAAATCCCCAGCGACCACGAGAACTTCATCGCCAGCCCTCCAGCGAATGCCATTTGCCAATAGGTGCAAACCGTAGGAAGCGCTGTTGCCCAGGATAATATCTTCCGGCGGAGTCCCAATCAGTTTGCCAAGAGCGTGCCTTAGTCGAAGAGGAACGTCGAAGAACAATTCGTCTCGCAGAAGGTGAAGCGTGGTTTTCCACACGATCGCTTCGTGCGCTTCGTCGACGGCGGCGTTCGGCAAGGGCCCTTGATGAGCGCAATTCAGCCACACTTTACCCTCGACCCGGGCGAAGTCTTGTGAGTAGTCCTTCGTCATACTCTGTCTCAGTTTGGCGACTCTAAGCTTATCTACTTTGCAATGCAGACGTTCTTCGGCTCGGTGAAGAAGCCCGCCTTCGCCAAGCCGCCTTCGTCTCGCTTCGGCGTGCCAGGGGCTACGGCACGGCAGGCGCAGCGCTCAGCTAAATTTTTCATTTCGCTATACAAACATTCTTGGGCTCCGTGAAAAATCTTAAGGCTTCGTCGCCGCCTTCGCGGCCGACGCCGCTGGCTTTCATGCCGCCGAAGGGGACGCGCAGGTCGCGCACGAGCCAGCAATTCACCCACACCGTGCCGGTGTGAATTTTTTCCGCGACGCGATGCGCGCGATTCAGGTTTTGCGTCCAGACACTCGAGGCCAGGCCGTAGTCGGTGTCGTTGGCGTAGCCGATCACTTCTTCTTCGTGGTCGAACGGCGTGATGGTGATGACCGGGCCGAAGATTTCTTCGCGATTGACGCGACATGACACCGGCAAGTCGGTGATGACCGTCGGCGGGAAGAAGTAACCCGACTGACAACGCTCGTTGATCGACTTCGGCGCCGAACCGCCGAGGGCGGTGACACCGCCTTCCTGCTGCGCAAGATCGACATAGAACTTCACCTTATCGAGTTGCGTCTTCGAAACGATCGCGCCCTGATCGGTTTTCTCGTCGAGCGGATCGCCAACTTTTAACTGCGATGCTTTCTCGACAAAGCGTTTAACAAAATCCTGATACACCGGCCGCTCGACGAACACGCGCGAACCGCACAGGCAAACCTGGCCCTGGTTCGCGAACGAAGAGCGCACGCTGCCGGCGATGGCGGCGTCCAGATCGGCGTCGGCGAAGATGATGTTTGGATTTTTCCCACCGAGCTCGAGCGAAACTTTCTTGAACATTGGCGCGCATGTTTCCGCCACTTTGCGGCCGGTCACAGTGCCACCGGTGAAAGAGATCGTCCCGATCTTCGGATGCGCCGTGATCGCAGCGCCGACGTTCG
>OBLU010001668.1_pt1 | contig 20560 bp, 12 predicted proteins | sample 1518681 | NCBI WGS metagenome assembly OBLU01 (sample SAMEA3539304, study PRJEB22396) | soil metagenome | biome: tundra; feature: field; material: soil | place: USA | collected 2010-05 | depth 0.15 m
GGACCCACCCAACAAGAAGTCCTCCCGGCCAAGGCGGTTTAGCTTACAGGCATTGCGTTTAGGTCGGCTGATGCCGGAACAACTGGCTGTCGTATCACAGCACCGCAAAACCGATCCGGCTCGACTGCTCCGTACTGTGCGCGGTGATCTGGATTGGATCGTCATCAAGGCACTAGAGAAAGATCATACACGCCGTTACGAAACGGCCAATGGCCTTGCTCAGGACGTCAAACGGTTCCTCAACAATGAAACCGTCACAGCGCGTCCGCCGAGCAAGCTGTACAAATTCCAAAAGACGGTGGCGCGCAACAAATTAGTGTTCGCCGGCGCCGGCGTCGTGGCGACATTGCTGGTGGCGAGTTTGATCGTGGTTTCAGTATCACTGGCCAGGGAAAGACAGGTCCGTCTGGAAGCAGACAGCGACAAGCAAAAAGCGCAACAGGTCACGAAGTTCCTCGAAACGATGTTACACGGTGTCGGGCCGTCAGTGGCGCTGGGACGCGATACCACCCTGTTGCGGGAATTTTTGGACAAGGCAGCTGATCGCGTGGGCGAGATGACGAATCAACCGGCAGTGGAAGCCGAATTGTGCAACCTCATCGGTACGCTTTATAGCCAAGTGGGAAATTATCGGCGGGCGGAAGATGTGCTGAAATCAGCGGTGGCGATCCGGCGAAGAGTATTGGGTCCGGAGAACGCGGATACAGCGACCTCACTCAACAATCTGGGGCTGGCATATATGGCTGAAGGCAAGCTGCCGGAGTCGGAAAAGGCCCACCGAGAAGCCCATGAAATCCGGCAAAGGATCTTCGGTGCGGACAACGCGCAGACCGCCACTTCGCTCAATGACTTGAGTTGTGTTTACCGGCAGGAAGGCAGGGAGACGGACGCGGAGACAATGGCCCGGAATGCACTGACCGTCCGGCAAAAATTGTTTACCGAGGATAGTCTTGAGGTGGCGGATTCGCTCCGCAATCTTTGCATCATCCTGGGAGACGAGGGCAAATGGAGCGAATCTGAAGCAAAGGCCCGGCAGGTGCTGGCAATACGGCAGAAAGTATTTGGCCCGGAACATCCCGAAGTGGCTTCCGCACTCGATGATCTGGCCTGGGCAGCGGGCGCACGGGATAAATTGGAGGAGGCGCAAAAACTGGAACAGCAGGCTCTGGCCATGCGACTCAAACTGTTGCCGGAGAACCACCCGAATGTGGCGCTGTCTCTTTATCTGGTGGGAGATCGCATGCGACAACGGAATGATTTGGAATCGGCGGATTCCATTCTGAGCGCGGCCTATTCCGTCCAGCGGAAAGTGTTGGGCGAGGGCGATCCGGACCTGTTCTATACGTTGCGTAGCCTGGGCTTGACGCTGGAGTCCGAGGGCAAATTGTCAGAATCGGAAAAGGTTCATCGCCAGGCTCTGGACATGCGCCGCAAACAGGGTGACGCGGATAACCCGCAGACGTTGTCGGAAGTGGAAAATCTGGTCCGCGTGTTGAAAGCCGAGAAGAAATATGCGGATGCTGAACAATTTCTCGATGAAATTCTGACGCCGGCGATGAGCGCAAACGTGTCCAGCCAACAACTGTTGTATTTGCGTGCCGATCTCCGCGGCCGCCGGGGGAACTGGCCGGGTGCCACCGAGGATGTCACCTTGGCTCATAAATATCAGCCGGACGGCTGGGGGCTGTACTCGTTGCTGGCGGCACTCCTTTTCAAATCCAACGAGCAATCCAAATATCAACAGTTGTGTGATGATCTCCTCTCAAGGTATGGCAGCACGACCAATGTTTATGTGGCCGACCAGGTGGCCAAGGCCTGTCTCCTCATACCTGGTACGAAGAACAATATTGATGGAGTACGCCATCTCGCAGATCTTCTGGTGGCGGGCGGGACAGAGGACCAGGATGCCATGCCTTTCTTCGAAGTCTGCAAAGCGTTGTCAGAGTACCGGCAAGGGCATTATGACCGGGCCATCGAATGGGCGCAGCAACCGCTCAAAATACCTGTTACCTTTTCGCATGGACAGGCCCACGCCGTGTTGGCCATGGCGAACTGGCGGCTCGGGAAATTGGATGAGGCGCGGACCATGCTCGTCAGGGGAGAAGACGAGGCGCCACGAAGCATGCCGGCGAGCATTGCTGAGGATCCCGGAAATGCTTGGCAAGCCTGGCTCTTCGCCCGGATCCAACTGGATGAAGCCACCGCCCTCATCCAGCCCAAGCGCCAGACATCGACGGCCCCGTAAAAAATGTCGCTACGAAGGGCGGTCAATGATAACTTGATCAATAACCAAATTGTCATCCCAGAGCTTGAGCGACGTCACCCTATTGTTATCCGGCGTGGAACACGGCGACCCGATGGCGGCCGAAAAGCTGCTTGATTTGCTGTATGAGGAATTGCGCCGGCTGGCGGCCCGCAAAATGTCTCGCGAGGCACCGGGACAGACGCTGCAGCCCACGGCCCTGGTACACGAAGCTTGGTTGCGACTGGTGGGCACCAGTCATCAGGCATTTACGAACCGCGCCCATTTCTTTTCCGCCGCCGCCGAGGCCATGAGGCGCATTCTGATCGACAGCGCCCGTCGTAAGCTCACCATCCGCCATGGCGGTGGCTATGAGCGGATCGATTTTGACCAATTGAATCTGGCGGCTCCGGACACAGACCAGGAGTTGCTGGCTGTGGATGAGGTGCTGGATGAATTTGCCCGGCAGCATCCGGTAAAAGCCGAGGTGGTCAAACTGCGGTTCTTCGCTGGCATGACCCACGAGGAAGCTGCACAGGTACTGGGAATATCTGAGGCCGCAGCCAGAAATTATTGGACTTTTGCCCGTGCCTGGCTCCTGAACGAGATCAATAAATCATAGGCTTCTGCTTCGGAACCCGCCGGCTGCCCCCTTTCAAAGCTTCTCAAGCTGCTCTGTTGCAGTCTGTTATAGCGCTTTGAGTTGGTTGCGCCCGCTTACCCCCTTTTTAGCACAAGAAAGAACTGCAATTCGTTTAGCGTCTTTATACGGAATTCTCGCTTTGTATCAGTGGCGGGCGTTTATACGCGGGGCAGGATGCGGGGAAACGCAAAAAGCAATCCGCCGGGTTAGTAACGATGAATTTGCTATGAACATGAAACCGATTTACGAATCACGCGAGACTCGATACGAAATCGACCGGTGTGAGCCCCAGAACAACGCCATCCGAACCGGCAGCATCGCATTTCATGCACTTTCGAAAGGCCATTATCCGGGCATGTATTCAGACTTTATGTCTCCCCTGTCAATCTCTCAACCCAAAATCCAATAAACCAAAATATGAAAATACAAACTTCGATATATCGCGCTGGTTGCAAGCTGATGGCTGGCGCTGGCGTGGCGCTGATGATGGCAGCGGCCGCCCGTGCAGATTACCAGAGTACCGTATTGTCTGATACCCCGCTGGCTTTTTATGCCCTGAATCCCGCTTCGGACCCTTCCGGCACCTCACCGGACCTCACCGGCAACGGCAATGACGGAACAGCCGTCAACATTGCTCCTGCCACTGGCCCTTCAGCTTACATTACGAACGCCGCGAATTTTAACGCCTCCGCGGCCATTGACTTGAGCCAGGGAAGCAACCCTGGCTTGTTAAATTTCACCGGCCCCATCACTTTGGAGGCATGGGCACAGCCCACCAGTTCGTCTTTGTTCGCCGATATCGTCGCCAAGGGCTACGATTCATCCACTTATCAGGAAATCGTCATTCGCGTGAACGGGCCCTATGGCGCGAACTACTATGGCAGCTCGGGGAGCGTCGGGGTGACCGGCGGCGTGCAAAGCACCAACTGGACGCATATCGTTTTATCCAGCGACGGCACAAACTGTACTTTTTATGAAAACGGTGTGAAGGTGGCTCAAAGCGCTGACACCAGCGGTGCAGTTACTTTTTCCGATGAGTGGGTGATCGGCAACGGCAGCAGCGCCGGTAACGGACGGTTGTTTAATGGCAACATCAGTGAAGTGGCAATCTACAGTCATGGCCTCACAGCGGCCCAGGTGTTGAACCATTACTGTGAAGGGATTTTGAATACCCCTGCGGCTCTTTCGATACCAATTCTCAGCAGCCAGCCGCAATCCCAGCCCAGTTATGTGGGGGGGACGGTAACATTCGGCGTTACCGCCGCCAGCGCCTTGCCCACAACAAACCTGTGGTACAAGGGATCCACTCCTCTGATCGGCAAAACAAATTCAACGCTCACGCTGACGAATCTCGCATTGACAGACGCGGGGAATTACAGCGTGGTGGTGGGCAACGCGAATGGCATTACCAACAGTGCGGCGGCCGTCTTGACGGTTGCAACGCCCCGCAATTTGGAATGGAGCGCCAATGGAAACTCCGGCACTTGGGACACCGGCATCTCGGTCAACTGGATTAATCTGGCCAACAGCCAGCAGACTGTCTTCGACGCCGGGGATGCGGTTTTGTTCGATGACACTCCAGGAGTTCCCACCTCGGTCACCGTAAACAACACCGTGTTCCCAAGCCTGGTTACGGTAAATTCCAGCGCCAACACATTCAGCCTCGCCGGCCCAGGAAACCTCGGCGGCTCCGGCGCACTGGTCAAGGAAGGCACCAGTACCCTGACCCTCACCACGCCGTCCGGCTTCGGCGGCACAGTCACCGTTGGCGGTGGCACGATTTACGCCGGCGACAACTGTTTTAGCAGCGTCGGTTCCATGGTGGTCTCCAATAATTCCACTCTGGATTTTGGTGGTGGCCAGTTTAACAACGTCACACCGGTCACTGTTTCCGGGACGGGTTATAACGGCCAGGGCGCGCTCATCAACAGCTATGCGGATTACCCCGGCGAGAAGTTGAACGTCACACTGGCGGGCAACACGCTCTTTGGTGGCACCGCCCGTTGGGACATGGCTACCGGCTCCCAGATCAGCGGGGCACACAGCCTGACCCTGGACTGGTCGGCAGCTGGCAACTATGGCCAATGGAATGGCGTGGCCATTGGTGCCAGTGTTGCCGGGGTGACCGTGGCCAACGGGAGTTCTCTCGGCATGACCGGCATGGACACGAGTTGCCAGAATCCCGGCACGCTCTTTACCATCAGCGCCAATGGTCAACTGGTGCTTTATTCCGGTGGATTTAACGGCAGCGTCCATCTTTCCAGCGGCGCGGTAATGTATGTCTATTCGGCTAACGTCACACTCGGTGGCAGCAACCTGATTCTGGAAGATGGCAGTTCGTTGCAAACGTATTACAACGGCGGTGTCAACCCGGTTAACGCCGCGGTCACGTTGAACGGCATGGTCCACTTTGTCCTCGGTGACCACACCGAGACTTTCACCAACCTGGTCAGCGGGACCGGCGGCTTTGTGCTGGATTATTACAATCACGCCCTGGTGCTCTCCGCTTCCAATACTTACAGCGGGCCGACCTCCATCGGCGGCGACGGCAACTCCGTCGAAGTGTCGCTAGTGGGCAACGGTTCCATATCGCACAGTTCGACGATCTTCTTCCAAGGCAGTGATCCAACGGTGACGCACATGGATGTAACCGGCCGGTCCGACCAGACACTGACCCTTGCTAGCGGCCAGACGCTGGCAGGCGTCGGTGCCATCAACGGCAGCCTTGTTGTTTCACCGGGCGCAACCGTGTCGCCGTCCGGCACCAACTCGGTCAACGGCAACACTTCCACCAATGCCGTTGGCGCCGTCGCGGCATCTGGCAATGTCACGTTGAATGGCAACACGGTGATCAAACTTGACGGATCTGGATCCAACGACATGGTCCAGGCCGGCGGCAATATCAGCTATGGTGGCACGTTAAATCTGGCGAACATCAGCGGGTCACCGTTGGCGGCCGGCAACAGTTTCAAAGTATTCAGTGCGGCGAATTACAGCGGTTCTTTTTCGAGCATCACGCCGTCCACACCCGGTGCCGGCCTGGCCTGGGACACCACGCAACTGAATACAGGGGTGATCAACGTTCTTGTCGGTTCGAGTGGTCCGGTAATTAGCAGCACGAAGGCATCTGGCGGCAATCTGATTTTCAGCGGCACGGGCGGCACGGCGTCTGGCACTTATTATGTGTTGAGCACCACAAATCTGTTCAAGTCATGGATCATTATTGCCACAAACTCCTATGACGCCAGTGGCAACTTCACTGTGACCAATTCGATTGTGCCGGGCGTCCCGCTGAAATTCTATCGAATTGAACAGTGACTAAACACACACGCCACTCGGGCAAGGCATGGCATAACCGATGGTTGAGCAAAGCACGAGCGGTCGCCCGCTCGTCGAAGGAGTTGGCGACCCGTGAAGCGTAGAAGCTATGAGCAGGAACAAACCAGTCGCTGTAGAATTCCGGGCGATGGGGGCTTTTACTTTGATCGAATTATTGGTGGTGATCGCCATTATTGCCATCCTGGCGGCGTTGTTACTGCCCGCGTTGGCTAGCGCAAAATTGCGTGCGGTCCAGGCCAATTGTGTCAGTAATTTGAAACAACTGACCCTGGCCAGTCAGTTATACTATGACGACAATAAAACGTTCATTGGTCCCATTAATCCCAACCCCTCCTTGAGCCAGGGTGATTGGATGGGGACCATGCTTTCCTATTACGGCAAGGCGACCAACGTGATCATTTGTCCCGCGGCTCCCGATAAAGGAATCAATCCGCCAGGCGCAATCAACCCGCCGGGCACCGCCGACAGCGCCTGGCACTGGACGTTGTCCACGCCAGTCTATGCTTCAAGTTACGGCTATAACAAGTGGTTGGAAAGTAGCGCTATCTACGGAAGTGATCCCCGCAATTTTAACCAAGAAACTGCGGTCGTGCACCCGTCGGAGACTCCAGTGTTTACGGATTGCGCATGGATTAACTTCTACCCCGATGTCAGTGATGCTCCGCCCACGAGCTTGTACGACCCCATCAACAATCCCGGAGCAGGCGCCTCGGGCATGACGCGCATTTTCATTGCCCGTCATGGAGGGCGGCTCGCTTCTTCGGCTCCCAGAGGTATCGCATTCGGCACGAAGATATTTCCCGGTAGTATTGTCATGGGGCTGAGCGACAGCCACGTGGAAGTGGCGAAATTGCAGAAGTTGTGGGCTTATTATTGGAACGCCATCTGGGTCCCCGGACCCGATCCCGCAACATTGTGACATGAGCATCTTTGACCGGGCTGTCGTGGGTGTTCTAATGATGCTGGCATTATCAGCAGGCCGGGCCGCTCCGTTTTTTCAACAAACCTGTAATACGCTGATAATGTCCAATGGCAACGTTCGTTTGGAATATGATTTGAGCGCTGGCAGTACCGATTTCTATTGGAAGAATTCCAAGAAACTTTCCGCCTTTTACAGCGGTATTGATTTTAATACCGGGTACATCAAGGCAATCAATTACACAGCCTGGTCGTATTCTTTGTCGGGCACGAATCAGGCCGTGATCACTGCCACGGGCAATGGATTCCCGGCCATGAAACAGTATTTCACTCTCGACAAAACCGATAGCTTTTTGGTCCGGGTGGAGGCGGTGGGCACCAATTTGAGCGCGAACTGGATGGGACCGGTGGTTGTGGATATGACGGGCGGCGTGGATTTGGGTGTCACCAATGACAATCGCGCCTTGTATGTGCCGTTTGATAACGATGGCTTTGTACGCTACAACGCGATGTCCATCAACAGTTCCAGTGTCAGTTACGAGGTTGGCGCGTTCTATGACAACGTTACGCGCAACGGGCTGGTCGTGGGTTCGGTCACTCATGACGTGTGGAAGAGTGGCGTTTATTTTTACGGCGCCAACAACAAGCTGAATCAGATGAACGTGTTTGGCGGTGCCACGTCGTCGTGGGATGTCCTCCCGCACGGCTATGTTTCCGGCGACACGATCTCTTCACCGACCATGTTTGTGGGTTTTGGCGAGGACTGGCGGGCGACAATGCTGAATTATGCCGCAGAAAGCACGAACCTGACAGCGCGGCTGGTCTGGACAAACGGCGTGCCCTTCGGCTGGAACAGTTGGGGTGTCATTCAACAGTATATCAACTACTCGGATGCTGCGACGGTCTCAGATTATTTTCATACCAATCTCGAGCCGGGAGGGTTTTCCAACCAGGGCACAGTCTATATCAACCGCGACTCGTATTGGAACAACCTGAACAGTTTTCAACTGCAGAGTTTCGTCAATCATTGTCACGCCGACAGCCAGAAAGCCGGAATTTATTTAACCCCGTTCGCTTGGTTCGGCTCGGCTGCCTCCGCCACGAACACCTATGTGGAAGGCACGACCAATACTTTCCTCTACAGCGATGCCCTGCTGAAAGATGCCAGCGCAAATCATCAGTCCACGGACGGCGGCTTCGCCATGGACCCCACTCATCCGGCCACCCGGCAGCGGATTGATTATTATGTGAACCAGTTCACCAACTACGGGTTTGATTATGTAAAACTAGACTTCTTGTCGCACGGCGCCCTGGAGGGCGTTCATTACGATCCCAAGGTCACGACCGGTATCCAGGCATACAATCAAGGCATGCAATATGTGCTTAACGCGATCGCCGGGCGCATGTTCATCAGCGAATCGATCGCCCCATTGTTCCCATATCAATATGGCCACAGCCGGCGCATATCCTGTGATGCGGAGACTTCGCTTATTGCCAATACGGAATATGTGATGAATTCCGTGTCGTATGGTTGGTGGCTGGATGGGTTGTATCAGTTCAACGACCCGGACATCATGGTGTTCGGCAACGGTGCGGATACCAATGAAATGCAAAGCCGGCTCATCAGCGGCATGGTGACCGGCCTCATGCTGGACGGCGATGACTTGACCTCCGGTTCCGGCCAGGCCGGCGCGCAGACGTGCCTGACCCATCCGGCCATCAATACGGTGGCGCGGACTGGGCAAGCGTTTACACCAGTAGAAGGAAATACCGGCAGCAGTGCTGATAGTCTGTTTGTGCGGCAGGATGCTGCCGCATGGCATCTGGCGGTTTGCAATTACACCTCCAATTCCACGAACATAACGGTCAGTTTGAATCGTGCAGGCCTTCCGGCTGGAGAGTTTATTGTGAGCAATTTGTGGGATGGAACAACCATGGTGGCGACGGGTTCATTCAATGTCAGTTTGAACGAGAAGCAATCCAAGTTGTTCAGTCTTACTACCCGTTCCCCAGAGAGTCTGGTTTGGAGCGCCAGTAACACCGGTACCTGGGACACGGACACTTCGGTCAACTGGATCAATTCCAGCAATAACCAGCAAACTGTCTTCATCGGTGGCGACCGGGTGTTGTTCAATGACACGGCAGGTGTACCCACAAATATTGTGGTCAACGGAACGGTGCAGCCGTCGAACGTGACGGTTTCGGCGCAGAGCAACAATTATACCTTCAACGGCCCGGGCACATTGGCCACTGCCGGCAGTTTCACCAAAAGCGGTTCGAGCCTGCTCTCGCTTCTCGTGTCAGCCGATATCACCGGGTCGGTGTTGATCAACGGCGGGTCGGTGTACGCGGGGAATTACGCCTTTGTCAACGCCAGTTCGATCACCATCACCAACAATGCCACGCTGGATTTCGCTGGCGGGACTATGGGTAATGGTACGCCGATAACAGTTTCAGGCGCCGGCGTTGGCGGCGAAGGGGCGCTTTATAACAGCAGCTTCGAGACCTATGACAATGTTCTTAATGTGACGCTAGCCGGTAACACGACTTTTGGTGGCACTTCCCGCTGGGACCTGGGGCCGGGATCTACCGTGGCCGGCCCATACAAGGTCACCATCAATCGTGCACCTGGAGTTTATGGGGAATGGAGCGGAGCTTCGCTTAATGTGAATGTGGGCGATATTGAACTTGCTGGCGGCAGGCTGGGCATCAAGGATATGGGTTCGACTTTCGGCAACTCCGCGGCCCATTTTATTGTGGATTCTGGTGCCGAACTCGATTTTTGGACGGGTGATACGGGTTATGCCAAACACTTTCAAGTTCAGAGCAACGCCACGTTCCAGATCCTGACCGGGTTCACCAATTTTGAAGGCAATCTGGCCCTGGGAAGCAATGTTACATTTGCCGCCTATGGTGGAAATGATGGCAACGAAACCTTTGATGGTACATTCACGTTGAATGGTGATATACATTTCAGGCTGGGTAATGGGGATTTTGTCTTCACCAATGTCATCAGTGGGGCCGGCGGTTTTGTGTGGGACTCTTTCGACCACGAAATGATTTTTGAAGCGGCCAATACCTTCACCGGCCCCACGGTAATCGGCAGCGGTTTGACCCTGGCCCTTGCCGGGAATGGCTCCATTTCCCAAAGCTCACTTGTTTTCTTTGGCGGCAATTCGCCCGACAATGTCTCACTGGATGTCAGTGCCCGTTCCGATGGTACATTCACACTGGCTGGCGGCCAGACTCTTGGCGGCATCGGGGCCATCCATGGCAAGCTCATGGTCCAGTCCGGAGCAACTATCGCTCCCGGTGGGACCAACATCCTCTTGAACCTGACCAATGGCGCCAGCGCCACGGGAACGCTCACCACCAGTGGCAACATCACGTTCAATGGCGCGTCGTTCTTGAAACTGAACGGTTCGGGTACGAGCGATGAAATCGCCAGCACCACCGCGATCACCTATGGGGGCGTTCTGAGCGTGGCCAACATCAGCGGTTCTCCACTGGCGGCGGGCAACAGTTTTCAATTATTCAGCGCGCCGGTTTACAACGGTGCATTCGACAGCATTACGCCCGCCACACCCGGTCCGGGATTGGCGTGGGACACGGCGCAGCTGAGTTCCGGCCGGCTGGCGGTGGTGACTGCACCGGTGGTAACCGCAGTATCCTTCTCGGGCACCAATTTCATTTTCGCCGGCACCAACGGTCCTCTCCGCGGAAATTATGTGGTGTTGTCTTCCACCAATCTATTGGTGCCTTTGAACCATTGGCCGGTGTTGATGACCGATGCTTTTGACGCCAATGGCAATTTTCATGTCACGAATGTGATGTCACCAGGTGTGAACCAACGCTTTTATAGCGTACGGCCCCATTGATAAATAGTTTTGCACTCGACCAGGTTGTTTATCTCTCTTTCTTGCTTCGCTGGCATGCTTTTGCCCCCCGCATGGGCGGGTGAGATGAACCGGGTGATGGTTGCGCCGTCTCCACTCGAATCCATCGAATGGTGCGACATTTGGATCTCCCATGCCAATGAAACCAATCTGCCGCGGGTGTTGTTGATCGGGGATTCCATCACCCGCACCTATTATCCTGAGGTGGAAAAACATCTGGCTGGCAACGCTTATGTGGGGAGGTTGTCAACTTCGGCGTTCATTTCAGATCGAGCGATTGCCCGACAGATCACCATGGTATTGAGTCAGTACAAGTTTGACGTTATCCACTTCAACAACGGCATGCACGGCTGGCAGCATGGGGAACGGGAATACGACAAGGCATTTCCTGGGTTCCTCGCCGCGATTAAACAACATGCTCCCGATGTCAAACTGATCTGGGCCGACACCACGACCTTGAAAATCTCTCCCAACCTGCCATCAGATAACCAGACCCAGGCCACCGATGAACGCATCGCGGCGCGAAATGATATGGCACTCAAGTATATTACGCCGGCGGGTATTGATGTGGATGACCTCAACTCATTAGTCAAAGGTCATTCGGAATACCACAGTGACAACATCCACTTTAACAATCGTGGCGTCTCGCTGGAAGCTGCTCAGGTGGCTGATCACATCGAGAAACTGCTGAGCTACTGATCAGGACTTGCTTGCAACCGGGTTCGTCCATGCTCCAATCCGATTTTTATGAAATTGTTCTGTTTCGCCTGTTTGCGCTGGGTCGCATTGTTTTTGATCTGCAATCCGGCAACGTTACAGGCGGAAGCAGTCTGGTTGTCCGCGCTGGATCTCAATCAGATGACCACGGGATGGAGCAATGCGAAGGCGGATCATGACATCACGGGACATACGATCAGCATTGCCAAAAAAACCTTCTACCACGGCATGGGCACGCAGGCGACGAGCAAATTCCGGGTGGAGCTCGGCGGCAATGGCAGGCGTTTCATGGCGAAGGTGGGCGTGGATGACAGTTCCGCCGGGCAAGGTAGCGTTGAATTTATAGTCGAGGGCGATGGAAAGGGTTTATGGCGGAGCGGGGTAATGACCGGAGGACAGACTGCGATCGAAGCAGACGTGAATTTGGATGGCGTGAAGATACTGACATTACGGGCAACGGATGGCGGCGATGGTGAGAGTAACGATCACGCGAACTGGGCGGACGCAAAAATAGAAATGGCCGATGGCGCGGCGAAGCCGGCGGCATTGCCGCCGTATGAAACTTTCTGCATCACCACCAAAAACCTGAGCCTGATTTTTCAAGTGGGCGATGACAGGCGATTGTATCAGCACGCGATCGGTGCTGACAAAATGAAATTGCAGCTGGCTGAGGAAAGCTATCCACAGGCGGGCGACGGTTTCATCTGGGAACCGGCATTGCAGGTGGTGCATGCAGATGGCAACACATCAACGACATTGACCTATGGCGGCATGGCGCGTTCCAAAGATGAGAACGGCTAGGAGCAGACTGATATTAGACTACATGACCCGGCATATCCGTTGCAGGTCACATTGCATTTTGTGGCGGACAAGGACCGTGATGTGATTGAGCAATTCACGGAAATTGCGAACCATGAATCCAGCGCAGTGACGCTCGAACGAATGGCTTCAACCTCGTTGCTGCTGCCGTCCACAAACGTCTTTTTGATGCACTTCTTCGGCGATTGGGCGAAGGAGATGCTTTCGCCGATCATAGAGGCGATTACGCCGGGCACGAAGGTGTTGGATTCCAAGATTGGCGTGCGGGCGGACCAGTTTCGCAATCCGTCTTTCGTGCTTTCGCTGGACGGCCCTCCGCAGGAGAACAGCGGTCGGGTGCTGGCGGGTTCGTTGGAATGGTCAGGAAGTTTTCAATGTGCGTTCGATGACAATGGCGAAAGCATCCGGGCATTATGCGGGGTGAATCCGTTCGAATCGGCGTATCACTTGAAGTCCGGAGAGACTTTCATGACGCCGCGAATGCTCTGGGCTTGGAGCACGAACGGACTGGGTGAAATGAGCCGCAATCTGCACAAATGGGCGCGCGATTATGGCATTCGCGACGGACACACGGTGCGCACGGTGTTGCTGAACAACTGGGAGGCAACGGGTTTAGATTTTGATTTTAACCGCATTGTAAGCTTGTACGACCCAGCCAAGGGCATCGGCACGGAGTTGTTCCTGTTGGATGACGGATGGTTCGGGAACAAATATCCGCGCGTGAACGACCATGCTGGTCTGGGTGACTGGCAGCCAAACCGTTCGCGTTTGCCGGACGGTTTGGCGCCGATGGCGAGAGAGGCGGTGAAGCGCGGCCTGCGTTTCGGTATCTGGATGGAGCCGGAGATGGTGAACCCCAAAAGCGAACTGTTCGAGCGGCATATGGATTGGGTGATCTCGCAGCCGAAACGGGAGATGGAACTGCAACGCAACCAGATGGTCCTGGACCTAACGCGTCCGGCGGTGCAGGCGTTCGAGTGGCGATCCATCCAAAGTATCCTCAGCGTGCCGGACATCAGCTTTGCCAAGTGGGATTGCAACCGTTATCTGACACAGCCGGGGTCGTCCTATTTGGCCACAGACCGGCAATCGCATCTCTGGATTGATTACATTCATGCGTTGTACGCGTTGATGAACAAGACCGCGAAGACTTTTCCGAACACGGAACTGATGCTGTGTTCGGGTGGTGGCGGGCGAGTGGATTACGGCGCACTGAAGTATTTTCATGAGTTCTGGCCGAGTGACAACACCGACCCGACGTTGCGCGTGCCGATGCAGTGGGATTATTCGTATTTCTTCCCGCCGATGGCGATATGCGGGCACGTGACGCACTGGGGCAACCGGCCGATGCATTTCGCGTGCAGCGTGGCGATGAGTGTGCGGTTCGGCATGGATCTGGACCTCAACACGCTGTCCGTCGAAGACAGGGCCATTTGTGCCGGAGCCGTGAGCGCGTACAAACAAGTCCGTGATCTAACGCAACTTGGCGACTTGTATCGTTTGGAGGATCCACATGGTAACTATCGCGCTGCGATCAATTATGTATCGGAGGACCTTAAACGCGGCGTGATGTTCACGTTCCAGTTGCAAGGCGGACCGCAGGCGCCGGTGCATCCACAGGGGCTGGATCCGAAGGCCAATTACACACTGCATGAATTGAATCCAGCACCGGGCCGGGCGACCATCCCGCAGGAGGGGAAAACATTTACCGGGGCACAGTTGATGGATGACGGCATTGTGCCTTCGTGTGCTAAAGCGGTTGAGGCGAGCGTGGTCGAACTTCACCCATAGACTGCCAATGGCAGCGTTTGTTTTATGCATTGTATGAAAACAGTTTGTTCAGTTGTTCTCGTTGCCATCGACTGCGGGGCTGTTTCCGGCACGGATTTGACGCAGACTATTTCTGGGTGGAGCAAGAGTGGCAGTTTTTGCGGCATTTTGAGTCGGAAGCGATTAGTCCTGGGACGGGTATATCAAAGGAAGACAATTGACGGCGGCGCGACCGGTTTTTTCTGAATGCAAAAGCGTAATCTCAAAATAATTCTCAGCGCGGTTGCCGGTTTTTACCTGTTGGTTTCACCAGTTCATAACGCGTGTGCTGATTCATGGTCGTTAACGTCGCCGGACGGGCGATGTGGTATCACAGTCACGCTCAATGAAGGTGAGTTGAGCTATCACGTGGCGAGAGAGGGCAAGATCGTCATCAGAGAGTCGGCGATAGGACTGCAGCGGGATGACGAGCAATTTGAGTCGGGACTGACGTTCAAACATGCCGGGCGGGTTGAGGCACAGCGGGAAAAATATGAATTGTTTGCCAGCACTCAACCGCAAGTGGATCACCTGCTGAATCATCTCGCGCTGGAATTTTGCAACACCAACCACACGTCTATTAAGGTGGATTTGGCGGCGGGCAACGAAGGGGTGGCGTTCCGGTATCTTTTCCCGGGGCACTCCAGTATCGTGCGGGTTGTGGACTCGGAGTTGACGAGTTTCGCGATACCGACGAATGCCAGTGGCTGGATGCAGCCGTACCATGCGGCGGGACCGTATACGCCAGCATATGAGGATTTCTTCTTTGCAGTCGCGCCAGGTGATCCGCCGCCGGATTCACGACAAAGGGCGTTGGGCTGGGCGTTTCCAGCGTTATTTCATGTGGCCGAGGCGGATACGTGGGTGCTGCTCACGGAAGCGGGCACGGACCCTGCCTATTGTGCGTGTCATCTGAGCACGAACTGCGCGGGTGGGATTTATCGTATTGCCTTCCCGATGGTGGATGAGACGACGCGCGGTTATACGAACCAGTTCGGACCGGAGCCGCGCTACACGCTACCGTGGACAATGCCGTGGCGGGTAATGGTGCTGGGTCAATCGGCGGGTGACATCGCAACGGAGACTTTAGTGACCGACCTGTCCGCGTCATCGCGCATCAAAGACACATCGTGGATACATCCAGGGCGGGCTTCTTGGGGCTGGTGGTCGTATCCCGACGGACCATTCACGGAGAAGATGTTCGACCAATTCACGGATTTCGCAGCTAAGATGGGCTGGGAATATACCTTGTTCGATGCTGGTTGGTGGAAGCCGGGATTGAAGCCAATCGCAGCGCACGCAATTGCCAAGGGAATCATGCCTTTGGTGTGGAACTATGCGGCAGATTTCTATGACCCGCAAAAACGGGCCATGACTCTCGACAAGATGGCGGCTGCGGGAATCCACGGGGTGAAAGTGGATTTCTGGTGTTCCGACAGGCAGGAAGCGATCGTTGCACAGCAAGCTTTGATGAAGGATGCCTCGGAGCGGCACATGATCGTGAACCTGCATGGCTGCACGATCCCGCGCGGCTGGCAGCGGACTTGGCCGAACGTGTTATCCATGGAGGCGGTTCTGGGAGACGAGAGTTATTTTTATGAACCGCGTTACACGCAAAAGGCGGCGGAGTTGAACACGGTGTTGCCGTTCACGCGTAATGCGGTGGGACCGATGGACCTGACACCGGTGGCCGTTTCGCCGAAGAAATACCAGCGGACCACGACAGCAGCTCATGAACTGGCAGCCTCGATCATTTTCACGTCGGGAATCATCCACTACGCTGATTCACCCGAGTTTTTCGGATCGTTGCCGCCAGACGTATTGCAAATATTCCGCGATGCGCCAGCCCGCTGGGATGAGACACACTGTCTGGCCGGTAAACCGGGTGAACTCGCAGTCTTTGCGCGGCGGTCGGGCGACTGCTGGTTTATCGCTGGTATCAATGGCACTGCCGACCCCAAAGTCGTCACAATGGATTTGTCGGCATTTCACGAATACCGGCATAGGTTCGCAGTCACCGAGGCTGTGGACGCCAAAATGCAGGTGGACGTAACTCACCTCGACGTATGTTTGCAGTGGCAACATTATATGCCAGCGCGCGGAGGTTTCATCCTTCGGTTGAACAAGTAATTGTGCCAGCTTTATGAGTAAGAAATCTCCTCACTTCAATTTCTTCGTTTGCTTGATCTCCTGCGTGCATACCATAGCGATGCATGCCGAAGAAGATCAATCGCCCCCATATGAGACAAAGATTTGGTTCGACGAGTCCGCCACAAATTTTACGTCCTCTTCGCCCATGGGAAACGGACGGCTCGGTGCAATGATGTTTGGCGGAGTGGATCAAGAACGCATCGTATTGAATGAAAGCTCCGTATGGTCCGGCTCACGGCAGGATGCCGATCACCCCGACGCGTACAAGGTTCTGCCCGAAATTCAAAAACTGCTTCTAGCCGGAAACAATCCCGAAGCCGAGGCATTGGTGAACGCTAATTTTACCTGCAAAGGGCCGGGTTCCAGCGGCCCAGAATATGGCTGCTATCAGGTGCTCGGTAATCTGCACATGGGCTTTCATGGGAGGAGCGATGTATCGGTCATGCATTACCGGCGTGCACTGGATCTTACCGAAGCGGTAACACAAATGACATACGACCGCGGAAACACGACCTTTAGGAGGGAGATGTTTGTCAGTAAGCCGGATGAAGTCATGGTCCTGCGATTAGGCGCAAGCCGGGCGAGACAAGTTTCGTTCGACCTGCAGCTTGACCGTCCAGAACTGTTTAGTACCACGAGTGACGGTAAAAATGAACTGCTGATGGTTGGCCAGTTGGACAATGGAACAGACGGCAAAGGGCTCAACTATGCCGCGCGTGTCCGTGTGCTTCACCATGGCGGCAGGGTTTCCGTTTTGAAGACCACTCTTACAGTTCAGAATGCAGACGAGGCCGTTGTGCTTATTGCGGCAGCAACGGACTACCAGGGTTTTGCGGGGCGGCAGACCAAAGACCCGCTGGCCGCGACACTGAGTGACCTGAACCTCGCCTCGAAGAAATCTTTTCGGGCGCTCAAGCAGGCCCACATCCGTGATTACCAAAAATACTTTCAGCGCGTCGCCTTGCGCCTTGATCCATTGAACATGGGAGAAACGCAAAGGCCGACGCCGGAGCGAATTGAAGGAGCCAAGGAAGGGCCGGGCGATCCAAGTCTGGCGGCCTTGTACTTTAATTTTGGGCGCTACCTTCTGATTTCCTCTTCGCGTCCAGGCGGAATGCCGCCAAATCTGCAGGGTATTTGGGCCGATGAACTCCATACGCCGTGGAACGCTGACTGGCATCTGGACGTGAACGTGGAAATGAACTACTGGCCCGCGGAAGTTTGCAATCTTTCCGATCTCACGCAACCGTTGTTTGCGCTTACCGATTCGTTGCAGGAACCGGGAGCTAAAACCGCCAAGGCTTACTACAATGCGCGCGGCTGGGTGGCGCACGTGATTACTAATCCATGGGGATTTACCTCACCCGGTGAATCCGCTTCATGGGGCGCGTTTTCCTGCGGGTCCGCCTGGCTTTGCCAGCATCTGTGGGACCACTGGTTGTTCACGGGCGACACCAATTTTCTCGTCTGGGCGTATCCCATCATGAAAGGCTCGGCGCAATTTTATGGTGACATGTTGATTGAAGAACCCAAGCATCATTACCTGGTTGTGGCGCCTGCAAATTCGCCGGAAAATCATTTCCACATGGCAGATGGAAGAGACGCTACCATCGCGCTCGGCACCACAGTGCACGACCAAATGTTGCGCTATCTGTTTAATGCCTGCATCGAAGCATCGAAAATTCTTCGCGTTGATGAGAAGCTTCGGAATGAGCTGGCGACAAAACAGGCACGGCTAACTCCCACACAAATTGGTTCTGACGGGCGGGTCATGGAATGGCACGAGGAATACGCCGAGTCCGAAATTCATCACCGCCATATATCCCATCTATGGGGACTTTACCCCGGTGATGAAATCACACCAGAAGGCACTCCAGATCTGGCAAATGCGTCGCGCAAAACGCTTGAGATCCGTGGCGACGACAGCGTAGGCTGGAGTTATGCCAACAAAGCCGCGCTTTGGGCACGGCTCGGCGACGGCAATCATGCTTGGCTGCTCATAAAACGCGCGCTGAATCCCGCGACTAGCCAGGAAATCCGTTACGACAATGGCGGTGGTGTTTATCCGAACTTGTTTGACGCCTGTCCGCCGTTCCAGATTGACTCAAATTTTGGTGTTACCGCAGCCATCGCGGAAATGTTCATCCAAAGCGACCGCGACACCATCCATTTACTTCCAGCCTTGCCTGATGCGTGGAAAAACGGTGCAGTTAGTGGCCTGCGCGTGCGCGGCGGTTATGAAGTGAACATGATATGGGAAAATGGCGCCTTAAGCAGGGCGACGATTCGTTCGGACGCCGGCGGGCGATGCCGTCTAGTGTATCGCAGCAACAACTTGGTTGTTGAAATCAAGCCCGGCCAAAGGATCGAGCTGAATGAAGACCTAAAAGTCAATTCGGGTAGATTTTGAAAATGTCGGTATCGACTTGTCCGCACCCAGATTTTGACCCTCGCATCAAAACTTTAGACAAACTCTCAGCCAACCTTTCGCTCGCCTGGCAGCAGCAATGAAGTTGTCCGCTGCCGCTGAACGGAATTTCTTGCAATACGCGATGCCGACGCCGAGTGGCGGGGGCGCAGGCTGCAGCGGGCGAATTTTCAATCGGGGACTTCCGAGACCATCGAGCGGTTGTGCAATCACAGCCGCGCCTCTTCCCGAATCAACAGCCGCGATGGGGCTGGTGATGGTATCGTGTTGCTCAGCAATTTGCAGCGCGCGGTTGTGTGGTGCAAGCAAAGCGGCAAGGCGCAACACTCTGAAAAAGAGCATTGCGCCTTGATCCAAATCCTAGATCACAGCCTGCTCTTCCCCGCAGCTTTAGCCTTAGCCCATCTTGCTTTGGCGGCAGCAGCAAGGGCAGCTCTGGCAGCAGCAGAAAACCTCTTCTTGGCCTTCTTCGCAGGTTTGGCCGCTGGTGCTTTGCCTTGAGCTGCCATTCTCTTTGCAACCCCCGCGCGAATGTTGGCAAGTCCCTGTGCGCTCATCTTCCTTTTGGCTTTCCGTCCAGGCTTAACGGATGGTGTTGTCCCCTTGATCTTCGCCCATCTTGCCTGTTGAGCCTTTCGCATCTTGGCCTTGGTGTAAGCACTGAACTTGCGCTTCTTGGGTGCTTCGGATGGTTGGACAGGAGTAGGAACCTCGCCGCCCAGGATTTCATTCAGTTCACTTTGCAGGACATCAATTCTCTCTTTGATGTCGGCTGCTTTGCGAAGTTGTGCTGGTGTTACGTTAATCATATTACGATCATTTTGGAACAGGTTGGTGTGGTGGTCAAGCTGGAGAAGCACTGGACAACACCGCCTTCCTGGTCTTCAAGTATTCCTTCAGCGTGTCAATGGTGGTCGCCTGGGTCCTCACTGCCCTTTTTCCTGGCTCCTTCATCATCTTGTAATCAATGAGCCGTTTGCCGATGTCCCAGATCTGAATGTAGCCGCTGTCTGTTTTCCAGAGTTGCCCTTTTTCTAATGACGGTAACGGTTTCTTGTTCTTCTTCATTGTGAGTTGAGTCAGACAGTCCGTGGCTGGGTTTCGTTCAATTCGGTATCTTGGCTCACTGTCTTAACCTGGCCCCGCTTGATTATGGAAACGGCGAAGGATTTACCCTCCGCCTAGTCAACAAAACCGCCCTGATTACTTGGTGCCCAGAATTGCGTCTTTAGCTGCCTTGGCGACGCGGAACTTGACCACGCGCTTGGCCTTGATCTGGATGGTTTCCCCAGTTGCTGGATTTCGACCCACGCGAGCCTTGCGATTCACCAGGACAATCTTGCCCAGGCCAGGAATCGTGAAGGAGTTCTTGGCGTTCTTGTAGGCCAGTGCAACGAGAGCTTCCAGGGTTTGGACAGCTTGCTTTTTTGTCAGGCCAATGGTTTCGGCCAGAGATGCGACGATTTGAGATTTAGTTAATGCTTTTGGCATATTTGTTGGTGCCTGGATAACGCCAAACCCCAATAAACGCAAGATTAAAGCATTGGCAGGCGAAAGTCAGCCTCACACCGCAATGAACGCAACCACCCTTGCGCCGT
>OBLU010001671.1_pt1 | contig 20541 bp, 16 predicted proteins | sample 1518681 | NCBI WGS metagenome assembly OBLU01 (sample SAMEA3539304, study PRJEB22396) | soil metagenome | biome: tundra; feature: field; material: soil | place: USA | collected 2010-05 | depth 0.15 m
CCGGCGGCTACAGCGCGATGCTGCTCGGCGCGTTTTACTGGATCGTGGATGTGAAAAAAATATCGGCGTGGTGCCAGCCGTTCATCTGGATCGGGATGAACCCGATCACGCTGTATCTGACCAGCAATTTTCTCGGCGGCCTGGGTTTTGAGAAGCTGGCCCGGCGTCTGGCCGGCGGCCCGGTGAAAAGTTTTTTTGACACGCATGTCGCCACTGGTTCCGGCGAACTGGTCATCTCGGCGGTGGGCGTGGCGTTGTTCGTCTGGTTCGCGCGCTTCCTGTATCAACGGGAAATCTTCCTGCGGCTGTGACCCGAGCAGGCGCGATTTTTCTATGGATCGTCGCCAATACACATTGGGTGTTCGTGATTCTGAAAACCGGTTCGGTGGTCTTCCTATCCAAGCGCAACACTTGAATCGGGTTTGGAAGGGGTAACAATGGAGCCAGCGGTCGGGATTGAACCGACGACCTTTGCTTTACGAAAGCAAAACAGAGCTTGCGCGACAACACCCCAAACACGGACAAACGCCGCGTGAATAAATGCGAAAGTGGCGCTTGGGCCGAAACTCACGAAACGACCGAATCACGCACAGTTTCACACTTACGTTGTTACAACTTGTGACACGGGAAGCCGGTTTGTTTCCAAAAGCATTGCTCGCGGGCAGGATTCTGTTTTTGGGTGCAAGCCAACCGTGCAACAGTCGGTTGTGACACGGGCTTTGAACAGGGCTGCGGCGTGCGCTGGCTTGGCGCGTGGCAGGAGTTTTGATCAGGAGCCGGGCCTTTGGAGCGGACGGGTGATTTTGGGAAACAAAGTGGCTGTAATCGAGGCTGGCGCCCGCCTGCGGGCATCGTGGCGCACGTTGGCAAGGAGTTTGGACATGCGGCCAATCAAACGTGCGCCCAGCGCCACGCAGCGAACGGGAAACGCTGTTTGGGCGCGAGTCAACTGAACTTTGTTTTCTCGTTAAGGCGTGTGGCCGGCGGTTTCTCGCATGGCATGGCCGAGCGGCACCTCGCGCGCGTATTATGGGAAGCGGATGCACCGGCGAAAAAACGGCTTCGTTGAAGGCCAGCGCAAGGCGGCTTCGTCAGGGCGCAACTGGCGCTTGTCGGAAGTCACCAAGCCCGGAAAACTCCGGCGGCGATGTTTCAGCCGCGCACCGTGCAATCGTTTGCCACCGTCGCGCCGAAGGTCAAAAAACCAACCCAATGAGGCGCACCCTGCCCAGTTTGCGCAAACACATCACAGCACGTCCAATCCACCCGCCTATTTTTTTTATCCCCCTCAAATCGAATTCTAGCTCGTCGGAACTTGGCAAAAATTGCCGAATCGGGCTGTTTAAGCAATAAAAAGCCAGTTACGGCAAATCCCGTAATGAACCGGGTGCCACCCAAAAGACGGTTAAATCCGTCAGGCCGGCAGTGATGTCGGTGATTCTGAATACTGCCGCGACATCACCCAGCCTAAACAACCGGGCAGCCCTGAAATTGACGAGCCACGCAAGCACCGTGTCGCCCAAGCGTGCCAAAGTCGTCTTTCGCGGGAACTAATGCGCTCTAACCGAGTGTGGTTTTAGAAAGCCCGACGCCAAAACGCCGGATGGCAGTTTATTGCCCGGAATCTTCATCAGCCGATCAGCAGACGCCACCCCGATTGCCCCATTCTTGGATAAACAGGATGTGGAAATTTCACTTCTGGCGTGTGTGACCGCCTATTTCTGCTTTTTATTTTTAATTGAAATGTCGAAGCCGCGCGCGCGTCAATATGTCGGCAAAACCTTGGTTGACGCAGAGGTTGACTCAAGATTTGGGGCGGGAACGAACCGGCACTTCGTTTCCAGTAATGATAAACACCAATGAAATCAACAATTGGAGCAGCCGGTGCTAATTGCAGTGCTAAAATTGAGCGACACTTTTGACTTGCCGAGGTCGGGGCAGGATCGGCCAGAAAGGTCTCGATTTAAGCATGGCCATTGGGAGGGGGGACATTTTGGGGGTGGGCGGGGCCATCGTCTATCGCGTTACATGCCGCTGGTGGGTTTCTCCAAAATGACCCTGTTCAAAAAAACAAAAAAGACTCACGCCTATATCCGATGAATCCCACGCGGCCTGCCACCCCGTCGTTTTTTGGTTTGTCGGGCAAATGAGGACTCCCCTTTTTTGGCCGACCGTGGGGGCGGAGTGCCGGGGGCGGGGGCGAATCACAAACGCCATCGTTGTGTGTCGGGGAGGTTTTCAGACAGCGGTCAATTTTCCCGCGAGCATCGTGAAAGCGATTCCTTCATCTTCGTCGGATTTTTTTTTGATTGTGGGCGGCGGCGATTACGGTCTGATTGGCAGTGAAAAGGGTTATCCCCGGCACACAGCAAAAATCACCGTCATCGGATATGACCTGGGTAATGCCAGCGGCTTTGAAGGCGTTGATTGAAAATAAATCATACCCGTCCACCGGCAACTGCTCGAAATTCTGCAACGCCGCAGTCGTTGAAGCTGCGTTAATTTCAGCGACAGCAATGCTATTGGCCATTGTCTCAATCTGACTCCAAGCCAATTTGATTTCGCTTACCACATTGGCCCGTTCGTTCGCCAAGTTGTGACGATATTCTTTTGTCTTGGTGAGGAGTGAGGTCGGGTGGCTGTGCTGATAAATTTCAAATTCCGTGCCCTCGATCAGATGCGCGAGTTCCGACAAGGACAGCCCGCACCAATGCAGTTGGCCGCCCATGTTCAATACTTGTTTGAGGTAGGCCGGATATTCCGGCTTTTCCTTTTTATTTGAGGATGGGGGGAGCAATCGCAGTTTGGAATACGCCGTCCAAAACCATGCGTTCGTGTCAACATAGAAGCGGTCGCCCGCCTTGGGCGTATCCTGACGCACATCAACCACCGTGGCTTTGACGGTGTAGTTAACCGGCATCAAACCTCCGCTGCCTGGGCTTCCAGAACTTTGTCGAGCGCGGCGCGGAATTGCGGATCATGGTAAACCCGCTCCGCATTTTCAATGGACTGGCGCATCGGGGCACCGCCGGCAAACGGCAAATGGAGCGGAATCAGCCGGCGCCGCACTTCTTCCTTCGTGTAATCCTTGAGCAACTGTCCGACGGCGGCGTTGAAAAACTGGGAAACAAAAACCCGCGTGCCGGCGAAGTCCAGTTCCACGGTTTCGCCACGGTCAAACGCCGCGCGATAGGCATCGTGGATTTTGGCACCGTCTTCGTAGGTCATGCAGACAGCCCCGACGAGGGATTGGACGTTCACATTCATGGCATCATTATCGGTTCAAAACACTGGCGTTTCACTCATTTCTGACGCAAGACAGTAATACGACTCGTCACACCGCAGCGAAATGTTCACCAATGTCCCCTCAAAATACGTCTTCCGTTCTGCAAACGATATTTGGCCATCGGCTATACGAACATAACCCTCATGGCTGAACATTTCCAGTCGGCCCCCATTTTGTCGCACAAACTCATGCAGGAGGTCAAGCCCAATGCCGCGCCCGCCGGGCTGCGTGCTGGTTCCGGGCTGAAACGCCCACTCCATGCACTTTGACGCCGGTAATTTTTCCGGCTGAATTTTCCCGGCGTGGAACAATCTTACGTTTGATGGAATACCGACGCCGAAATCCACAATCGTCAGGTTCAATCTCCTGTTTTTTGGAAAATGTTGTCCGCAGGTCATCACACCGACCGGCGACGAGCTGTGTTCAAAGGCATTCAAGTAAATCTCGGCGACGCGACCGGCAATTGCATCACGCAGCAATGGACTGATGTTCACCCAGCCACGACCTAGCCAAAGTTCAGACAGGTATTCAATAAATCCGTGCGGGTTCTGTTGTTTGTCTTCCCGAAACGGAATCGAGTTACCGCGCCACGGCCCAAGCTCGCCGCCAAAGGTGGACATGAAGCCGTTTTGGCAGAGGTTGGCTTTTACAGCGTCGCCCAGTGTGTCCCAGACAAATGTGACCCGCCCGCCGCGATACTCGATCAACCGCGCCAGCCCGCCCAGAAAGGCGACCGCATTTTGCCGGAGAAATCCGCAGCCAGTGAAATCGAATAGCACTTCTTGCCCGTCCCCGCTGGCTGCGCGCCACAGCCGGATAAGCTGGTCAACACTCCAGGCATCTTCGTTGAGCGTATAGACGTTCAGCGTCAACATTCACAATTCTCCCGGAAGGCTTTGGTCAGCAGCGCAGCCATCTTAATTTTCAGGATGTCGAAAAGTTTCATTGGTCAGTTCGTTCAGTCTTTTGGCGAGGCCGCCATATTCATCTTGAAAAGTTGAAATCAGGCCAGCCACCTCTTTCCACTTTGTCGTCAACGGTCGCGGATCACGCTTACCAGGAATTTGGAAGAACACCAATACCGCACAGGTTTCAACCGCGTCGTTCAACAAATTCAACACGCTGCGAATCAGAATTCGATCATCGGTCTTTGCGGCGAGGCCGGTCATGGTATTGTGGACAGCCTTGGACATCGTTGGATAATGCGCCTCGTAATCTGGCATCAAGCCGGCGGCTTTTACGACCTCCTTGAATTTGCACCACGGCTTTTCTTCAATTCCGCCCAAGTCCCGGCGCAAATCGTCGAGCAGCCTTTTATGGTTTTCCAATTCGCGCCGAAACAAAGGCGATGCCGCGTTTTCCTTTGCCAGTTCTTCCAGTTCTTCAACGTGCCCTTTCGCGCCCGCTAGATACTTTTGCGCTGCAAATTCCGGCACGCGCATCGCAGCGTAAAGGTTGATTCTCGACTCGAATCCGATACGGCACAGCCCGACGACGTTTTCAAACCGCCCGTGGTTCACCAAGAGATTCACGTCAAGCGCCACGCTGGCGACACTGGTTGCCTGCTGTCGAATGTAATTGTTTTGAAAATCGCCCGCCGGGGGCATTCCTTCGACGGCCAGATTCAATGCCTCACCCGCACGTTTTAGACATTCATTGGCTTGAGCCAACAACGCCTCGAATCCGTTATTGGTGTTCAAGCTCATAATTCTCCCCGGAAGGCTTTGGCCAGCAGCGCGGGCGTGAATGATGCCAACTCCGCTTCCGCCTCTCGCTGCAACCGCTGCAATTGAAAATGGAGCTTCCGTAATTTGGCGAAACGGCGCTGGTCTTCGATGGGCGGCACGGGCACGGGGATTTTTTCCAGCTTGGTGATGCCTAGCGTGCGGTTTCTGCCGGCTGAACCGGGCGACGCTCCCCGGATTTGTTCCAGGCCGCGTTCGGTCAGAAAGTAGTAGCACAGAAATTCTGCGGTCGCCTGATCTGGCAAAACTTCGTGCATCATAAAACGGTGCGATGCCACGCGGCCATCGTCTTCCGGCTGCGCGACGGCGATGGCACCTTCCCAGGCGAACACGTTCATAAACACAAGGTCGCCGGCTTTGATGCGGCAAATGCGTTTCGTCCCAAGCTGTTCGCCCGTGAGCGCGGGTTTGTGGAACGTGCCCTTGCCAAAACTGCGGATGCCGGTTTCTGGATAATTCTGGTCGGGCTTGGTTATGACCCAGCGGCGGACAAGTTTTGCCACGTCGCTAAATGGCTTGGTCGGTGCGTCCTCGGTGATGCGATTGTATTCAGCGCGCAGGAGGCGGGTCATGTCTCCAACCAATGAAGCATTTAACTCACGCAATTTTTGCGCCCGGCTTGTCTGCGATTCAACGCGCGCCACAATCCGCCTCTGTTCAGCCAACGGTGGAACGGGAATCTCATAGCTTTCCAAATCAGGCGTGCGAAGTCGTGGCATTTTGCCGCCTTCCATCTTCGACGAACTGTATCCAATAAATTCAGGACTTCGGAGACACCACGCAAGAAACTCTCGCGTCAGCAAATTTGAATCAGGCTTGAGCGGCAAAATGTCGGTGGAGCAGATGCCGGTTTGATCTGGAACGACAACCTTGTTGAGATATGGACGAAGTTTTCCCAGCAGGACATGACCAATTCCAAACTGAATCTTGTTGCTCTTGATGTTTTCGCCTTTGGTGACAGTCGAGCCGACAAGCCTTCCTGTGCCGGACTCGATATTTTCGAGTGCGATGTAAAAGAATTTTTTCTGCGGCCTCTCCGTGGGTAAAATTGGCGTTGTGTCAATCGGTGCAACTTCACCAATAGGCTTTCGACACCACCCGTCTTGAAGTGCGTCAGCGGCCATTCCCATTTTCCTCCAGAACGAGTTCCCGCATTTCCCCGATGATGTCCAAAATCTTTTGTTCCTTCTCGGCTACAGACTCAAGGATTTCCTCCGGCTCGGCGTTATCGGTTTTCTCCGGCTCGACGAGGCCAAGGCCAGCCAGTGTAAGGTTATAGCCGTTGGCGATGATGTTCTCGGCAGGCACGCGCCACGCCGCGCCGTCAGCGGTCTGGCGTTTCGGCCATTTTTTCAGCAGGTCAGGAAAATCGTTACGGAATTGCGGGCCGAACTTGCGCGACTTTTTGAGCGATGAGCCGTCGCCCTGCACGTTGTAAAACCAGGTTTCCTGCGTAGGCTTGCCGGTCTTTTGGAAAATGAGAAAGCAGGTATTGTTCGGCGTGTAAGGCTCAAACATTCCTTTTGGCAAAGTGACAACGGCCTGTAAATCGCACTCGGCAAGCAGACGTTTTTTTACTTCATGGTGCGTGTTTGTATCGCGGAATAAAATGCCGCTGGGCAGGACAATGCCTGCGCGTCCGCCGGGCCGCAGGCTGCGAATTGCGGCGGCCAGAAACAAAACGTATTTCTCGCCTTTCTCGACACGCAGCGAACGCTTGGGCGATTGCGCCGCGCCGGTGAACGGCGGATTTTCCAAAATGCAATCGAACTGCACTTCGTCCCATTTGTCCTCACCGCCGCCGATGGAATCGCGCCGCACGATGGGCGACTGGTCAAAGCCGTGCAGCACGGAGTTCATGGCGGCCATGCGGATGATGTCCTTGTCCGCCTCGAAAATGTGAATCGTGCCGGATTGCAAAAATTTCCACTGCGACGGCTTGAGGCGGTCGCCCATGCCGCGCCTGACCGGCAGGCCGTAGGGCGCGGGAACTTCGCGGATAAATTCCGGCGAACTGTTCGCCAGCAAAATGTGTTCGTAGGCGGCGATGGCAAATCCGCCCGTGCCGCCGGCGGAGTCGCACACGGTCTGGCCGATCTGCGGATTCACCATTTCGACGATGACGCGGATGAGATGGCGCGGCGTGCGAAACTGCGCGGCCTTTTTCTGGCTGCCGAGGTCGTTTACGAGAATTTCAAACAGGTCGCCCTTCACGTCAGCATCTTCGCTCAACAAATTCTGGCCTTTGAGCGTGTCCACGGCCTTGCGCAGCGTCGCGCCGTCCGGGATGACGACGGCGGAATCTTCAAACAAAGCGCGGGCGGCGGGCGAGAGCGCGGGGTGCAGCGCGAGTTTCGGGAGCAGGGTGCGGAGCGTTTCGAGCATCCGCGCGTTGTCGGGGTCGGACGTGAGAACCGACCAGCGGAGTTTGCCGAAATCCACTTTGGCATCGCCGATTTTCACTTCGGTAAAAATGGACTGGCGGCGGGCGTTGTCGGTCTGCTCGGTGTCCATTTCTTCGAGCATCTTCAAAAACAGCAGGTAGGAAATCTGCGTGACGTAGGTGATGGGGTTGGTGACGTTGGCTTCCCACATCACTTTGCAGAGACGTTTGAGCAGATTTTGGAGCGAGGCGTTATCCATGAAATTATGCGGCGGCGATGAGGTCGTTCAATTCCTGCATGATTTTTGCAAGTTCATCTCGACCAAATAAGGCTTCGGCGCGGGCGCGTCCGCCTTGGAACGTGAAAGGCGGATGGGTGAAAATACTGGGGTCGAGCGCGACGTATTTCGTTTCGGCCACGGTTGCGGAAACCACGTTGCGCAACAGGCTCAAGAGCCGCGCCTGGTCGGGATTGATGCTGCTGGAATTTTCGGCCACCCAGACATTGAAGGCGCGTTCGACCCGTTCCTGCCGAGTGGGCAACTGATACAGGCCGAGCGCGGCGCGGATGAAATCGGACAGCGAGCCGGACGGTTGCTCGAAGGCTTTGCGTAGAGCGGATTCCTCGAACCAAAATTGTGGCGCGTTCAGTTTGTGCGCGAGTTCTTCCCATTCGTTTTCCGTCAGCGTTTCGCCGGCCATGATTTTGCGGACGGCGGGATCGGTGTCGCGCAATTCCTGAATCCGCTTGAACCAAGTGTCCTGATACGTCTTGCGGTCAATCGCCATGCCTTCCGGGCCGACGTGAATCAGTTCGCGACGGCGCATCGAATCTTCCCTCTCGCCGAGCGGGATGACGGTGAACTCACGCGGCGGTTGCGGCGGGCCGGGCGGTGTTGGTGGTGTTGGTTCCGGGCCGGGTTCGGGTTCTGTGCCGCCGGGCTGCGGACGCCTGCCGACCTGTTTTGGGCGGTGGTATTCCGTGCCGGGGTCGTTGAACCGGGTGTGATTGCCTACGAAATCGTAAATCAGGAACGAAGTTTTGCCGATGCGCGGACACAAACGGCTGCCGCGCCCGCGCATCTGTGCGTATTTAATTGCGGAATTCGTCGGGCGGAGCATCACGAGATTTTCAATCTCCTTGTGATCGTAGCCGGTGTCGAGCATGTCCACGGAAATTGCGATGACTGGCAGCGGGTCGAATTTGAAACGGTCTATGATCGGTCGGGGATTGCCGTTGTTCGAGTAGCAGGTGATTTTCTGCGCGAAACTTTGGCGGACTTCGGCGGGTGAACGATTCGTCTGCTGCGCGATGCGCAGGCACGCGGCGTCGGGAAGAAGCTGGTTGAACAGCCTTTCCAGCATCACGGCCTGCTTTTCGCCGACGGCAAACACGATGGTTTTGCGCGGGTGCGGCTGCGGACGTTCTTCCTCGACGCGGAAGTATTCGTCAACGATGAGCTTGAGCCGGTCTTCGCTTTCAGCAGTGCGACCCCAATCGGAGAAACCGATTTCCTCGTCATCCCATTCCGTGCCCTCGAATGTGAGAACGGATTCGGCGGAATAAATTTTGTAATCGGCAAGAAACTTTTCCCGGATACCTTCGCGGATGGTGTAGGCGAAAGTCGGGCGGCCTTCCTGCGCGGCGCTGTCCCAGCAATCGAAAAACATGTAGGTGCTGCGGACAAGCTGGCGTTCGTGTTCGCTCACCCAATGCAGTTCGCCGGGATTCGGCGTGGCGGTCAGGCCGATGTGGATGGCGTCGAAATGCGCAAGTGTGGCACGGTGCGTGTTGTAAATGGAACGATGGCACTCGTCCGTGATGACCAAATCAAAATAGGCGTGCCCGAAACCACCCGGCCCAAGCTGCCCCGCAATCGTGTCGAGCGTGCCGACGACGATTTGACCTTCGAGTGATTTTTTGCCGCCGAAAAGCAGCGTGGACGGATATTCGCGCAGGTAGTCGTCAAACGTGTCCTGCTTTGCCTGCCGCGCCAGTTCAATCCGGTCAGCCAGGAACAGAACGCGGGAAATAGCGGCAGCCTGCATCCACCGTTTGATGAGCATGGCGATGGTGAGCGTCTTGCCCGTGCCGGTGGCCTTTTCAAATAACATCCGACGACGACCGGCAATCAGCGCGTCATCGGCGGTTTTGAGGCAGCGGATTTGATATGGCCGCGCCTCAATGTCCTCGCCCTTGAAACGGAAGCGCGTCGGCATCGGCACCGCGCGGATGGAGGTTGCCAGATCGCCTTGCCGGTGCTGGCGCAGATCGGCGCGAGTTTCGAGGTCGGCCTGTGTAGGAAAGCCGATGATTGGCCGGGCGTCGCCGTTTTCGTAATCCCAAAAATAATGCTCACGCCCATTGCTCAAGATGATGAACGGAGCGCCGAGACTGATGGCGTATTCCTTGGTCTGCGCTTTCGCCGAGTAGGGGTCAACTGAAAATCGTTTCGTTTCAGCGACGCAGAGAGGCCGGGTGCGGGAATTTTTCAGGAGATAATCCGCGCGTCCGTCCGCTGCGGCTTCTTCCGTGGAGACGACAGATTTGTTTTCAATGTCCCAATCCGCCTCACGCAAGAGGCGGTCAACCACGATTCGGGCGTCGGCTTCGGTTGGCATGAACGGTTGGTGTTGAAGAACGCAGCGAGATTAGCGCAACCGCTCCGCGCCGCCAGCAATTTGTTGGCTGGCCAAAAGAAACTAAAACAGTTGACGCAGCCATCGCGTAGGCGTTGAATTGGCGGCGACATAACAATTTGGCGTAAGCAGTTCGGCTGAACGAAAACCGCGAATTTTCCCTGCCAAGACGAACTGAGTGCGCGCCCCATCGGGCGCGGCTCGGTTCATTCTTGGCAAAGGCGCTTCGCGGTGCCTCGTTCAGGGTGCGTCGGGTCCGCGCCTTTTTCTCTGCTGCTTCGCGCTTGAATACGGTTTAACAAAATGAAAAGCCATGCCACGCATCAATAAATTGGACGATGTTCTCTTTCCAGTGGATGAACATCCGGTATTCGTAAGCATCAAACAAAAGGACAGTGAGCGGCGATTGGCCGTGCCGGAGAAAAAAGCAATCGTCAATCGCAACACCAGCCGCGTGCTTGGCATCGTAAGTCGCGGCTATCGCCTCGTCAGCAACCAAGAGGCACTCGACATGGCTAATAAATGTTGCGGACAGGTATTCCCGGAAACCAAAACGAGCGAATGGCATGTTGAGACGACCGATGCGCCGAAGACCGCCGGCTATTGCCACATTGATCTTGTCCACAACTCGAACGTGCTGGATTTCAACGCAGTGCCCGCTGCCGAACGTCCAGAAGTGTTCGGCCCGTTCATCCGGGTGACGAACAGCTTTAACGGACTCCGTGCGCTGGCGTTCGACATCGGGTATTACCGGAAAGTCTGCAAAAACGGACTGATTCTCCCGAAAACTATTATCAGTTTCAAGTTCACCCACCAGCGCCGCGACATCGGCAAAACCATCCAGTTCGACATTGCCAATGACGAGCTGGCAAAATTCAAAACCACTTTCACAGACAGTCTCGCCGGTTTGCGCAATTGTCCCGTGCCACGTTCGCGGTTTGAGCCGCTCATTCTCGGCGTGCTATCGCTTCGACAACCTGAGCCGGACAGCCACGAAGCTGCCGACTGGCAAATACTCAACACCCAGCTTGGCGAAATGAGCAACCGCTACGTTGGCGAGTTGGGCGCAAATGCCTACGCGGTATTCAATGCCATCACCGAGTTTGCTTCACGTCCACCGGAAAATCGCTGTGTCCACCGCGACCGCCACAGCCTGCAACGTCTGGCCGGAACATGGATGACCGCGTTCAATAACGCCTGCCGCAAGCCGGGCTTTTCAATCACCAGCCACCTCGAACAACTTTGTAAAGAACGAACCGAAGCCAAGAACCAACAGAATTGATTTATGAGTGACCTAATTGCTGACAACTGTGTGGGTGTGCCGGTTGCACGCCTTGCTTGTCCTGCCAGTGGAAAGGAAGTTATGAGCTACGAAAACAGGCCGTGCAACGATTTGAAAGCTTTGATGATTGCCCTCTGCGTAATGGGGTTGTTTTTGCTGACGGGTATCGGCGCTATGGCTGATAATATATTCACAGCCGGGTATGCGAATAATCCGATCAACCCAAACCTTGATGGGGCAATTTATGAATTTAATTCCAGCGGTCAGCCAACAATCTTCGCGTCCGGGCTGGAGATTTCTCCTTATGCGATGGCCTTGGACAGCAGCGGGAACCTTTATGCGCAAGGCTATAACAGCATCCTCGAATTCAATTCGAGCGGCCAGTCATCTGTTTTTGAAACGGGAGTGCAAGTTGGAGGAATGGCTTTTGATAACAATAACGGCAATCTCTACGCTATATCCGGCACCAACATTCTACAGTTCAATTCAAGCGGTCAGTATTCCATTTTCGCCTCTGTCTTGCTCAATTTTTCTGGCCAAGGTTCGGCTAATCACCTTGCCATTGACAATCTCGGCAATCTCTATGTTTCCCTGATTGGAATGGGAATTATTGAGAAATTCAATTCAAGCGGAATTGGTTCGATCTTCGCTTCTGGACTCATATCCCCGCGCGGACTTGCGGTTGACAGCCAAAACAATGTTTATGTTACGGGCGGAGGTGGTGGAACCCCTCCCATTTTGAAATTCACTCCGAACGGGCAGCAATTATCATACTCCGGTTATGGCACGGGCCTGTATAACCCCCAGGGCCTTGCTTGTGATAGCGGTGGCAATGTGTTTGCTGTTGACAACGATCCCAATCTTTCGCCTGAGCCTATTTATAGGTTTGATACAAACGGAAACGCTGGTATATTCGCCAACTTGGGTGATTTTAATTATCTGCCTGGAGGCATCGCAATCCAACAGACTCCTGAACCAACGACTTCGACAATGATCGCTCTAGGCTGCCTAGCGTTTCTCGGTTTGCGAGCGTGTGCGCTGCATAGGACAAGCCAGCGCTGCGGTATTGCCTGATTTCATCGGACAAACTGGCATCGCTGGTTTCATCGGTGCGCCGGTTCATGCGGATTACAGCAGCCGGTCGGCATGGCCGCTATCGCTGGCAAAAGTCGGGTTGGCTGTTGTCAGGGCGAGCCACGTCCGCGCCCGCTAGGTGAACGCCGCAATGGATCGTGAATACAGCTTGCATTATCCGCTGACGATGTTAAAACCGTTGTAATGCGCACAAGAAATCTGTTAGCGGGTTTCTGCGCGCTAGAAAGACAAATATGAAACAAGCCCTTATCGCAGTGTGTGTCATGCTGGCGATTCTTACCAGCGGTTCAATTGTTATCGCAGTCAAGTCCGCAAAATCAGCCGACATGAGAAACGCGATGATTCATCAACTCCAATCCGAAGCCGTGGCGACAACAGCAAAATTGAATGAAACCACGGCGGCACAAGACGTGGATCAGAAAACAATTGCGTTTTTACAGGGCGAGGTTTCAAAACTGTGTGCTGATTTGAGTAATTCGACAGCGCGCTATGAACGATATGCAGCGTCCGCGCCAAAGCCAACATATCAACCAGACGGCTCATGGTTTTTTGCAAAGGTTGCGGGTTTGAGTGGCGGGACAATTTGTTCAAATGCTACCTATCACATGACGTTCGGTAGCCGGGTGTTTTTTAAGCTTTCAGATGGAAACTTAAAAGGGATTGAAGTTGACGATTTGAACCCACTGGTTCTGCAATATCTAGGGATTGATAGCGATGCGACCAAAGTGAAACAGCGCGAGCTTAACGCAGCTTCGGCGGCGCAACGGCAGGCCTATTTCGATCAAGTAGCAATGCGACAGCAGGCAAACGCCGTTCAATCGGTGGCAAACGCTAAAATTGCAATTGAACAGCAAAAGGCGGCGGACGAGCAGGCAGCGAAATACGCGGCGTTGGAAACCGAGCGGATTAAGGCAAACGCGGCAATGGTTGAAGCGCAGAAACCGCCGGTGCAAATCAACAACAACATCAATCAGCAGCAACAGCAGCAGGTTCAACAACGACCACAGCCTAGAGGCTACCTTTTGAACAACGGCGTTTGGGTTCCGTATTATTGATGCTGACGGGTGCGTTGATGCAAGGGAACAAAATCAAAGCGGCGAACAAAACGCCAGGCGCACCGGAGAAAATTTTCACGCCGCCGCTTCTTCCAAGACCACTTCAGGATGCCGTGATGCCACGCGCAGAAGCACCCGCGCCGCGCCCGTGGGTCTGCGCCGGCCTTGTTCCCAGTTGTGCAGCGTCTTGACGGAGATGCCGAGCAGTTCCGCAAACTGGGTTTGCGACAGCCGCAGTTTCGAGCGCGTGGCGGCGACGGTGTTTTCCCAGTCGGCCTTTTGCTGCCGGCGATATTGTTCCGGGTCAAGCTGGCGGCGGTGGACTTTGCCATCCTTGTCGCGCGTGACTTCCCACACGCGCGCGGGCGTGAGTTCGCCGCGCTCGATGCGGTTTTTGGCATCCAGCATTTCTTCAATTGTTCGCCGTTTCATGGGACTATTTTTCGTTTCAACTTCGCAATTTCAGCGGCGGACAAATCTTCCTGTTGGCCTTTGGCGTAAATGTCCAGCAGCAGGATTTTGTCATCCGCCAGCCACCAAAAATAAATCACCCGCGCGCCGCCGCGTTTGCCGTGGCCTTTGGCGGCCCAGCGCAGCTTGCGCAAGCCACCCGCGCCGGGAATGACTTTGCCCGCGTCCGGTCGCGCGGCCAGCCAGTCCATCAGCGCGCCCAATGCTTCATCGTCCAGCAAACCTTTGCAGCGGCGTTGAAAGCCATCGTCTTCGATGAAGGTCATCCGGCGGGTAAGCCTACTCCATTGGCGTAGGGTGTCAAGCAGGGGGATTTTCATAAAGGAGCGATTGATAGCTGGCAAGTTTCATAACCTGACGGAAATTGATTCTGCTGTCTGTGGCGTCTGCTGCTGCTGCCGGATATTAAGTATATCCGGCAGGCAGCAGGCCAGCATGACGGAAATTGCAACGCATGACGGAAATTGATTTCCGGCAGGTTATTTTCCATTGATAAAAGCCTTGCCTTCATTGGTGATAAACTGTCTGGCGGTGTTGCCTGCGCCGGTGGTTTCGATCCATTTGTTGCGACGCATTTCCGGCAGGTAGTCAGTTAAGGTCTGGCGCGGGACATTTCCGGCAGTCGCCCAAGCTGAAATGCTGATTGGCTTTTTGCGTGTCGTCTTGGCAATGGCGGCGAGTAGTTTCTTTGGGTCATGTTCCTTTTTGCGTCCGGCAACTTGCATTAACTTGGCCGGGTCTAAATCGTCAGCAAGGTGCATCAAAGGAAAAATCCAGCGCACGGCAAACGGCGCAACCGGCGCGAAATTCCGCAAGATTGGTTCAACGGCGAAAGCGTCGTTCGATTCATGTTTCGTGAAAATCAGAAGTGAATCAGGATCGCGGGCAAAAACTCCGCTGCCGCTGATTCGGTCAATCGCTTCTTTGCCGGCGGCGTTGCCTTTGGCGAAGTGTGCGCCGAAAGCGATAGCCGCGCCGGTTTCTGTCGCCAGCGTTTCGAGCGAGTTCAAAAGCAAGGCGACGTTGCCAGCGGAATTTTCATCCGTGTTGCCGTAAAGTTTGTAAATCGGATCGAGGACAATCAGGACAAAATTTTCAGCGCGACAGCGTTGAATAATACGCGGAATTAGTTGCCGAAAGTCGGCAGCATGGCCGCGCAAATTCCAAAGAATAATTTGACCGGGCTTTATCTCGACGCCTTTGGCCTGCGCGACGGCGATAATCCGGCGTTGCCATGCGTGCGGCTGAATCTCGAAATTGAGAAACAAAACCTTGCCTTGCACCGTCCGCCGTCCAAGCCAGTCCGCGCCGGTTGCAACCGAGATCGTCAAGTCGAGCAAGCTCCAGGTCTTGAAACTTTTTGAACTGCCGCCGAAAGCGAGTTTGCTCCCCTTGTGCAAAATGCCTTCAATCAGCTCGGCGGGCGGTTCAATCAGTTCGGCAATGAAATCGGCGGCGTCAACGAGTTCGGGCAATTTAATAACCGGCGAAGCGGGCGCGTGTCCATCGGGACCAATGCCAGCGCCTTGAAAAATCATTCTGTCAGCGGCGGGATTCATTGGCTTTCCTGTTGGTTGAAATTCCAGCGCGGGCAAAGTTTGCGCCAGCGGGCGAGTGCATCGGCGCGGGATTGAATCACGGGCAGGGAAAGCAACGGCTCGGCAGTCGGATTCGGGCAGAGATAAAGCAATTTTTGAAAACCGTTTTTATTTGGCCGCCAGCAACCGGGCAGGCGAGTTAGCCGGACTGCCGACAAGCAACCAGCATCCGCGCCAAGCAATTTCAGCGGACGTTTAAGCGGTTGAATCTGTGCATCCCATTCCGCCTTTGTGCGCGCGTCCAATCGAATCAGACAATGAATCGAACGTGAGCCGCTGGTGTAAATCGCTGCAATGCGAATTGGAAGTTGCACGACGAACGCGAGCCAATCTTCCGGCGCGGCTTGGTCGGATTCTAAAACGCCATATCTAAAGGTCGTAACTGATTCTTCACTGCGGCAAGATGGCTCGTTATTGTTACGCGGGTTTGGATGCGATTTGCCGTCAACCGGATTACATAGAGTCCAAATGCCTGCCCCGTATCTGCCGCCGTTGCGAATCAAAGCAGGGACATGGCAATCCATCGGCCTGCCAATGGTGATCGTGGCGAGCGGTATCTTGGTTTCAAATTTATCAAAAACGAGAACCAGTTCACCGGGCGCATAAAGATGCGCGAGAAATGAAAATGCGTTTTGGCTCATGGTGTTTTTGGTGATCGTTCCCAAAGCCAATGACGCCAGTTGCGCGGCGGCGAAACGCGAGATGCGACGGCGCTAAGTTTGGCAGGGTCAAAGTGGATTTCCGTTATTTTCTTCGGCGCGGGGTATTTGCCGTTATAGGTGCGAGCATGGCACGGCGGTTTTGAGTTGAAAGCCTTCGCAACCGCCGTTGCAATTTCGTTCGCGGGCTTTGGCGGGCGCGTTATCCGCGCCGCAATAAATGATTCAGATTCGACTGGCGACATTCCAGCGCGCCGGCAACCGTGCGCCGATGACATGATCCATGAATGGACGCCGTTGCCTGTGTGCGGGCAATTGGAAACGGTAGGCGCGGTGCGACGAAGTGAGATCGGTTCATTCACCGTGTGCTCCTACCGCATGGCGGCGCTTGGATTTTTTCCCGCCGCGCAAAATGTTTTCATGCTTTTAACCTTGCTGCGATCCTGATTGAGCCGGGCCGCGCCGTTGCGTGCGGTATTGTTCCTTCATCCACAAGTCGGCCTCTGCGATGCAAATTCTGACTCTGCGCCGCCCGATGGCCAAATGGGGTAGTCCAGCGCGAAGCAGGTTGTCAACCCAGCGAGTCGAACCTTGCCAGCGTTGCGCGTATCCGCGTTTGTCCGTAAAGGGAGACTGTGCCGCCAAAGAATTGCCAGTGGCGGTTTCTGGCGTAGTTAGTGAATGGTCGCGTTTCATGGCATCATCTTCGTCCCGCCATCACGCCCGGTCAACATTTTTTAATCGTAAGTAGTTGTGGTATAATATGTTAAGTGACAATTATGGCACTCCACCACCTGTGAAGTGGGGCGGAAGATGTTGATAGGCAAGGTTTAGGAGCATCACAAATCGCAGGGGAAAACGCGTTTCTACGTTTTCTCGACAGAAAAAAAATCGTCGGATTGTGGACTGCGCGGTTTGTCAAGCGGTGGCTTGTCGTTTTGATTTCATGGCGTCACGCGGGAATAAAGTTTTGCTTGGCGTTTGCATGGCCGAACGGTAGTTGCGCGGGCGTCGCGTTTTCCACGGCGGTTTTCGGGCGGACGTTGAACCACTGCCTCGCGTCGGAGGGCTTCACCAGTTCGCGGTAAAATTTGTGAACCACGCCCGGACTGTTGCCGGCGAAACCAGCCGTGCGCCCGGCGTCATTCGTCAGCGCGAAAACGCAACTCACAAAACTGTGGCGCAAGCCGTTGGATTTCCATTTCACTTTTGCGGCGTCGGCGGTGATTTGCTGGCTATCGTGGAATTGATCGTGCGTGCCTTGCCACACGCTGCCCGTGCGCTGGGATTTCGGCGTGAGCGCGAGCCATTCCGCCGAGTTGTCCGCCAGCGGCACAATCCGCCTCGTGGCGGTTTTGCTCTGGTGCGCACCGATGACAATATGCCGTTGCTCAATATCAACGTCTTTCCATTCGAGCCGTTCAATCTCCGCGCTGCGCAGCCCGGCGAACGCACCCAAAGCAATGCAAGGCCGAAATTCCGGCGACGCTGCCGACAGCAGCCGGGCGATTTCGTCGGCGGTGTATATTTCCACGCTGCCGCCTTTGATTTTCACGCGCTCCAATCGTTCAGCGGGATTGCTGTCGCAATAGCCGCGCGACTGGCAGTAATCAAACAGCGTGTGAATCATTGTGATGAAACTTTTCAGGTTGTGCGGCTTGAAATGCTTGCCGTCCAGCCACGCTTGAATGTCCGCCGTCGTGACGCTGCCAACATCCTTTTGAAAATCGGCCGCAAACCGATTCAAACGACTGCGCAAGCCAATCAGGTATCGCTCGCTCGCACCCTGCCCTTGCCGGTGTTTCAACAATTCAGCAACGGCGTCGGCGACGCGCTTGGCGGTGATTTTTTTGTGACGCTCGCGGTAGAATGTCGCCGCCGCTTGCAGGCTCGCCAAGTCGCCGACGATCTTCAAACAGTGCGCCACGGCTGCTGTTGCGCTGTCCACGGTGACGCCGAACGGTTTCAACCGGGCTTCTGCATTCGCGTATTCAAGCGCCTGCGGTCGTGTCATGCTCGCGGCAACGTAGTCGCGGGCGTCCAGCCGTTGCGCGAGCTTGGTTGCCGCTTCAATGGCTTCAACGGCGGTCGGGTAGGCGTCCATCCGCCGTTTGTCGCCGTCCGCGTAGTTGGCAACCAGAAAGCTCCAATTGCCGGCGGGCGTCTGGCGGCGATACACCCGGACGACTGCCCGCCCCGGTTGCACGATCTTGGGCCAAATGTCAGTCTGTTTCGGTTTGCGTGATGCTTGTGTTTTCATGCACGACAATGTGACATACTTGTGACACGAAAGCAAGTCCAAGCGAGAAAACGAACCCTAGAAACGTGATAAAACCCTTGATTCTATTATGGAGCCAGCGGTCGGGATTGAACCGACGACCTTTGCTTTACGAAAGCATTGCTCTACCACTGAGCTACGCTGGCTGCCAATCGTCCGCCACTGTGCCAGTTTAACACCCAACCGTCAAGCTGGAACGCGGACTGCATCATAGTTTTGCTTTATAATACACGCATTTCTACAACGATCTGTGGCGCGTCAAATTCCCGGCGAATTTGCTTGCCAGAGCCGGACGCAAAATCATTCAATCGCGGTTGAATTTTTATGAATTATACAAAATTGCAGTGGTGGGAGCGCTTTCAAAAATATTACACCGAGTTTCCCGAACTCGGCCTGGCGATTGACTTGAGCCGCATGAATGTGGATGACGCATTCTTTGCAGCCATGGAACCGAAAATCCAAAAGGCGTTTGCCGACATGGACGCGCTGGAAGCCGGCGCGATTGCCAATCCTGATGAAAAGCGCATGGTCGGCCATTACTGGCTGCGCAATCCCGCACTCGCACCGACGCCGGAAATCCGCCGTGAAATTGAGGAAACCATTGTAAAGATTAAGGATTTTGCCGCCAAAATTCATTCTGGCGCCATTCGTGGCGCGGGCGGAGATTTCAAAAATTTTCTACTCATCGGCATCGGCGGTTCCGCGCTCGGCCCGCAATTTGTCGCCCAAGCGCTCGGCAATCCGCGCAAGGACAAACTAAAACCGTTCTTTTTTGACAACACCGATCCCGACGGCATGAACCGCACGCTCGCCGCCATCGGCAAAAAGTTAAATCGAACCTTGTGCATCGTCATTTCAAAATCCGGCGGCACCAAGGAAACACGCAACGGCATGCTGGTCGCGCAAGCAGCTTACGAAAAGGCAGGATTGAATTTCGGCCAGCACGCTGTCGCCGTGACGATGTTCGGCAGTGAACAGGATAAATATTCTCACGCTAACCATTGGATCGAACGCTTCCCGATGTGGGACTGGGTTGGCGGACGAACCAGCGAACTTTCAGCGGTGGGACTTCTGCCAGCGTCCTTGCAAGGACTTGATATTGACGGTTTGGTTGCCGGCGGCCAAATGGCAGATTCGGCCACACGCAGCAAAACGGTCAAAGGCAATCCGGCGGCCCAACTGGCGCTGGCATGGTTTGCTTCCGGCAACGGTAAAGGAACCAAAAACATGGTCGTTTTGCCTTACAAAGACCGTTTAGAGATGTTCTCGAAGTATCTTCAGCAACTGGTAATGGAATCTTTAGGTAAAGAGCTTGATTTGGACGGCAAGCTCGTGAACCAAGGTCTATGCGTGCTTGGCAACAAGGGATCAACAGACCAACATTCTTATATTCAGCAACTTAGAGATGGACTTAATGATTTCTTTGCTACGTTTATCGAGGTTCAAAAAGATCAATCGGGTGAACCAATTTTTACTGAACCTGACGCAACATCGGGAGATTTCTTGCAAGGTTTTTTCCTCGGAACCAGGTCGGCTTTGGCCGAAAATCACCGGGAATCAGTGACCATTACTGTTAAAGATGTAGATGAGAAGGTTGTCGGATTGCTGATTGCCTTGTTCGAGCGTGCCGTTGGTTTTTATGCCAATCTCATCAACGTCAACGCGTATCATCAGCCTGGTGTGGAAGCCGGAAAAAAGGCGGCAGTTAATGTTTTAGCCATTCAACGACAAATAATTGAGTTCCTAAAATCAAACTTGAATCAAAGGTTCACGGTGCTTGAAATTGCCAAAGCCATCGGGCGGGAAGATGAAGTTGAAACCGTTTTCAAGATCAGCGAACACCTTGTCGCCAACCCAGCACGTAAAATCAAAAAAAAATCTTCGTCGAACGTATTTGAGGCGCGTTACAAAATGGTTTAATCTCCTAGATGTTTGTTTATCCAAAGCGATACGACGTAATCGTGATCGGTGCCGGTCATGCTGGTGTCGAAGCTGCTTTGGCGTCAGCTCGGATGGGTTGCCGGACGCTTCTGTTGACAATTAATGCAG
>OBLU010001674.1_pt1 | contig 20526 bp, 16 predicted proteins | sample 1518681 | NCBI WGS metagenome assembly OBLU01 (sample SAMEA3539304, study PRJEB22396) | soil metagenome | biome: tundra; feature: field; material: soil | place: USA | collected 2010-05 | depth 0.15 m
CGTCGTCGTCCTGGTCTTCGGGCCCGCCAGGCGCGGCGGGCTCGGGCCCGCCGTCTTCCAGCTCGCCGCCGTGCCAGACGCCAGCGCTGGCGCTCGCCGCCTCGACGCCGGCCGGAGGCTCGGCATAGCCGCCGGGGGGCTCGGCAAAGCCGGGGTCGTCGTCGTAGCCCGCACCGGGCTCTGCGCCGCGGTAAGCCCCGTTCACCGCATACCCGCCGGCATCGGGGCCGGCCCCCGCGTACGCGGCCACGCCGTAGTCGGGGTCGTCCTGATCGCGGTAAAGGCCCCCGTAGGGGTCCGGGTCCGGGTCCGCGCCCAGCGGCTCGAAGCCCCCGGTCTCGTCTGACCGCCCCGTCCAGGACCGCTGCTCCGTCCATTCATCAGGATCCTCAGGGCTCGCATCATGCCGCAGCAGATCAACGTGAACGCTGCCGGCGCGCAGGCAGGCGTACCACGTCAGCGCCCCCGCCACCACGCACAGCGGCGCGAACAACGAGGCGACGGGCAGTGCGGCGCCGACCTGATTGGCAGCGGCCAGGAGCGCCAGCCCTGGTGCTGATACCGCGAGCGTCGCCGCGGCGGCGGCCACTGGCGGCACCGCGGCCTGCCATGTCCGGTCGCGCTGCAGCCGGATAGCGGCCCACAGTGCCGCGATCAAGGCGACGACCACCGCGATCGGAGCCGTGTATTGCAGCAGGTTGTCCGGGATGACCTGGTAGTAGACCGACGGGTCAGGCCATGCCTTGCTGAACTGGGCCGTGCTCAGCGGGTCGCTGCCGAGGATCACCAGGTCCACGAACGCGATCGCGGGCAGGATGAGCCGGGCGCCGAACCTGACCGGGAGGCTCTTTCCCACCACCTCGGTGAGCCCGACAGCGAGCGCGAGCGGGGCGATGACGCCGGCTCCGATCTCCATCGCGCGAAACGCCACCGGGCCGAATCCGAGAGCGTGCCCGGATGCCTGTGCGAGCAGCGAGATTGCCAGCCCGGACTCCGCGACCGTCCACGCCACCAGGACCACGCTAGGACCGCGCAGGCACCTGGCCGCGAGGAGCCCGGTGGCGGCCAGGGCGCCAAGGCAGCCCAGACCCGCTACCAGAAGGGAGATAGACATCGTGACTATGGTGCCTGACGCGGGCCGGTGATGTGACCATACCGCTGACCAGGCACCATGGCTGACCGGCGAGCAGGGCACGAATCGCGTTAGCGGGCTGCCGGTTACCCCGGCCGGCGCCGGTACGCTGGCTGAACATGAGACTGCTGCGCGGAAGGCGCGGAGAGCACGGTCCAGCGCTCGCAGGCCAGGCGGCCGCGGCGGCCGCCGAGGTGCAGCAGCCATCGCCAGTTCCCGACCCGAGCGCGGGGGCGTTCTTCGATGTCGACAACACCCTGATGCGCGGCGCATCGATCTATCATTTCGCCCGCGGCCTCGCGGCCAGGAAGATGTTCGGTCCCCGTGACCTCGCCCGGATGGCCTGGGGGCAGGTGTCGTTCCGGCTGCGCGGCGCCGAGAACTCCGATCACATCGAGGCGGCGCGGGAATCGGCGCTGGCGTTCGTCGCCGGGCACCGGGTCGCTGACATCGTCGCGCTCGGCGAGGAGATCTACGACGACACGATGGCCGACCGCATCTGGGAGGGCGCGCGGGAGCTCACCCAGCGTCATCTGGCGGCTGGCCAGCGCGTCTGGCTGGTCACCGCCACTCCAGTCGAGCTAGCCAACATCCTGGCCCGCCGGCTCGGGCTCACGGGCGCGCTCGGCACCGTCGCGGAGACGTCCGACGGCGTCTACACCGGGCACCTGGTCGGCGGGCTGCTGCACGGGGATGCCAAGGCCGCGGCCGTCAGAGCGCTGGCCGACCGCGAGCACCTGGACCTCTCCCGGTGCGCGGCTTACAGCGACTCGGCCAATGACCTGCCGATGCTGACCCTCGTTGGCCATCCGAACGTCGTGAATCCGGACGCGGAGCTGCGCGCGGAAGCCCGCCGCAACGGCTGGCCTGTGCACGACTTCAGGTCCGGCCGCCGGGTGACCACGATTGCGCTGCCGGTCGCCGCCGGCGCGGGCGCCGTCGCCGGCGGTATGGCGGCCGGCGTGGCATTGCACCGCCGTCGCGCGAGCCACTGACCGGGACCGCAAGCAAGCCACCGGCCGGGCGCGCCAGCAAGCGGACCGGACCTGCGAGCCAGCAAACGGAGCTAACTGAACGCGGGACCGCGCTCGACGAGCAGCTCATCCAGCTTCTGCTGGATAGTTTCTTTCACCTTGTCGGCCAGGCAGGTGACGGTCTCCGGATGATGCTGCCAGTCAGCCCTGATGTCCGCCGTCGGCACCGGCTCGCAGAATTCGATGATCCAATTGGATGGCAGCGGGATCGCGCCGACCGGTCCCAGCCAGGGAAATAGCGGCGTCACCGGGAAATACGGCAGCTTGAGCAGGCGGGCGACCGGCTCTGAGTTGCCGATCATCGGGTAAATCTCCTCGGCGCCGACGATCGCGCAGGGAATGATCGGCACCCCGGCTCTTATCGCGGTCACCGCGAACCCGCCCCGCCCAAAACGCTGCAGGTGATAACGCTCGCTGAACGGTTTCCCGATCCCCTTGAAGCCTTCGGGGAATACCCCGACCAGCTCCCCCGCCCGTAGCAGCCGGTCCGCCTCCTGCGGGCACGCTCGGGTATGCCCGCTCATCTTGGCCAGGCTGGCCAGCACGGGCACCGTGTAAACGAGATCCGCGCCCAGCATCCGCACGTTCCGGTGCGCCTGATGCTCGTGGAACACCCCGGTCTGCAGCATGGCGACATCGAATGGAACCACGCCGGAGTGATTGGCGACGATCAGCGCGGGGCCAGCGGCCGGCACGTTCTCCAGGCCGCGCATCCGGACCCGGAACCACCGCCGGTACAAGGCAAAGGCCACCGGCATCAGCACGCTGGAATTGAACTCAGGATCGAATCCGGACTCGTCGGCCTCGTGGTCGCCGCTCATCCGCCGGCGCACGAAACTGGCGGCGCCCGTGATCAGACCACGCCAGCCATCCGGCTGCCCGGAATTGGTCTGGCTCACATCGTCTCCCCGGACGCCGCCGTTTTCTTCTGGGCGGCGGATGCCGCTTGCCCGGCCGGCGATAGCGGCATGAGTCATCGCGCTCTTGATGCCGCACCCATACCCAGCGCCCCGGGCGGGCACGCACCGGCGGGTGTTACTTCTTGTTACGGCGCTGAACGCGCGTCTTCCGCAGCAGCTTGCGGTGCTTCTTCTTAGCCATCCGCTTGCGGCGCTTCTTGATCACTGAACCCACGAGATCACCCTCGCTCGACATCCTGGCTGATGGGCATGGCCACGCGCACCACCGCCGCGATGCGGCCGGGCACACGCCAACGCCACAGCGTACCCCCGCGGGGACCGCTTGCCCCAACCGGCCGGGTGCCCGCGAGCCCGGCTGTACCGGGCATTCGCGGGCTGCCCGTCCCCGCGCGGCCGTTCCTGGCCGGGCAGCGTTATCTCGGGCGGTCAGTCGGTTCCGACGAAGGCCTCCTTCAGATAGGTGTTGACTGCCTGCTCGGGCACCCGGAACGAGCGGCCGACCCGGATCGCCTCGAGCTCACCGGAGTGCACAAGGCGGTAGACAGTCATCTTGGAGACGCGCATGATCGTGGCCACTTCGGCCACGGTCAGGAACCTGACGTCGCTGAGCGAAGTTACGTCTGCTGCCATCAGTCGCCCTCTTCCGGCGGAGCTGCCTGCGCCTAGCGAGATTCAGCGCACCAGTCACGCCCGTCTCCAGCGTAAGTCCTGCACGGAAAAGGGCAACCCCGGCGAGCGCTCTCAATTCCGGAGTGTTATCAAACGGCTATTCAGCCGCGCTGCGGCCGCCAATCCGGGCCGGTCAGCCGCTGCCGAGCTCGCGGCCACGGTCACGAGCGGCCTCGATGGCCGCCAGGAACGCGGCCCGGACCCCGTGCTTCTCGAGCTCCCTGATGGCGTTGATAGTGGTACCGCCAGGCGAGGTCACCGCTTCCCGCAGGATGACCGGATGCTCGCCGGACTCGCGCAGCATGGTCGCCGCGCCGAAGACCGCCTGCTTGACCATCTCCAGCGCGGTGCTGCGCGGCATTCCCAGCAGGATCCCGGCATCGACCATCGCCTCCACAAGGAAATAGACGTAGGCCGGCCCGCTGCCGGACAACGCGGTCGCCGCGTCCTGCTGTGACTCGGGGATCCGCATGACCTTGCCGACCGGGCGCAGCAGTGCCTCGGCCCGCTTCAGGTGCTCCTCGCCCGCGTGCGTTCCCGACGAGATCAGGCTCATCGCCTCGTCGACAAGCACCGGCGTGTTCGACATGACCCTTACCACTGGAACGTCAGCGGCGAACTTCCGCTCGATGAAGGCGGTCGTTATTCCGGCCGCGACAGAAATGACCAGCTTGTCGGCGGTGACCACGGGCCCGATCTCATCCAGCAGCGCCGCCATATCCTGCGGCTTCACGGTGATCAGCAGCGTCGTGCCCCGCCGCGCCGCTTCGGCCGCGCCCACCACGTCGATCCCGTACGCCTCGCGCAGCTGCGTGGCCCGGTCGGCGCGCCGGGCAGCCGCGAGCACATCAGCCGGTGAGCCTCCGGCCCGCAATAGCCCGGAGATGAGCGCCTCGCCCATCTTCCCGGCCCCCAGTACGGCGATCATCCCACGGAGCCTACCGTGACCCGCGCGCGCTTCCTGGAGGCGCCTGGGCCCGCCTGCACCCGCCTCAGCCGCCTGGCTGCAGCCCCGCGGCCCCAAGCCCCGCAGCCCCTCAGCCGCGCGTCGCGAGCGAGCGCAGGAAGAAGCCGAGGTTCGCCGGCCGTTCAGCGAGCCGCCGGACCAGGTAGCCGTACCAGTCGCTGCCGTAGGGCAGGTAGACGCGCACCCGCGCCCCGTCGCCAGCGAGGCGCAGCTGCTCCGCCGGCCGGATGCCGTAGAGCATCTGGTACTCGAAGCTCGCGGCAGGCCGGCCCGCCTGCTGTACCCGCGCGCTGACGATGCCGATCAGCCTCGGGTCGTGGGTGGCGAACATCGGGTAGCCGTCCCCGTTCAGCAGCACCCGCAGGCAGCGGGCGTAGCTGCGGTCGACCTCGGAGCGCGTGACGAAGCCCGCGCCCTCGGGCGCGCTGTAAGCCCCCTTGCAGAGCCTGACCCTGGATCCGGCGGCCGCCAGAGCCTCACAGTCGCCCGGGCTGCGCCGCAGGTAGGACTGGATCACGCAGCCGAGGTCGGGGAACTCAGGCCGGAGCTGCGCCACGATGCGCAACGTCTGGTCGATCCTGGTGTGGTCCTCCATGTCGAGCGTGACTGTGGTGCCGGCCTCGCGGGCCGCGGCGCAGATCCTGGTGATGTTCTCGATCGCGGTCTTCTCGCCGTGCTCCGGGAGGCCCAGCCCGACGGCGGTGGGCTTGACCGACACCTCGGCCCGGCCATCGCCGGCCAGCCCGGCGGCAGCGAGCCGGCCAAGCAGCCGGATGTACTCCTCGGCCTCGGCTGCGGCCTGCCCTGCCTCGGCGGTGTCCTCGCCGAGGTAGTCGAGAGTGACGAGCAGCCCGCCGGCCAGCAACCGCTGCGTGACGCGCAGCGCGTCGTCGGCGGTGTCCCCGGCTACGAACCTATTGACCACGTCGCGGCTGACCGGGGCGGTGGTGATGATCCGGCGGATCCGGTCGCTGGCCGAAACGGCCAGCAGCGCGCGGCGAAGCACTGGGGAGACCTCCGGGAAACGACGTTGTTCCTGGCGCGTACGTTACTCGCGCGGCCGGGCCAGATCACTGCGCGCCTGTTTCAGGGCGACCTTCACCTGGCCCCCCGCATCGGGAGCCACGATGACCTGCTGCGCCGCTGCGATCCCCGCGGCCAGCAGCGTGGCGTCCGCCGGCACCGTCCGCTTGATCAGGGCGAGCGCTACCGGCCCGAGCTCATAGTGGCGTGCCGCTGAGCCCACGAAGCCGACTCGCGTCCCCGCCGCCTCCACCGGGTCGCCGTGTGCGGGCAGCCGGTCCTCGCTCCCGTCGAGGTGCAGCAGGACCAGGCGGCGCGGCGGGTGGCCAAGGTTGTGCACCCTCGCGACCGTCTCCTGGCCCCGGTAGCAGCCCTTGCTGAGATGGACCGCGGTCTCGATCCAGCCGACCTCATGCGGGATCGTCCGGTGATCGGTATCCACGCCGAGCCTGCACCGGCCCGCAGCGATCCGCAGCGCCTCATGTGCCCACATGCCAGCGAGCACCGCGCCGCCGGACCGCAGTCCCGCGGTCGCATCGGCCAGAGCCGCACGGGGGAAAATCACGTCGATGCCAAACGGAAGCTCCATGGCAGCCGCCGCCCCGCTCGCGTGGCCACTCGCAGCTTCCAGGGCCCGGAGCCCGCTGCCAGCCCCCGGGCCCATGACCGTGAGGACGGCGTAGTCGTCGCTCACATCGGCGGGATCGACGCGCAGCATGAACCGCATGGATTCGAGGAATTTCAGCAGCGGCTCCGCGGTGCCCGGCTCGACATGGGCCCAGAGCGTGGTCCCGTCGTCGGTCAGGGTCAGGTGGTGCTCGACGTGGCCGTTCGGGCTCAGGATCAGTGCCTCGACTGCCTGCCCCGGCGTGCGGTGCTCAAGATCGGCCGTGGTGAGACTGTGCAGCCAGGACAGCCGGTCCGGCCCGGTAACCCGGATGACGCCGCGGTTCGACCGGTCGACAAGGCCGCACCCGGCTGACAGCGCACGCTGCTCAGCGAACGGGTCGCCATAGTGCGCCGCCACACCGGTGTCGGCGCCCTCAGCGGGCACCGCGCCGGGCATGGCCAGCAGTGGGCTGTTCATGCGTTCCAGGCTATGCGGTCGCGGGCTCCCCGGATGCTGCCAAGTCAGGCCCCGTGGCACGGCACTCGGCGCACCTGCCGAAGACGGTGAGGTGCCCGACATCTGTCTCGAAGCCGTGCTCATCATCGAGCGCGGCAGTGAGCGGGCGCACCACGGCCGGGTCCACCTGGATGATCCGCCCGCACTGGCTGCAGACCAGGTGAACGTGAGCGGCCTCGGCGGCAAGGTGGTACCGGGGAGCCCCGTGCCCGAGGTGGGTGTGGGTGACGAGGCCGAGTTGCTCGAGCAGCTCCAGGGTCCGGTAGATCGTGGAAACGTTCACGCCGCGGGCCGTCTGATGAACCTCCGCGAAGATCTCCTCCGGCGTCGCATGATCAAGCTTGGTGACCGCCTCGAGGACGAGCTGGCGCTGCGGGGTGACGCGATAGCCGCCGGCCCGTAGCGCCGCATCCCACGGCTGTTGCGACATAAAGCCGAGTCTAGTGAGCACGAGCCGTGAAACCTGGTGAGCTGACTGGCTTGGCGGATAACACGCTTGCCTCGACGCGGTCGCCTGACGTAGCGTTCGGGCTAACGCGGGAAAGGAGGTGGTCCAACAGTATGCATAGATGTCGGACTCGCGAGGTGGCTGTCAGCTAGCCGCCGTCCCGTGGAGCGCCTGGCGCGGCGAGAGCTGCGTTGGGCGCGCATCACCGGCCATTAACAGGGCGCGCTGCAATGCCAGCCTCTGGTGCCGCAAGGCGGCGGTCGGCGAATACACGGCAGACACCGGACCCCCGGGCTGACCGGCCTTGTCCAGCCGGTCCCCGTCGCGAGCTATACCTCCGGTCTTGCGGAGCGCAACTAAGGTTGCCGCGCATGCTACGTCCCTTTGTGGCATGGCTCCCCGGCCCGGCTGGTGGCTCGTTGCGGGAGGCGCCCGGGGGCTTCTTATTTGGACTTGATCAGACGACACCAGCAGCCTCCCGCCGCATCCTCGCAGGAAGGCCCCGGCGGCGGTAGTGTCCTGCGGGTGCCGGTACGGCGTCATGAGTCAGCTGAGCCGCCATCTCTGCCGGGCATCGAAAGGCAGCAATGACTACCGCCGCATCAAGGAAGGACAGCCCGTGAACAGGATCCTGCACGTCGCTCGCGCAGCGACGGGCGCGGCGGCGATCATCGTCGCGGCCGGAGCCCTCACGTTAACTCCGGCTTTCGGCGCCCAGTCCGCCGCCAGCAGCGGCCACATCCTGCCCGGGCAGCCGATGATCCCGGCGGGGCCAGCGGGCGTGCAGGCCGCCAGCGGATCGCGCTCGGTGCCCGTCACCCATTCGGTCAACTGGTCTGGGTACGCGGCGACTAGGAGCGGTAGGACCTTTAGATCGGTACAGGCGACATTCTTGGTGCCGTATCTCAATTGCGCGGTGTCCCCGTCGACCTACTCCGCTCACTGGGTCGGCTTCGACGGCTTCTTTGGCAAGGCAGACTCGGTCGAGCAGACCGGCATCGAGGCCGACTGCATCGGACGCGCTGGCAGCTCTCCCATGTACCGGGCCTGGTACGAGATGTACCCGAAGCCGGAGAGCGTCAGCAGCATCAGGGTAAGCCCCGGCGATTCAGTCACCGTCAGCGTCTCCTACGGCGCGGCGCACAAGAATTTCCGGCTGAGCGTCACCGATCACGCCAATGGTCACCATTTCGCCGTGGCAAGAACCTGCGCGGCCAAATCGTGCCCGCGCAACTCCGCTCAGGTGATCAGCGAAGCGCCGGCCAACGGCCGGGGCGAGCTCCTCCCGCTGGCTGACTACGGTGCGGTGAGTTTCACGAACATCGCCATCACCGATGGCGCCGGCCAGCGCGGCGGGCTCGTCTCCCGTCGCTGGCGCACCACCAAGATCATTCAACTGGGCGCCAGCTCAAGGAACGTGATCGCGCAACCGACTGCCGTTTATGACAGCGGGTTCGCCAACTACTGGCTCGGCGAGATCTGAGTCCTATCCGCAGCCCGCGGCCGACGGGCGCGGTCGGCGGGTCTGGTCCGGCGCGTGCGGCCCGGGCCTGGTCCGGCGCGGCCGCGGCGGACCAGGTCGGGCGCGTGCGGCCTAACCGGTGCGCTTGAGCTGCGCTGACACGTGCGCCTGCAACGGCTTCCCCATGGCCGCCATGTCGTAGGCATACGCCAGGTCCGTCCCGATCAGCCCGTAGAGCCTGCGGCCCGCTGTGACCTCCTTGGCAGATGAGGTGCGGACGACCGCGTCTGTGGCCATCTCGATCTTCGTACCCGTCACCTTGCCGATGTAGATCTCGGTGATCCCAGTAGGGTGCGCGAGAACGACTTCGAGCCTGCCGTCCGGCTGCGGGCGCCAGAAGCCGGACTCCATCGCGAGCGGCCGCCCGAGATGACCTTCCTCGTCGAGCAGCCAGGTGCGGCTTTCATAGATCAGGAATGGCTTGCCGTTCTGGCTGAAAGAGACCTCCTGCCCGAACCGCGCGCTCTCGATCGTCGGGTAGCCCACCACGCCAGCCCCTTCCCACCGGCCGAGCAGGTGAAGCAGCGGTCCCAGGCCCGGATGCAGCTTAGCCCCTGCGCCGGCACCGGTGCCCCCGCCCGCTTCAGGTCCCGCGCCGACTTCAGGTCCCCCGCCGGCTTCAGCTCCCGCGTCCGCCACTGTTTGCTGACGAGCATCGCGTTCGGCGCCTGGACCCGTCGCGCCCGGCCGGCCGTTCGGGTTCTGCTCGCTCTCCATACCCGAAAGGCTAGCTAGGCGTCGGAGGACGGCGGCGGCATGTCGCGTGGTGTCGGCGGTGCCTGACCGGGCCCGCCGACCCGGTACAGCCTTGGGATCAAGGCCGCGCTCAAAGCGGCGACCACGCCAAACGCCGCAACCAGCACTATCCCGCTTACCCCGCCAGTCATATCGGAAGTGTAGGTCCGAAAGGTCGCGCCGGCCGCGTGCCGCCAGGCGAGTCGCGAGACTTCGTCGCGGCCTGGCCTTCGGTCAGCCAGGAGTCCAGGTTAGTGTTCGGAGCATGGCATCCCGGTCCCTCGTCGTGAAGGTCACTGCGGGCAAAGACGATCCAGAACGCTGCAACCAGGCCCTGACGGTTGCGGCGGCGGCAATCGCCAGCGGCCTGGCGGTCTCTCTGTGGCTGACCGGGGAGGCTGCGTGGTTTGCGCTGCCTGGCGGGGCTGACGACATTGCCCTTCCGCATGCGGTCCCGCTCGCGGAACTACTCGCCAAGATTCTGGCCAACGGCGCCGTCACGGTATGCACGCAGTGCGCCGCCCGCCGGGATATCACGGCCGGCGACCTTGTCCCGGGTGCCCGCATCGCGGGGGCTACCACGTTCGTCGCGGAGATCATCGCCGACGGCGCCCAGGCGCTGGTCTACTGACCACACCACCTGCGGGCCCAGGCCGGATGAGCCGGGCAGCTGGACACTAGCCATTCACCGCGGCGAGCCGTTGCTGACGGAGCCGGCTAGCCCAGTCCTCATCCGCCGGGCTGAGCGGTGCCAGGGGCCCCGCCACCCAGCCGAGCAGCAGATCAGCCAGTCCGGGGTTACGCACAAGCGCCGGGCCGTGCAGGTAGGTGCCGAGCACCCGGCCGCGGTAGGCCCCCTCGGTACCGTCCCCGTTACCGACACCTACCGCCACCCGCGCCAGCGGCCTGGCGCCAGGACCGATGGTGGTGATGCCTTGATGGTTCTCAAAACCCGTCAGGCGGGGCACGCCAAGTTCCGGGTCCACGTCAGCGATGATCTCGCCAACGCCGCGACGCTCGCCTCGGCCGCTGCGCATGTCCAGAATGGACAGGCCAGCCACCGGCTCCCCATCGACGCCGCCGAACTCCTCGCCAATCACCTGATAGCCGGCGCATACCGCGAAGACGACCGCACCGGCACTGGCCACTGCGGCGAGCCCGCCGTCAGCTTTCAGCCGTCGTGCCGCGAGCACCTGCGGCAGGTCCTCGCCGCCGCCCATCAGGTAGATGTCGCCCTGGCGGGGCACTGGCTCGTCGGCGTGTACCTCGACCGCGTCGACAGCGAATCCGCGCAACTTCGCCCGGCGGACAAGCACTAGAAGGTTGCCCCGGTCCCCGTAAGTGCTGAGGAGGTCCGGGTAAACCCAGACCAGCCGGATCCTGCTGACGCCGCGGTGGCTTCCGCGCCTGCGCGCGGCATCAGGTGCTGCCGGCTCCGGCGCTACCGGCTCCCGCCACCCCGGCTCAGGCCGCACTGGCTCAGGCCGCACTGGCTCGGGCCGCACTGGCTCTGGCCGCACCGGCTCCGGGTCCAGCGTCATTGGCCCTCCCTCACTCGGCCCGGCCGAGAGTGGCGCGGATCTGCTGGAAGGCCGTGTAGTTGGCAATCACATCCAGTTCTCCGGCCTCGACCCTTCGTACCGCATCATCGATGTCGCTGACCAGCTCGAACGCGACCTCGTCCGCCTCAAGGCGGACCGCGAGGTCGACCCGCCGCTCACCGGCCACGAACACCGGCCGGCCGCGCAGCACCCGGTAGTCCACATCCCACAGCCAGGAGGTGTCTTTGCCGTCGGGGCCCTGCGCGTTAACCGATAGCATGACCGGCGCTGGAGCGGGGGCGAGCACATCGAACGCCTCCAGCCAGCCGGCCGGGTTCTTAGCGAGCAGCAGGCGAAGCTGCCGACCGTGCCGTTCACGGCGGGTGTACCGGCCGGCCACCGACTTGACCCTGCGCATGCTCGGCAGTACCTCGTCCACGCTCGCGCCGAAAATCTCAGCCACGGCAAGGGCGATCACGGCGTTTGACCTGTTGGCCCGGCCCGGCAGCTCAAGTGCCAGCTCAGTTCTCCGTCCCCCAGCATCAATAACCGCTGTATCGTCCAGCACCCACCTGGCGGGCGGCCTCGCAAAGGAACACTCACCGCACCGCCAGCCGAGCTCATCCCTGCGCAAGTGCGAACCGCACACCGGGCAGCACCAGGAATCCTCGTGCCAGCGCTGCCCTGCGGCCACCCACGTCACACGGCTCGCCGCCCCCGCCGCCCAGGCAATCAGGGGGTCATCGGCGTTGGCGACGACCTGGCAGTCAGCAGCGGCCAGTGCTTCCCGCCAGCGCCTCGCCACCAGCCAGATCTCGGCGGCCCGGTCCATCTGGTCGCGGCTCAGGTTCATCAGCGCGACCACCTTGGGCCTGGTCGCCGCGATGACGTCAGGCAGGTGCCGCTCGTCGACCTCGAGCACCGCGAAGGCCGCATTGGGCGCCCTGCCAAGTGCGGACGCGAGCCCGGCGGCCATGTTGGCCCCGAAGGCGTTGGACGCAACGTCCTGGCCGAGCGCGCCAAGCGCGGCGGTGATCAGCCTGGTTGTCGTCGTCTTGCCGTTGGTCGCCGACACCAGCACAATCTGGCGGCCAACGGAAAGCAGCCGCAACAGGTCTGGCTCGACCCGCAGGCCGAGCACGCCACCGATTACCGACCCATCGCCACGGCCGGTGATCTGCGAAACTCGCCCGGCCGCCCCGCCAATTGTCGTGGCAAGACGCGCGCGCAGCGGAAGCTTCCCCATGGCCGCCGATGCTATCTGGCCACGCGCTCGCGCTCGAACGCCGCCGACGCCGTTGCCTCATGGTCCGTGCCAGCGATGAACGCGAGTGCTACCTGGCAGACATCGGCTGTCGCTGCTCCCGGCCTGCGTCCGCAGGCCCGTGGTCCCGGACGCGGGCATGAACACAGGCGCCCGCCGGATGCGCCGGGCCGCGGCGATGACGGGCGCTGCCGGACTATCTGGCTTGACCGGCCGGGCTGGCTACACTCCCGGATCTGCGGAACCGGTGATTCTAGGCCTTCTCGGCGACGAATGTCCCGCGCCCGTGAACGGTGATGATCAGCCCGCGTTCCCGCAGCATCGAAGTTGCCCGCCGGATCGTGTCATAGCTGACGCCATACTCGGTAGCGAGATCCCGCTCGGCGGGTAGCCGCGAACCCGGGGCCAGATCGCCGCTGGCAATCCGGGCCGCGATGTGATCGGCGACCTGGACATAGACAAGCAGCGGACCGCTGGTGTTGATATCCGGCGGCTCACTCATGTTAACCAGGCTAACCATGGCTGACCTGCGCGTTCTTTCGCCTAGCTAGGCAGAGCACTGCGAAGCTCGTATAATGCAAGGCATGGACAATCGCGAAGCCGCGGAAATCGCGGAGGAGTTCAAGGGCTGGGAGGCTTGGCAGGGCCTGGTGAACCAGCTCTGGCATGCCCGTATCGTCGGCGCGAGCCCGCCGGTCATGGTGCACGCGGAGAGCGCCGATGGCATCCGCGAGCAGATCCGTCAATACGTCGGGCGGCCTAGCCCCGCCACTGGCACCAGATGAGGTCACTCACGTTCATGGGTAACCACGGGACAGCCCTGTGAACTACGGCTGCCAGGGGAGGCAGTGGCGGCCGGGTCACTGCCCTGCCAAATGCCCGGCCACGGGACGCTGACCCCGCGGCCCAGGCTGCTGAGCCTCATCAGCTGAACTGCCCCTCAGCACGCCGTCTCCGTGCTCCGGGAAACCAGGAGCATTCATGCTCTCGCAGGCTGCTAATGGTCCCGCCGGCCAGGACCGTTGCGGGCTGCTGTCAGAGAGGCTCAACGATGAACCTGCGCGGCCAGGACAGGACTGCCTCCAGCCAGCCCGCGACCCCCATCTCCGCCGCGACCCGGCGCAACTGCCCGCGGTGGCTCACCCCGATGACCACGCCGGCCAGGTCGTCGGTGAACCCGCGCTGATCGTCGTCGCCGAGCAGCGCGGTCCAGGCAGGCAACCGGTTCCTGGCGAGTTCCATCGACAGCGGATGGCGGCGCAGGCCGCTCACTCGCTGCCCGACTCGCAGACCCGGCCGGTCCGCCAGCCCGGCCAGCGGGAACTCAAGCGGAAGCGCGGGCGCGAACGGATCGGGCGGGCTTTCGCCATACGGGCACGCCCGCTCGGCCTCGTGCAGCCATTGCAGCTGCGGGATGACCCAGGCGGGCCCGGGCCGCGTCCCGGTCCCCGACCCGCCGTCCAGGAGCCCGAGCGCCGTGCCGGCCAGGGCCGCCGCGAGCTGCCCGGGGTCGTAGCAATCCCGCACCGTCAGGGCGCGGCCGTGCAGCGCTCGCTCAATCGTGGTGGCGAGCAGGCACTCGCGCAGCCGCCGGTCCAGGCGCGACCACCTCAGCCGCAGCGGCGCGGGCACGACCGGCACTGGCCGGTTGGTGAGGAAGGCCAGCACCAGCGCCTCGGTCCAGACGCGCAGCCACGCGTCGTCCGCCGCCCCGGCGAGCAGGTCGGCCGCGCGCAACTCGAGCAGCGTGCAACCGGGCCCGGAAACGCACGTCGGGCCGCAGGCCGCCGAGCGCCTGCCACGGACCGGCGCGTCAGGGCAGCGATCCTGGAGGGCCGGGATTCGCTCCCTGTCCCCGCCGAACGGGACCCTGATCCGCAACGGCCGGTCCATCCCGTCGGCGAACACCGCGGCCTCCCCGGGCCGGAGGGAGACCACCTGCCTGGACTGGTCGTCGTCGAGGTTCATCGCGGCCCCCACGACCTCGCGGTCATCGTGAGCGGGCAGCCGGTGCAGGACCTTGAGCGCGGTGTTCTTTACCACGTCAGGGACGAGCTTGGCCGGGATCTGCTCGGCGACGATGATCCCCGCCCCGTAGGCGCGGATCTCCGCGAGCAAGCCTGCGAACAGCTCCACGGCATGTGCGCTGGCGCCCTCCCGGCTGGCGCGCAGCAACCGGTGTGCCTCCTCGATGACGATGACATGCCGCAGGCCACCGGGGGGCCCGGCGCGGGCCTGCAGTCTCAGGTGCTCGACAATCCTGATGATCAGCGTGCCGATCAGGAAAGCCTTGTCCTCGTCGTTGGCTACATCCTCGATCGCCAGCACCACGTTGCGGCGCAGCAGTTCGCTGATGTCAGCCGGATGGCCGCCCTCGAAGAACCGGCCCGCCGAACCGACGCGCAGTGCCCGCAATCGCACGTCTACGAATCCGCGGACGTCAGCCTGCAGCTCCCGGCCGTAACCGACGTCATCGATCACCTCCAGAGCGGCCCGCTGCAGCCTGGCCAGGGTGGGGACGCCGGGAGCCGCGGGCGCCCCCGGATGACCGCCGCCCGTCACCGGATCCCAGCCGCACGCCTCATAGGCCCGCTGCAAGGCCTGGGAGATAATCTGCGGGAATGGCTCGCGGGCGTCGAAGGCGGCCAGGAACAGCGCGCGCACCATGTCGATGTGCGCTTGCACCGGGTAACCGGGCTCGGGGGCCAGCGGGTTCACCGACAGCGGTACCGCCGCCGGGTCAGCGGGGTTAATGACCGTGACCCGGCCTGCCCCGGCGATCCGGCCCGCCATCGCCGAGTACTCAGACTTGACCGGCTCGATGGCCAGCCACGGAATGCCGGCCTTGGTCAGCTGCTCCAGCATGTGCCGGACCGTCTGCGACTTGCCCGCCCCGGTGGCGCCAGTGACGAAGACATGCCTGTTGAGGGTGTCCAGCGGCACCCGGAACGTGCCGACCGGCCGGTCGGCCGCATCCAGGATCGAGCCCAGCTCGATCGCGTCCTTGGCGCTGGTCTCGCTGGTCAGGTCGAAGTAGCCGGGCTGGAGCACCCGGACGCCGGGCACTTCCTGGCGCGGGAGGCCGGTCAGGGCGACGAGCGCGCCGGCCGTCGCGGCAAACGGTACCTGGGCACCGTCAGCCGGATCAGCCTGCTTGGCCGCGAGCGCGTCGGCCAGGTCGTGCGCCCCGTCCGCACTGCGCAGCCGGTACGGGTGAGCGTGCAGGTCAATGGAGCCGACCAGCACCGGTGCGATCAGGCGCAGGTCTTCGGCGCTAGCCGCGCCGGCCAGCACCCGCACGTTCCACAATCCCGCCTCGCGGAAGGAGTCCAGCTCGGCCAGGCGGCGCTGGGCGCGGTCGGCATCGAATCTCGCGCGTTCTTCGTCGTACCGCAGCAGCACGTTCAGCTGGGTCCGCAGCTCCATGGTCTCGGCGTCCAGTCCCCCGGTCGGCTCCGCCACGACCAGCCAGCCGAACGGCCGGCTCATGAGTGTGGTCAGCGCCGACTCGAACAGACTCGGCTGCTGCCCGGCGTCCCGGTCGTGGCCACGCTGGCTGCCGTTATCGCGCTGCCAGGTGCGCGCTTGCTGTCCCGGCTGCCGCATGCTGTCCCGGGCGCCTGAGTCGCTGCCGGACGGCGCCTGGCGGCCCAGGCACGCTACCCACACCAGGCGATCGAGATCGGCGAGCAGCCCATCAGGTAGCCGCATCCCGCGCGCGCCCCACGGGAATAGCAATTCCGCCAGCTCGTCTAACCCGCTCGGCCCCCGCGGCGCTTCCGGGAGCGACGCCACCGGTTGCCACGCTCCCGGCCGCGACGCTGCCCGCGGCGCTTCCGGTCGCGACGCCACCGGTCGCCACGCTCCCGGCCGCGACGCTGCCGCCCGGTCCCTATCAGGCTCCGGACTGCCGTGACGGCCTTCCGCACGGGCAGCCGGTAACGGCCCGGCGTTACTGATCAGCTCAAGTGGCGTCCCAGCGCCCCTGGACAGCCATCCCGCGACAAACGGCCGATGGTGTAGCGCCGCATTCAGGGCGGCTGGCAGGACTGACGCGTAATCCCGCTCCGCGGTGCCACCGCCGCTGCCCGCCGTAATGACCTCAACCCGGTACCAGGGACCGGCACCACCGCCGATGCCAGCTGTCGCGCTCACACAGCGTGCATATCAGGCTGGCGGCGGTCACTGCCACCCGATTGGTTCGGATTCGCGGTGTACTTGGGCCCCGCTCCTCGAAGATCTTGAAAGATTGAGGGTCTTATTATTGGGCCCCAATTCCTTCAAGATCTTCGCTTAACGGGCTCCCCGAGTGCCCAGCGGTGACCGAGGCCAGTCAGCGCACCGGCAGCGCCGCGGCGCGCGCCAGTCCAAACGCTCGGGCGGTCAGTCAGTCCTCAGCGCCGCGGCGTGCGCCAGTCCAGGCGCTCAGGCGGCGGGCCAAGGTTGGGCGCCAGCGGGTCGAACGGCCCCGCCGGGGTGCCGGTCTCCCCCGATCCGGGCTGCCCCGAGCCCGGCCGCTTCCGGCCACCGGACCGGCCCGCACCGGGCGACCGGGATCCAGGAGCGTCCCGCGTGCCGGCCTCGTCCAGGCCCAGCAGGGTCGACGACCGGAGCGCGAAGATACCTGGATTGGCATCGGCGAGGACGACCTGGCGCCCCGCGCGCGATGCGTAGGTGACGATCACGGAACTCGGCGGCAGCTGCTGCAGCTCATGCTGCTCCACCAGGAATTCCCTGGACCGCTGGCCAGTGCGAGCAAGCGAGGCATTGTCGCCGATCGCCTTCGAGGTGCTCAGTCCCCACGACGTGCTGGAATTGATGCCAGCGGTGATCGACCGCGAGTCAGATGTCCCGCTTGACCGGCTGGTGTCCCTGCTCGCCGAACCGGTGAAGTTGCCAAACGGCGCCGACCCGCCAGCCCGGCTCCGGCCATGACTCTGGCTCCGGCCGGAACTCTCGGTCACCGACACCGAATCGGCGAGCGAATCAGCCGTCCCGATCGTGGAGGTGTAAGAATCGCCGCCAGTATCAGTGACGGATGTTCCGACTGTCTCGGTGAGCTGGCTGAGGACGAAACGGTGCTCGGTGCCGATCTGCTCACTCGCGACCTTGGCGTCATGAGCATTCCCCAGTCTCATGAAGACGGCTGCCGCGTTACCGCGGCCGAGCCGCTGGGCCGCATGCTCTGGCAGCGACCGGTAGGCCACGACGAGCCCGGTCCCGGATACCTCGCAAGCGTCGCTGAGCCGGTCGATGACGTCGCCCGCTAGCCGTTCCGCACCCAGAACGCACAGGGTCCGCTGCCATCGCTGCCCGGCCGTGGCGGCGGGCGCCTGGCGCAGCATGTGGGCCAGCGCGACGGTCATGTAGGTGCCAACGACCTTGTTAGCGACCGCCCCGGACCGCCGGTCCAGCGACGCCACCCGGAGCCGGCTTGGCGGCACCGCCGCCGCCGCGGATCCGAGCTGGTCGAGTTTGCGAAGCCTGGACTCAAGCGCCCAGGCGCGGTCGATCACTACCCGGTCGGCAGCACCGCGGCCGAACAGGGCCGTGATCTGCTCCAGCTGCACGGGGCTCAGCAGGCCGGAGCGCAGGTCCCGGCGCGGGTCACCGACCTGGCCGAGCGCCCGCAGCGCCGCCGTCACCTGGGCGATCTTCGGCTCGCCGCCCAGCACGTCGAGGATCCGGTCAAGGATCGCCCCGTCTTTCGCTGGATCCCCCGCGGCCGAGGGGTCGCTGCTGGCGGTGACGGTCGCCGACAGCAGATCGCCGACGGCTTCCCGGCCGAGGCCTGTCCCCAGGTCCAGCCTGGGCAGATCACCCGGCATGACCCAGACCAGCGGCTGCACCCCCGAGCGGCGGGCCACGGCGAGCAGGTCGGTGGCGACCGCGCCCTCGGTCAGGTCAAGGACGGTAACCTCGCCGCCCGCGGCCAGCCGGGGCACCGCGAGCATGGTGAGCATCGCCGACCAGCCGGCCAGGGTGCCGCCAGCCACGTCTACCCGGTCAATCTCGGCCGGGAGCGAGACGGCGTACCACTGCGGCTGCCGCTCGAAGGCAGCGCGGCGCGACTGCCAGGCGCGGAACTGCCGGGCGTGCAGTTCCTGCCTGGCTGCCAGCCGGCTCTGCTGAACAGCGCGGATCTTTGCTAGCCGCCGCTGTTCCGCCGCGATCCGTTCCGCCAGCTCCTGGCTCCCGCGCCAGGCGGACCGCCCGCCCGCTGCGGCGACGGCGAGGGCTGCCGCTAGTCCCGCGCCGGTCAGCCATCCGTTCAGCACGCCGGTCACGCCGAGCGCGAGCAGCGCGACTGCCAGGAGTGCCGAGCCAGCGCAGGTGAACTTGGCCGGCCGGCTTAGCCGGTTGTCCTCGCGGTGCTGCGCGGCCACCCACGCCTGGTCGAGCTGCACCGCGGCGGGCGGCACCGGCCGGCGCGGCGCCGGGCCAGGGTCGGGGTTTCGTAGCGCGTACTGCCAGCCGAGATAGACGCGGTCCGGCCGGACGCTGACGGGCTGGCCAGTCATCGCCGCCCCGCCGGCGAGACGCCAGATATGCTGCGGCACCGCGGCAGGACGCGCGGCCGCGGGCCCTTGACCAGCATGGTGAACTCCGCGCTGGCGGCAGGGAGCAGAACTGGCACGCTGGTGGCGAGGTCACCGCCGAGACTCAACGGAGAATCCGGTGTCGTTCCGCTGCGGTCCGCGGGTTTCCCGGCCGGGCCTGATCCCGCCAAGGCGTCCGCGAGGTCAGCGAATCGTGCGGCGAGCGCCGGGTCGGCCGGACCGCTGGCCACCAGGACGTTGGCCGCTCCGGCCAGCCGGTCGGCGGCAGCAGCGGACGCCGTGCTGAGCATCACGGCGATCCCGGCCCCGGCGCCACTGGCAATCAGCTCCGCGAGGACAGGCTGCGCTACGCCCTCGCAACCGTGAATCCAGGCCAGCCCGTCGCCGGATACCGGAATCCGGCCAAGCTCGGCACAGACAGCCATCAGGTCAGCGACGGCCAGCCTCGCGATCATAGCGGCGGACAGGCCGTGAACGGCCCGGTCCAGCGAGAACGTCACGACCGCCCGATCCCGGATCGCCTGGCCCAGGCTGATCCGGTACGGCCCGGCCGTCCCGCCTGCAGTGATCCGGTCCCGACCGGGCGTCTCGCCTGTAGTGATCCGGCCAGGTCCGGCCACCGCGTCGCCCGGGCTGATCCGGTCAGGCCCGGGCGCAAGCCAGTGGCCGAGCGCCGAGGAGCGTACCCCGGGCAGCTGGTCGGCGGCGGCATGCAGCATGGCGGGGTCGGCCTCAGCCTGGCTGATCGAGACGCCGACCCGGTCCGCGAGTGCTTCGCGGCGGGGGCGGTAGGCCGGTACCCTGCCGAGCCTGGCCCGCAGCGCAGCCGGGCTGAGCAGGCCGGCCAGATCATCCAGGACCGGCATTCGCGGGTCAGCTGGCGCGGCGGCGAGCACGGCGAACGCGTCGGCCAGATAAGCGGCGCAGGCCCGCCTGTGCTGGTCGGGGATTCCAGTCCAGTCGATCATGCCCATGACCAGGGACGCCGCCTGCGCCGGGTCACCGCCGCGGACCGGCTCGTAGTAGCCAGGCCCGGCTGCGCCGAAGCAGCGCAGCGGCGCGGCCGCCGCCGCGCATGCGGCAGCCAGCGACTCGCCGAGCCACCGGGACCCGGTCAGGTCGATGACGACAACTGGCTTGCGGCGCCTGATCCCAGCATTGGCGAGCAGGAAGCACGTCTCGGCCAGCCGGATCCCGTCGGGCGGGCCGGCGCACAGCACGCCGCCCTCGGCTTCCGCCCAGGAGATCGCAGCCGGGCGGCCGGTCGCCAGGTCGACGCCAACGCATCCGCCGTCCCTGGTGACGACACCACCGGACCGGATCGTGGCGGCTGTCCAGCGCCGCCGCAGCGCCACGATCAGCCCGGAACGCATCGCGCCAGACGTCGTCGTTTCAGCACCATGCAGCCAGTCCAGCCACCACAAGACGGCAGCCTCCGCGGCGGCCAGCACCAGCGCGAGCGGCAGCTGACCAGGCAGCCAGCGTGTCAGCCCGCCGAACGCCGCTGCCGGGTGCAGGATCCGCCCGGGCGCTCCGCCGGCCCCGCCGAAGTAGCCGAGAACGCGCCGCGGGCCTGCCGCCAGGT
>OBLU010001675.1_pt1 | contig 20526 bp, 16 predicted proteins | sample 1518681 | NCBI WGS metagenome assembly OBLU01 (sample SAMEA3539304, study PRJEB22396) | soil metagenome | biome: tundra; feature: field; material: soil | place: USA | collected 2010-05 | depth 0.15 m
CAGCTATGAAATCAGATGCTTTGGCTAGATGAAAAACTTGGTTGCGGAATCGCTGGGCAAAGCCTGCCTACCGCGAAGCCCTGAAGAAACGCCGCTGCCTGGTGGCCGCCGATGCGTTCTACGAGTGGCAGCGCCCGACTGACGATAAAAAGGCCAAGAAGACAAAGCACCCCTTCGCCATCGTCCTCAAGACCGGCAATCCTTATGCCTTTGCCGGCCTGTGGGAACGTTGGCAGCCAAAAGAAGGCGAACCACTCGAAACGTTCACCATTCTCACCACGGATCCGAATGCGCTCATGGAGCCTATCCACAATCGGATGCCGGTGATTCTCGAGCCGCGCGATTACTCCCGCTGGCTCGATCCGGGAGACCCCGCAAGACCGCCCGTAGATCTCCTCCGCCCCTTTCCGGCAGAGAAAATGGTCGCATGGCCGGTAGGCGACCGAGTTGGAAATGTGCGCAACAACGATTCCCAATTGCTTGAAACCGTCGAGCCATCCCATGACGAACAAGCGCCGGCCAGCTAAACCTCCCGTGGGTGCATGTTACTAATCCGCGCATCTACATGAAGATTGCGCTTGACAACTGTTCCGTTCAAAGCTTTCCTAATTGTGATCCAGGTAAATGCTTTTCCCGTGCTCTCGCTGCCTGAATCCTTCTCAGTAGCTCACTCTGGCATGGTTGAGGGGCACACGATTCTGCACCGCACTCTAGTTCACGAAAGGAACAAAGATGTCTGATACACCACAGTCTGGCCTCTCTGAGACAGCCGCAGGTGCAATCGCCTACTTGACGTTTGTCCCAGCGATCGTCTTCCTGATTCTCCCGCCGTACAACACGAATCCCTTCGTGCGCTTCCACGCCTGGCAGTCCATCTTCCTCAATGTTGCAGCATTTGTGATCGGCGTCGCAATCGCCATTTTCATGGGGATTGCGGTCGCATTTTTGCCTTGGGGTCTCTACGGACTCGTGCACATTGCCTCGCTCCTGATCGACCTTGGCTGGTTCATCATTTGGCTTATGTGTATCTTGAAAGCCGTGAACGGCAACAAACTTAGCCTTCCGATTATCGGCGCTCTCTCGGAGCAGCTAGCCAACAAGTAGTCGGCGTCCACTGGCAACATTCACCGAGCGGTCTTCGCATGAGGGCCGCTCTCTTCTACCTTCGCTTGCCTTTCCCGCCGAATCGCTTCTTCCCTCTTGCTGGCAGCGACGCCAGGTCCTTGCGCTTGCTTTTCTTCGCCTTGGGCAAGGCCTTCGTGGCCTTCCTCCCAGTAAGAACAAGGCCCTCTTCCACAATCGAGAACTGGAGTCTCCGCTCCTGCGCCAGGATGCGGTCAAGGATCACCTGCACACGTTCCCCGGCGCGGAACCGACGACCGGTACGCTCGCCGATGATTTCGTGGGTGTTCTCTCGCCACGTGTAGCGATCGTCGCGGAGCGAGTCAATCGGTACCAGCCCTTCGACAAACAATTCAGTCAATTCAACAAAGAGGCCGAATTTAGCGGGGTTCAGCACCAATGCGGCAAACTCCTCGCCGACACGGTCCCGCATGAAGCGAACCTTCTTCCACTCAATCAACTCGCGTTCGGCCTCAGCCGCGCGGCGTTCGGTCAAGCTGGTCTCCTCGGCAATTTGCGCCAACTCCGCCTCCGGAATCGGTGCCTCGCCAGCGAAGACTGTTACAGCCTCTGGGCTGCGAAGTTGCAGGATGCGGCTTGCTGGCAGCAGCCCTTCATTCGGGTGTGTCCACGGCGAGCTGTGCCGCCCATGCGCAACCTCGCCCCTGCCGCTAACGCCCTCCTTGAGCAGCGTCTTCGTAATGCGATGAACAATCAAATCCGGATAGCGCCGAATAGGCGAGGTGAAGTGGGTATAGCTGGGCGCGGCCAATGCAAAATGGCCTTCGTTGATCTCCGAGTAGCGAGCCTGCTTGAGCGATCGCAACATCAGATAGCTCAAGATCCGCTCTTCGGGCTTGCCCTCGATGCGTTTGGCCAGCTTCTGATACATGCGCGGCGTCACGGGAATATCCTCAGGAACCTCGTGCATTTTCGGATTGCGGCCGCGGCCTTGCGAGTCCCTCCGTTCGCCTCGGGTCTGGACGCGCTTCACCGGCAGAGCGCCCAAGCCGAGCGAATAGCCAAAAGCGGCGGCCAGCTCCTCAAACTGGACAACGCGGCGCGCCTCGGGCTTCTCATGAATTCTATAGAGCGACGGCACGCCCAGGTCCTCCAGCCACGTGGCCACGCACTCGTTGGCCGCCAACATGAACTCCTCGATCAGGCGGTTGGCCCAGGTGCGTTCGGACTTTGTTACGCTGCGCATCTGTCCGTGCTCGTTAAATTCGATCACCGGCTCAGGCAGGTCGAAGTCGATGCTACCCCGCTCCTCGCGCCGCTTGTTCATCAGTCCGGCCAGCAGCCGCATCCGCTCAAATTCGGGGACCAGCGCCTCATGGCGCGCGCGGGCTTCTGCATCGCCTTCCAGAATCGCGTGAACCTCGGTGTAGGTCATGCGCGCGGCTGAACGAATCGCGCCTTCGACGATTTCATAGCTCTCGATTCGCCCATCGGAATCGAGTTGCATAATGCAACTCAGCACCAGCCGGTCCTCGCCGGGACGCAAGCTGCAGATGCCGCTCGACAGCTCCCGCGGCAACATGGGAATGGCGCGATCGGGAAAGTAGACGCTGGTTCCGCGCAGCCTCGCTTCCAGGTCGAGGTCTGTCCCGGGGCGGACGTATTCAGCCACATCCGCAATATGCACCTGCAATTCATAGCCGCCTGCACGTTCGGTCACCATCACCGCATCGTCGAAGTCGCGAGCCATCTCGCCATCGATGGTCACAATCGGCAGCGCGCGAAAATCGCGTCTGCTAGCGGCTTCAGTCTCATCGATATGCGCAACGCAGCGCGCCTCGGACAGAACCTTCCCTGGAAACATGCGCGGCAACTGGTGTTTGCGGATCATCATTTCCACATCCACACCGAATTCGTCCGGATCGCCCAGCACCTCGATCACGCGGCCGACCGGGGGCCGTGTAGGCGTTGGCCAACTGGTGATCTCAACGTCGACGACGAGTCCCTCAAGATCGTCATGCATGGCGGCGGCCGCCGCTTCGCTGTCCAGCACCCGGTGCGGTGTAGCCGCCTCGCTTGATGCCGGTATCTCTTGTCCGGCCGGGATGAGAATGTTTTGGGTCATGCGTTCGTCGAATGGAACCACATGGTGTCCCAGGCCGCGATCGGAGCGAGCGTAGTGAAAGATGCCCACGACAGTAGGGTTGCGCCGCTCAATCACCCTGACAATCCGGCCCATCCGTCGCCCATCGGCCTTTGGCGGTTCCACTTCCACCAGCACCTGGTCGCCTTGCATGGCGCCATTGATCTCGTTTGGAGGTATAAAAATATCTTCCTGCCCAGAGGCCTGCCGCACATTCGGCCGCACAAAGCCGTAGCTATCGCGGTGCAGATCCAGCCGCCCGGCAGACAGGTTTTCCCGCGTGCCTCCCACGCCAGACGCAGCACGAGGAATGCTCCATTGTTCGCGATCCAGCTTGGCCAGTTCCCCGCGCGCGGTCAGCCGTGCCAGTTGTTTCAGCAGCACGCGCCGCTCGCGCCCGCCGCCAAGGCTCAGTTCGCGGACAAGCTGCTTGTATCCGGCTTTCTGGCCGGCGGAGCGGACAATCCGCGCCACCAGTTCACGATCGGTCATAAGCTAAGAGTAGGCTATGAACAGGCGAACACGCACGACCTGACCTTGCCTGAGTGCAAAGAAGGGAATGCGACTTGGCGCTCCACCGGATTGTTGTCACAATTGGCTACCGGTTGTCCTACTTTGCCCATGCACTCGATAAAAACAGGCCCGCAGCCTTAGAATAGCGGGAACGCAACGTTTTGGCGCACTACCAGGGGGTAGCATCCCACTTGTGGCCGCCCAAGGGGTCGTCGGCAGGCAAATAACCCGGCGATCTACACATTCGGATTTTTGGGCCCGTGCCATTGGACCCTGCCTTGGCAGCCCCCGTCCCTTCAGGACAGAAAAGGAATTACCTTGAGCGCAATGTGGAAACCCAGCCAATCAGGACCAATGACCCCCAACTCCACCCCGGAGGCTCCTCGCCCCGCGCCACCCGCTCCAGCCTTTGAACCCCCCGGTCGCGCTCCTGCTCCCGCCGGAGATCAGGCCACGATCGGTAAAGGCTTGTTTATCAAGGGCGAGATCTCAGGCTCAGAGTCACTGTTTGTCGACGGCAAAGTCGAGGGCAGCATCAACCTTCCCGGCAACCGCGTCACCGTCGGCCGCAATGGCCAGGTCGCGGCCAACATAACCGCCCGCGAGATCGTCGTCCTGGGCAAGGTTCGCGGAAATGTCGTCGCCTCAGATCGCGTGGATATCCGCGCCGAGGGCTCCCTGAGCGGCGATGTGGCCGCGGCGCGCATCAGCATCGAGGATGGCGCGTTCTTCAAGGGCGGCATCGACATCCGCAAGCCGGATGTAAAACAAGCCAGTACACAGCCCCCCCCGGCCGCACCCGAAATACTCAAGCCGGTTACGCAGTAACTTCGATTCATACCCGGTTTCACCATAAGAGCCTCCGCACCAGCGGGGGCTTTTCTGTTCTTGAAAATAGCCGGTCATCCCGAGTCCGAGGACACCTGAATGGCGCCAGTGCCAGAAAGTATGGAGGCGACGAGGAAATGAGCGGGAAATGAAGGGGCTCAGCAATCCTACAAACGGTGAGCATTGAGAGAGAGATAGCAAAAAACTAACCCGAAACGAAATGGGGATCCCTTATCCCATTCCCAGCCGCTTCATAGCCACCCTGGGCAGCGCAGACCCGGTCTTCTCCAGGACCCATCTCGCGATCACCGTCCAAACTGCAGTACCCACCACCAGCAGCCCCAGGTCTGTCCAGCGGATTTGCGCGGACAAGTGTGGACTGCCCCAATGCCCCAACATCCTCTCCAGCCCCCAAACGACTCCGAAGACTCCCGCACCACTGGCAAGCGCGGCCACAAGGCATCGCCCCAACTCCCGATAATCCAGGTCCGCTAAGGAGACCATGCGCCGCTGGTGCAACAGAAGGGCGATGGTCACCGTCTGGAGCGCGATTCCTGAATCCGAAGCGATGGCCAGCCCCATGGCTCCGTATGCGTGGTAAAGCGCGTAATAGATAGGCAGCGACACCACGGTCACAACCGTTCCAGCCGCCATCGGCACCATCGTGTTCCCGGCGGCATAAAACGCCCGCGCATAGATGGCCTGCGCGGACCATAGAAACATTGAAACGGAAAAGACCGCGAAGTATCCAGCGCACTCTCGCGCATCCGCAGAAGAAAAGCGTCCTCCCAGAAACAGCAGTTCCACCAGCGGCGCGGCCAGAACCACCATGCCAGAGGCCGCCAGCAGTCCCAGGGCCGCCACGCGCGAAACGGAGTCCGCAACCCCCGTCGCAAACTCGAAGCGCCGCTTCTGCGACCACATGCTTGCGAAAAACGGCAGCGTGGCCGCACCAGCCGCCTGCGCCAACATGGCCATGGGTGCGGTGAAAAGCTGCTTGGCGTAGCTCATCAGCGAGACCGCTCCGCTGGTCGTCGATGCAAAATGCCCGATGATCCAGCTATCGGCCGTCACCAGCGAGACGCCAACCATGAGCGGAAGCGATAGCCGCACCCACTCACGCAGCCCTTTGTCGTGCCAATCGAGAATCGGCCGATAGTGTGTGCCAGCCCGCCGCGCGAAAAGCCAGTTCAACAGAAACGGCCCAAGGAAGGCTCCCGCCACTGTGCCAATGGCCAGAGAAGAGACGCCGATCCGCCGCACCAGCAGCACGCCTCCCAAAATCGTGCCCAGGCCATAGATCACCGGTGCCAACGCCTGCATGCTGAATTGTTTCCGCACCAGCAGAACCGCGCCAAACACTCCACTGGCAAAGAAGCACAACTGTGCCGGCAGCAGGATGCGCGTCAGCCGGACGCACAGTGCAGCCTTTTGCGCGTTGAATCCGGGGAACCACCAGTGGATGTACCACGGGGCAAAAACCTCGGCCAGCACAATGGCTCCGCCCAGCACCAGGTACATGGTGGTCAGAATCACTGACAGCGACCGCTCCCCTTCCGCCTCGCGCCCCGTTTCGCGATAGCGCGTGAGGATGGTGACAAAGGTGATGGAGGCAGCGCCGCCGACCAGGAAGTACGAAATCATGTCCGGCAGGTAAAACGCGCCGTTCAGCGCGTCGGCCTCCACACCCCGCCCGAACAGCCAGACGATGTACTTGACCCGCACCAGTCCGATAATGCGCGACAGAAACGTAGATGCCATCAGCAGGACAGTCGCCGTGAAGGCCGTGTGCGCGTGCGATGGGCGCAACATTCTCAGGCCGCGGGTCCACCGAGAGCTCGAGGCGACAGAAGTTTCAGTTGGTTGAGTTCCTGCCACTGACTTGATTTTACCGGGGTCGCGCGAAGTGCTTCACGAATAGATTCATGATTCTAGATGCGTGGTTCTACTGATCAGTTTGCGGAACCAGCCCACTCATATAATGTTTGGTGAGTGGTCCAGTCCTAATTCCTGGGTCGCGGAGGCTGGATGAAGAATTATATGGGAGTTGGAGTAGCCTTGGGCGTCGGCGTGGGCACTGCCATCGGCGTGGCGCTTCATAACCTTGCGGTCGGGGTCGCTCTTGGGGTGGGCATCGGCATAGTCTTCGGGATGCTTCTGAGCCGGCGGAATCGAAATTCCGATTGAAGCGTCAAAAGCCTCAAGGTTGGTTCATTCCCGTATTCTGTCCTCATGAGGCAATACGTGGTGCGGCGGACTTTCGGAGTTGGATTGGCGATCTGGCTGGCCGTTGGGGCAGGAGCGGTTGCCCAGACCATTCATGGGCGCGAAGGCATCACCCTCCCGCCCCCTCCCGCCGTCGTCGCTATTCCCGTGGCTGATGACTACTTCGGAACCAAAATCCCCGACAGCTATCGATGGCTCGAAGATTCCAAGAGTCCCGAGACCCGCGCTTTTATCGATGCCCAGAATGCCTATACCGCCCGCTACACGAAGCAGGCCCGCATCCGGTCGCAGGCCGCCGATGACCTTGATGAACTTGAGAATGTTTCCGAGGCTCGCTTCCCAATCGAGCGCGCCGGCAATTACTTCTTCCGGAAGCGGCTCGCCGGAGAACAGCAGTTCTCCATCTATGTGCGCAGAAACTGGACCGGGCAAGCCGGAACACCGAAAGACGAGCGCCTGATCGACCCGGCCAAGCTGGGCCGCGATCCCAACACCTCGGTGTCTTTGGCAGACGTCTCCCGCGATGGAAAACTCGTCGCCTATGCTGTGCAGCAGGGAGGGGCCGACGAGTCCAGCATTCGCTTTTTCGATGTCAAAACCGGCGCGACTCTTGAGGATGAGCTGCCCACAGCCCGCTACCTCAGCGCGAATTTCGCACCCGATGGAGCCAGCCTTTACTACGCGCGCAATAACAAGCAAGGAACCCTCTTGTATCAGCATGTTCTGGGCACGCGCAATTCCCGGGACACGCTGATCTTCGGCCGCGAATTTCGCGGAGAGGAGCTGTCCGGCGACGACCTTTTTTCCGGCGTGGTCACGGACGACGGCCGCTACCTCGTCGTCACAATCAGACGTGGCGTGCCCGCCCGCCGCGTGGACATTGTCTATCGCGATCTCACCAAGCCTGGATCGACCTTTGAAGTTTTGGTTTGGGCAATGGATTCGCGGTTTAACACCATCTATGCCCGCGGCGCTTGGTATGTCAAAACCGACTACAAATCTCCCAAGGGAAGGATTCTGAAGGCCGACCCCGGCATCATGCCGGATGTATGGAAGACGATCGTAGCAGAAGGCCCCGATGTGATCGATGATTGGTCCATCGTCGGCGAAAAGATCTACGTGAGCCGGCTCAACGACGTCAAGACAGAGACAACCGTGTACACCCTGGACGGGAAGCCTGCCGGGAAAATCGATAACGAGGGAATTGGATCGTCCTCAGTGGTCATTGGCCGTTCGACCGATCGATACGGCTTCTTCAATTTTCAGTCGTTCATCGTTCCGCAAACGATCTTTCGCCTGGATACGTTGACCGGAAAGCGCGATATCTTTTTCCAGTCAAAGATCCCATTCGATTCCAGCCAATACGACCTGAAGCAGGTGTTTTACAAATCGAAGGATGGGACGCAGATCCCTATGTTCATAGCAGGCAAGAAGGGGTTGAAGCTTGACGGAACTGAACGCCTGCTGATGACAGGGTACGGCGGCTTCAATATCAGTTTGGAACCGTACTGGAGCCCCTTCGCGGCGTGGTGGCTGGAGCAGGGTGGTTGGTTCGCATTGCCTAACCTGCGCGGGGGCGGCGAGTATGGCGAGCTCTGGCACGAGCAGGGCATGTTTGAAAAGAAACAGAACGTTTTCGACGACTTCTTGGCCGCAGCAGACTACCTCATCGCCAACAAGTACACCTCGCCCGCGCACTTCGCCATCGATGGCGGGTCGAATGGCGGCCTGTTGGTGGGCGCAGCCTTCACCCAGCGGCCCGAGTTGTTTTCCGCCGTCCTCTGCGACTACCCGCTGCTCGACATGCTGCGCTTCCAGAGATTTCTTGTCGGCTCTTACTGGATCACGGAATATGGCTCGTCCGACAACGAAAAACAGTTCTTCTATCTGCTTAAGTACTCGCCGTACCATAACATCAAGTCCGGCACAGCCTATCCCGCCGTCATGTTCTTCACCGGCAACAGCGACACGCGCGTGGACCCGCTTCATGCGCGCAAAATGACGGCCCTCCTTCAATCCGCCTCATCCAGCGGCCGGCCCATCCTGCTGCACTATAGCGTTGCGGGAGGGCACAGCGGTGGCATGGCCGTAGACCAGCAGATTCAGGACGACGCCGACTCACTGTCCTTCCTTTGGACTGAAACGGGTCAGCCGGCCCACACAAAGTAGCGCCCTGTCTGCCTCCGGGCGGGTACTCCCGAGCACAACTCTGACGTAACCTCATGCCGCTGGTCCACCCATCCGATAAGGGAGATGCGAGACCTGATCGCAAAGTCCGTCATGCCAGTTTGGATGCTTGTGCGACCCGGAAGCATTCGGAGGGCTGACCAACTCAGGTTTGGATCGTTCTCCATTGCGATCGGCTGAGGTGGTCGTCCCCGAGGTCCCCGGCGACAGGTCTTCGTCGCTGGGATAGTGGGTGGTGTGCCGGAGTGAACATGCAACCAGCAGAGTTGGAGACCGCAAGATGCGATCGTCAGCGAGAGGATGCGCGGCTGGCTTCGCTCATGGCCACGGGAATTCCCGATACTCCGCCCGAACCCAGCCACGAAGCGATTAAAAGACTGGCTGCGGGGTACTTCCGGGCCGATTCGGCGGGCATCAGCTTTGCCGACCGGAGCCGCGTCTGGTTCAAATCCTACTGGGCCCGCACGTTCGCGAGTTGCCGCGGAAGAACTCCATCTTTGAGATGGTCCTCGCGCGAGATGGTCCGGTCATCGCCTCGGAACCCTTCATAAACTCCTTACCCGATGGACCCTCCCCGATCCTTAGGCTTCTCGATGCAGGATTCTTCGCCAGTGTTCCGGTCCGCTCCCTCGACGGCAAGATTCTGGGAGCGTTGACCGTCTTCAGTCGCGAACCTCGACGCGGCCTGGCCGCAGATGAGCTGCACATGCTCGAAAGCCTTGCCGATATGGCTGCCAGCCTGTTGGAACTGCGCAGACTGCGCAAATCCTTATCGGGCGATGGGTTGCATCCGCCCCAGGAAACAGGCGTCCGCGGTGCCTGGCCATCCGAGAAGGACCTGCGTCACGCCTTGGACGAGCATTAGTTTGTGCTGTATTACCAACCTGAGATCGAGCTCTCCTCTCGCAGGATTGTTGGCCTTGAGGCGCTCATCCGCTGGGCACATCCTGAGCGAGGGCTGATCCCGCCGATGGACTTCATTCCCCTGGCAGAGGAGAGTGGATTGATCCTCCTGATCGGCGACTGGGGACTCGCCGAGGCCCGCAAGCACATCCAGACCTGGTGCCTTGAAGATCCTCGTCACAGCTCCCTGCGCGTCGGCGCCAACCTCTCCGCTCGTCAATTCTCACGTGAGGGATTGGCCGATCACGTGAAAGCGCTACTTCTCCAATTCGGCATCTCCAGCGGCCAACTCGGTTTGGAAATGACTGAGTCCAGCCTTATCCCCAACCTACGCATCGCTTTGGACGTGCTGGGTAGCCTGCGCAGGCTCGGCGTCTCTCTGCTCCTGGACGACTTTGGCACCGGCTACAGTTCCCTCAACCATCTGCATTCCTTTCCGTTCGATGTGTCCAAGATTTATCGCTCCTTTGTGGACCGCATGACTACGGGAGACCAACCTCTCCAAATTGTGCGCACCATCATCGAACTCGCCCGGGTGCTGGGCTTGGACGTCGTCGCCGAGGGTTTAGAGACGGGCGAACAATACCGTTTGTTGCGGCAGTTGGGTTGCCGCTTTGGTCAAGGCTATCTCTTTGCACGTCCCATGAGCGTTGAAGTCGTCACCCAACTGTTGCGCATCCCGGGCCGAGTGCTTCCCGATCCTGAGCCATCCGAAATGGTCCTCAGCTGACCTTCTCGTAGAACACTTTCGCTATTTGCGTTCCCCCAGGATGCCCAACGCTTGCCGCGCCTATCCTCTCGCGACCAAGTTGGGAACTTCGCGGTTGCATTTTGGCACGACGCAGAGATTCGTCCTGATCCGGAACCGGTCCGGCCCTCTAACTGGGAAATCCTCTGGATTGCGTGCCACATCAACGTATGCTCCAAGCCATCCAGCAAACAGCGACGCCTTCGTCTGCTTCCCCAACTTTCGCGGGCTTGCTGGCCGCTCTTACCAAACCCGCGGCCGCCACGGCGAACCGCGCGCCGACTTGGAGGGACGACGCTCTTGCAGACGACGTGGCAACTCTCAGCTATGAGCGCGTCTTGCGCACTCACTCACGCTATAACTACGCCGCTTCAGCGGAACTCAGTGATCGTTCGCTCACGCAGCCCGCCGAATCCGGACCAATCTCTATCAACGAAGCCGCTGCCGCGCCAGCCACAACCCCGCCGCCGCCAAACACACGAGACTCGCTCATTCAAGCACAGCCTTTCAAAAGGAGGCCACATGCGCTCAGCCAACAACGCTTGAAAGAGATCTGAAGTGCGCCAGCATTACTATCCGGCTCAGCAAGGCAGAAAACGCGCAACTGCGCCGTCGCGCCGCCGAAGCTGGCCTCACCGTCTCAGCCTACCTGCGCTCTTGCACGTTTGAAGCTGAGACCCTGCGAGCACTTGTCAATGACACAATGGCCCAGTTGCGTGCAGCGCCAGTCAAGGACAAACGGGTTCCCGCCGGCACTTCCCGGCGCTCCTCGTTCCGCTGGTGGGGACAATTCTGGTCCCACCTGCTCCCACCCCTGGTGCCCGAGCCTGAGCTTGGATCTGAGCTTCAGCTTTCCGATTAGCAGTGGAGATGAGCTAGGAATGATCTCTGCGTTGATTGCCGATCCCCTTGATCATCAACGCAATCTGCATCGCAATGGGAATGATGATCACCTGGGCCATTTCCTTAATCTCTTGAACGGAGAATGGCGCATTCACATACTCCAATGCTCCATTTTGTTGAACATTCATCACATATGGGAATAAACAAATAGAAATCGAAATTAGCCATAGAGGGACTGTCGCCCACCAGCGAGGCACAAGCGCCAGCAGAACGCACGGAAACACAAACATCGGCTGAACATAACTTATGAACATCAGCAAGCTGTTCGCTTCCGGTTTGTAGCCGTAACCATAGGTAATCGAGCCAATGGCAGAGAACCAAAGGCTGTACAGCACCACCAAAACAATAAGGATCCACGCGAATTCCCTGCGATGCTGCATTGCATTCTTCCTTCGAGCCATCGTTCCATATTCTGAACCCTTACTCAACCTCCAGAACAAGGCACTTCAGATACTCGGTCTCCGGCAGGTTCAGCACCACCGGATGATCGGGAGCTGCGCCGCGACGTTCCAGCAGGCGCACTCGCCGCGAAGCATCCACAGCGGCCGACGCCACGCTGGCCTCGAGTTCCGTCCACCCAACGTGATGGGAACAGGAGCAGGTCACCAGCAGGCCGCCCGGACGCATCATCTTCAGCGCTCTCAGGTTCAGCTCCTTGTACCCGCGCATGGCGCCCTCAACAGCCCTCTGCGTTTTGGCAAAGGCCGGTGGATCCAGAACGATGGCATCGAATGTCTCGCCCGAGTCCGACCAGTCGCGCAGAATCTGAAATGCGTCGGCCTCGACCCAATCCACCTGCGCGGTAAGCCGGCCGCGATTGGCCCCAAGATTCCGCTCTGCCACTTCCAGCGAAGTGCGCGACGCGTCAATGCCCGTCACCTGGCCGCAGATCTGGGCCAGATGCAGCGCAAAGCCTCCCTGGTAGCAACAAACGTCCAGCGCCCGGCCGCCCCCGTTCCCGCTCGCCGCCCCGAGCCGCCGCGCCCACTCCTGGGCTGCGGCATAGTTGGCTCTCTGGTCGAGAAACGCGCCAGTCTTTTGTCCGGAGTTAGCGTCGAAATGGAAGACCAGCCCATTCAGCCGGAATTGCGTGGTGGTGATCAACCGAGCAGCATCTGCAATATAAAGAGGTTCGGAACTGGGCGCGCCCAGTCCTTCCAACTCACGCATGCGCGGGTCGGGCCGTTCAAGAATGGCTGCCGGCTGCAACTCTTCGCGCAATACGCGCACGCAGGTCTGCCGCACAGCCGCCGAATCCAGCCCTTTCGTCAAAAGTTGAAGGATCACCAGGTCGCCGTATTTGTCTGCCACCAGCCCGGGCAACTCGTCGGCCTCGCTGAAGCACAATCGGCAGGAGTCTGTGTCGGAGTTCAATTGAGGCTTGCGACGATGGATCGCGCGCCGCAGCCGCTTGGCAAGCAATTCCAGCCACCTGGCCTCGTCGATGGCTTCGCGGGAAACCAACCGAAGCGCAATCTGCGATGAAGGGCTATAAAGCGCCGTGCCTAGCAACAACCCGCGGCTGTCGGCAACCGGCAGCAGTGCCGGGGGCCCTGCTGCGCCCGCTTCGGGCAATTCAAAAGACTCAATATCGGAGGCGTAGACCCAAAGATGGCCGCTGCGCAGCTTGTCAGCGGCCCTGCGATTGATCAGGGCGCCACGACCAAGGCCAACAACCATGCGATCTGATCCAGCTCGTTCTGACCCACTCGCTGCGGCTCCAGCGCCTTTGCCGCCAGGGCGCACATTTCGCCTCGGGTCGCGGCCTTCCGGGCGTTCGGCTCTTGCAGGCTTGTCCGGATTCCGTGCAAAAGGCGCCGCGGGCCTTGAAGCCCTGGGCGCCTTTTGTTTTGCGGCAGACTGCGGGGTACGCGGCTTGGTCATCTTGCTCCTTTAGGGGTGTTGAGACGCCCCTGGCCGGGAGCAATTGGGCCGCCGGCCCCTATTTTGCCTGAATGCTATCCAGGTAGCGGCTCAAATTGCTGATTCTGAGCACCCTTTCCTGTTCATTAGCCATGTTCATCTTACCAAGGATGGGTCCCCAAACCGGCATCTCGACCGATCCGTGCGACGGAATCTCCCCACCAAACTCCAGCATGGTCACGATGCGGCTATCTGGGAACTTCCCGTGGTTGCTTCTGCTCAGTGTCGTCAGGTCGGCTGGCGGCGTCCTTAGTTCAGAGGCAACGGGACCTCGGCCTCTGCCATCCACGCCGTGGCATGGCGCGCAATAGCTGACATACATCTGCTTGCCGCTGTTGGGCGCTGTCTTAGCGACCTGAATGATAACCTTCGAGCCTGATTGATCTGCGTAGCCCATGCCGACCGCTAAAGTTGCGGCCATGGCAGTAATTAAAAGAGGTTTCAACATAACTTCCTCGGTTCTGGGCCTCGAGGCAGTTCTCCAGATCCTATGCCTCTTCTGGCTTTCTGCGACGTGGTTCTTCTTGAGGATGAAGCCGCTCGGCGCAAGCGCTTTCGGGGCATGGACATTGACGAATGGCTATGGCCCGAAGGGGACTCTACTCCTGCTCTGGAGTAAGTAGGATGTGATCGCCAGCACAGCATACATAGCCTTTCAGCATCGACATACCTATTAGCGAAAGGCTATGATCTTCATGCATATGCGCATATCCCAAAGTAAGGTTTGCGCGTGAAGTAGATGTAATCGGAAAAGTTAGTTCATCATTAGAGATGGCCTCAATCAACTAACTTCGGATAGGTTCCAACGAAAGCATCTTAGATATCGAAGGGAATTGAGTCTTAGGTCATCGCCCTCCCTGTTTCATGCATTAGAGCGTCCGAAGAATGCTATTGAAGTGATAAGTCCACGACGCGGCCTCCAAAACTCTCGGCCTGTTCCCGCTACTTTCTGGGCCTGAACGCCGCCTCGCCTGTGCGACTTTGACCCCGGTAGTTTCATGCGCTTTCAACCGATGCGGCCTATAATGAAGCATGGCGAGTGTCCGGCAGGCCATACCGGCAGATAATCCCAGCGCCCCTCCAGCTCCTCCTGGGGACCTGCAAGCTGCTGCGCTCGATTTAGGGCAGCATCCCCCCCAATTCCCCATCAGTGAGCGTTTTGAATCGCTGCTCCGCCTAGTCCAGGCCAACCGCCCAAGCGAAGACGTCTCTCTGATCCGCAAGGCCTGGGAGTTTTGCGTCCGTCATCATGACGGCCAGATGCGGGCCTCCGGCGAGCCCTACATCGTTCACCCGCTCGAAGTGGCTGAGGTCCTGGCGGAGATGAAGATGGACGCAACCGCCATTGCCGCCGGCCTGCTCCACGACTCCGTCGAAGACACGCCCGCCACCAATGAAGAGATTGCGGCAGAGTTTGGCGATCAGGTTGCCCACATTGTCGAGGGCGTCACCAAAATCGACAAAATCCAGTTCGCCAACCGCGAAGACCGTCAGGCCGAGAACGTCCGCAAGATGCTCCTCGCCATGGTGTCCGATGTGCGGGTTGTACTCATCAAGCTGGCTGACCGCCTGCACAACATGCGTACCCTCGAGCACCTCCAGCCCGACCGCCAGGAGGCCATCGCGCGCGAGACTCAGGACATCTACGCCCCCCTCGCCCACCGTTTGGGCATGGGCAAGGTGCGCGGCGAACTCGAAGACCTGGCCTTCCGCTTCACCGATCCTGTGAGCTACGAGAAAGTGTCTGCGGCCGTTGAGGCCCGGCGCATCGAAGGCGAACAGTTTCTGCGCGGCGTTGAAGACACGCTTGTCGAGCAGTTGCGCGAAAACAACATCGAGGCCCGTGTCGAGTGGCGCATCAAGCGCCTCTACTCCATCTTCCAGAAGATCGAGCGCTCCAAGGTCTCCTTCGACCAGGTGTATGACCTCCTGGCCATTCGCGTCATCACCCCCGACGTGGCTTCCTGCTACGCCGTTTTTGGGCTCATCCACACTCTTTGGCGGCCGGTGCCGGGGCGCATCAAGGACTTCATCGCCATTCCCCGCGCCAATCGCTACCAGTCGCTGCACACCACGGTGATGGGAGCCAGCGGACATCAGTTCGAGGTGCAGATCCGCACCGAGGAGATGCACCGCATCGCCGAGGAAGGAATCGCCGCGCACTGGAAGTACAAGGCCGGCGGAAGCGGCGTCACGGCCCGCGACGAGGAACGGCTCAACTGGATCAGGCAGCTCGTCGAGTGGCAGAAGGAGATGACCGACCCCAACGAGTTCCTCTCCAGCCTGAAGATGGACCTCTATCCCGACGAGGCCTACACCTTCACGCCCAAAGGGAAGGTCGTCGTGGTTCCGGCTGACGCCACGCCCATTGATTTCGCGTACACCATCCACACTGAGGTCGGCCACACCTGCGTCGGTGCCAAAGTCAACGGCCGCATGGTGCCTCTTCGCCACAAGCTGCGCACCGGGGACATCGTCGAGATCGTCACCCAGAAGGATCACAAGCCGAGCCGCGACTGGCTCACCTTCGTCAAGAGCCCCCGCGCACGCAACAAGATAAAGCATTGGCTCAATGAGGACCAGCGCCGCCGGGCAGTGGACATTGGACGCAAGCTGCTTGAGCGCGAGGCCAAGAGATTCAAGGTTCCGCTCAGCCAGATCACCGACCAGGATCTTGGCCGCATCGCCAACGAGTATGGCGTAGCCACTGCCGCCGATCTGTTGGCCACACTGGGCCAGGGCAAGCACTCCGCGCACCAAGTGCTCAACAAGCTGGTCCCAGGTTTCGCCAATCAAGGGGAAGCAACGCCAGCCGTCGACACCAAGCCGAGCGGTGGCGTCGAGTCCACCATGTCCGATGCGGTGCGCAAGCTGCACCTCACCGGTTCCGACTCTCTCCAGGTCGAGGGCCAAAACGACCTGCTCGTCTATCGAGCGCGCTGTTGCAACCCCATTCGTGGCGAAGAGATCATCGGTTACGTAACCCGGGGCAAAGGCGTAGCCGTCCACGCGCGCAGCTGTCCCAATGTACAAAACCTGCTCTACGAGAGCGACCGCCGCATCGCCGTCGAGTGGTCCCGCGTCGGTGACGAGACCGATGGCCGCTCCCAGCGCTATCCCGTCAAAATCACCGTCTTCTGCGACGACCGTACCGGCATGTTGAAGGAGATGACCGCCGTCATCTCAGACGACAACACCAATATCCGTGGCGTTGAAATCCGTCAGGACGAGAACGGCGAAGCCATCGTAGAGTTTGTGGTCGAAGCCGAAGACGTGCGCCATCTCAACCGCATGGTGCTTGGCCTGCGTCGTGTGCCCGGCGTCCGCGCCGTGCAAAGGACGCAAAAGATTTAAAAGCAGCTACTAGCTTCTAGCCGCTAGCTTGACCTGAGAAAGGTCGTGTTATACCCAAACTTCAGAACGCATCACACAAAGAACGTCTCGCATTCTGGCCCCTTTGGGTCGCAATTGGATTTCCGCTATTGCTGATTGTTCTCGAATCCACTCCGATTGCTCCAAATTTCGTTTTCGTTATGATGGGCCTGCCAGCGCTACTCTTCGCGTGGGCTGGTGTGGGAGTTTGGGCTGCAATTCTCACAGTCCGATCATTGTGGTAGCGCTCTTGGACGCGGGTTGTAATCAATGCCGTTCTGCCGCTGGTCGTTCTCGGCGTGGGCTTACAGTCTACGGCGTTTATCCGCTTTTGCAACAACGCCGGAGACGTCGCTTACTTTTATGTCAGATACTCTTCCTACATGAAGACGGTTCGCGCCACTCCGCCAAACAGAGAGGCACGATTGCTGACGTTCAATCTGGGAGGAATGATTTGGGCCTCACGCGGGTTCGTTTACGACGAGAGCGATGAGGTGTTGCGAGCACCTTCGATGCAATCGGCCGGTTGGAAGGCCCGTGCGCAGGATTCAGAACCTGGCTGTGGATATGGTGCCCTGCCAATTCCAGGTCCCTCAGCGTTCACCAAGCACTGATATCTGGCGTCATTCGCTTGTTGACAAGGCTCCCGAAGCAGCATCGTCTGAGCAGGAAAATTGGTCTACTGACGGCCCAGCACTTGCTTCGCAATCGTAGCCAGCTGCATATTCGACGTGCCTTCGTAAATCTTCCCCACCTTGGCGTCGCGATAGAACTTTTCCGCCGGGTAATCCCGCACAAATCCATTCCCGCCGAAGACCTCAACGCATTGGCTGGCCACCCGCTCCGCCACCTGCGAAGTAAAGTACTTGGTCATGGCCGCCTCCCGCACATACGGCTGACCCGCGTCCTTCAACCGTGCCGCGTTGTAGACCATCAGCTTTGCCGCCTCAATCTCCGTGGCCATCTCCGCCAGCGCAAACTGCACCGCCTGAAACTCGGCAATCGGTTTGCCGAACTGGCGTCGTTCGCGCGCATAGCGCGCTGCATGGCCCCACGCCCCTTCGGCCAGGCCCAGCATCTGCGCGCCAATGCCGATGCGCCCTTCGTTCAGCGTCTCGATGGCGATCTTGTAGCCTTTGCCCGGCTCGCCCAGCAGGTTCTCCTCCGGAACCTCGCAGCCATCCAGAATCAACTCGCAGGTACTGCTGGCGCGAATGCCCAGCTTGTCTTCCTTGCGGCCCACGGTGAATCCTGCCACTGCCTTTTCCACTAGAAACGCCGTGATCCCCCGATAGCCCGCCGATGCATCCAGCGTGGCAAAGACAACAAACACTCCCGCCTCACGGGCATTCGAGATCCACAGCTTGCGCCCGCTGAGCTGAAACCCGCCCGCCGTTTTCTCTGCACGCGTCTGCAGCGCAAATGCATCGGACCCCGAGCCGGCCTCGCTCAACGCATAGGCGCCCACCGTACCCGCTGCAAGCTTTGGCAGCCAATGCTGTTGCTGTGCCTGGCTTCCCCAGCGGCGCAGCGCGTTGATCACGAGGGTATTGTGCACATCCACCAGCACGGCCACAGCCGGATCGACCGTTGAGATGGCCTCGATGGCCAGAACCGCGTCAAAGAAGCTGCCGCCCGCCCCACCCAGTTCCTCGGGAACCTCGATGCCCATCAGCCCCAATTCGGTGATCAGCTCCACCAAGCCTTCAGCAAACTTCTGCTCATCATCCATGGCGCGCACCTGCGGCCCGATAGTCTCCTCGGCAAACTTGCGCACGGTTGCGTAGAAAAGGCTCTCCTCTTCAGAGAGTTGTGTGAGCGGGCTGGGATTTGCGCTGACCAAACTGGAATCTCCTCCGATCTCGGAGTCTATGAAACCAGTGCCAGCGCCGCCATTCCCTTGCGTGGCGGAATGTACTCCGTTGCACGCCACGCAATGGCGAGTTTTTCACGACTGAGCAGTTTGCGAATCTGGCCTCGGGCATGCTCGGCCCATGGGCCCCTGTTGTCCAGTTTGTGATAGGACGCCCAGTGGCGCAGAGCCTGCCTCCCCATCCCTTTGCGCTCATAGGCCAGGGCCAAATTGTAGTGAGCGTCCGCGTAGCGGGGCGCCAGCGAAACAGCCTGGAGATAAGCGGCAATCGACTCATCCGGCCGCTCCAGTTCATCCAGCACATTGCCCAGATCGAAGAAGGCCAGCACGTATCCGGGATCCGCCAAGGTGGCGCTGCGATAGAGCTCCTCGGCGCGGCCATATTGGCGTTGATGAAAGTAGATGGTTCCCAAATTAATGTAGGCCGCCGCGTATTCTGGATCGAGCTCCAGAATCTCTTCGTAAATTGAGATTGCCCGTTGCTTTTCGCCAGCCTCCTCGGCTTGCACCGCCGTAAGAAAGCGGTCTTGCATGGCCCGCGGACTGGATGATCCCGGGAGTCGAAGCGGTGAGGGTGCAGAGGCGGCTGATAGCCGGTCCCCTTGGTCAAACTGCGCAATGCGCTCAAAGTCGATCAGCAGTTGGCGGCGAATCGGGTCCACCATCGCGCCATGGTGTCGAAAGGCAAGGCGCGTGCCGGTGCGCACCGGACACGCTTCGAGCAGCGGGTTGGCCATCCCGGCCACCGCCTTCATGGCCACAATCGACTGCCGAATGGAGGCCGCCGGCACAGCTCCCTCGCGCAGGGCACGCACAATCCTTAATTGTCCAAGGTCCTGGAAGGTGTACGTCTGCCGCTGCGGAATCAGTTCAGCTCGCTCCCACCCCTGCAACTGGTGAGAACTGATTTGCATGATGCGCAACACGTCCTGACGGCTATAACTGGTCACTCTTGAGTGCTCCCACCGGTAGTCCTGTTCGTCCTCGGGTTTGAACTCGCGTTCTGAACTCGGTCCCCGAATGCGGCTCACGCCCTGGACTTGGCTCTTGGAACAGTTACGGAGAAACCGCTCTTGCTGCGATTATGCCAAGAGTATGCGTGGATATGCAGTCCCGAACTACCGTCGCAACAAAAAAACTGGTGGATAACCGGTGGCTGACTTGATTCGTGGCGAGAAAGGGGCGCGCTGCCGCGTGTGGAAATCGGAGGAGAAGACCATGAAGCACGGCACAACCTGAACAAACAGGGCATGGAGGTAACGCGACCTTGGGGTTGCAGATGAGATCAACCGGGGAATGGAGCCGAAGATCGGAGTCGAACCGACGACCTGCTGATTACGAATCAGCTGCTCTACCAACTGAGCTACTTCGGCGTGCCATTCAAATTGTATCGTCGCCGCCAGATTCGGTAAAGCTTCTGCGCCGGAGAACAACCCGCCGGGACAATCAATTCAACTCGCGCGCAAAATTACGATTGTGCGGGTGCAGTTGGCAAGAGGATGAATCCGCTCAATACAACGGAAATACTTCAGGCCTCAGGCAAATCCAGTTGGCCCGGCCCAGTCTGCAGAAATTACAATCGCCACGGAGGTCGTCTGGTGCTCGAAGCCGCTCCCACTTTGGAGAATCCGCAATCCCGCAACCTCGCCGTCGATACCTACCGCGGCCTGGTAATGATGCTCATGATGGCAGAAGTCTTGCGCTTCTCTGAAGTCGCTCGCTCTTTCCCCGCAAGCCGCATCTGGCAATTCCTCGCATACAACCAGACACACGTCGAGTGGTCGGGCATGAGCCTCCACGACACCATCCAGCCCTCCTTCACCT
>OBLU010001677.1_pt1 | contig 20515 bp, 15 predicted proteins | sample 1518681 | NCBI WGS metagenome assembly OBLU01 (sample SAMEA3539304, study PRJEB22396) | soil metagenome | biome: tundra; feature: field; material: soil | place: USA | collected 2010-05 | depth 0.15 m
GGGTGCCGGGCTGACATCGAGATCCCGACGAGGGCGGTTTCGCCCTGGCTCACCTCGGCGCGAACCTCCCGCAAGCCTGAGCTTCGGGCAGCCGGTGCCAGGGACTACCTGGGCCTAAGCTGCACCGGGGTGGGCGAGCGAGCGACACATCCCGGCGGTGGGACCCGTGCCGAAGACCCCGGTCCGGACGGGACCGCTGCATCACCGCTTCCGAGACCTGCTGAAGGGCCAAGCCGCGGGTCGCTGGCCGCGCGCTGGGGACCGGTCACCCTTCTGACGATCGCTGCCGCGCTGTTGTCGCTCTACAAGCTCGCCTCGTCACCGATGTGGAGCGACGAGACCGCCTCGGTGTCCATCTCGGTTCAGCACGGCCATGGGCTGTGGAGCGCGGTCGCCAGCGACGGCGGGAGCATGTCGGCGTACTACTTGCTGCTGCACACCTTGTTCCTCGCGGGCTTGGGACAGTCCGCCGTCTCGGTCCGGCTCGTCTCGGTGGTGGCCTTCGTCGTGATGGTCCCCTTCCTGTACGGCCTCGTACGGCGCTGTTGGGGCACCCAGGTTGCCGTCATCGCGACCGCGCTTGTCATCACCAGCCGGATGGTGATCTCCAAGGCCCAAGAGGCGCGTGGCTACGCGCTCGGGCTTCTCCTCGTCGTGGTGGCGGCGTGGCTGCTCAGCGTTGCGGTCGACCGGCTCTCACGTCCTCGTCTCGTCGCCTGGGCCGTCGTCTCGGCGCTGGCCTGTTACAGCTTGCTCTTGTCACCGCTGTTTGCCGTTGCGCAATTCGTGTCACTGGGCACCCTGCGCCGGCGGCCCCGCCTGGTTCGGTCGGCGGTGATCGCGGTCGGGGTGGTGGCGGTCTTGGTCGTGCCCCTCGGTTTGATGGCGCTTCACCGCGGCACGGGGCAGATCGACTGGATCGCGCCCATCAGCGCAGGGTCGGTGAAGGGCTTCCTCTACGGCCTCATCGTGCCCTGGTTCTCGACGTGGCTGCGCTGGCTGATGCTGGTGGTCATCTCCGTGGGGATAGTGCAGACAGTGCGTGAGGCCGTTGAGCGCGAGGCCGGCTCGCTCGAGCGCTGGCACCGCGTCATGCTGCTGTGTTGGGGGGTCCTCCCGCTCGTGGTCCTGCTGGCGATCTCGTTCTCGGTGTCGCTTCTCCAGTCGGATTACCTGATCGCTTCCGTGCCCGCTTTTGCAGTGCTCGCGGCCCTCGGGATCACGACGATCGCCAGGTGGGCCGGCGCGGGCGCTGCCGGAGGCATCGCAGCGATCCGAGCCGGAGAGGGCTCTCGATCCAGGCGTGGTCCCGCACCAGCCGGTCTGGTGCTCGCGGCGGCGCTCGCCGGCTTGATCGTCGTGTACCCGCTCGTGGACTCGTGGGGCCGCTACGGGGCGATGATCGAGAACGGTCCCGGCGAGACGGCTCTCGTCGTCGGTCTCGCGCGCCCTGGCGACGCGATCATCTTCGATCAGCCTGCGCAGCGGATGATCTTCAACTACTACCTGCTCGCGGGCTTCGACCGGGCGGGCAAGCTCCCTCTGCTCCCCGCACCGGCCTGGCCCTCCACTGCTTGGGGCACGCAGTTGCCCTATGCCGCAGATCATCGGGTGCCCACGCCAGCGGCCATAGCGGCGCTGGACGGCCGCTTCTCCCGGGTCTGGGTCGTCGACGGAGGCTGGGCACCGCTTCCGAGGTACCTGGCTCAAAGCCGCGCCATGCTCGCGGCGCTCGGTCAGGGATATCCGGTCGTCGGCGAGGAGGACTTCCGGGGCGTGAAGGTGCTCCTGTTCTCGAAGTCGGGGCCCCGACCGCCTGGCATGCACGCCTGGACCGGTGGGGGATAGCGCCTCTCGAGGTCAAACCCCGAGGTGCACGCGCCAGAACGCCTCGATCTCCTTGGCCGCGGCGATGGCGATGATGTCACAGCCCCCTGGCGGGGCGATGTGGACGCCGTCGCTGTCCCTGGCGAGCACCGTCTGACCTGAGCTGTTGGTGAGGTAGGCGCTGTATTGACCTTCGACATTCGAAAAAAGGGACCACGTCGGGAAGAACTTGACACCCCGGTGCAGGGCGGCCTGTGCCTTGTAGATCGCATTCAACGACTGCATGGCCGCGCCGAAGGTGGGGTCCTGCATGATCGGAAGCCCGACCCAGAGCATCTTGGCACCCGCCTTCAACGTCTCGCTCATCATGCGGGCGACCCGCTGGGCGTAGATGGTGCGCCACTGGGGCGTGCCGAAGACGACCGGCTCGCCCTTGACGAGGAAGTTCTGCGCGTCGTTGCCGCCGATGAGGATCATCACCATCTGTGGGTGGTACTTGGTGAGATCAGCGGCCAGCACGGCAGGCCAGTTGTAGTAGTCAGGGCGGGCGAGCCCGCTGTCGCCGTGCGCAGCCTGCACGATGCGCACGAGGGGGTTCGTGCCCATCGTGTAACCGAGGCCGAGGCCGAGATCCTCGCCCAGCGAGTCGCCGATGTCGAGGATCGTCATGGGTTTGGAGGCCGTCGGCTGGTGGAGGCGGGGCATCGTGGTCGTCGTAGTGGTCGAGGGCTTGTCAGTTACGGGGGTGCCGGCAGAGGCGTGGTCTCTGCACCCAGCGATGAGCACGCAGCAGGCAATGGCCACGACGGCGCCCCGGGCGAGCCGAGTTGAGATCGCGGCCTTGTCGGAGCGACGTTCGGGCATGTCGTGGAAACTAGCCGCGCCGCGCCGCCTTGACAGGGCGGTGGTGCCCGGCGGTCTCCGCGCCTCAGCGTTCACCAGTCCGTCTAGCCCTGGTCGAGCCGCCCGTGCAGGTAGTCGTCGTAGGCGCCCAGGTCCAACAGCCCGTGGCCCGAGTAAGAGAAGAGGATCACCTTCTCCTCGCCGGCTTGTTTGGCGGCCAGCGCCTCGTCTATCACTGCCCGAACGGCATGTGCCGTCTCCGGTGCAGGGATCGTTCCCTGGGTTCGGGCGAACTGGACGGCCGCCTCGAATACCTTGCCTTGTGGATAGGCAACTGCTCGCATCCTGCCGGCCTTCACGAGATCGGAGATGATCGGTGCGTCGCCGTGGTAACGGAGCCCCCCGGCATGGATCGACGGCGGGATGAACTCATGGCCGAGGGTGTACATCGGCAGGAGGGGCGTCATCTCGGCGACATCAGCGAAGTCGTACTCGAATGTCCCTTCCGTGAGCGTCGGGCACGAGGACGGCTCGACGGCCAGTAGGTCCACGCCGGCATCGGGCACGAACGGCAGGGAGATGCCGCCGAGGTTTGACCCGCCGCCACACGAGCCGATCACGATGTCGGGGAGTCGCTCTCCGGCCTGAGCCAGCTGGTCCTTGGCCTCCAGCCCGATGACGGTCTGGTGCAACAGGACGTGATTGAGGACCGAGCCGAGCGAGTAGTGCGTGTCGGATCGCGAGACCGCGTCGCGGACCGCGTCGGAGATAGCCGAGCCGAGAGATCCAGGGCTGTCCGGATCGTCGACGGGGGAGGGGACGACCGATCCTCCCCAGACCTCCATCATGACGCGGCGGTAAGGCTTTTGGTCGTAAGAGGCGCGCACCATGTACACCTTGCACTCGAGCCCGAACAACGCGCAGGCGAACGCAAGCGCGCTGCCCCATTGGCCCGCCCCGGTCTCGGTGGCGAGCCTCGCTATGCCGGCCTGCTTGTTGTAGAAGGCCTGTGGGACGGCGGTGTTCGGCTTGTGGGACCCGGCGGGGGACACCGACTCGTCCTTGTAGTAGATCCGCGCCGGCGTGCCCAGTGCACGCTCCAGCCGCTCCGCGCGGATCAGCGGCGTCGGGCGCCACAGCCGTAGCACGTCGATGACCTCTCCGGGGATGTCGACCCAGGGCTCGGAGGTGACCTCCTGGCCGATTAGCGCCATCGGGAAGAGCGGGGCGAGATCATCGGGGCCGACCGGTTGACGGGTTCCCGGATGAAGATCGGGTTGCAGGGGCTCGGGCAGTTGTGGCACGACGTTGAACCACGCCTCGGGCATCTGTCCGGGTGGAAGGTTCCAGCGCATCAAAGTCGTTCCTTTCTTGGCCGCTCGAGGGTGAGTAGGGGCACTTTAGGGCAATAACCCGCGCTGAGCACGAGCTAGCGGCGCACCGGCTCGGGCTCGAACATCGCGTTTCGTGCCGGGGCTCACCGGTTGCCGGGCCTCGCCGGGCGCTCCGGCCCGCCCGCCCGAGGGAATGAATTCGCTGAGCCACCGTTATATTGAGTCATGCTCACTAATCGCTCATCCTCCAGGATGACCCGCCCGGCCGAAGACTCCGCGCCGAACCCCGAGGACGTCGCTCAGCTCGCCGAGCTGCTCGTGCGGACCTCCCGGCGGTTGCGGCGCAGCTCGATGGCCGAGCTTGGCCCGATGGGGTTGACAGGAGCCCAGGCGCGGGTCGTCCGCTACCTCGTGGCAGTGGGTCACCCGGCGCGGATGGCCGACATCGCGGCCGCCCTCGAGGTCGTGCCCCGGACGGCGACCTCGGTCGTGGACGACCTCGAGGCGGCCAAGCTCGTCGCGAGAGCGACCGATCCTCGTGACCGCCGTTCGGTCCTCGTTTCTCTCACCGATGAAGGAGTACTTTTGCTCGATCGGATCGCGCAGGCGCGCCGGCGAACGGCCGAAGCGACCTTCAGCGCCCTGTCGCCGAAGCAGCGGGGTGAGCTGACGCGGCTGTTGACGGTGTGCTGCGGGCCGAACGACCGGTGCGGTTCGGGCGGACCCCAGCCTCGGCCGGCGCATTCGAGAAGGGGGCACTGAAAGATGGGACCTGGACGCGGCACGGCCCATGGTGCAGCCGGCATGTGGTCGCTCATGAGGGACCGCTCCGTTACCAAGCAGAAGCTTCCTCCCGGCACCGTCGGCAGGATCATGAGGTTCGCCGCGCCGTACCGGAGGATGCTCGGGGTCTTTCTCGGCGTCATCGTCGTCGACGCCCTCATCGGGGTGTGGAACCCGTTGATCTATCGCGAGATCATCGACGGGGGCATCGCCCGGCACAACTCTCACCTGATCGTCTCGCTTGCCCTGCTCCTCGCCGGCCTGGCGCTCGTTGATGCGTTGCTGTCGCTCGCTCAGCGCTACATCTCGTCGCGCGTCGGCGAAGGACTGATATACGACATGCGCGAGAAGGTCTTCGGTCACGTCCAAGAGATGCCGCTCGCGTTCTTCTCGCGCACCCAGACCGGTGCTCTCATCTCCAGATTGAACAACGACGTTCTCGGAGCACAGCAGGCCTTCACCGACACGCTCTCCTCGATCGTCAGCAACCTCATCACCGTGGTTCTCACCGTCGCGGTCATGGCGTTCCTCTCGTGGCAGATCACCGTTGTCGCCCTGTTGCTGCTCCCGCTCTTCGTCTTCCCGGCACGCCGGATCGGCCGCAAGCTGCAGCTTTTGACCAGGGAGGCCTACAACCTCAACGCCCAGATGAACAACACGATGACGGAGCGCTTCAATGTCTCGGGTGCTCTGCTCGTCAAGCTGTTCGGCCGTCCGGACATCGAGCATGAGCAGTTCGCTGGTCGCGCGGCCCGTGTCCGCGACATCGGCGTGCAGACGGCGATGTACGGCAGGGTCTTCTTCCTGTCGCTCATCCTCACCTCGTCGCTCGCGACGGCACTCGTGTACGGCTGGGGAGGCGTGCTCGCGGTGGACGGCCGTTTCAAGGTCGGCACCGTCGTCGCGCTCGCCGCACTGCTCACTCGTCTCTACGGTCCGCTCACCGCTTTGTCGAACGTGAACGTCGACGTGATGACAGCATTGGTCTCGTTCGACAGGGTCTTCGAGGTGCTGGATCTCGCTCCGCTGATCGCCGAGAAGCCGGACGCCGTCGTCGTTGGCCGTGGTCCTGTCGCAGTCGAGTTCGACCATGTCGACTTCAGCTACCCGACTGCGGAGGAAGTGTCGCTCGCCTCGCTCGAGTCGGTTGCCGTCTTGGACCAGACGCCATCCAGCCAAGTCCTCTACGACGTGAGCTTCCGTGCCGAACCCGGCCAGCTGGTGGCGCTCGTCGGGCCGTCCGGGGCGGGCAAGACCACGATCAGCTATCTCGTCTCACGCCTCTACGACGCGCGATCAGGCGCCGTACGCCTGAACGGCATCGACGTCCGCGACGCCACGTTCGCCTCCCTGCGGGAATCGATCGGCGTCGTGACCCAGGACGCACACCTGTTCCACGAGACGATCCGGGCGAACCTTCTCTACGCAAAGCCCGACGCGACCGAGGAAGAGCTCCACGAAGCCGTCTCCGGTGCGCAGATCCTGCCATTCATCGAGTCGCTCCCCGATGGCCTCGACACCGTCGTCGGCGACCGTGGATACCGGCTCTCCGGTGGCGAGAAACAGCGCATAGCCCTCGCTCGCCTCTTGCTCAAGGCACCGGACGTGGTCGTCCTCGACGAGGCCACCGCCCATCTCGACTCGGAGTCCGAGGTGGCGGTCCAGCGTGCGCTGCAGACGGCCCTCGAGGCCAGGACGTCAATCGTGATCGCGCACCGGCTCTCGACTGTGCGCGGTGCCGACCAGATCCTCGTGGTGGCCGACGGCCGCATCGTGGAACGAGGTCGCCACGAGGAGCTGCTGGCGGCCGGCGGGGTGTACGCGGACCTGTACCACACCCAGTTCGAGCACCAGGCGAGCGAGGAAGCAGGTGTCGTCGCGACCTAGGCCGGCAAGACGCAGCGGGACATACTGGACCCGTGGCCGCGCGTGACATCGATGAGCTCCTGAGCCACCTCTCCGTGCGTCGGCGACCTGGGAGCTGGTGCATGGTCAGCGACGTGACGGTGCCTGCCGAAATGACGGTAGCGGCCACAATTGTCGAAGACGAGGGCACGACCACGGTGCTGTCGGTGACCGACGCAGAGCGGCTCGGCGTCCGACCGGAGTTCGTCGCCGCTTGGCTCACCGTGGAGGTGCACTCGGCGCTTGACGCCGTTGGCCTGACTGCAGCGCTGGCGACAGCGTTGGCGGCCGGGAACATCGCATGCAACGTGCTGGCCGGGTACCACCACGACCACCTCCTGGTTCCTGTTGACCAGGCCGATCGGGCCATCGCTGTCCTCACCGCACTTCGTAGCTCGCATCGTCCATGACCGCCGGATGGCGCTGATCTTGAGGGGCCCCGGCGCTGACCCGAAGGCCGCGGCCGCCGCTCAAGGTACCTTGGAGGAGCCGGTGATCGGGGTGCGTCAGCCGGACGCGGTCCGCACCGATGAGGAAGGGAATGCTCCGTGACAGCCAAAGAGCACTGGAAATCAGAACCGGAGGATCACGACTATCCTGCTGCTGCGAGCTACCTCTCCCTTCTCCTGCCCCAGTCGTCGGTCGATGCCCTGGTAGCCGAGCTGCGCGCCGCGCCCATCGGTCATTGGAAGGCCAAGGATCTCCTTCGCGCGAGCGGTCTTGGACTACTGCCCACCGACAACCCGCATGTCAGCTCAGATCTGAAGAAGGTCAAAGAGGGCGACAAGCTCTCGCCGGTCCTTCTCGTCCGGGGGAGCCTGAACAGGTCGGCCCCATTGCAGATCGCGGACGGCCACCACCGCATTTGCGCGAGCTATCACCTCGACGAGGACGCCGACATCCCTTGCCGGATGGCCAGCAGCCCGAAGGCCTGATGGTCTGACGTGTTGTCAGACCTCTACTTGACTCGCACGAACGGTTCGCTCGGAAGCTCGGCTTGAGTCGAGCCGACATGAGTTCGCCGACCCGACCCACTCAGATCTATCCGGGGTACGTCTTCGACCTCGACGGCACGGTGTATCTGGGCGAGTCCTTGTTGCCACATGCCGCTGAGACGATCCGGGAGCTTCGCCGCAGGGGGTCACACATCGTCTATGTGACGAACAAACCCCTGGAGACGGCGGACGATTACGCCCGGAAGCTGACGCGCCTCGGCGTGCCGACGGCGCGTTCGGACGTCGTGACCTCGGTAGACGCGCTGGTGGACTATCTGGGCAGGGAGCACCCGCAGGCGACCGTGCTCGCCGTGGCTGAACGCTCGACCACAGACGAGCTGTCCGCGGCGGGGTTCACCGTGACCACGCAGCCTCTCGAGGCCCAGGTCGTGGTCGTCTCCTTCGACCGCACTTTCGACTACGAGAAACTGAACGCGGCCTTCCAGGCGGTGCGTTACGGCGGCGCCGCGATCGTTGCCACGAACCCCGACCCTTACTGCCCGACGCCAGAAGGTGGGATCCCTGATTGCGCCGCGATGCTGGCGGCGATCGAGGCCTGCTCGGGCGCCAGAGCCGAAGCCGTGGTCGGCAAGCCGAGCATCCACATGGCTCGTGCGCTGCTCGCGCGGCTCGAGATGCCCGCAGAGGGTGTCGCTTTGATCGGTGACCGGCTGCTCACCGACATCGCCATGGCGCGCTCGATGGGCATGACGGGCGTGCTGGTGCTGACGGGGGCGACGCGTGCCGACAGCATCGAGGGCGCGGGTGTGCAACCTCACTATGTGATTGGTTCGCTGAGCGAGCTTCTGCCTGAGGGCTCGGCCGGCCGTTGACGCCTTTCAACTGCAAAGCTTGGAGGTTTGTTTCCTGATGGCGTTGGATACTGAGGCTCGTTTCGGGCCTGCCACTCGTGCGCGCGCTCTGGAACGCTGCGCGTCAGAGACCTTCGATGTGCTCGTGGTCGGCGGCGGCGTGACCGGCTGTGGCGCCGCCCTAGATGCTGCCAGCCGCGGCCTGTCGGTGGCCCTGGTCGAAAAGCGCGACTTCGCCGCCGGAACCTCGAGCCGCTCCAGCAAGCTGATCCACGGCGGGCTGCGCTACCTCGAGAGCTTCGACATCGAGCTGGTCCGCGAAGCTCTTCATGAGAGGCGGCTCTTGGTTGAGAAGATCGCCCCGCATCTCGTCCATCCCACACCGTTCCTGTTCCCGCTCAAGCACAGGGCCTGGGAGCGTTTCTACATGGGCTCGGGACTCCTTCTCTACGACGCGCTCGCCGGTCTGCACCCGGCAATGCCGCGCCATAGGCACCTGACGCGCCGCGCGTGCCTGCGGGCGGTGCCGGCCCTGCGCGACGACTCGTTGACGGGCGGCATCCGGTACTTCGACGCCCAGGTCGACGACGCCCGCTTTTCGGTCGTGCTGGCGCGAACGGCTGCGGCCTACGGTGCGGTCTGCGTCTCGGCGGTCGGGGTCGTCGACTTCCTGCACGAGGGCGAGCGCGTCGCCGGTGCGCGCGCTCAAGACCTTGAGTCGGGTCGTGAGCTCGATGTCCGTGCCAGCACTGTGATCAATGCCACCGGCGTGTGGACCACTGAGATGGAACGTCTCGCGGGTGTCGCGGATCCCATGATCGTGAGGCCGTCGAAGGGCGTGCACCTCGTGGTGCGGAGGGACCGGATCGACTCGGAGTACGCGCTCATCCTGCGGACCGAGAAGAGCGTGCTCTTCGTGCTGCCCTGGGGGGACCGCTGGATCATCGGCACGACCGACACCGATTGGCACCACGGCCTCGATCACCCTTCCGCGACGCACGCCGACATCGAGTACCTGCTCGAGCATGTCAACGAGGCGCTGCGCGAACCGCTGGGACTCGACGACGTCATCGCCGTCTTTGTCGGCCTGCGCCCATTGATCGGAGGCACGGACGAAGAGACCGCGAAGCTCTCCCGCAACCACGCCGTGCGTCGCAGCGCTCCCGGGTTCGTGAGCGTCGCCGGCGGCAAGTACACGACCTATCGGCTCATGGCGCGCGACGCCGTCGATCTGGTGGCCCGAGACCTGCGATTCGCGGTCGATCCCAGTCGCACGGCCGACGTCCCGCTCTTGGGCGCCATCGGCCTGTCGGGCGCCGAGCTCCGGCTGAGCAGCCACCCCGGCGCCGGGCATCTGGCGCCCACCCAGCTGCACCACCTGGTAGCGCGCCACGGCACGCTGGCGGCCGAGGTGCTCGACCTCGTCGCGAGCGACCCTGGCCTGGCTGCACCGCTCGTGGGAGCCGAAAGATACCTCGCCGCCGAGGTCTCTCATGCCGCGGCGTACGAGGGCGCGCTGCACGTCGATGACGTGCTCACGCGTCGCACGCACATCGCCTTCGAGGTGCCAGACCGCGGGCAGTTGGCAGCCGACGGCGTGGCCCGGCTGATGGCGCCCGTGCTGGGCTGGGACCAAGCTACGGTCGATCGAGAGATCGCCCACTACCGGGCGCGGCTCGAAGCCGAGGCCGCAGCGCAAGCTCTCCTCACCGACGCCGCCTCCGACTCGGCCAGGGCCGAAGTGCGCGACCCTCGGCTCGAACGGCTCGACGAGCGAGGAGAATAGAGATTGGCGGCCCGCGTTCCGCGCGGGTTATTGCCCTCGGTCGAGCCACGACATGATCCGCGGTCAGGTCAGCAAAGCCGCCCAGAAAGGGCCTTCCGCCTCTACTCGGCTGGCCACCCAGGGTACACAAAGGATTCATCCGAAGGCCGGGACCGGCCGTGGCTGATCCAGGCTTCACCCCTAGTTGCTCGGAGGCGGGCCAATGGTTGACGTAACCCCGGGGACGGCCGCAGATTCAACGGCCGCACCTTCCGGTCCGATCGGGCTCAAGCGGGTCCTCAACACCCGTGACCTGATCGTCTACGGGATCATGATGATGTTCCCGCTGGCGCCGGTGGCGGTGTATGGCGCCGTGCAACAGCAGACGGGCGGGCACTTGTTCCTCGCTTATCTGATCGCCATGGTCGCGATGCTGTTCACGGCGTTGAGCTATGGCGCGATGGCTGGCGCCTTCCCGAGGGCGGGATCCACCTACACCTTTACCCGCAATGGTTTGAGCCCGCACTTGGGTTTGCTGAGCGGCTGGGCGATCACGCTCGACTACGTGCTGTTCCCGACCCTCAACATGATCCTCCTCGGGTTGTTCGCCAGCGCCCAGTGGCCGTCGATCCACTACTGGTGGTGGGTTGTCGCGGCCGTGATCGTCGTCACATTCTTCAACCTGCGTGAAGTGCGCTGGCTTGCCAGGATCTCCGCGGTGCTGCTGCTGGTCTCGTTGGTGGTGATCGCGTGGTTCATCGGCGCCGCCGTGCACACCCTCAACGGCGGGACGGGGGCGGGCACCATTTTTTCCATGAAGCCGATCTTCAACGCTGCCAGCTTCCACTGGAGCCCGCTGTTCGCCGGCACGGCGGTAGCCTGCTTCTCCTTCCTCGGCTTTGACGCGATCAGCACGCTGGCAGAGGAGACCAAGCGACCGGCCCGCGCGGTTTCGATTGCGACAGTTTCCTCGCTCCTCCTGATCACCGGCTTGTTCCTGGTTCAGGTGTACTTCTCGGCGCTGCTGGTACCGAACGCGAACAAGCTCACGAACCCGAACACCGCCTTCTACCAAATCTTCGGCGTTGCCGGCGGCTCGACCCTGTCGACGGTGCTCACCGTCGCGCTGATAGCCGCGTGCCTCGCCAACGCCATTGCCTCCTTGGGCGGAGCGTCCCGGCTGCTCTACGGGATGGGGCGGGACGGGGTGATCCCGAAGAAGGTCTTCGGCTACCTCTGGCCGAAGTCACAGACGCCAGTTCTCAACGTCATGCTGATCGCCGTCCTGACCCTGATCGGGGCCGGGCGGAACCTCAACCAGATCATCAACATGATCAACTTCGGGGCACTGCTCGCGTTCTTCCTCGTCAACGTTTCCATGGCCAACCATTTCTTCGTCCGCGAGCACCGTCGGACCGGGTTCCAGGTGGTCCGCTACCTGATCGCCCCCGTACTCGGCGCTGGTGTGATCATCTGGCTGTGGTTCCACCTGTCGCATTCGGCGTGGGAGGTCGGCGGGACCTGGCTCGGGCTCGGCATCATCTACATGCTCTTCAAGACCAACTTCTTCCGCAAGCCACTGCCCGAGTTCACAGGGCAGGTGTGAGATGCCGAGCGACGCATCCCTTCCCACGCGCAATCCCGTAGCGCCCTACATGGCCGTGGGCCTGTCGACCTACGTCTATGGCATCGCCGAGCGCAAGCACATCGCGGTCAACCTCGACATCATCGAGGACAACGTGCACGCAGCGATGTCGATGGTCAACATCAACATGCCTGTGAAACTGATCGCCCTTTCCGAAGGAGCGTTGACCGGCTTCACCGACGAGGCGTTCGACCTTCCGCACACGCTCGCTGCCCGGGATCTGTTCATCGAGATCCCGGGTCCGGAGTCCGAGCGCCTGGCCGCGTTGGCCCGGCTGTACGAGACCTACATCGTCGTGCAGTGCAAGGCTCGCTGGCCCGAGGTCATGGCCGACCGCTACTTCAACACCATGTTCGTCCTGTCGCCAACCGGTGAGGTCGTGCACAAGGCAGCCAAGAACCACCTCTGGTGCCGGGAGCGTTCCTGCACCCCCCACGACGTCTACGACCGCTGGGTCGAGCTCTTCGGCGACGGCATCGACGCCTTCTTCCCGGTGCTGCGCACTGACGACATCGGCGCCATCGGCACGATTTGCTGCAGCGACGGCGAGTACCCGGAGGCCGTGCGGGCCCTCGCGTTGAACGGGGCCGAGGTCGTCTACCGGCCCAGCGAGGCCATGCCCATGACCGGCAACTCCTATCCGGGCGGCGGCAGCTGGATGACCCAGAACCGGGGTCACGCGCAGTTCAACAGCGTCTACATGATCTGCCCCAACGTCGGTCCGGTGTACCTGCACCCGAAGATGCGACATCCCGTCGACATCGCGGGTGGGAGCTCGCACATCGTCGACTACTTCGGCAACGTCATGTCCTACTCGGCGTCGGGTGCCAACACGATGGTGGCCGCGATCATCGACATCGAGGCCCTGCGCAACTTCCGCGTCATGAACCTCAACTCGAATTGGACCAAGGACCTTCGCACCGAGATCTTCCGGCACATGTACTCCCAGCCCATCCACCCCAAGAACCTCTGGTTGGAGCAAGACCCATTGACCCATGAGCCGGTCGACGACATCTACCGCGCCAACATCGCGCGGCTGGTGGAACGGGGAACCTACACAGCGCCCGCCGCCGAGCACCCCGGCGTCCGCTACCAGGGTTCGCTGACGACCCCCGAGCAGTGGGAGGAGATCAAGCACTTCTGGACAGGCTGGGGAGAGGAACTGGGCGGCGGGGCCGATGTGGGCACAGCCCGATGACAACGACATTCACCCATCGGTTCATACCCAACTCGTCACCCGGGGTCCGCGAGGAGATGCTCGCGGAGATCGGAGTCAGCTCGGTCGAGGAGATCTACGAGGAGATCCCGGCCGAGCTCCGCTTCAAGGGCGAGCTCAGCCTGCCGCGCGATCCGCTTTCGGAAGCCGACGTCGCGAGGGTCGTCACCTCGATCCTGGAGAAGAACAGGACGACTGCCGACTACCTGTGCTTTGTGGGCGCCGGCTGCTACGACCACTATTCGCCAGCACTGCTCTCAGAGGTCATGGGGCGTTCGGAGTTCCTGACCGCTTATGCGGGGATCGAGGTCACCGACCACGGCCGTTTCATGGCCATGTTCGAGTACCAGTCCATGATGGGCGACCTGCTCGACATGGACGTGGTCGGATCGGCCGTGTACGACGGCGCGACCGCCAGCGGCGACGCGCTCCAGATGGCCTCGCGCGTCACCGGGCGACGAGAGCTCGTGCTGACGCAGAACATCGACCCGGACCGGCTGAAGGTGATGCTCAACTACATCGGCTCCTGGTTCGACGTCACTTATGTCAGGGACGACCCCGTCACCGGGACGGTGGACCTCGACGAGTTGCGCGAGAAGGTTTCCGAGAAGACCGCAGCGGTGTACATCGAGAACCCGGGCTACCTCGGTGTCGTGCAGACCAGGCCCGAGGAGATCAGCCGCATCGCCCACGACAAGGGCGCGCTCCTGATCGTGAGCGTCAATCCGGCGTCTCTCGGCGTGCTGGCACCGCCGGGTCAGTACGGCGCGGACATCGCCTGCGGTGACGGCCAGCCGCTCGGGCTGCCCATGGCGTGCGGTGGTGCGCGGCTCGGCATCCTCGCCTGCAGGAACGAGCACAAGTTCGTGCACTCGCTGCCGATGCTGATGGTCGGCATCCTGCGCACAGAGGTGCCGGGTGAGCGCGCCTACACCTGGCACGCCCTGTTCGACAGGATCTTCTACGGGACCAGAGAAGAGGCACGGTCGATCAGCGGCACCTCGTCGTTCTTGATGGCACTCGGCGCGGGGGTCTACATGGCGCTGCTCGGCCCGAAAGGCATGCGCGACCTGGGCGTCGCCAACATGCAGAAGGCGGCCTACGCGATGAGCCATCTCAACTCGCTGGCAGGGGTCAAGGCCCCGGTGTTCGGCGGGCCGCACTTCAACGAGTTCCTGGTCGATTTCAGCGGCACCTCGAAGACGGTCGCCGAGATCAACCGAGCGCTCCTCGCGCGCGGCGTCCTCGGGGGCAAGGACGTCTCGACCGAGCTACCGGAGCTGGGCCAGGTGTCCCTCTACTGCGTGACCGAGAACCGGACGCAGTCGGAGATCGATCGGCTGGTCCGCAGCATTGACGAGGTGACCCGATGACAGACCTGACGGACTCCACGGTCGAGGCCGATCGTTTCACGGCCTACAAGGAGATCGACACCGGGTACCGGGCCGTGCGCTGGCACGAGAAGACGCTCTACGAGCAGTCGCGGCCGGGGACGGTGAACGCCATCCTGCCGGCTGTCGAGCCGGCTCTCGCCGCCGAGACGGCGGCGGTGTTGGACGACCTGCCTGTCGAGGCGAGGAGGGCAGTGCCACCGGCGATGCCCGAGTTGACCGAGCCCGAGATCCTGCGGCACTACATCCGCTGCTCCCAGATGACCTTCGGGTACGACTCGGGCAGCAACGTCGGGGTCGGCACCTGCACGATGAAGTACTCGCCACGGCTCAACGAGCAGCTGGCCAGCTTGCCCAAGCTCACCGACCTGCACCCCCTCCAGCCGGAGGAGTCGCTCCAAGGCGTGCTCGAGATCATGTACTCCATGCGCAACTGGCTCTGCGAGCTGGGCGGCATGGACGAGGTCACCTTCCAGCCCCGCGGCGGGGGTCATGGCGCCTACACCAATGCTTGTGTGATCCGCGCCTATCACCACTCGCGCGATGAGGACTTCCGGGACGAGATCATCACCTGTGCGGTGTCGCATCCGTGCAACCCCGCGGCCGCGGCCGCGGCGGGATACAAGGTGATCAGCCTCTACCCGGACCCGGTCACCGGCGAGATAGGGATCGACGCGCTCAAAGCGGCGATCTCTACGCGAACGGCCGGGATCATGGTCACCGCCCCTTACGACACTGGAGTCTTCGATTCCAAGATCGCCGAATACGCCCGGCTGGTGCACGAGGCCGGTGGCCTCGTCTCGCTCGACCAGGCCAACTTCAACGGGGTCATGACCCGCATGCGTGCCGGCGACCTGGGCGCCGACATGGTGCACTTCAACCTGCACAAGACGTTCTCGACACCCCATGGCTCATACGGCCCGGGTGCCGGCGCCGTGGCCGTCAAGAGGCAGTTCGTCGCCTTTCTGCCCGTCCCATTGGTCAGCTTCGACGGCTCGGGCTACCACCTCGACTACAGCCTGCCGCTCAGCATCGGCAAGGTGGGCACGTTCTTCGGGATGGTGCCCAACGTCGTCAAGGCGTACGCGTACGTGCTCGCGATGGGCTCCGACGGACTGCGGGCGGCGTCGGAATGGGCGGTGATCAACAACAACTACCTGATCCGCAAGCTGCTCGAGGTCCGCGGACTCGACATCTCCTTCCCGAACCGGCGCAAGCTGCAAGAGGCGCGTTTCACGCTCCGAAAGCTGTTCGAGGACACCGGCGTGTCCACCACGGACTTCAACTACCGTCTCGCCGACTTCGGCGTGGCGGCGTACTTCGAGAGCCATGTTCCGCGGATCATCGACGAGCCGGTGACCCCGGAGCCGACCGAAGGGCAGTCAAGGGATGACCTGGACCGTTTCATCGGCGCCTTTCATCAGATCTCCGAGGAGGCCTACACCGTTCCCGATGTCGTCAGGACAGCGCCGCACCGCTGCATCGTCCGGCGCGAGATCCACGACTACGAGAGCCTGACCGAGGTGCCGTTCACCTGGCGCGTCTGGAACAAGCAGCACCGTGATGCCGGAGAGGCGTAAGGGCCGGCGTCGGGTCGGTCTCATAGTCAACCCGCTCGCCGGGATCGGCGGGCGGGTCGGCCTCAAAGGCTCCGACGGGACCGCGATCGTAGAGCGCGCCCTCGCGCTTGGCGCCGTGCCCGCCGCCGGCGCGCGGGCGGCCGAGACCCTTTCTCACCTCCGTGATCTCGCGGACGTCCTCGATCTCGGCACCTACCCGGCCGAGATGGGTGCCCGGGCCGCCTGCGAAACCGGGTTCGAGCCGGTCGTGATCGGCTCTCTCGGCGACACCGGGAGCGGCGCCGAGAGTGCCGGCCGGACCACCGGTGAAGACACCCGGCGCGCCGCCTTGGACCTGCGTGAGTGGGGAGCGGAGCTGATCGTCTTCGCCGGCGGTGACGGAACCGCACGCGACGTGACTGCATCGGTGGCCCGTACGGTGCCGGTGATCGGGATCCCGGCCGGGGTGAAGATCCATTCCAGTGTCTTCGCGGTCAGCCCCCGCCAGGCCGCGGACGTCATCGGGGAGTTCCTGGCCGGCCGGGCCCGCCTCGAGGAGCGGGAGGTCCTCGACATCGACGAGGACCTCTTCCGTGCCGGCATCGTGGCGCCGCGGCTCCACGGCTATCTGACGGTGCCCTGCGTTCGCGACCTCGTTCAGCGCGCCAAGTCCGCCAGCCGTAGCGATCCGTCGACTGCACGCGGCGTCGCTTTCGGGGTGCTGGGTGAGATGGAGCGCGACCGCGACGCCTATTTCATCCTCGGCCCGGGCTCGACGGTGAAGGCGGTTGGCGACGAGCTTCAAGTCGACAAGACGCTCCTCGGTGTTGACCTGTACCACGACGGGAGGCTGATCGGAACCGACCTCAACGAGTCCCAGCTGCTCGAGGCCATCGAAGGCCATCGCGCCAAGATCGTCGTAACGGTCATCGGAGGTCAGGGCTACGTCTTCGGGCGTGGAAACCAGCAGCTGAGCCCGAAGGTCATCCAGGCGGTCGGACGTGACAACATCATTGTCATCGCCACGCTCGACAAGCTCCACGCGCTCGGCGGGCCCCTGCGGGTCGACACCGGAGATCCCGGGTGCGACCGGCTCCTGGAGGGATACGTCCGGGTCATCACCGGTGAGCGCGAGCGGGCGATATGGCAGGTGAGGTCATGAGCCGAACCCGAACCGTCTGGATCAACCGAAGGCTGGAGCCGGCCGATGAAGCCTTGCTCACCGTCACCGACCGCGGCTTCCAGGTCGGCGACGGGATCTTCGAGACGATCCGGGTGGTCGGGGGACGGGTTCTCGAGCTCCCGCTTCATGTCGATCGGCTGCAGGCCTCCGCCGCGGTACTCGAGATCCCGTTGCCGGACGATCTCGAGCGATGCCTGGACACCGCCATAGCGGACCTCTGCAGGGCCAACAGGTTGGACGACTCCGATGCCCAGGTGGCGGTCCGGGTCACGGCAAGCCGCGGACCGGTCGACGGGCGCGCTCTGCGCCCGCCCGACGAGGTCAGGCCGAACCTGGTCGTCCAGGCCTGGCGGGTCGATCCGCCGTCTCCAGAACTGCTCAGCAGGGGCCTTCGTCTGGTCATCTCCGGCGTGAGGCGTGACCCGTCCAGCCCGCTGGCCACAGTGAAGACGACCAGCCGGGCCGAGTTCGTCTACGCGCAGCTCGAGGCCCGCCAGCGCGGTGCGGATGACGCCCTGTTCCTGACCACCGACGGGCACTTGGCCGAGGCGACCTCGGCCAGCGTCTTCCTGGTTCAAGTCGCAGGACTTGCGACGCCCTCGCTCGACTGCGGCATCCTCGTCAGCACCACGCGCGAGTGGGTCATCTCCTCAGGCGGGCCCCGGCTCGGGCTCGCCGTTCGCGAGGACCGCCTGACCCGTGACGAACTCTTCTCAGCCGACGAGGTCTTCCTATCCAGTTCGGTGGCCGGCATAGTCCCGGTCACCCGCGTCGACGGCCGGCCGATCGGCGCCGGTACACCAGGGGTTTGGACCTTGCGCTTGCGGGAGCTGCGAGAGAGCGCTGCTCTCGGCATGCCCCAGTAGATGGAGAGGCCCCGCTCGCCAGCAGTACCGGGCCTCAAATATGCCGCGACGATGTAACGCCGGGGCGGCGGAGCGAGACTGACAAGCATGTTCCGATCTCGAGCATCCAAGACATCCACGACCGAGAACGAGACGCCACGCGAGGTCGCGCTCTCCGAGGACGAGTGGCGCAGCCGCTTGACTCACGAGCAGTACCGTGTCCTGCGCAAGGCGGGGACCGAGCGTGCCTTCACCGGCCAGTACGTCGACTGCCATCTCGATGGCACCTATCGCTGCGCGGCGTGCGGCGCCGAGCTGTTCTCCTCGGATGCCAAGTTCGACTCGGGCTCGGGCTGGCCGAGCTTCTTCGAGCCCGCAGTGGCCAACGCCTTGGAGCTGCACACTGACCGGTCCCTAGGGATGGAGAGGACCGAAGTGCTCTGCCGAGCGTGCGGATCGCACCTCGGGCACGTATTCGACGACGGTCCGCTGCCGACCGGCCAGCGCTACTGCATCAACTCCTGCTCACTGAGCATCGAAGCGGAGCAATGATGAGCTGGTTCAAGAGCAAGTCGGAGATGGTGGCGCCCGACCAGGCGATGCGCGGCCGGGAGGAGGAGATGGTCATACCCGAGCGCCACCTGGTGCTCGGGACGCCCCTTCTCCCACCGGCGTCGGACGGCTTCGAGCGCGCCATGTTGGCGATGGGCTGCTTTTGGGGCGCTGAGCGAAAGTTCTGGGTCGCGAACGGCGTGTACACGACCGCAGTCGGCTACAGCGGGGGCTACACACCGAACCCCACCTACGAAGAGGTCTGCTCGGGGAGGACCGGCCACGCCGAGGCGGTCCTCGTGGTGTTCGACAGTACGAAGACCTCCTACGACAGGTTGCTCTCGATCTTCTGGGAGAACCACGACCCGACCCAGGGCATGCGTCAAGGAAACGACGCCGGTACTCAGTACCGCTCCGCTGTCTACACGGCGACTGCCGCCCAGCAGGTGACAGCAGAGCGGTCGCGAGCCGATTACCAACGGGCGCTCGACGCGGTGGGTTACGGGCAGATCACCACCGAGATCAAGCCCGCAGGGCCCTTCTACTACGCCGAGGGCTACCACCAGCAGTACCTCGAGCGGAACCCGAACGGCTACTGCGGATTAGGAGGCACCGGGGTTTCGTGCCCGGTCGGCCTCACCTCTGCCGAGGGCTGATCAAACCGGTCAGCGGGTAGAGGGCACGACCGGGGTCAGGTTCCGGTGACCGCCGGACGTCGTCAGTCGGATGAGGCAAGTCTTCAGCTACGGCTTCTTGGGGCCGTGCGTCTCGGGGACGCAAGTGGCATCCGACGATTGTGGGGAGAGTCACGTTCGGGCGAAGGCGAGGAGCTCGGCGATGTCGCCGGCGTCGGCGTCTTGCAACGCGTGACGATAGGCGGCCCGGAGCGCGCCGGTGTCCACCTCGAGGCCGGCACCCCACCCGAAGGGTTGTCGTCCCAAGCCGGCTACGAGGTAATCGGCGGCGATCCGGCCGTGCCGGCCGTTGCCGTTGGGGAAGGCGTGGATCTGCACCAAGCGATGATGAAACCTGACGGCGAGCTCGTCAGGTTCGTAGGTCTCGCAGTCGACCCACGTCGTGGCGTCATCGACGAGCGCACGGACGGCGATGGAGATGGCAGTGGGATCGATGCCGATGTTTGTCTCTCTCAGTCGGTAGTGGCCAGCCCATCTCCAGACATCGTTGAACATTGCCTGATGCAGGCCCCGTAAGTAGAAATCCTCGAGGAGCTGGCCAGGCGTCGGACTGGACCGCAGTAACGCGCGCGCGATGTTGCGCTGCTCGGCGTCGAAGAGGTCGCCGCGGGTCGCGACGTATGTCGGGATGAGACCTTCCCGATCCTCTTCGGACAGTTCGGTGTGGCCGTCGCCTACCGGGACGAGTGGATCGCTCACCGCGCCGAGCCTCACTCGGACCATAGGCCGCGGCGGTCGATGAAACCTGCGGCCAACTCATTGAGTTGGACCGTGGTGTCGTCGTCGCTCACCGTCTGGTCCTCCAGCCGACTGTGATGGGCCACCGACCCAAGCAGCTTGGCAGCTTTGCGTTGAGCCTGGACGTTGACGGCCTCGTCAAGCGTCGTTCGGGGCAGCAAGAAGTAGACGAGGTCGCAGTCGAGGGCGTCTGCGGCCCGCCGTAACGTCTCCAACTTGATGGTGTCGTGCACCTCGCTACCTTCAAGGTCGGATATGGACTGCTGAATCACCCCCATGCGAGCTGCCAACTCGCTGCTGGACATCCCGAGAGCGTCACGGATGGCGCGGATCCAGCCCCGGTGGGGGCGCGGCTCGCTGGCGAGCGGTCGGAGCCGTTGGAGACGAGGGTCGAGCCGGGAACGGGCCTGAGAAGTCATGCGAGCCA
>OBLU010001678.1_pt1 | contig 20513 bp, 19 predicted proteins | sample 1518681 | NCBI WGS metagenome assembly OBLU01 (sample SAMEA3539304, study PRJEB22396) | soil metagenome | biome: tundra; feature: field; material: soil | place: USA | collected 2010-05 | depth 0.15 m
GGTCGTTGGCGCCGTCGCCGATGGCCACCGTCCGTGACATCGGAAGGTGCTCCGCGGCCGCGAACCGGCGCAGGGCCTGCGCCTTGCCCTGGCGGTCAACGATCTGTCCGACCAGGCCGCCGGTGAGGAATCCGTTCTTGATGTCCAGACGGTTGGCATGGGCAAGGTCGATCCCAAGCTCGGCCGCCAGTGGTCCGACGATCTCGATGAAACCGCCGGAGACGACTGCCACGGTGAACCCGAGGCGCTTCAGGGTGCGCACCAGGGTTCGGGCACCAGCTGTCAGCCTGACGGCGTCGCGCACCTCCTCAAGGACTTCCACCGGAAGTCCGGCCAGGAGGGCCACCCGAGCGCGCAGGCTCTCGGCGAAGTCGAGACTGCCAGCCATGGCCGCCGCGGTCACCGCAGCAACCTCGGCCTCCTTACCGGCGCGGGCGGCCAACAGGTCGATCACCTCGTCCTGGATCAATGTGGAGTCCACATCCATGACCACCAGCCGGTGGCCTCGGCGGGCCAAGCCGGCGGGGGAGACTGCGATGTCGACGCCGCGCACGGAGGCCTCGAGGGAGAGCTGGGTCCGCAGGTCGCCGATGTCAGCTCCTGAGACATCCAGCTCCACGGTGGTGACCGGGTACCGCGACAGCCGCCGGATACGGTCGATGTTGGCGCCGTGCTCGGAGATCCGGGCGCTGACTGCGGCCACGGCGCTGGCGAGCAACGGGGCTCCCAGAACGACCACGACAGCCCGGCCGACGCGGCGTGCAGGGTTGTCACCTTGCCCAGACTCGACGGTCACGCGCATGCCCAGTGCGGTGCCGACATGGAGGACGACATCGCGCAACCGGCTGTCGCCAGGTCCGGCAGAGAGCAACAGGGCCAAGGTCAGGTGCCCGCGTACGACGACCTGCTCGAGATCCAGAACCTCCGCGCCCACATCGGCGATGGCGTCGAAGAGCGCGCTGGTGACCCCGGGTCGGTCGTCGCCGGAGACAGTGACCAGCAGGGTGTGTGTTGCGGGTTCGGGCACCTTGCAAGGCTATCGTCGTGCTAGTCGCGGTTGCGTTCGTCCCGCCAGGCGATCAGGTCCCGCAATGGGCTGAGGTCGTATGACGGTCCTCCGACCCCGAAGGTGAACAGCCGTGTGCCCACGCCGTACAGACGCTCGGCGCTGTCTGACGGGTCTTTGGGTGACACCCCGGCGGACCGTTCGATCTCCAATGGGTCCCGACCTACCTTGACGCACCACTGGTCAAGCACTTCGTGCTTGTGGGCGACCGTGTCGGCGTCACCGAAGCCATGCCAGATGTCGGCCTGCTCGGCTACGATCCGCAGGGTCTTGCGTTCGCCGCCGCCGCCGATCAGCACCGGGATGTGACGCGTCGGCGGCGGGTTCAGCTTCGCCAGACGGCTGGTGATCAGGGGGAGGTCCCGGTCCAGGGCATCGAGCCGTCCGCCCGGCGTCCCGAACTCGTAGCCGTACGCGTTGTAGTCCTTCTCGAACCAGCCCGAACCGATCCCAAGGATCAGGCGCCCGTCGCTGATGTGGTCCACGGTTCGTGCCATGTCCGCTAGCAGCTGGGGGTTGCGGTAGGAGTTGCAGGTGACCAGTGCACCGATCTCGACCCGCTCAGTGGCTTCAGCGAAGGCCCCCAACATCGTCCAGCACTCGAAGTGCTTGCCCTCCGGTTCGCCGTACAGCGGGTAGAAATGGTCCCAGTTGAAGACGACGTCGGCGCCCAGCTCCTCGGCCTGCGCGCAGGCGCGCCGGACGTCGGCGTACGCCGCGTGCTGGGGCTGCAGCTGCACGCCCACTCTGGCGGGGCGTGGGTCCGGGGTGCTCAAGGGCGTACCTCCTGGCTTTTGCCGACCACAGTAATGCCGGACTCGGTCACCGTGAAACCTCGTGCCAGATCCTCTTCGCGGTTGACACCGATGCTCACCCCTTCGGGCACGACGACGTTCTTGTCGATGATGGCCCGCTGGATCGTGGCATTGCCGCCGACCTGCACAAAGTCGAGCAGAACGCTGTCTGTGACGGTCGCGTAGCTATGGATGTGAACGCCGGGGGAGAGCACCGAGTGGGATACGTGGCCGCCGCTGATCACGACACCATTGGAGACCGCGGAGTTGACCGCGTCGCCGAGCCGGCCCTGGGTCCCGTGGACGAACTTGGCCGGCGGGAAGTTGCCGTGATCGGTGTAGATGGGCCACTCGTAGTTGTAGAGGTTGAACACCGGATGGATCGAGATGAGGTCCATCTGCGCGTCGTAGTAGGAGTCGATCGTGCCGACGTCGCGCCAGTATCCGTGGTCGCGGTCGGTGGAGCCAGGGATCGGGTTGTCCTTGACGTCGTAGGCGTAGGCCTCTCCCCGGTGCACGAAGTCGGGGACGATGTCGCCGCCCATGTCCCGGTTGCTTCCTGGACGTTCGGCATCGCGGGTGACGGCGTCTATGAGGACATCGGCGTTGAACACGTAGATGCCCATCGAGGCAAGGATCTCGCCCGGGGAGTCCGCCAGGCCTGTCGTGTCCTTGGGCTTCTCCAGGAAGGCCTCGATCTTGTTGCTGGCCGTGGCGACCTCGATGACGCCGAACTGGTCGGCCAGCGCGATCGGTTGGCGGATCGCGGCGACTGTCACCCCGGCACCACTGGCAACATGCTGGGCGACCATGTGGCTGAAGTCCATCCGGTAGACGTGGTCGGCGCCGGCCACCACGACGACATCGGGCTTCGCGTCGTACACGAGGTTCAGGCTCTGGAAGATCGCGTCGGCACTGCCCTGGAACCAGCTCTTGTCGATGCGCTGCTGGGCCGGCACCGGTGTCACGTAGTTGCCGAGCATCGCCGACATCCGCCACGTTGTGCTGATATGGCGGTCCAGGCTGTGCGACTTGTACTGGGTGAGCACGACAATCTTGAGATACCCCGAGTTCACCACGTTGCTGAGTGCGAAGTCGATCAGCCGGTAGATGCCGCCGAACGGCACCGCGGGTTTGGCCCGGTCGGCTGTCAGCGGCATCAGTCGCTTGCCCTCGCCGCCTGCCAGCACGATTGCCAGAACATTGGGGGACCCGGTTCGGTTAGCCATGGTCTGAGCCTAGGGCCGAGACGATCTCGCGACGACCCCCGGCGCTGGACTAGCGTGCATGACGTGAGAGTCGACATTCTGACCAAGGAGTACCCACCACAGATCTACGGTGGCGCTGGCGTCCACGTGGCTGAGCTGGTGCGAGCCCTGCGCGCCCGGGGGGACATCGATGCCCAGGTCCGCTGCTTCGGTGGGCCACGCGATGAGGTGGGCACCACCGGGTATGCCGATCTGCCCCAGCTCTCGTCTGCCAACGCGGCCATCTCGACCTTGGGCGTCGACCTGGCCATGGTCGGTGATTGCCTCGGCGCGGACCTGGTCCACTCGCACACCTGGTACGCCAACATGGCCGGGCATCTGGCCTCGATGCTGGGCGGGGTGCCTCACGTGGTGTCCGCACACAGCCTGGAGCCGATGCGTCCGTGGAAGGCCGAGCAGCTCGGCGGTGGGTATGCGGTGTCCTCCTGGGCTGAGCGGGCGGCCTACCAGAGCGCGGCAGCAGTCATCGCGGTGAGCGCCGGAATGCGGCTGGATGTTCTGAGCAGCTACCCCGCAATTGACCCGGCCAGGGTCCATGTCGTCCACAACGGCATTGACGCCCAGCTCTGGGCACCCGACTCAAGCCCGGAGGCGCTCGGGGTGCTGGCCAGCCACGGAATTGATCCGACACGTCCCTGCGTGCTCTTCGTGGGCCGGATCACCCGCCAGAAGGGGCTGCCATACCTGTTGCGTGCGGCGGCCGAGCTGCCGGCCGATGTCCAGCTCGTCCTGTGCGCGGGGGCTCCGGACACCCCCCAGCTGCTTGCCGAGGTGCAGGCCTTGATCGCCGACCTGCAACGCGCACGCTCGGGGGTGGTGTGGATCACCCAGATGTTGCCCAGGGCCGAGGTCATCGCGCTGTTGAGTGCCGCAACGGTCTTTGCCTGTCCCTCGGTGTATGAGCCGCTCGGGATCGTCAACCTGGAGGCGATGGCCTGTGAGCTCGCTGTCGTCGCCACGGCGACCGGCGGGATCCCGGAGGTGGTCGTCGACGGCCACACGGGCTGGTTGGTTCCCATCGAGCAGGTGGCCGACGGCAGTGGGGCCCCGGTTGACCCCGATCGTTTCGTCTCCGACCTGGCCCAGGCGTTGAGCCAGGCAGTCAGCGACCCGCAGCGCGCTGCCCGCTTCGGCCAGGCCGGACGCCGGCGCGTGGCCGAAAGCTTCTCCTGGGCGTCGATCGGCGACCAGACCATGGCGGTCTATGAGTCGGTTCTGCGCTGATATCGCAGCGACCGGCCTCACAGCTCGGCTAGGCTAGGGCTCCTTTGAGTCCGCCTGCCTGCTGCCTTCACAGCTGTGCTCGTCATGGCGTGTAGGCATCTTTGCCGCGTGTAGGCATCTTTGCCGCGCCACCGCCGCGAAAATCGACACTGCGCTGCCGGTCCAGGAGTAGCCCCAGCGTCGTGTGGTCCAGTCCGCTGCCAAAGGACTGCTGAAGACCACGGTCTCTGAGGCGTCTGCGCCGGGCCCTGCGGGTAAAGCCAAAGGTCAGCAAGAGCACCGATGCTGCGTATGGACCCCCGACGCTGCCTATATCGGTCCAACGGGTCAAGGGGTTGCTGAGCATGGCATTGGATGGATCCGCTGGATCGACGTACACCGTGCTCGACCCCAACACCGGTGAAGTCACATCGAGGGTGTAGCTCTGCCCATGGAATGTGTAGTAGAGGAGTCCTCCGCTTTCGACGGACCTGACGGCCGTCCCGGTCCATTGGTGCATGCTCGGGCTCTGGACGGCAGCGACAAGAAACAGGGAGCCCACCACGAACAGGGCAACTGCTCCGGCGATGAAGGTGCCCATGTCTTCGAACCAACGCTGCATGCGGTTGGTTGCCTTGGGTCGTGTGTCGCCAGCGGCTGCCCCTGTCACGCTCACCTCCCGGGCCTGCCCCATTGTAGGCAAACACTGATGCATCGGGGCAGACGTGCCTGCACGCTAGGAGTCGAGCCGACCCGGGCGCAGGCCGGCCATGGACAGTGCGGCAACGGTCGCAGCCGCTGCCATGGCTTGGTCCGCGCTGGCATCGAGGTGGGTCAGCACGATGCGTCGTTGCTCAGCAACAGTGACCGTCAGGACCTGAGCCTGAGCCTGGTCGCTCAGTCCCAGCTCGGCGGCAACGCCGACCAGGGCGGCCATGGTGATGATCTTGATGGCCCGCGGCGGCAGCCCGTCCGGCAGGCCCCATTGGCTGACACTGAGCTCGTCGGCCAGAGAGCGAAACGGGCTGCCCGTCCAGGGCTTGGCGTCCAGGTCCTCGATGGCGCGCGTCTGTTCCATCAGCTCCTGGCGAAATCCCTGGTCGATCTCCCTCAGGGACAGCGCAGCCAGCGTGTGCACCGGGACCGGGTCGCAGTCGTATGCCGACCAGGTCACCCTGGTGCCCTGGTCGTCAGGGAGGCCGAAGTGTTCGATGCGCGGAACAAGGGCCGCACCGATGCCAGGCACGTAGACGCACTCGCCCGCATCTGTGGCCGCCGCGATGAGCTCGGCGGAACCACGCGGCATCCCGGAGAGGTTGCCTGGGCGTGGCAGTGCCACCAGGACCGCCCGTTCGCCCAGGTCACGCCACAGGGACAGCCGGCCGAGGTCGCCGGTGACGTCGTCGAGATCGGGGTGCGCCCGGTCAACGGCCGCCTGGACGCTCAGCGCTCCGGCGTACGCTGCGGTCGCCCATAGGGAGAGCCGGACGCACACGGGGAGAACGGACATCCAATCATCGTAGATGCCCGTTAACCGCCATGGTGGGCACGTGGCCTAGGGTCAGGTTCTATGAGCGATGTCCTCGAATTCGCCGGCGTCAGCGTGGTCCGCGATGGCAACACGTTGCTGGACGACATCACCTGGGAGGTCGAGGAGGGCCAGCGATGGGTGGTCCTGGGACCGAACGGAGCCGGAAAGACCACGCTGCTGCAGCTGGCGGCGGGCCGAATCCACCCCACGACTGGTGTCGCAGGGATCCTCGGAGAGGTCCTTGGCGCGGTCGACGTGTTTGAGCTGCGCCCGCGGATCGGCTTGTCAAGCGCGGCAATGGCCGAGAGGCTTCCTGGCGACGAACTGGTCAGGGACGTCGTGGTCACCGCCTCCTACGGGATCGTCGGGCGTTGGCACGAGAGCTATGACGCCCTCGACCATGCCCGAGCAACAGATCTGCTCGAAGCCCTCGGCGCGGCCCACCTGCGTGACCGGAGCTTCGGAACGCTAAGTGAGGGCGAGCGCAAGCGGGTGCAGATCGCCCGAGCGCTCATGACCGACCCCGAGCTGATGCTCCTTGATGAGCCAGCCGCCGGCCTGGACCTGGGCGGCCGGGAGGACCTGCTGGCAAGGCTGGGCGCGCTGGCCGCTGACATCCACGCGCCCGCGCTGGTCCTGGTGACCCATCATGTGGAGGAGATACCACCCTCCTTCACTGACGTGCTGTTGATGCGCGAGGGTCGCATCGTTGCCGCCGGACCGGTTGAGCTCGTGCTGACCGCGGCAAACCTGTCCCAGACTTTCGGCCTCCCGTTGGTGGTGGAGCATCACGGTGATCGGTGGTCCGCGCGAGCCGCGCCCCCGCAGCAGTACGGTATTAACTTACGTAGCACGGGAGGCGAACCGCATGTCCTGGTTCAGCGATAGCTGGCTTGCGTGGCTGGGCGCGGCCCTGGTTCTGGGTGCGGTCGAGGCGGCAAGTGTCCACTTCGTCTTCGTGATGCTTGCCGGCGGCGCCCTGGCCGGGGCTATCGCGGCCGCGCTCGGCGCCCCGCTACCCGCACAGGTGATCACCGCGGTTGTGGTGGCCGCCGCACTGCTGGCGACGGTGCGCCCTATCGCCAAGCGCTATTTCACGGTGCCAGACAACGGCGGCATCGGTTCACGTGCCCAGGTGGGTCGCTCAGCGTTGGTGCTGGAGACCGTCACCGAGCATGACGGACGAGTCAAGCTTGGCGGTGAGACCTGGTCGGCGCGTACCCACCCGGGTGCCGTCATATGCCTGCCTGGGCAAGAGGTCCGGGTAGTTTCCATCGAGGGGGCCACAGCGATCGTGAGCAACGTCGCCGATGGCCAGGAATTGGAGTAGTCGTGACACCTGCAGGCGCAGCTCTGCTCGTTCTGTTGCTTCTCGTGGTCTTCGCCGTCATCGTCATCGTTCGAACCGTGAAAATCGTGCCGCAGCAGGTGTCGCTGATCATCGAGAGGCTCGGCAAGTTCTCCCGAACACTCGAGGGAGGTCTTCACTTCCTCGTGCCGTTCGTCGACAGGGTGCGGGCCAGCGTCGACCTGCGTGAACAGGTCGTGTCGTTCACCCCGCAGCCCGTGATCACCTCGGACAACCTCGTGGTCAACATCGACACGGTCATCTACTACTCAGTCATCGACTCCAAGTCGGCGGTGTACGAGATTGCCAACTTCATCCAGGGCATCGAGCAGCTGACCGTGACCACGCTACGTAACGTCATCGGTTCCCTGGATCTCGAGCAGACCCTGACCAGCCGCGACCAGATCAACGCCCAGCTGCGCGGGGTCCTCGACGAGGCCACCGGCAAGTGGGGCATTCGGGTCAACCGGGTCGAGCTCAAGGCCATCGACCCGCCACGCTCGGTGCAGGACTCGATGGAGAAGCAGATGCGCGCCGAACGTGACCGCCGCGCGACCATCCTCACCGCCGAGGGGATCAAGCAGTCAGCCATCCTCACCGCCGAGGGTGAGAAGCAGAGCCAGATTCTTCGCGCAGAAGGTTCTGCCCAGGCTCGAATCCTGGAGGCGCAGGGTCAGTCCCGCGCCATCACCCAGGTGTTCGAGGCGATCCACCGCGGGAAGCCGGACCAGAAGCTTCTCGCCTACCAGTACCTTCAGGTGCTGCCGCAGCTGGCCCGCGGCGACGCCAACAAGATGTGGATCATCCCCAGCGAGCTGACCGAGGCTCTCAAGGGCATCGGCAGCGCGTTGGGTGGCAAGGACACGGACGACCTCAGCGACAAGTGGGTCGACACCGGAGAGGTCCTGCCCACCGCTTTTGACGAGACAACCCTGGAGGATCCGGCCAAGGCCCTGGCCGAAGCCCGTGGCCAGGCGGCGGGCGCGACCGCAGAGGCCGAATCCCACGCGACCGCGAGCGAGCGCGGCCGGCCATACGGCCGCCCGGCAGCGGATTCTCTGGAGGACCAGGCTTCCGCCCTGCACGACTCAGAGCTTGATGACGAACAGCGCCCGCCAGGGAAGGGCGAGTAGCACCCGCGCCCCAAGGCACCCGGCCACTCTCGTTAGGGTGACCGGGTGCCTTGGTATGAAGTCATTGCGCTGCTGGGCGCGGGAATGGCTGCCGGGACCATCAACACCATCGTCGGGGCTGGCACCCTGATCACGTTCCCGACCTTGCTGTTCTTCGGCTATCCGCCCTTGGTCGCCAACGTCTCCAACACCGTTGGCCTCGTCGCGGGGGGCATCACCGGCATCCACGGCTACCGCCGAGAGCTGGTCGGCCAAGGCGAGGCTCTGAAGGCTTTGATGCCGGTGTCGTTCCTCGGCGCGGTGACCGGGGCCGTCCTTCTGCTCTGGCTCCCCGAGTCCGCGTTCAACGCGATCGTGCCGGTACTCATCGCCTCCGCTGTGCTGCTCGTGCTGCTGGGGCCGCGGCTGCAGGCGTGGGCGGCCACCCGCCATCTCGACCATGACAGCCGCGGGCGGCGTCTTCTGTTGATCGTTGGCGTCTTCGCTGCCGGGGCCTACGGCGGCTACTTCGGGGCGGCACAGGGCGTCCTGCTGGTCGGCATCATGAGTGCGCTGATGGCGATCAGCCTCCAGCGCATCAACGGGCTGAAGAACGTGCTCGGAACCGTGGTCAACGCCGTCGCCGCTGTGACCTTCATCCTCGTGGCCCCGGAGCGGATCAACTGGCTTGTTGCCGCCCTGATCGCAGTTGGTGCCCTAGCCGGGGGGTATGTCGGAGCAAGGTTCGGGCGACGGCTGTCCCCGAGGGTGCTTCGTAGGCTGATCGTCGTGGTCGGCGTCCTGGCCATCGCCAAAATGGTTGCCTGAAAGGTGGTGAGCTGACATGCCGATCGAGATCACAGACCCGGCCGACGAACGCGTCCGTGACTACTTCACCCTGACCGACGTTGCCTTGCGCACCAAGGTCGAGCCGGCGCGAGGACTGTATATCGCAGAGAGCGAGAAGGTCATCCGGCGGGCGCTGGCCGCAGGACACCGCCCGCGCTCCTTCCTGATGGGGCAGCGCTGGCTCACGGACCTCGCGGACCTGGTCGAGCAGGCCGAGTCTGACACTGTTCCGGTCTATTTCGCCCAGCGGGGTGTCATCGAGGCGATGACCGGGTTTCACCTCCATCGTGGGGCTCTGGCCTCGATGCAGCGGCCCTTGTTAGTTGCCCCGGCAGTGTTGCTACAGAACGCCTCCCGGGTCGTTGTCCTGGAGGACATCGTCGATCACAGCAACGTGGGCGCCGTGTTCCGGTCTGCTGCGGCGCTGGGGGTCGACGCCGTTCTCATCACCCCGCGTTGTGCCGACCCGCTTTACCGACGTGCCGTACGGGTCTCCATGGGCACCGTGTTCCAGGTGCCCTGGACGCGCATCGACACCTGGCCCGGCGGTCTGCGGGTCCTGCAAGACAACGGGTTTACCGTCGCGGCCTTCGCCCTAGGCGATGGGGCCATCAGCCTGGACGATCTCGTGGCCGACCAGCCCGACCGACTCGCGATGATCTTCGGAACCGAGGGCGACGGGCTCTCCCGGCGGGCCATCCGCGGCGCCGACCTGGTCGTGAGGATCCCGATGGCTGGGGGAGTGGACTCCTTGAACATGGCCGCGGCCAGTGCCGTGGCCATCTGGGCTTTGCGCCCACCGCCGCGGCCCCCGGCAGCGACCTAGCTCAGAGGTCAGGGGGTGTGGGTTGCCGGCATTCGATGCGGGCCATCGCGTAGCCACCGATCAGGAGTGCGCTCACGCACGCGGCGTGGTGCTCTGTGTCACCAGCCTCCACGTGAGACCAGGACCTGCTAACTGACGTTGCCGGCGGGCTTGGCAGTATCAACTCGGCCGAAGCGATGGAATCGCCTGCGGAACCTGCTCGTCAACCCTCTGTGAGATGAGTGTGGGATTTCAAAGAGGATCCACAGTCTTTCCCCGCACTCGCAGCACAGCTCATGTTCTTCGCCCCGTTGCCAGATCTGCCCGACCGGCCGGAAGTCGTGAGAATGCAATTCACTCATCGCCCCTGTCCCTTCGGCCTTACACCCAGAACATCAAGCAGGTTAGGTGATCTTTACCGCCCGCGGCAAGAGCTGGCGCTGCAGCACCACCAATTGGATTGCTCAGCGTCGTGCAGGTCCAGTCTCCAGCGCGACCTCAGCCAGCAAGGACGAGCTGACTGAGGTCGCGTTCCACCGGTCACTGGATCCGGCGCTGTTTCGGTGGGGGCGGGTTCGGCCTCGGTGTGCGGGTGAGGTCGGTACGTGGCCCGTGCGTCAATCCGCAGCGTTTCCAGTCGGTTCCGTGCCGCGCTCAGACGGCGTAGGTCGCGCAGATCACGCCACGGGCCAATGTGTGGAACCCGAGAGTGAACGCGGTGACCGCAGCGCTGGCCGTGTTGTCCAGGCCCAGGTCATCGGTGTCGACGGCGTGAACCGCGAACAGGTAACGGTGCTCGCGGTCACCGGCCGGCGGCGCGGCGCCGTCATACTTCTTGTCGCCGAAGTCGTTGCTCACGTGGAAGGACCCTCCGGGGGCCTTGCCGGGCGTGCCGTCCCCCGCATCCAGGCTCGTGACGTCGGCTGGGAGGCCCACCAGAAGCCAGTGCCAGAAGCCCGAAGGGGTGGGCGCATCAGGGTCGAAGCAGGTCACCGCGTAGCCCCTGGTTCCTTCCGGCGCCCCGGACCAGGACAGCTGGGGGGAGATGTTGCCCCCTGCCAGACCCCAGCCGTCGAAGACATGCGCCTCGGGCAGGCGACTGTTGTGTTGGAACGACGTGCTGGACACCATCAGTGCCGGCACCGCGGGCAGCAGGGAGTAGGGATCCGGTGACACGGGGCGGTCAAGGTTCATGCCTTGGAGACTAGCCACAAGTGGCGCGTTTCGGGCTCGGCACAGGTGGCGGGTTTGCTCAGCCCACGAGTCGGGCAAGGAGCCGCTGGAGCTCGGCAGCGGGGTCGCCGGTCAGCCCTCCGTGGATCGGACCAGGCTGGACGACCGTGCTGCGGGGTGCGGCGATCCAGCCGAATCGCTGGCCCAGCCCGTCCAGGGTCGGTCGGCCGGGTGCTTGCTCGCCCCGGCAAATCGCCCCGAGGGTCTTCAGGCTCTTTTCCACCGACGCCACATCCAGGTCGCGGGAGAACGACCTCAGCCGGCCTGCGTCCAGGTTGAAGGCGCAGTCCAGAAAGTCGGTGCGCTGGGCGTGGATGACGACACCAACGTTGATGAACTCGTCGCGGTCGACTCGGGGCACGGCCCGCAGCACGACGTACTCGTAGCTCAGTAACGGTGAGGTCATGAGGGATCCTTTCTTGGCAGCCACATGGACGGACGCTCAAGGCGCGCGAGCAGGCTCGTTCGGTACGCAGTCCGGACCGATTCGGGGCCAGGCATCGCCGCCGTCGGCTCCAGCCACTCATCCGGGACCTGGGCGAGCACCGTGTCGATCAGGTCGACCCCGACGATCGCGGCCAGGTCGTCGTGGAGGGGCGCGAGGTCATCTGCGAGACCGAGCAGCACATGGGTGCTGGCATCGAACCCCTGGGCGGCAAACCTGGCAGGGTCCGGCGCACGGTTGGGCCACAAGTGATGGAAGTACAGAGCGGCCCCGTGGTCGATGGCCCAAGTCCGGCCGTGCCACACCAACAGGTTCGGGTTGCTCCAGGTGCGATCGATGTTGGCCGTGAACGCGTCCAGCCACAGGACCATGGCGGCCTCGCGGGGGGACGGCGGCGCTGAGCCGTCATAACCGAAGGACCCTGGTAGGAAGTCCACGCCGAGGTTCAGACCGATACTGGCCGTCAACAGGTCCTGGACCTCCTGATCTGCCTCGTACTTGGCGATCCGGGCGTCGAGGCTCACTGCGCGCAGCTGCGGGACGCGCACGCCGATAGCTCGGCCGATCTCGCCGACGATGACCTCGGCGACCAGCACCTTGAGCCCTTGGCCGGCCCCTCGCAGCTTCAGGACATACGTGCCGTCGTCGTCCGCCTCGACGATTCCGGGCAAGGAGCCGCCCTCGCGAAGGGGCGTGACGTAGCGAATTGCCTGGATTTGTTCGAGCACTCGGGCAGCCTAGTGTGGCGAGTGGGTGGCTGCCCGCTAGGCGGACCTGTGCGATCCCTTACGGTGGAGCAATGGAGCCGGTCTACACCCCTGTCATCTGGATTGCCCGAGCGCTGTTCGCAGCAGAGGGTCTGAAATTCACGATCACGGGTGCGGAGAACATTCCGACCTCCGGTGGCGCGGTCCTGATGAGCAACCACCTCAGCTACTTCGACTTTGCCTATGCCGGTCTGGCCGCCCTGCCCAGCAGACGTCTGGTGCGGTTCATGGCCAAGGACGATGTGTTTCGGCACAAGATCAGCGGTCCACTGATGCGTGGGATGCACCACATCCCGGTAGACCGAACCGCGGGCGCCGCGTCGTTCCGCGAGGCGGTCAACGCGCTGCGCGGGGGGGAGATCGTCGGAGTGTTTCCCGAGGCGACCATATCGCGCTCGTTCGAGCTCAAAGCCTTCAAGAGCGGTGCGGTCAGGATGGCTCAGGCGGCGGAGGTGCCGGTGCTGCCGATGACTATCTGGGGCTCCCAACGGGTGTGGACCAAGGGTCACCCCAAGCGTCTGGGTCGCACGAACGTGCCCATCACGCTCAGCGTCGGTGCGCCGATCGTAGCCCGGCGTCAAGACGACGCCGATGACCTCAACCTGCGGCTGCGGGCCGCGATGACCGACCTGCTGCACGCGGCACAGGAGGCTTACCCAGCTGTTCCGGGCGACGAGCTGAAGTACCTGCCGGCCCGCCTTGGCGGCACCGCGCCGACACTCGAACAGGCGACCGCCCTGGACGGTGAAGAGGCCTTACGTCGCGGCACGCGGCCCGGATCGGCGGCCTGAACCTCAGTGCTCATCTCGCTTCTGCGCTCGCATCTACGTCCCTACACACAGCCGATCGCACTGATCGTCCTCTTCCAGCTCATCCAGACGATCGCCAGCCTGTACCTGCCCGGACTGAACGCACAGATCATCGACCAGGGAGTGGTCACCGGCGACACGGGGTACATCGTCCGCACTGGCGCCGTGATGCTGGCGGTGACGGTTCTGCAGATCCTGTGCGCCGTCGCGGCGGTCTATTTCGGGGCGCGCACGGCGATGGCGCTCGGCAGGGACCTGCGCGAGTCGGTCTTCGTCAAGGTCGAGTCCTTCGCGGCACAGGAGGTCGGCAGGTTCGGCGCCCCCTCCCTGATCACCAGGTCCACCAACGACATCCAGCAGGTCCAGATGTTGGTGCTGCTGACCTTCACGATGATGATCGCCGCGCCGATCATGTGCGTCGGCGGTGTCATCATGGCCCTGCGCCAGGACGTGGTCCTGTCGTCCCTGCTTCTGGTGATCGTGCCGACCCTGCTGGTATGCGTCGTGCTGATCATCTCGCGGATGCGGCCGTTGTTCCGCTCGATGCAGGCAAAGATCGACCTGCTCAATCGGATCCTGCGGGAGCAGATCGGTGGCGTTCGCGTTATCCGCGCCTTCGTGAAGGACACCCACGAGAGGGAGCGGTTCGACGGTGCCAGCACCGACCTGATGGACGTGTCGGTGCGGGTGGGCCGTCTGATGGCGCTGATGTTCCCCACCGTCATGCTCATCATGAATGTCTCCAGCGTCGCCGTGATGTGGTTCGGGGGGCACCGCATCGCCAGCGGGCAGATGCAGATCGGTACGCTGACGGCCTTCCTGAGCTATCTTCTTCAGATCCTGATGTCCGTGATGATGGCCACCTTCATGTTCGTGATGCTGCCTCGTGCAGAGGTCAGCGCCGAACGGATCAAGGAGGTGCTCGACACCGTCCCGAGCGTGCGGGCCCCGCAGGTACCGCAGGTGCGTACCCTCCGCACCGGCGTCGTGGAGCTGTGTGAGGCCTCATTCAGCTATCCGGGGGCCCAGGAGGCTGTTCTTCACGGGGTCTCCATGATCGCCCGGCCGGGGCACACGACCGCGATCGTGGGATCGACCGGCAGCGGGAAGTCGACGTTGCTCAACCTCATCCCGCGACTGGTAGACGTCACGGGCGGGATGGTGCTGCTGGACGGCCACGACATCCGCGCCTTGGACCCTAAGGACCTGAGATCCTCCATCGGCCTGGTTCCGCAACGTCCGTACCTGTTTGGCGGCACGGTCGCAACCAACCTGCGCTATGGCAAGGCCGATGCCAGCGACGTCGAGCTGTGGGCCGCTCTGGAGGTCGCCCAGGCACGCGGGTTCGTCGAGGCGATGCCGGACGGGTTGAACTCGGTGATATCCCAGGGCGGCACGAACGTGTCCGGTGGCCAGAGACAGCGACTGGCCATAGCCCGTGCCGTCGTCAAGGCTCCCGACATCTACCTGTTTGACGACTCGTTCTCGGCACTCGACTACGACACAGACGCGCGGCTGCGGGCGGCGTTGTCGACCATCACCGGCGCCGCAACCGTGATCATCGTGGCGCAGCGGATCAGCACCATCCGTCGCGCCGACGCCATCATTGTGCTCGACCAGGGAGCGGTCGTTGGAACAGGGGCTCACAGTGCGCTGATGAGCTCGTGCGAGACCTACCGGCAGATCGTGCTGTCCCAGCTGAGCGAGGAGGAGGCGGCGTGAGTATCGCCTCGAAGTCCTCGGGCCCGCGGCCGGCCGCGGGCCCAAGGGGCCCGATGGGCCACATGGGTGGAGGGCCAGCGGTAAAGGCCCTGAACTTCAAGGTGTCGCTGCGCCGGCTGGTCGCCAGGTTGCGCGGCGACCGCCGGCTGGTTGCCGCTGCGGGCACGCTCGCGGTCGTCAGCGTGACCCTGTCGGTCATCGGCCCCAAGATGATGGGCACCGCCACCGACCTGATCTTCACCGGTCTGATCGGTGGGCGTCTTCCGGCAGGGGTGACAAAGGCTCAGGCGGTCGCTCGGCTGCGAGCCAGTGGCCAGGGCAAGATCGCGGACATGGTCTCGGCCATGAACGTGGTGCCGGGGCACGGTGTCGACTTCGCCGTTGTTGGCCATGTCCTGCTCGCCGTGCTGCTGCTGTATGTCGCTGCCTCGATCCTGTCGTGGATCCAGGGCCGGGTCGTGACGGTCATCGTGCAGCGCACGGTCTACGGGATGAGGGCTGACGTCGAGGCGAAGCTTGGCCGCATGCCATTGTCCTACTTCGACTCCACCCCGACCGGCGAGCTGCTCAGCAGGGTCACCAACGACATCGACAACATCGCCCAGTCCCTGCAGCAGACGATGAGCCAGCTGCTCACTTCTCTGCTCACGGTCATCGGCGTCATCGCGATGATGATCTACGTCTCGCCGGTCCTGGCCACGGTGGCCCTTGATAACGGTGCCGGTTTCCGCCCTCATCACGATGACCATCGCCAAGCGCTCTCAGCCCCAGTTCGTCGGCCAGTGGTCGACTACTGGCAAGCTCAACGGTCACATCGAGGAGGCCTACACCGGCCATGAGCTGGTCAAGGTGTTCGGCCGCACCGACGAGACGGTGACGGCGTTCCGCGAGCTCAACGAGAAGCTGTATGTGTCGAGCTTCAAGGCGCAGTTCATCTCGGGCCTGATCATGCCCGCCATGATGTTCGTCGCCAACCTCAACTACGTCGCTATTGCGGTGATCGGCGGACTGCGGGTGGCATCGGGGGCTATCAGTCTGGGTGACGTGCAGGCGTTCATCCAGTACTCCAGACAGTTTAGCCAACCGCTGACGCAGGTCGCCTCGATGGCTAACCTGCTGCAGAGCGGCGTGGCCTCGGCTGAGCGGGTCTTCGAGGTGCTTGACGCCCCGGAGCAGTCTGCAGACGTGAGCATGGCGGTGGCCCCCACAGCGGTGCTTGGCCGGGTCGCCTTCGAGAACGTGTCTTTCTCGTACGACCCTGCGCGGCCGCTCATCGAGCACCTGGACCTGGTGGCCGAGCCGGGCCAGACCATCGCGATCGTCGGGCCCACCGGCGCCGGGAAGACCACCCTGGCCAATCTTCTGCTGCGTTTCTACGAGGTGGATGGGGGACGGATCACTCTCGATGGTGTCGACGTGCGCGACATGGCTCGCGAGGACCTGCGCGCTGAGTTCGGCATGGTCCTGCAGGACACCTGGTTGTTCGGCGGGACCATTCACGACAACATCGCCTATGGCGCGCAGGACGCCTCGCAGGAGCAGATTAGCCAGGCGGCCGACGCCGCCTACGCCGATCACTTCGTCCGGACCCTGCCGCAGGGCTACGACACGGTGATCGACGACGACGGTTCATCCGTCAGCGCAGGGCAGCGCCAGCTGCTCACGATCGCGCGGGCGTTCCTGGCCGATCCGGCGATCCTGATCCTGGACGAGGCGACGAGCTCGGTGGACACCCGCACCGAGGCTCTGGTGCAGCAGGCCATGGCGGCGCTGCGCACCGGTCGCACCAGTTTCGTGATCGCCCACCGGCTGTCCACCATCCGTGACGCTGACCGGATCGTCGTCATGGTCGACGGCGGAATCGTCGAGCAGGGAACCCATGACCAGCTACTTGCCGCTGGCGGTGCCTACCACCGGCTTTACGCCGCGCAGTTCAGTGGGGCCGTAACGGACGAAGAGCTCGAGCCCGTACCTGTGCCATGAGGTCGCGGATGCTCAGGCGGCGGATTGCAGGGTCACCGGTGCTTCGAGATAAGCCGTGCCCGCTGGGGACGACCCGCGACGGTGAGCGTCGTGGAGCCTAGGGTCGGAGCCGTGGCGGCAACCCTGAATCCGCAGCGCTCGGCCATTGCGGCCGCCGTGATCGTGGCGATCGCAGGGGAGGGCGCCGTCCTGCGCGAGGACCAAGCATTGGCTGTGGCGGCGCTGTGCGAGCCGGCCGCCAGGGTGCTGGTGGTTCAGGCGACCGGCTGGGGTAAGTCGGCCGTCTACTGGGCTGCCACCGCGATCCGGCGTGCGGAAGGCGCCGGCCCCGCCCTGGTCGTCTCGCCGCTGCTGTCGTTGATGCGCGACCAAGTGCTTGCCGCAGGTCGGGCTGGGCTTCGGGCCGCAACGCTGAACTCATCCAACGTCGATGCCTGGTCCAAGGTCGAGGCTGCGTTGCGCGCAGACGAGGTTGACGTGCTGCTGGTCTCACCGGAGCGGCTGGCTAACCCGGGGTTCGGCCGGCGGGTGCTCGACGAGCTGGCCGGTCGTCTGGGGCTGCTGGTCATCGACGAAGCTCATGCCGTGTCCGACTGGGGGCATGACTTCCGGCCCGACTACCGGCGGGTTGCCGACGTCCTGCAGAGGCTCAACCCGCAGACGCCGGTGCTGGCCACCACCGCGACCGCCAACGCCCGCGTGACGCTGGACGTGGCGGCTCAGCTCGGCGAGGCGACGTTGGTCCTGCGCGGCCCGTTGGCACGGGCAAGCCTGCAGCTGAGCGTGGTGGATGCGCTCTCGCCCATCGAACGGTTTGCCTGGGTTGTCGATCACCTGCCGCGCCTGCCTGGCTCCGGGATCGTGTACACCCTGACCGTGGCCGATGCCCAACGCCTCGCCGCCGCTGTGCAGTTCGTCCACGGCGACAGCTGCCCGGTTGCGGCATACACCGGCTCCCTGGAGTCCAGCGAGCGGGAGCGGCTGGAGGACGCGCTGCATGGCAACCGGCTCAAGGCGCTGATTGCCACATCAGCGCTGGGCATGGGTTACGACAAGCCGGACCTTGGCTTCGTCGTTCACGTCGGCTCCCCACCATCGCCGGTCTCCTACTACCAGCAGGTGGGACGTGCCGGCCGGGGTATCGACCACGCCCTGGTGGCTCTGCTGCCGTCGGGGGCTGACACGGGTGTGTGGGACTACTTCGCGACGGCGACGATCCCCGAGCAGGGGCAGGTCGAACGCCTGCTTGCCGGGCTGTCGGCGTACCCCGGCGACGCGCCTGCGAGCGTCCCGGCGCTCGAGGCCGAGACCGGTCTGCGCCGTGGGCGTGTCGAGCTGATGCTCAAGCAGCTTGCCGTGGACGGCGCCGTCGAGCGGGTCGAGGGCGGCTGGCGCTCGACCGGGGCGCAGTGGGTCTATGACCAGGAGCACTACGACGCCATCATCGCCGTCAGGCGCCGTGAAGCGGACATCATGCGTGCCTACACGCGTGGCCAGAGGTGCCTGATGCAGCTGTTGCAGGAGTCCCTTGACGACACCAGTGCCAAGGCATGCGGACGGTGCTCTGTTTGTCTTGGGCATCTCCCGCCCCCGTTGCGCAACCGGCCTGAGGCCTCCACTGTCGAGGCGGTGACGGATCGGCTCAGGGGCGAGGTCACGGTCCTGGAGCCGCGCAAGATGTGGCCTGGGGGAGTGTTCGGCCCCAGAGGTCGGATCGCGCCGGGGCTCATGGCGCACGCTGGCCGCGCCATCGTCTACGCGGATGCCCCCGAGTGGCGCCAGCTGGTGGCCTCGACGTTCGAGCGTGACAGCTCACCGACCCGCGAGCTGTGCCAGGCGGCAGTTGCCGCGCTGGGTGCCTGGCGTGACTCATGGCCGGCTCGACCTGAGGTTGTTGTCTCGTTGCCGGCGGCCGGGTTCCCCCTGATGATCGGTGGGCTGGCCGACCATCTGGCTTCGGTGGGCCATCTGGGTCGCGCCGACCTGAGCGTCGCCGCTGATCCCGGCAGATCTGCCGACCTGTCCTCGGCCCAGGAGGCGGCGATGTGGCGGGACGCCATCTGCGTGGGCGAAGAGCTGGCGGCCGCGGTCGCCCACAAGGTGGTGCTGCTCGTCGTGGATGGGTCGTCCTCGCAGTGGCCCATCACCGTGGCGGCGGCGCATCTGCGCCAGGCCAAGGCGTCCATGGTGCTGCCGTTGCTGGTTCACCGTCGGGCGTGATCTGCCGACAAGGGCGGACCGTCGGAAGACCGGTTCTTGCGCCCAGGCAAGAGGACCGTCGTGCCCCACTCACCGCAGGCGCCTTCCCTAAGCCGGGGGGAGCCGGCCACCCGAGCGGCCCCCTGGTCGCCCTGGCCGTGGCCTGGTTGGAGCTGCTGGCCTCCGTTTGCGGTGACGCTGCTCATGGTGAGGGTAGGTGCGAGCTGCTGCTGATGGTCGATCGGCCCCGCGTGACAGCTGGCACCGGTGTGGGGGTGCCCGTCCCGGGCTAGCTCATCGCCGATGCCCCGAGCAGGAGGGACCGGTCGGCAGTGCCATCGTTTGTGGTCCCGACACAGGTCGCCGCATGGCTACTCTGACTGGCGGTGACCCCGACCGGTCCTGTTCGTGGTGACCACAGTGACCGAGTCGTCGTTGTTGCGTGTCGTGGCGAGGTTACGGCGCCGCAGGCTACCCCCCGGTGGTGGCCGCTGCGAAGGTCCCGGCATGGGTGCTGAGCTTTCCCAGCGCTCACGTCAGCCGGTCAGCCGGTGGCAAGCCGAGCGGCGGCGCGCCTGGCCGGTGAGAAGTGTGACACCGCGCGCGCCAGTGCCCTCGCAGACTCACTGCGCTGCAGGTCGTGACCTCGCCCAGGCAGCAAGATCAAAGTGGCGTTCGGAATGCGTCGCGCCAGGACCAGGCTGTTGGAGGGGGGTACGACACTGTCCCGGCTCCCGCAGACGACGAGCGTGGGAGCCAGGATGGAGCCAAGGAAGGGGATACTCGACCAGTTCGACACCGCCAGTGTCTGCCACAACAGGCCCAGCGGGTCTGGCAGCGGCCAGGGCTTGCCGTCAAGGGAACTGCCAAGGTGGCGAAGGATGTCTTTGCTGTTACCCGGTGTGGCCCCCACCCCGCACGAGGTGGCCGCGAGGATCAGCCCAGCCACCCGCTGTGGGGCATCGTGAGCGAGCTGCTGCGCGACCGCACCGCCGTGGGAGTACCCGAGAACGTCCGCTTCAGCCACGCCGGCCGCGTCGAGCACTGCCGCAGTAACGATGGCCAGCTCGGCGATGGATAGGGGTCTGAGCGGTGTCGGGCTGCTACCGACGCCGGGTGCGTCGAAGCTGATGACGGTTCGACCGGCCAGCTCGGCGGTGAACGGGTCCCAGCTCTGCAGCGGGCGTGACAAACCGTTGACCAGCAACAGCGGATCGCCGGTGCCCTGGACGGACATAGCGATCCGCAGCCCGGACAACCAGGGCAGGTGTGAGTCGACAACGATCGATCGTGTGGTGCTCATGCGCGAACGCGCACATAACTCCCGGGGGCGGCTTCGATCGCCGGGTGCTCCTTGCTGCCCAGCTTGGCTGGGGCAG
>OBLU010001679.1_pt1 | contig 20510 bp, 18 predicted proteins | sample 1518681 | NCBI WGS metagenome assembly OBLU01 (sample SAMEA3539304, study PRJEB22396) | soil metagenome | biome: tundra; feature: field; material: soil | place: USA | collected 2010-05 | depth 0.15 m
AGCACAGTACAGTATTCACTTTGACGGTGCTATGAAGTTCGATAACGCGGACGTTAAGACGTGCACCGTCGAGACGCTTCTGGGCTGCGTACCGCAGAATGACGCGGCAGCGGCGCAGAGTGCTTCCCCTCAAGAACGCCAAGCCCACCTTGTGTTGGCTGGGTAGTTGACGTAATCAGGCGATTACACTCAGAACCCCGCAGCGTCAGGCCACCTATTGGGCGTGGTCGCGAATGATACGGAGCTTGTCTTCGCCCAGGCCATGCAACTCATCCGGTGTGATACGCCCTTCCCGCACGAGGTCAGCCAAGACGAGGAGGAGCACGGAGTATTTGAATTCGTACTTGGCGTCGATCTCTTTCCGACGCTGGGTCAAATGGCGTTCAAGTTCCCACAGCTCGTCTGGCTCTTTGATCCGCGCTGCTATCTGCCTCGCTTCTTGGATGGTTGCTTCCAACTCCCGATGCAGGGCGCGATCGAAGGCTCGACGCGCAATGGCCTTCTCCTTCGGTGACCAATGCATGTCGCGCATCTTCGAATAGAGGTTTTGAGTCGGCAGGGTGGCCATGATCGCAATCTCCTCGCCGAATTGTATCTCCAGCCCCTGTCGCCTGCATGCTTTCGGATTGTTGTTCCGCAGAAGCTGCGGCCACAATTGCAAGGGTGAAGCGGTCGTTCACCGGATGCCCTAGGTTCTGCTTGCAACCCAGGTATCGTTCGGTCGTCTGCACCGAGGCGTGGCCGAGCAGAAATTGAATCTGTTCGATCTCCCCGCCACTCGAATGACACAACTTCGCGCACGTTCGCCGCAGATCGTGTGGCGCGATGCGCTCCAGCCCCGCTTTTTCGCAGCAGCCCTTGACCACGTACCAGACCACGTTCTGGGAGATCGCTTTGCCCAAACCTTTCCGGTCCGGCTCACTCTTCGAAAAATCTTTCCGTCCCTGATCCCGGCAGCCGCCGTCCACTCGTCGAGCGCCCGCTTTGCCCATTCCGGGATCGGAACCGTGCGAATGTGCCCACCCTTGCCGATTAAATCCACGATGGCCCAGTGCTCCTGCCGTTGTTGCACATCGCTCATCTCCAACCCGACCAGCTCTGATCGGCGGAGTCCACAACCAAACAGCAACGCCAGCATGGCATAGTCGCGTTTCTCACGCATGAGGTCGCCTCGGGCGCGGCTCAGCACCTCCGAGCTTTGCTCCAGGCTCAGCCAGTTGCCCGAGCGCTGTCCGAGCTGCTTCACGCCTTTGACTCGACTGATCCCGGCTGCCAGGTCGGGACTCAGCAGCCCCGCGTCTGCGGCCTCGTGCGCCAGCCGCCGCACGGCGGCCAGTTGCTGATTGATGGTGTTGGCCGCGAGCCTACGGGATTCCAGGTACATGCGATAGCGCACGACCACGATGCGATTGAAAGCCAAGCGCGGTTCGGAGCAGTACCAGGTGATGAACTGATTGATCGCAAACTGATAGACCCGGCGCGAAATCATCGCGCACGCGGACAATGGTGCCGCCATCTGGCGTTTGAGCTTGTGCGCCCCGGATCTGCAGCGCATTGTCGGCTTGCCAGCTCTGAACGTCTCCCGGATTCTCGGTATCGAGCTCAACCTTCCCGCTGGTCAGATCGATGCTATGGACGTCAAACACCTTCGGGTCGCGCTGGTTCATTTGCACCAGAATCGTGCCCGGAAACTTCCATTCGTAGGCCACGATATCCACGCGAACCTTGTCGAACGGTGTTAGATCTTTTGTTTGCTTGGAAGCGATATCGGTTTGGTAGAGCCGCCAGTTCTCGTCCCCGCCGAGGTCCTGGGTGTAGAGAATGTGCCGATTGTCGAATTGCCAAAGAAAATTGCGGATGCCGCGATGCTTATCGGCAGTCACGGCACGATCATCGGCTTTCCCGAGAGTGCGAATCCAAACATTCAGCACGCCATCGACGGGCGCGAGATATCCGAGTTGCGTGCCATCCGGCGAAATTTGCGGGTCAGCGCGCTCTGGATTCCCAAACAGTACCTCGCGAGGAATCAGTGGGGTTGTGAGCTTCTCCTGGGCAGCCACCGAAGCAAAGAAGAATCCCGCGATTGCCAGGACGGCAAGAGCACGTTTGAGCAGACGCATAAGGCCTCCAAATTCGCATACCATATTCGCACAACATGTAGTCGCGAGTCCCTGAATGTAAAACCACCGGGGTCTCGCCGGCATCGCGGACGATCCCTGCGCAGTCTAGCGTGACATCAGAAATTCGACCCGCTCCTCATTTCAGCGATCGCGATAGGAGCAAAGTTGGCGTCACGCAGTTGCTGGTTGAGTTGCGCCAATCTTGTTTGCTTGAATCGGGCCCACTCTGCGATGCGTGCTTTTACCTGTTGGCTTGACTCCTTGTAAACCGCGATCGCCTGCGAAGGCACGGCACGATCCCCGTTTTCGACAACTCGCAGAGCTGATGCCAGACCCGTGTAGGCATCCTCCAGCCCGGGGCCCTCGTCGGCTGCGTGTTCCTTATTCGTCAGAATCTTGCCAATTCCGGATTGAGCTTCCGACAGCGCCGACTTGAGCTGCGCGTTTTGTGCTCCCAACTTCTGTTGCCCCAGCTTCTGTTGCATGTCAGCCAGTTGTTTTTGAACCGATCCGATCTCGGCCAGTGCGCGTCGCGCGTCGACGGTTTCACCAAAGATCTGTTGGCCCAGTTGCAACTGCTGCGCGAGGACCTCGGGAGTCGCGGGCGAGCGTGGGTCCATGATGATTTTCAGCGACTGGTCTTGTGTTTTTCCATCGACCGTAAGGCGGACCTGGTAGATTCCCGGCACAGCCCTCGGCCCGCTGGGATTGTGGTACTCGGCTTCTTCGTCCGCGCTCGGGCCGCCGGAACTACCCCAGGTGAGGTTCCAGCCGAAGCGGTGCAGCCCCACAGATTTTTCGAGCACTTCAGGCTTAGGGAACCAACGCTCGGCGACGGGAAGCGGCTGGTGCTTCCAGGTTCCCTGATCTTGCGCAGAATGATCCTCTGAAGAATGACCTTCCGAAGAAAACTTCCGGACGAGATTTTGCTGCGCATCGAAAACTTCCAGCCGCACGGCGCGCGCCGGAGACGGGAGAAAGTAATCAATCATCGCGCCATTGGGAGGATTCTCCGCCGTCGGTTCTTCGGGCGGGAGTGGTGTGCCTGAAAAAGAGTCGTTATCAACGCGAACCGCGGTGGCCGGACGATAGAGCCACGAGCCACTCGCTCGTCTCGCCTCAAGCAATTGGCGAAGCGGCGTAATGTTATCGAGAATCCAGAAGGAACGCCCGAACGTGGCAATCACCAGATCATCGCCGTGGATCGTGAGATCGCGGACGCCAGTGACCGGCAGGTTCAATTGCAAGGATTGCCAGTGATCTCCGTCGTCAAACGATACGTAAACTCCGAATTCGGTTCCGGCGAATAGGAGCCCCTTGCTCTGCGGGTCTTCGCGAACGGCGCGCAAGAATGCGGGAGCGGCAATGCCGTTCGTGACCAGTTGCCAGGTGACGCCGTAGTCACGCGTGCGATAGATGTAGGGTGTCCGATCGTCGAGGCGCCCGCGATCGACGGCTGCATAGGCGACGGCGGGATCAAAATGCGAAGCTTCGATCAGCGAGATTTTGCTCCAGTCGCTCAGTCCTGGCGGGGTGACCTCTTTCCAGTTCTTTCCCCCATCGCGGGTCAGGTGAATCAATCCCGTGTCGCTTCCCGCCCAGATCAGATCGCGGTTCAGGGGCGAGGGCGCGATCGTGAACACGACCCCATAGCCGGCGCGTTTAGCGTTCTCGAGAGTTGGCGGACCTTGTGCCTTTTTGCTTGTGGATCGCCGGGCGTCCCCGCCCGCCCAAACGGGCGAGACGCTCGTCCCTCCACTCTTACCGTCTTCTAACTTGCGCGCATCGCCGGTCGCTCCGGTGAGATCGGGACTGATCGTCTCCCAGTGCAGACCGCCATCGACCGTCTTCATCACATACTGCGTCCCGAGATATAGCGTGGTCGGGCCAACCGGGGAAAGAACCAGCGCCGGAGTCCAAGGGCCGCGATATTTGCGCTGATTGATCTCCGCATCCCATGCAAATGCGGGCCATGGACTGATGTCCTGGCTGAAACCGGTCCGTTTGTTGAAACGCGCAATGGGACCGTAAGTTCCACTCAGATAGATAATGTCGGGGTCATTCGGATCGACGACCATGTATCCGCTCTCGCTGGGGCCGGCGGAAAACCAGTCTCGCGGCGTGATCTGACCGTGGTCGGTGCGGCTTAGAACCGCAATACTGCCGCTGTCCTGCTGCGTGCCGTATACGACGTAAGGAAACTGGTTGTCGGTAGTCACATGATAGAGCTGCGCCGTGGGCTGGTTGTACCAACTGCTCCAGGTCTGGCCGCGGTTGAGGCTGATCGTGGTTCCCTGGTCCGTGCCGAGAACCATGCTGGCGGAATTGCGGGGATCGATCCAGAGCTGGTGATAGTCATCTCCGCCCGGCGCGCCTCGCACGATCGAAATTGTCTTTCCGCCGTCCTCCGATCGGTAAAGAGCGACATTCGGGATGTAGATCACATCGGGATTGTGCGGATCGATGGTGCTGCGACTGAAGTACCATGCTCGACTGGTAAGCCGCGGATCAGCGTTGGCGAGCACCCAGGTGTTGCCTCCATCGTCCGACCGATAGAGGCCGAAGTTTTTCGCGTCGGATTTTCTTGCCTCGATGAGCGCGTACACGCGCTTGCCGTCCGGCGCAACGTCGACGCCAACGCGCCCCCAATCCCCTTCGGGCAGCCCATTTCCGTCGAGACGAGACCACGTCTTTCCGGCATCTTGAGAACGGTAAAGGCCGCCACCGGGTCCGTCGATCGGAGCGTACGAACTCCACGGAGGCCGCCGCGTATGCCATGCGCCGGCAAACAAGAGCTGCGGCGCACCGGAACAGATCGCCAGATCTGAAATGCCGCTTTCGGACCCCAGATCGAGAACCCGCGTCCAATGCATCCCCCCATCGACGGATTTATAGACGCCGCGCTCTTCGTTGGGACCATAAGCGTGTCCCAGAGCGCCGACGTAAACGATGCTCGGATTCTGCGGATCGATCACAATCCGGCTGATCTGCCGCGTGTCCTCCAAGCCGATGTGATTCCATGTTGCGCCGCCGTCAATGGATTTGTAGACGCCGTTGCCGGAAGAGAGGTCCTCACGAATGTCACTCTCGCCGGTTCCGGCATAAATGGTCTTAGGATCGGAGGGAGCCACGGCAAGCGCACCGATCGAGCCCACAGGCTGGCCGTCAAAAATCGGAGCCCAGACAACTCCGGCATCGGTCGTCTTCCAGATCCCGCCATTGACCGAGCCAAAATAAAAGGTGGTCGAGTCGCCCGGCACGCCGGCTACGGCCACGACGCGTCCACCGCGGAAAGGCCCGATTAAGCGCCATTTGAGCCCATTCACCAGTTCCGGAGGAACAGGCTGGGCAACCGCTGCCAGGGTGAGCGACAGAAAAGCCAATATGAAAATACGGCGTCCTAAACACGATCTCAGTTTGCGCAAGTGGCAGGTCCTCGTTTTGGGTACCCAGTCTAGCGGATGGGGATGGCATTGTTGAAGCAGGCCGCTGAGAATGTCAGGTTTTTTCTTGACGATCTTCCGATGCGAGCAGGGTGGTGATACTATCAACCTGTTTTAACCAGCTCCCGACACAGGTGTAACGGAATGACTCAATCCTCCCGCTCCGTCGCCTCCCCCCACGTGGTCAGCATCGCCGACTTCCGCGCCATCGCCCAACGCCGCGTGCCCAGGGCCGTCTTCGACTATCTTGATGGCGGCGCCGAAGGCGAGGTCACGCTCCGCGAAAATTGCCGCGTGTATGAGGACGTCACCTTCCGTCCTCGCCACGCGGTCGCCTTCGCCGATTGCAACCTGCGCACCCGCGTTCTCGGCTTCGATCTCGCTCTCCCATTCCTGCTCGCACCAGTCGGCTACAGCCGCCTCATGCACCCCGTCGGCGAAGTAGGCGCCGCGCGCGCCGCCGGCAAGGCGGGCACCGCTTACATTCTCACCACCCTATCAGGACACAAGTTGGAAAATGTAAAAGCCGCTTCGACCGGACCCGTCTTCTATCAGCTGTATCTGATGGGTGGCCGCGGCGCCGCCGAGGCCGTGATTGAACGCGCCCGCCTAGCCGGATTTTCCGCGCTCGTCGTCACCATCGACACTGCTGTCTCCGGAATCCGCGAGCGCGATTTCCGCAACGGAATGAAGGAACTCGTCAGCGGCGGCCTCTTCGAAAAACTCCCGTTTCTTTCGCAAATCCTCTCGCGCCCGGGTTGGCTCGCGAGTTTTCTGCTCGACGGGGGCACTCCCCCGCTCGCCAACGTCGTGATCCCCGGCAAAGGTCCCATGGCGCTTATCGATGTTGCCGCGGCCCTCGCTGAATCCGCCGTGACCTGGAGCGACCTGACTTGGATTCGCAAACTGTGGCGGGGCCCCATCGTCGTCAAAGGCATCCTCACCGGAGACGACGCGCGCCGCGCCGTCGATGAAGGCGCCGCGGCAATTTCCGTCTCCAATCATGGCGGCCGCCAGCTCGATTGTGTGCCCTCTTCCTTGCGCGCCTTGCCCGAGGTCGTCAAGGCCGTCCACGGGCAGACCGAAATTCTCCTGGACGGAGGCATTCGCCGCGGCACCGACATCGTCAAGGCCCTCTGCCTCGGCGCCCGCGCCGTGCTCTGCGGACGGGCCTACGCCTACGGCCTCGCCGCGGCCGGAGAAGCCGGCGTCAATCGCGCCATCGAAATTCTGCGCACCGACCTCGACCGCACGTTGAGGCTGCTCGGTTGCCCGTCCGTCGCCGAACTTGATCGTTCTTATGTGAATGTTCCTCAGAGCTGGGACTCGCACTGACGGCGTTCGAAAAATACGTCTTACTGTAGAGACGGGACTTGCCGCGTCTCTACGGGAAATCAGAAGCCCCTTCAGGGGCTGGGCATCGAATCCCTTCCACGCGTTAAAATCCCGCAGGAGCTACGCGCATGCATCGTCGCGACTTTAATCTCGGTATTCTCAAAATATCCGCCGCGGCGCTCCTGGCCCCGCGCCTGCTCGCTCAACCGATCGACCGCTCGGCCGACCGCCTGACCGAGAATGATTCCCCTTCCATCGCCGCGCTCTACAAAAACGCCATCGTCATCGATTCCCTCTGCGCTCCGCTGGTCGATATGGACGCGCCACCCACCGCTGACATCCTCGCAGCGGTGCGGCAATCGGGCATCACCGCCATCAACTTCACCGTCTCGGAGCCTACCTTCGAGGGCACGGTCGGTAATATCGCTGCCGTCGAAGCGCTCGTCGAGCAGCATCCCGACGCGTTCATGCTCGTGCGCCGGCATTCCGACATCGCCCGTGCCAAGCGCGAAAACAAGATCGGCATTTTCCCCGGCTTCCAGTACACCGCGTTTCTCGAGGAAAATCCCGAGCGCATCGAAATCTTCCGCCGGTTCGGCGTGCGCATCATGCAGCTCACCTACAACAATCGCAGCATCTTCGGCGATGGATGCCTCGAACCCGGCAATGCCGGGCTCAGCAAAGCGGGTATCGCCGCCGTCAAAAAAATGAATGACCTCGGGGTCGCTGTCGACCTCAGTCACAGCGGATACCGCACCACCGCCGAAGGCATCGCCGAATCGAAGAAGCCAGTTCTGATCACGCATTCCGGATGCGCCGCCGTCTATGCCCATCCCCGCAGCAAGCCCGACGAAATTCTTAAGTCGCTCGCCGATCGCGGCGGCTATTTCGGCGTCTATCTCATGCCCTACGTCGTTGCGTCACCCACCGTGCCGACCCGCGAACATGTGCTTGATCACGTCGTGCACGCCATCAACGTGTGCGGCGCCGATCACGTGGGCATCGGATCCGATGGCTCAGTCCAGAAAACGGTCCTGACCACCGAACAGAAAGCCGCCTTTGATCGGGACATCGCGCGCCGCAAAAAACTTGGCATCGGCGCCCCCGGCGAGGATCGTTATCCCTACGTGCCCGACCTCAACGGCCCCGATCACATGGAAATCATCGCCATCCAACTCGCCAAACGCGGCCAGCCCGCGTCGGTAATCGAGAAAGTCCTGGGCGCAAACTTCCAGCGAGTGATCGGCGAAATCTGGGGCGCGGCTTAGAAGGATTCGGAACAGTTGTTGGGGGAGGGTTGGTTTGGTGATGCTTTTGGCAGGAGCAGGCCTTTGGGCCTGCCTGCCAGCAGTCCACTAAATCCGCGGTCCAAAGAAAGATCAGCAATGCAGCCCAGCGCCGGAAACTACTTCATCTCCATTTTCGCTGGCTTGGCCGCCTTGCCTTTCAATTCGATCACGATCACATCCATCCCGTTGTCGCCGATGTTCTCCGGCAAGTGGACCGTGCTCGGGGTATATTGCGCATCGCCTGCCTTAAGGGCAACGTCCTCCTTCTTCCCATCCGGATAGCTGAACTGCGCCTTGGCGTCGGTGAGGAACACCGCAACCGAGTCTGGATGGCTGTGCATGACCGACTTCTCGTGCGGGCCGTAGTGCACTTTCAGAATCCGTACCTGGGCGTTTTCGCTCACTACCGTGTAATGCTTGGGATCAACCTTGGCCGCGTCTTGAGCCGAGAGGATTGGGACAAGACAGACGCACAACATCACACCATAAACCGCCAGTGGCAATCGCATTTTGTTTTCCTTGTGCTTGTGGGATTTTGTTGAAAAGGCACCCAAAGCTACTCCAGAGGTGTTACTGATGTCAATCAGGCTTTCCGTTTGATCACCAGGCACGAATCGGCTATCCCGAATGGCCATTTATGCCGCAACAAGCGCCGCGACCATCCGCGGCCGTCATCCCGCCGGACCCGTGTTTTTTGCTTCATATGTGACAACGGTCACTGCAAGCGCCGCGCCCCTGCGTAAATTTATAGGCATGAACACAATAACCAGGAAAGATCGCGCAGTGTGGTTGCAAGGGCCTTCGGCCGATGGCTCAGTTCAGTGCTCAGCCGTCCCAGGAGAACACAAGCACCCCTGGCGGCTGATCCTCTTGGGGGCGCCGGGTGTGGGCAAAGGTACTCAAGCCGAACTCCTGACGAGGCGTCTGGATGCTTGCCATCTCTCGACCGGAGACGTCTTTCGAGCTGCCGGGGAGCGGAAAGACTGCGATCAATCTCCGGCGATGAAGACAGCACTGGAGTATATGCGTCGTGGCGAACTGGTGCCGGATTCCACTGTGTGGGAGATGGTGCGCGAGCGCAGCGCCTGCATCCTCGATTGCGGCGGTTTCATCCTCGACGGATTTCCCCGCACGCTGGGCCAAGCCGAGTCCCTGAAAGAGCTGATGGAGAAGGAGAAGATTTCGCTCAGCGCCGTGGTGAACTACGAACTGCCCCTGGACGAGATTGTCCGGCGCCTGAGTGGTCGCCGCACCTGCGAAAAATGCAAGTCGATTTTCCATGTTACAGAAAGACCGCCGAAGGTCGAGGCCGTGTGCGATCACTGCGGCGGGCGGCTCTTTCAGCGAGAAGATGACCGGCCCGAGGCCATCACCGTGCGTTTGGAGGCATACGAACGAAGCACCGCGCCACTAATCCAGTTCTACAAAGATCTCGGCCTGCTGATGCCGATTGTCGCCAAGGGATCTCCCGACGAGATCTTAGCGCGAACGATGGATAAGCTGGATAAGCTGGAGGCGTGCCCCAAGGACGGTGACGACAGGCGTACGGCTCTCCACCGGGCATCCTAACTCTAATTTCCTCTGTGCCCATATCGGGCAGTGATGGATGCGCCGGAATTGGCCCTTGCACACACTGCGCAGCATTTCCTTATCCCGTATACTTGCTACCCGGAAGAACATGCCCAATCCTCCGCCAGCTGATCCCGGCATCTGGTCCCGGCGGTATGAATTCTACAGGGCGTGCGCGTGAAACCCTCTGCACTAGCTCGCCCAAGGTACCCCGCCATAATGAGTAACAAATTTGTTATCTACAAGTTACAATCCGGCTCTGTGGCGCTCGACCTGCATCTATCTATCTGAGGGGGGTTCCGTGCTTCTGGACAGGCTCCAATCCGGCTTCGTGCTGTTTGAAACACAGCAGGGATTGGTGCGCGTTGAACTTTCTCTATGGCAACGCATTTATCTGCTTTGGACGTTTCGCAACTTTCGCCAGCTCTCCGTCCCACTCCTGAACCCGCGCCAGAGCGCACTGGTTAACGCCCTCTTCCGCAAGAACGCAGGCGTCGTATCCAATTCGCACAACCCATTGCTTGTGATCGGCCTGGTTGAAAATTTCGTGCCGCCGACGGTGCAGATCGATGCTTCGCCAGCCCAGAAACCGGTCCAGAAAAAGGAACGGCAAGAAAGGGAGGTAGCGCAACGCACGGAAATCGCGCCTAAGCCTAACCCGGTTCCCTCGTCTTCGCCCAGAGTCGCCTGGTCCAGATTCGCATGGCCCAGGCTGGCAACGACAGTCAGCGCGCTATCCCTCTGCATCGTTTCCGTGGTCGCGTGGCATCGAATCCAGGGAATACCAGGCTCCCAAGCCCACAATCAGCCTCGGCTGCAGCAGATCAACGCGACCGCCCTGCCGGATTCTCCACCCTCAGCAAAGCCAGCGGCCATTGCCCCGCCCCTCGCTGCCCCGGAAGCTGCCGTCAAGCCGGCATCGATCGCCGCAGTCATCCCAACTCCAGTCATTTCAACTCCAGTCATTCCAACTCCGAAGCGGGAGATTCGCGTCCATGATGCGGCTTCGACTCCGAACCTCGCACTCTCCGGCCAAGACAGCGGCATCCAAGCCTCCAGACCGCCGTTGCGTTTCGCATATCCGGACTATCCGGATGTCCGCGCTCGCGGCTTAGTCGCTCTGACCGCGCAGGTGGATTCCGATGGCGCCGTGCGCACCGTGAGAATCGTCTCTGGCAACCGTGCGCTGGCAGCGGCCGCAGTCCGCGCCGTTCGCCAATGGCGCTACCGCCCCTATCTCAAAGATGGCCAGCCCGTCGCGACGGAAACCAACATCGTCATTTCATTTATCTCAAACGACGCGATTTCCATGAGCTTCCCTCCCAGCATCCAGGCCACCCGCTAGCCTGCATGATTCACGATTGCACACGAACTATCCCGATTGCCCACTTATGCGATAGCTTCTAGTTTAGGCACGGGCTTCAGCCCACGAGGGGATAGTCCGTTGAATTCGGCTTCCAGAAAGGCACCTATGCATTCCAGCGCCGAAGCGCAGCGTCGCCTCGGCTATTTCAACGAGCGCCGCGACGAGATTGTCTCGACCATCCGCGAGCTGGTCGAAATCGAATCTCCCAGCGACAACAAAGCCGCCGTGGACCGCGTTGCGGAGGCCGTCGCGCATAAATTTTCCCAGCTCGGCGGTGAGGTGCGTGTCCATCCAGCGAAAAACTTTGGCAATCACCTGCAAATCGATTTCGACTTCCCCGGCAAGTCCGCGAAGCCGGTGCTGCTGCTCGGCCATTACGACACCGTCTATCCGCTGGGTGCGCTCGCCACCATGCCCTGCCGCGCCGTGGACAACAAGCTGACTGGACCCGGTGTCCTCGATATGAAATCCGGCATCGCCCTGATGCTCCACGCGCTCGCCGCCCTGCAAGCGTGGCATGGCGGATTGCCGCGCCCGGTAACCGTGCTCCTGGTTTCCGACGAGGAAGTCGGCAGCGACTCGTCGCGGCCGATCACCGAGTCGCTGGCGAAAAAAGCTGCGGCCGTGCTCGTGCTCGAGCCTTCCTATGGAGTCGAGGGCGCCGTGAAAACCGCGCGCAAAGGAGTTGGCGGATACCTCGTCAAAGTTACGGGCAAGGCCGCTCATTCCGGCCTCGATTTCCAGAAAGGCGTGAACGCGATTCTTGAGCTGGCGCGTCAAATCGAGAAAGTCTCCAGCTTTACCGATCTGAAGAAGGGCTTGACGGTTAACGTCGGAATCGTCAGCGGCGGATCGCGCACCAACGTGGTTCCGGCCGAAGCGGCGGCGCAGATCGATGTTCGCATCGCGCGCATGAAAGACGCGGCCGGAATCGATAAGAAGATGCGCAGCCTGCGTCCCTTTAATCGCAAATGCAAAATCGAGATCACCGGAGGCATCAATCGTCCGCCCATGGAGCGCACCGCCGGCGTGGCAGCGTTGTACGCGCAGGCCTCCGCCATCGCGCGCGAGCTGGGATGGAAGCTCGGCGAAGCCGCGGTGGGCGGCGGCTCCGATGGTAATTTCACCGCGGGTCTGGGGATCCCAACCCTCGACGGTCTCGGCGCCGTGGGCGACGGAGCGCACGCCACGCACGAGCACATCCTGATCTCGGAGCTGCCACGGCGGGCCGCGCTCATTGCCGGTCTGATCGAACTGGCCTGATCGAAGCGAGCGCTCTTTGACCTAAGGGTCCAACTAACCTAGAATTCAATTGGGGACCTTAGAGTGATGCTGCGCCCGTTCCGGGCGCCGGGCAACCCCGCTGGAGGTTCTTATGCCGGGAAAACTGGGATTGCCTGAAATTCTGCTGATTCTTGCGGTTGCGCTCCTCATCTTCGGACCCAGCAAACTTGCCAGCCTCGGCAAGGGCTTGGGCGAAGGCATCAAGAATTTCAAGTCCGCCGTAAAAGAAGGCGAAGAAGGCGAAGAGAAGAAACCGTAGTCCGTGTGGCGCGGGCGCCCTCGCCCGCGGCTCTCGCTCCGGTCTCAACATGCGCAATCACGAATCTGCGCTACACAACTCCTGCTCGCCGCAGCATGCGGCACACCAGCGCTACTGGCAGTCCCACCACGTTGCTGTAATCTCCTTCGATGCGAGGAATCCAGCGGGACGCGATGCCTTGAATCGCGTAGGCTCCCGCTTTGTCCATAGGGTCGCCGCTGGCGACGTAGTCGGCGATGTCTTGGTCCGTGATGTCGCTCACGGTAACGAGCGTAGCTTCACTGGCCACCGACGACTGGCCGCTGACCACCAAACACACTCCCGTAATCACCTGATGCTCGCGTCCTGAGAGCAGGCGTAACATGCGCGCGGCGTCAGCGGCATCGTAGGGCTTGCCGAGAAGTTGGCCATCGACGACAACTACGGTGTCGGCGCCGAGCACGAAATCATGCGGACGTTGACATGCAACCGCAAGCGCCTTCTCACGCGCCAGGCGTTCGGCACATTCCTTCGCGGCTTCTCCAGGCAGCGCGTCTTCCGGAATGTCCGCGGGCTGCACTTCGAATGCGATCCCTGCGTTGCGCAGTAATTCCTGGCGTCGCGGCGAAGCGGAGGCGAGCACGAGCATTCCGTTATTGTAAGGGGCAGACTGCAAAGGCCGCGGACAGGAGTGTCCGCGCCACACGAACTACTCCAGCGCGTCGGGCTCAATGGAAATGTTCTTCTCGCCTTTTGCGCGCTTTTCCCAGTATTTCTTTACCCAGGCTTCGTAGCTCTTGCCGGCGGCGGTGTCGCGTCCGGTGAAGGCGATTCGGGCGATTTCGGAATAGGGAATGGCTGGGCGCTCACTGCTGGTGGCGAGCATCAGACGGATTACGGAGGTCGCTAGCGTTGGACCGATGCGGCGGTCGAAAAGATACCCGGTGATTTGGGATCCGTCTTTATCTTTGCGGGTGATGGTTACGTCGCCACGATAGTCAAATGCCTTTTCGATGACCGCTCGGACATCGGCTTCGGTGGCGAGTTGCGGGATCCATCCCTGAAGATCTTCGCGCTCGAATCCAGGGACAACTTCGAGCGCATCAGTGGCGTGCGGCTGAGCTAGAGCTTGCGTGCTGTGGGGCGGCGCGGGATCGTGCCCATGCTCGCGGCCGCTCACACGCGGCTTTCTTCCGCTTGCGGAGCAGCAGTCACAACGTCGATTTGCTCGTTAATCTGCTCGTCTTTTGTAGGACCCGCCGACATAACGGTCACAATTCCTGCCAGTCTCCCGCAGGGATAAGCGCATGGATCGCTGTTACTTCGTCCGAATCTATCTTCTCTTGCACATAGAGTTCTGCTGGCTCGTAGAGTTCAAAAGGGTCGCGGATAAGGATGACCATGCCACTGCCGTGCGGTCCCACAATGGAGTACACAATAACAGCATTTTTGGTCGGGCTAAAGTCCGTATACCCCGTCAATGCGTCCCATTGATGCTGCCTCACACTCGCAATGAGTTCCTCGACGCGACACTTGTTCTCCTCCGCGGCAATCGTCATAGCGACTTTGGCGAAATGGTGGCCAGAGAGGTCCGTGTTGCAGACTAAGCACTTGGGAACGATCCCTCTCAGTATTTTGGCCGTCGGACTCAAGCTTTGTATCGCCATCTCGAATCTACTTCTGCTCTGTCACGAGATCAATTTGAGCGTCGATTTGCACCAGCGGATTGTAGGAATGCACCGGGCGCGTCTCGCGATCGAGATCGGTGAGCGCGTCCTTGTCCGGATAGAGCGAGAAAGTCGCCTTCACCGTGTCCGCGAATCCGCGCAGCGACCCGAACGTATCGTCAACCGACGAAGGTTCGTAGCCGCAATGCACCATGCAATTGGCGCACTGCGGATTGCCCGACTCGGTGCCGTAGCTGGCCCACTCCGTCGTTTCCATCAATTCTTTGTAGGATTCGGCGTAGCCATCCTGCAGCAGGTAACAGGGTTTCTGCCATCCGAAGATGTTGTACGTGGGCATGCCCCAGGGCGTGCACTTGTAGTGGCGCTTGCCCATCAGGTACTCGAGGAAGAGCGGCGACTGGTTGAAGCGCCACGTCTTCTTGCGATTCGAAAGCATGGTGCGGAAGAGGCGGCGGGTGCGGGCGCGTCCCATGAAGTGTTTCTGGTCGGGCGCCTTGTCGTAGGAATATCCGGGCGAGACCATCATGCTCTCGACGCCGACGTTCATCATCTCGTCGAAGAAGTTGCGGACGCTGTTGGGATCGGCGCCGTCGAACAGAGTGGTGTTGGTGGTCACGCGGAAGCCGGCTTCGACGGCTGCGCGGATGCCGTCGAGGGCGAGTTCGTATCCGCCTTCGCGGCACACGGAGAAATCGTGGTGCTCCTTCTGTCCGTCCATGTGGACCGAGATGCTCAGATACTTGCTGGGCTTGAACAGGTGCAACTTTTCTTTCAGCAGCAGCGCGTTGGTGCAGAGATAGATATATTTTTTGCGGGCGACCAGGCCTGCCACAATTTCGGCGATCTGCGGATGCATCAGCGGCTCGCCGCCGGGGATCGAAACCATGGGCGCTCCGCACTCATCGACCGCTTTGAAACAGTCTTCCGGGGAGAGGTCTTTTTTCAGGATGTGGGCGGGGTACTGGATCTTGCCGCATCCGGCGCAAGCCAGGTTGCAGCGGAACAGCGGCTCGAGCATGAGCACGAGCGGATAGCGCTTGCGTCCGGCCAGCTTCTGGCGCAGAACGTAGGAGGCCACTGTCCACATCTGGGATACGGGAACTGCCATCGACCCTCCGGGAAGAATGTTTGTCTATGATACCGGATTTGGTGTCGTCGGTCGCTGTTCGCTGCTCGTCATTCGCTGTTCGGAACCCCGCGAACTACCTGCGCGTTTATTGAGGAGCCTCAGGCTTGCGAGCATGAACCTTTCCGTTTGGAAGCTGCTAGTTGATTGTTTGCTACCCCCCGGTCTGTACCGTACCCCCCTCCCCCCCTGTTTTTCGCAAAGTATTCAAGAATAAGGAGTTATATGTAAAGTATTCCGGAATAAGGACTTAGCTCGACTGTCTCCACTTTGGGTCCGGCTGTTTACTCAAAAGGTACTATCCGTCTCACGAAAAAATCTTATTTCCCGCCCTTTAGAATCATAGATTTGGCGGTAAATTCCTTTCAAATCTTTCGGTTTAAAGGACTTATTCGTAAAATATTCCGGAATAAGGACTTAGGTTGTCAAAGAGCGCTGAAAATGGGTTTGGGGCAGCTTCGAGGGCCGTCTTGGTGGACGGACAGACCTCGAAACTGCCCCAATCAAATTCTATTGTCGCGTGCGACGGGTCTTAAGTCAATTTATTTCGATGACGGATGGTTTGTGATGAAAAGTTGGGCGTGAGATTGCGGATCGGGGCGGAAACGAAGTGGAACACCTGTACATTGCAGCGGCCAAATACATGGGTCCTTCGCTCCGCTCAGGATGACAAATTGAGGTGATGCTGGATGACAGCCCAGCCCCTAAAAGGGGGGGTGATTTCTAGGGGCTTACGGTATCGCTAAAGCGATACCCTGATACGAAACCGAGTTTTTCCGCAGCCTGACGGGCGGCCCACTCATTCGCACAGAACGCGAATGAGTGGGGCACCCGCCAAATTTGTGCCCTACATTTTGATCGTAGAGCCGTGGCTGGCTACGCATTGCCATTTTCCCCCGGACATCTTTATCCAGGTATCAGTCCAGCGCTCGCGGGTATCGACCGGCTTCCCATTCTCGTCCGTCCCTTTGCCTACCCAGTCCCCAGTCGCGATGGCCGTGCTCCCGAATACCGTCACCTTCACATCGCTGATCTGGGTTGTCTCCCACTTCGACGCCTTGATATGCGCGAGCGTCTCGGTTTTCCCAATCACCTTTCCGTCGCTGCCGGTGTTGACGAATTTGTCCGCCAGAAGAGGAGCGAGCGCATCCGGATTACTCGCTTTTGCGGCGTCTATCCACTGCTGCTCGAGTCCGGCGATCGCCTGCTCGGTTCCGCTGCCCATCTTTTTGTCTTTTGTTTGTGCCGCGACCATCAGCGACATCAATGCCACGGCACACCACACGAGTGTTCTCTTCATTGATTTGCTCCATTCTGCGTTTCAGATTTGTGGTAGAAGTTGCCCCAGGACCGACTGCCGGGCGCCCCACTCATTCGCGCTTCTTGCGAATGGGTGAGGTTGGCACAATCTTACTGAGATCGAGGTCGCAGTCAAGCTCGAACTCCTGTGGTTACTCTAACGGGACGAGCAAAGGGCCTTTACGGAAAGTCCGAAGGTGCGTGTGAAATTTCAGGAGTGGGCGCTGGAGATGAAGGGTCGTCCGGTCGAGGCGTTTGGTGACGGGGAGGGTACGAGCGGCCCACTCATTCGCAAAGAACGCGAATGAGTGGAGCACGCGGCGGCGTCTCTATGTGATCACGCAGGATAGTGCCGTCCCTACGGGACTCGGCCTTGATCGCAGGCTCCCCGGCACTTACGTGCCGGGCTTTCCTGTTCCGCCGCTGCGCGGCTAGAGTGTCTGCCTAAGCGAACGGCGGGTTCGGCCTCTTCCACGGTGCTGTACATTCAAGTACCACATGCACAAGAACCTCGGACTTACTTAGCCTCCGCACAAAACCGAACAGTTTCGTGGTGACGGCTCGCACAGACAGGGACAACAGTTCGCACAATGATTGTTGGTCCGGGCTCGATTCCAACCTTGCGCAGGGGTTGCGAGGTCAAACTCGAGAAGAGTTTCCCTTGGGGCCGAACTGGTCCTGCAGTGAGCCGGAACTCGGGACGCAGCGAGCCCAGGCCCGAAGGGGCGATCCAGGAAAGCCCGGGGCGTAAGCCCCGGGTGGACAGGCAATACCGAGCGAGTCCCGCAGGGACGGCACTATGGCGCACACCTATCCGAATGTCCTGATTCACTGCGTATTCAGTACCAAGGAACGCCGATCGGTGATTCCCGAAACTCTCGTTCCTGGACTTTTCAAATATCTGCATGGTATCGGATCCAACATCCACGTTCCGGTCCTCGCCGCCGGGGGAACTGACAACCACGTTCATTTGCTGATCGCCCTTCCCGCAAGCATCACGCTGGCGAAGGCGATGCAGACCTTCAAGGCGAATTCATCGCGCTGGATTGGTGAGCACGGAATCGATTTTGCCTGGCAGAACGGTTACGCCGCTTTCAGTGTGAGCGCCTCGAATCGGGATGCGGTCCTGGAATACATCGGGCACCAGGCCGACCATCATCGGAAGCGTTCGTTCGAGGACGAATTCGTGGCGTTGTTGAAGAAATCGGGCGTGAGTTACGACCCCACGTTTGTGTTCGGGTAGGTGCCGTTCCTACGGAACTCGGTCCTGATCTCAGGTTTCCCGGTACTGACGTGCCGAGCTTTCCCGGCGCGGCTGAAGCCGCGCCCCTTCAAAACTCAAAACAAAGTCAAAACCGGAGATTTTCCGCAACCTGTCAAACGGCCGAGCGAACCCCGGATTCCTTGACGATTCGTTCCATCACCTTCATCCGTTCGGAAGGCAACGGTCCGTATGTGGCTGCGCAACCGTTGGAAGACGTGAGACCGTCTTCGATGGCGTCCAAGGCAGACACAGAGCGTTCCAGCACGGTCAGAAGATATTTCTGAGCGATGGGCCGGTCCGCGGGATGGATGAGATCCCACCAGCGGCGGATCGACTCCTGTACGTCCGCTTCTGTCTTCTCCCCGTCGACCAAGGCGTCGATCAACCGGTAGACCTTGCTCTTGATCGCTAGGTACGAGACTGAGAGTTCCTGCGGCATAACGAGGCCCAGACTGCCTGCTTCGGGTCTTCAGAGCAATCCGTGAGCCAAACGGTTAACATTTGAAAAAGCGGCACTTAGCCCCTTACAGGCTTCCATGAACGGGAGAAACAAGGCTCCGGGGTATGAAATCTGGAAGGCGATGAGCGCCGGTTCACGCGACAAACCGAAACAGTGCTCCGAGTTCCGTGAACTAGAAGGCGGGGGCTGGAAAGGCGGGGGCCCGACCCATTCGCCGCGGGTTGGCTGACTTTTCTAACTCAGATCTTCTGCAATCTCTGCACGTCGTGGACGCCGGGGATCTGGCGGACTCCGTCGATGATTTTCTGGAGGTGTTTCAGGTCGGCGATGTCGAGGACTACGTCTATGCTCGCTTGGCCGTTCTGGCTGCGGGATTCCATGCTGCGGATGTTGGTTTTGGTGTCGCTGATGACGGCGGTGATTTGTTTGAGCATGCCAAAGCGGTCGTCGCAGAGAAGCGTGAGTTTGACGGGATAAGAAACCGGCTGGCCATCCTTGTCGCCGGCCCACAGTACGTCGATGCGGCGATCCGGTTCGTAGAGAAGATTGGTGACGTTGGGACAGTTGATGGAGTGGACGGCAACGCCTTTGCCGCGGGTGACGTAACCGACGATGGCCTCGCCGCGGATGGGGTTGCAACAGCGGGCGCGATAGACGAGGAGGTCACCCTGTCCGCGGACCACGATGGCGTTGGCGTCGCCGCCAAAGACGCGTCGGACAACGCTTGAAATGCCGCTCGATATGCCGCTGGTGAGGCCTTGGGATGCGGCCTTCTCCTCGCTATCGGACATGGGGTGCACGCCGGCGGGCGCGAATTTCGCCAGCACCTGGCGGGCTGAGTACTTACCGTAGCCGATGCCGGCCATCAGGTCGTCGGGACGGCCGAGTCCGTATTCGGTGGCCGCTCTTTGCAGGTCGGCTTCCTTGATTTCCTTGAGCGAGATTCGGTATTTGCGCGCCTCTTTTTCGATCAGCTTGCGTCCGATTTCAATGGCGCGCTCGCGCTGGTGGACGTTGAGCCAGTGCTTGATTTTGTTGCGGGCGCGGGAGGACTTGACGACGGCGAGCCAGTCGCGGCTGGGCTTGTGTCCGGGCAGGGTGATGACTTCGACGATGTCGCCGGAATGGAGCTTGTGGCGGAGAGGGACCATGCGTCCGTTGACCTTGGCGCCGGTGCAGCTGTGCCCGACTTCGGTATGGATCGAGTAGGCGAAGTCGATGGGCGTGGACTCGCGTGGCAGGACCAGGACCTTGCCCTTGGGCGTGAAGGTGTAAACCTCTTCGGGGTAGAGGTCGACTTTCAGGGTGGAGAGGAATTCGTTGGGATCGGAGACGTCGCGCTGCCAGTCGACGACCTGGCGGAGCCAGGCAAGGCGCTGCTCGTCCTCGGCGGAGACGGCGCCGTCTTTATATTTCCAGTGGGCGGCGATGCCTTCCTCGCACATCTTGTGCATTTCTTCGGTGCGGATCTGGATTTCGAAAGTCTCGCCGGTCTCGGTGATGACGGAGGTGTGCAGCGACTGGTAGAGGTTGGGCCGCGGCATGGCGATGAAGTCCTTGATACGGCCGGGCACGGGACGCCAGAGGTTGTGGATGATGCCGAGAACGGCGTAACAGTCCTGCACGGAGTTGGTGATGACGCGCATGGCGTAGAGGTCGTAGACCTGGTCGACGCTGATGCGCTGACGAAGCAATTTCTTGTGGATGCTGTAGAGGCGCTTGACGCGGCTCTCGACGCGGCCGGTGATGCCGGCTTCTTTGAGGCCGTCGCGCAGCACGCCTTCGACACGCGTCATGAAAGTTTCGCCGGCTTTGCGACGCGACTCGACGGCGACGCGGACCTGCTCGCATCCGATGGGATCGACATACTTGAAACCGAGGTCTTCAAGTTCGCCGCGAATCTTGCCCATGCCGAGACGGTGCGCGATTGGGGCGTAGATCTCGAGCGTCTCTTTGGCGATTTTCTGCTGGCGCTCGGGATCGAGATGTTCGAGGGTGCGCATGTTGTGCAGGCGGTCGGCGAGCTTGA
>OBLU010001681.1_pt1 | contig 20491 bp, 1 predicted proteins | sample 1518681 | NCBI WGS metagenome assembly OBLU01 (sample SAMEA3539304, study PRJEB22396) | soil metagenome | biome: tundra; feature: field; material: soil | place: USA | collected 2010-05 | depth 0.15 m
CGGACCAGATTGGCGCCTTCGTCGAGCACTCGCTGCCCGCGCACGAGCAGGAGCACATGCTCAACCATCTCGCCGTCTGCCAGGAGTGCCGCGCCATTGTCGCGCTTTCGCTTCCTTCTGCCGAGCCCGCGAAAACGTCGGCCGCGCCCGCGCGCAAGCCATGGTGGTCTGGCTGGACTCTTGCCTGGCCTGCCCTGGCGGCTACGATCGCGCTCGCCGTTTTTATCGTCTACGTTTATCACGCCAAGAGCAGTCCAGGTAGAGTGGTACCCACACAGGAGGCCGAGCTTCATCAGGCGGCGCCCCTGGAGATGCCCAGGACTGCGCCCGCTCGCACTCCTGAGCCATCGGCCCCACTCTCCACCAAACATGACCGGCCTTCCGCGATCGCCACAAGCGGCGCTGTCGTTTCCTTGCCGCGGAAAGATGAGCAAGTGACGGTCGCGGCCGATGCTTTGGCGGTTCAAGCCGGCTCAAATGTGGTCTCGACGTTGGCCAATCCGGATCGGCCTGCTCCGGTCAAGATGAACAAAGAGAGTGCGCCACCCGCTGAGTCCACTCAGAAGGTAGTCAGCACGCAGATAACTTCTGAAGAAGTCAGCCAGCTTGCCACCGAAAACCGCAACTTTTCATCCATGGCGGCGCTTGGTCTTGGAGTATCGAAGAATACGGCCGGTACGACCGGGAATCCCGCGAAGACGGCGGCCACCGGCGATGCCAACGCAACCACAGCCAGTTCGTCTGTTGCTTCGCTCAACAATGAACCGGAACTCCAGAGCCAGCATCTGAAACATCGCTTGCCCAGCCGTCTTCCGGTGCTTTCGATGGCCGTGCATGGCCGCCAGATTATCGCCGTCGATACGCACAATACGGTTTTTCTGAGCGCGGATGCCGGAAAGCACTGGAAGTCGATTCGAGCACCGTGGACGGGCCGTGCCGTGCTGGTCGAGCTGGTTTCTGCCGAGACCATCGTCTCCAAGCCAGCCATGCGGGCATTTACGGCAGAAGAGCACATCGCACCCCTAGCTTCCAGTCCGATGCCCAGCCCAGCCCAGACTCCAGTCTCCAATCCCGCGTCCACCGGGGAGCAAGGCTCCAGTTTGATTGGCGTGGTGACGGACCAAACCGGCGCTATCATCCCCGGCGCATCCGTGGTCGTGCACAATACTGAGACCGGCGCCGTTCGTTCCGCGGAAACGGATCGCACGGGTCTCTACGCCATCAATGCTCTTGCGCCGGAAACCTACAGCGTGAAAGTGGTAGCGCGCGGCTTCGAAACGTTTTACCAAACGTCCGTCGCCGTTGCGGCCTCCGCGCAGACAGTGGTCGATGTCAGGCTTACGATTGGCGCCGAGACCCAGACCGTGACGGTCCAGGCCGACGCTTTGGCCGTTCAAACCGACTCGAACGTGGTTTCGACGTTGATCGGGCCGGACCAGACTCCTCCGGTCTTTGAGATCACCACCGACAACCTCGATCACTGGACGAGCGCGGACGGCATCACCTGGAAGCGCAAGTAAACTCCCCCTTCGGCACGATCTCAAGTTTTTTTCCTCCCTCCCTGCAAGTTCGACGAGACTGCGCGTTCTCATCTCAGACGAGCCGCTGCACGTACCCTAACCGGCAGCGCAAGGGAGAACCTGCATGATCATCCGCCGTTTCGATTCCGGTTTCCGCTCACTCCGGCTTTTCGTTCTTTTGCTGAGCTCTTTCGCCGTCACTATGCTGTGGTCTTCTCCAGCACCGGCGCAGCAAGTGGCCGCAGCCTATGCGCACGAAGAACTGTCGGTCACCATCCACTACCATTCGGAACGCGCCGGTTCAGGCAAGCTCATCGCCGAGATTCTCGATCCCGAGGATCGAACGCTGGGCCGGGCGGAGAGAACGGTCTATGCCGCACAAGGCGACGGCTCCTGGGAGCAGACCATTGTCCCCACGCTGCCCATTCGCTTCGAGGAGATCGTTTGGCAGCGGATTCGCTACCGCTTTGAGTACGACGACAGAAAGTCCGCCACAGGCGAGGCCTCCGACATCGAGGGCATCGAATCCATCTCCCGGATTCTTCACCGGCCGGTTGTTCACATCCTCGGCCAGACGGAGTATATTGCCGGCAGCAGCGCCGCCATTCGCGTCATCGTCTCCGACGCCAACGATCATGCCGCGGAGACGGGCTCGTTGCGGATCGAACTTCTCATTCCCAACCAGGCATCCCGCCCACTCTTCTCCGGCAGCCTGAATCGCCGCGGCACTCTCAAAGCCGGCTTTCGCTTCCCGGAAGGACTGACGGGAAAGTTCGACCTGCGCTTTGTTGTGGACACTCCCATTGGCTCGACAGAAACCACCCAATCCGTCGAACTTCATGAAAAAGCATCCATTCTTCTTACCAGCGAAAAGCCCATCTACCAGCCCGGCCAAACCATCCACGCCCGCGCGCTGGCCCTGAACCGCGCCGACCATAAGGCCATTGCCGATCGCAAGCTGGAGTTTGAAGTGGAAGACACACGCGGTAACAAGGTCTTCAGAAAGTCCACCGTCACCGATCCATTCGGCATTGCCTCTGCCGAGTTCTCCCTCGCCGACGAAGTCAATCTCGGCACTTACCATCTTCGCGTTCGAATGGGCGGCGACTCCGCCGAGTCCACTACGGCTGAACTGGCCCTCAACGTCGAGCGCTACGTGCTGCCAAAGTTCAAAGTTGCCGTCGAGTTTGCCCAGAAGAACGGAAAGCCGCAACGCGACTACAGGCCCGGTGATCACGTCACCGGCACTGTCCGCGCCAATTACTTCTTCGGCAAGCCCGTCGATTACGCGGAGATCACCATCAAAGCGTCAAGCATGGATGTGGCTGTCTTCGACGCAGCCTCCTCGACCGGCAAGACGGACGCCGACGGCGCATATCGTTTCGATCTCAAACTGCCGGCTTACTTCGCAGGGCGTCCCTTGAGCCAGGGCGCAGCGCGTGCGCTCATCGAGGCCACCGTCAAGGACTCCGCTTCCCACTCCGAGACGCGCGGCGAACCGATCACGATCAGCCAGTCGCCGCTGCTCATCACAGCGATTCCCGAGGGTGGAACGCTCATTCCCAACATCGAGAACGAAATCTTCATTCTCAGTTCTTATCCCGACGGCAGCCCTGCCAAGACCACCCTGACGGTTCACAATCCCGGCGATCCCGGCCCCATCCCCTTGGCCGGCGACCAGAGTGCGCACGATCTGCGCCTCACCACCAATGCCGCCGGCATCGCCGTCCTCCCCATCAATCCTGGCTCCGGCCTTGACTCTCTCCGCATCGAGGCCGACGATCACCACGGCAACCGCGCCTCCACCACTGTTCCACTTGAAACCCGCAACGGCGCGGAGCAAATTCTACTTCGCGCCAATCAAGCCATCTACAAAGCCGGCGACCGCATCCAGCTCAAGGTTTTATCCACTCGCGCGCACGATACCGCATACGTGGACGTCGTCAAGAATGGGCAGACCATCCTGACTCAAGACCTGGACCTGCGGAACGGACAAGCCGAAGTCACGTTGAATGCTACGCCGGATATGGCCGGCACGCTCGACATCCACGCCTACCTCTTTGGCCTCGATGCCCAACCTGTTGCCGATCATCGCCTCATCTTTGTGCAGCCCGCCGACGAATTGAAGATTGAAACCACTGCGGACTCAGCCGTCTATCGGCCCGGCTCCGAGGCGCGCATTCGCTTCCATGTAACCAACGCGCGCGGAGAAGGCGTCTCTGCCGCCATTGGTTTAGAGGCCGTCGACGAGGCGGTCTTCGCGCTGGCTGAAAAGCAACCGGGATTTGCAAAGGTCTTCTTCTATCTGGAACAGGAGTTGATGAAGCCGCGCTATGAGATCCATTCGCTTTCGACGGACGGGATCGTAGAGACTTCCGACGGTGAGCAGGCCAGCCAGCGCGACATCGCCGCCCGCGTCCTTTTCTCTGCCGCCGAGACCGTCCATCCGCACACGCTCGACACCGAGGCAGGCCGGGACCTGCCGCAAGAAAAACGAGCGGAATACGACCAGCGTTATTACGCAACCTTCGAGAAGCTCGTCCGCCAGCTTGCGGCAAGAGTGGATGCGCAATCTTCGCAGTTTCTCTCCGACAAAGAGGTCGTTAAAGTCCTTCAAAGCCTTAGGTTGGAAGATGGCTTGCATCCGCACGATGCGTGGGGCACTCCACTACACTTCGAAGCGACAGGACTTGTTCAAAATGGATACCGGTACTTCCTCGTCCAAAGCGCGGGTCCGGATCGCCAGCTGAAGAGTGGAGACTACCGGGCCTCCTACTACATTCTGATTCCCTATCGGGAAAGTGAGAGCCCGTCGGGCAATCGAGCTTTTGCCTCTTTGCAGCGGAGCGGCGAGATCACGGGCATTGTCACAGACGTGACCGGCGCAGTTATACCTGGCGCGAAGATTACCGTCATGGATGCTGAGACGGGCAATCTTCGCTCGACCATCTGCGGCCCCACCGGGCTCTATGATATGGAAGGTCTGAATCCGGGCAGCTACAACCTGAAGGCGATGGCCAGGGGTTTCGAGACTTTCGCACAGAGTGGCATTGTTGTCAACGGTTTTATGACCTACCGCGTCGACGTCAAGCTGACCGTTGGCGCGGAATCTCAAACCGTCACGGTTCAAGCGGATGCGCTGGCGATTCAGACAGATTCGAACGTAGTTTCTAAGCTCGCTTCGAGCCGGGAGATCTCGAACATAGCGACCGAGAACCGCACTTTTGCGGCTCTTGGCGCCCTGGGTTTAGGCGTTAGCGCATCGGCGCCGAAACCCAACGCTCCGCACGTTCGCTCCTACTTTCCGGAGGCCCTCTACATCAATCCGGAGATCCTCACCGACGGCAACGGCGACGCGAGCATTTCCATCCCCATCGCCGACTCCATCACCACCTGGCGCATGGCGATGCTTGCCTCCACTCAATCGGGCGCGCTCGGCTCCGGCACGTCGGGCCTCAAGGTCTTCCAGGACTTTTTCGTGGACCTCGACCTGCCCGTTACGCTCACCCAGGGCGATCGCGTCTCGATCCCCGTCGCCGTCTACAACTACTCCGGAAATCCCGGCCAGGTCCGCCTCACGCTCCAACCCGGCGATTGGTACTCGCTGGAAAATGACACCCCCGAAAAAACTGTCTCCGTCGATTCCGGCCGCGTCGGCGGCTCGCAGTTTACCCTTAACGCCAATCGCATCGGCAAATTTAAGCTCACGCTCTCCGCCCGCATGGATGGTCCCCAAGACGCGAACGCCCGCGAAGATGTGGTCGTCCGCGAGATTGAAGTCATCCCCAACGGCCGCGAGCAAAACATCGTCTTCAACGGCCGCCTCGAATCGAGCGCCCGGCACGATCTCAGATTCCCCGACGCGTCCATCCCCGACGCCACCAGCATCCTCGTCCGCCTCTATCCCGGGCCGCTCAGCCAGATCGTCGAAGGCATGGACAGCATTCTCCGCATGCCCGGCGGCTGCTTCGAGCAGACCTCCTCCAGCACCTACCCCAACGTCCTCGCGCTCGACTATATGAAGCGCACCAAAAAGCTCACCCCGGAGATCCATGCCAAGGCTGAAGGCTACATCGCCAACGGCTACCAGCGGCTGCTCACATTCGAGGTGCCCGGCGGCGGATTCTCCTGGTTCGGTCAGGCGCCCGCCAACAAAATCCTCACCGCATACGGACTCATGGAATTCAACGACATGTCCAAGGTCTCCGATGTTGATCCGCGTCTCATTGAGCGCACCGGCGCGTGGCTCGCCGGCAAGCAGCAGCCAGACGGAAGCTGGAAGCCCGACACTTCATTCATCAACGAGGGTGCAACAAATCGTTATAACTCAGACGTATTGCGCATCACCGCCTACATCGCATGGTCTCTTGCAAACACGGGGTACAACGGCCCCGCGATTGAGAAGGCCAAACACTTCATCGAGTCCGATACCGGCTCCAATGCCGACACGTATACTCTCGCCGTCATCGCCAACTTTGCCGTGGATTACGGAAAGGATCGCGAGTTCACAAGGCGCTCCATGCAGGCGCTCATTGACGCCCGCACCGAGCAGGGCGATCTGGTCTTATGGAAGGCCGAAGAAACCGGCGTCTACTCCACTGGGCAGAGCGCCGCGATTGAAACCACTGGCCTCGCAACACAGGCATTGTTGAAATGGGGACAAGCCTCCGAGACGGTTCGCAAAGCCCTCAACTACATCTCCTCAAAGAAACAGGCCGCCGGTAACTGGGGCACTACACAGGCCACCATCATGGCCCTGCGCGCTCTTCTGCTCGCCACGCAAATGAGCGCATCCGATGTCAACGGCACTCTTGAGATTGTCCTCGACAGCAAAACCGTCGAAACACTCAAGTTGACTTCGGAAAACAACGACCTTCTTCATCAATTCGTTTTCAAGGGTATCGACCCGCAGAAGCCTGCATCCGTCGAACTCAACTTCAACGGCTCCGGTACCCTGGCTTACCAAATCGTCGGTCGATCCTTCACTCCCTGGGCAGAGAAGCCGACGGCTGAGCCTCTCTCGATCGACGTTGCCTACGACCGTACGCGTCTAGCCCAGAATGACATCGCCACGGCAACCGCTGCCATCCGCAACAATCTATCGAAGACCGCGAATATGGTGATGGTGGATCTCGGAATTCCCCCGGGCTTCGAGTTGCTCAGCGAAGACCTTCAGTCCTTTCAGGAAAAAACCAGAGGCCAGGAAAGCGGCCGTCTGGAGAAGTTTTCGCTCACCGCGACTCAGGCAATCCTCTACTTCAATGCGCTCTCACAAAAGCAGACGGTCACGCTGAGCTTCCGCCTGCGCGCCAAATACCCCATCCATGCCCGCACTTTCCAGTCGCGCGTCTACGAGTACTACGACCCGGAGGTAAATTCCACGGCGCATCCAGTGCAACTGGAGGTCACTGAACACCAATGATGATGCCATTGAAACCTGAGTCAAGTGAGCTTTTTGCTACGGTGTAAAGTTGCGAGGGCTTGAGAAAGTGGACTGGCTGTTCGTCTTCAGTTGCGCCGCGCACAATCTGATCCGGTTGCCCAGACTCATCGCTCAACAACAGGCCGGGCTCAGGGAGCAGTACGCCTGAAGTCCGGTGACCGTGGCCGAGCAGGAGGCGTTAGCGCCTCCATACTGGCCGTTGCGGGTCCACGTTCAGCAAGCGGGCTTGAGAAGCGCCTGGACGGTTTCTGCCGGAAATAGATCGGCCGCCGGCGGGTTGGAGAAGAACCCGCCGGCGGCCATGAGGCAGACACCTGCTATGGCGTGGTGAAGGTGGAGAGTATGCCGTAATTGTTGGTCGAGCTGTTTCCGGCAATGTCTGTCAGCCACCAGGGGTTGGGGTAGTAGTAAATGTCGTAGATCGTCGACGCCGCCAGCGGCGCTGTCGGCGTGAGGGTCACCGTCGTGTAGTCCGGCGAGATGGTGAGCGTGGTTGGGACTACGGTCTGCGTATTGTGGGTGCGCAGATAGATCTCGTTGGTGTTGATGAGGACCGGGTCCATGGCCTCGCTGAAGGTCACCGAGACCGACGTCGGCATAACGGCGAGCGGTGTAGCGCTGCTCACAGGTACGGTGGCCGTGACGGATGCGTTGGTGAAGTCGAAGCTGGATCCGGTGGTAAAGGTGCTGGTCGCCGTGGTCATCGGATTGCCGTTCAAATCCGTAACGCCGGCGATGTTGTAGGTGTAGGTGGTGTTCGCCTGCAGAGCCCAGGGCAGTTGCACCCACACGATGAAGCTTCCGTCCTCCGGGTAGACGGCAATCGGCATCGCGCTGCCGCCGTTGGGAGTGAGCGTAATACTGCCCAGCGAGTTTTGCGCGACCGGCTCGCTGAAGAGCAACCCGAGGCTGGAACCATACCACGGGCCGTTGTTGGTGTTCAGCGGCACGTTGGTATAGCCATTGGGCGGGTTGGCGTAGACCAGCGTGGGTCCGGTGGTGACTGGGCCGCTGCCGGTGTAGAAGCCGTCCGAGGTATTGTTTTGCGTATTGCCGGTCAGATCGATGGCGCCCCCGCAGTAGTAGTTGAACTGGGAGTTGGCGGCCAAAGCCGAGGTTGGCGTCATGGTGACCGCCATCAGGTCCGAGGCGAACGTGTAAGTGACCGGAACCCGCGCGTTGGCCGAGTAACTCCAGACGTAGGTGCCTGCGGAGGTGATGCTGCTCGGATCCATGGGCTCCGAGTAGAGGCAGGTGAACGAAGCGTTGGTGCCGATCCCGGTCTGCCAATAGGGGAAGTCGACCGAGACACTTGGGTTGGTGTAGTCGGGCAGAGCCGCGGTGGTGAATTGCGCGGTGGGTTCGCTGAATAGATTGCCCGCGTAGTCCAGCAACCCGTTGACGGCCACCTGAATCGTGCTCGAAGGCGGCAACGGATTGACCGGCGAGAAGTTGACGCCGTACAGGTCGGTTCCGCTGTAGTTGAACGACCAGGTGCCGGGGATGGGATTGCCGCCGGTGGTGATGGCCACGTTGGTCGAGTTGATCGTGGTACGATCCACGGGCTTCGAGAACTGGAGGCGGATATAGGCATTGGTTCCCACATTCACCGAGCCGTTGGGCGGTCCAATGGTGACTGTTCCCGAGGTGGTGTCAGTACCGGTGGTGGTGGTGAAGTAAGTGAGCCAGCAATAGTTCGTAGCCGCGACTCCATTGGTGCCCTTGACGCTGCTGTTGGTGCAGAAGCCGTATTGGGTAGACGCAGTCCACGGCGAACTGGGTGTTATGCGCACCACGTTCGGCGAGGCCAGCGAAACCGTGAACGACGGCGTTGACGGACCCGTGTTGAGATATACGTTGCCGCTCAACGTAGTTGCGTCGATGGGCAGACTGTATTGGATGTCGATCTCCCCGTTGGTCGGCATGGTAGATGAATTGCAGCACGCCGGGCTGACTGCGATTACCGTCGGCACGGCTGTGGCAGGATTCGGAGCAACCGCGACGGTGTAGAAGTAGCCGCTGTCGCCATAGAAGGCATCGCCGTTCACATCCAGCACATTGCCGGACAGGAACCACTGAACCGTCGCGCTGTTCGGGAACTGAACCGCGGGCAGGAACTGGATCTCGTAACCGCTGGCCACAGACTGCACGGTTCCGGCATACACCGCTCCGTTCACCGTGACGGTGAGCTGGCCAGGCAGCGTGGATGCATTGACCTGGCGATTCATGTAAAGGGTCAACAACGTATCGGTCGGAACCCCGGATGCACCGTTTGCAGGGGCCGTGCCTTGCACGGTGCCGCAGCAGGTGGCGGGATTGACCGCCGTTGTGAAGGTGCTGGTGAAGGTGCTCGCCAGCCCATTGCCCGACATGTCGGTGACGCCGCCAGCAGGTAGCTCAATGGTGTAGGTGGTGCCGTTGTACAGAGCGCCGACGTTGAAGGTCATGGTGCGGTCGTCCGCCGACATGGTGACGCTGCCGTTGGTTTGCAGGTCCTGGCCGGCGTAGAGCTGGGTATTGTAGCCGTACGTGCTGCCGGGGTTGACCGACTTGTTGAACGTGACGGAGACGCTTTGATTGTGGCGCACATTGGTGGCGCCGCTTGCCGGACTGACAGAAACCACCTGCAGGGGCGTTGTATCCGGCGAACCGGTGGTTACCGTGAAGAAGACCAGTTGCTGCCCATAGCAACTGCCGTTCAGGAAGACATCGCCCAGAATGTCGGTAGGTCCGCCGCATTCGCCGACGTAAATCGTTGCTCCGGCCGGGTACGGACTGATCGGAGTGAAGGTGACCTGATTGCCGCTGACCGCATACGTCCCGGCCAGGCCAAGGCCGCTGTTCCAACTGTTCATCACCTTCAGTGTGCTGCTGTTGACCGTCGTCGGGTCCAGAATCTGGCTGAATGTGAGGATGATCTGTTGCGTGGCGGAGACGCCCGTCGCTCCATTGGTGATATTGGAACTGGTGAAAGTAAGCCCGCCGCCGGATGCCGTGCTGCCGGTAGTGAACGTGGTGCCGGAAGGCACCACTGTGTTGCCGTTGGCGTCCGTGAAGCCGGAAACATTCACCGTGTAGGTGACGCCCGCCGACAAGGGACTGGTTGGCGCGAAGGTGAGCGTCTGAATGTTGGGCAGACTCACCGTTCCCGCCACCGGGGTACCGCCGTTCAGCAGTTGGATCGAGTTCTGCGTCCAGGTTGTGGGATCGATGGGCACGCTGACCGAGACGATGACCTGGGCGTTCAGCGGAATGCCCGTCGCGCCATTGAGCGGACTGACGGTGACCGTCGGACCCGTGGAGACCGCGCCGCCGTTGGTCCAGAAGTAGATGTTCACCCCATTTCCGCTGTTGCCGTCTTCATCCTGGAAGTTGCAGCAGGCTCCGAAGCGGTAGTAGGTGTTGGGCAGCAACGGAATCTGCGGCAGCATCGTGACGGTCTTTCCATCCGCCGAGAGCGTGACGGTAAGCGGAATCCACTGCCCGGTGTCGTTGAGGTACATGTTGAAGGTGCCGTTGTTCACCGTGATCGGGTTGAGCGGCTTGTTGAACACCAGCTTGAGAACCACGTCGGTTCCCACCGTGGAGTTGTTGGGCGGATTGGAATTGATCGCTGTCGCGTTGGTGATGTCGTACGTTGCTCCCGTGGTAAAGCTGTTGGCCTGGGTGGCGACCGCGTTACCGGCCGGATCCTTCACGCCCGCAATGGTCATCGTGTAGGTGGTGCCCGCCGCCAGCGGCGCGCTGGGCACAAGCTGCAGGATGGTATTGCCCGCGCTCAGGACCGGCGTGGTCGGTACGGGTGTGCCGCCCGACGACAGGGTCACGCCGGCAAGGGTATTGGGATCGATGGCGCTGCTGAACTGCGCTTCAACGATCGCGTTGGTGCCCAGGCCGGTCCCTCCGCCTATCGGATTGAAGTTGATCACCGTGGGAGCGGAGCTGGCGCTGCTGAACTCGGCGTAGAATTCCGCGAAATAGCTGTTGACCTGGTTGCCCGCAAGGTCCGTGCCGGTGTTGACATAGAGGTAGTACAAGCGGCCCGCAGCCAACGGAGAGTTTGGCACCAGATAGGCTATCGTCTGGGTCGAGTTCCAGGAGAGCGTCGCAGGAACATTGATACCCAGCAGAGAGTCGTAGATGTTGATGTTGCTGGTGCTGAACGTGGTCGCATCCATCGATGTGCTGAACTGAATCGTGACCGACGAGTTGGTCGGAACGCTCCCGTTGTAGGGGATGCTGGTCCAGACGACGGTCGGGGCTGTGACGTCAGGCAGCGCCCCGGTTGTAAAGCTGGAAGTGAAGGTGATCGGGTGGCCCTCCTGATCGAGGACGCCATTCAGGCTCATCGTCAGGGTGGTGCTGACCGGCAACGGTGCGTTGGGCACAAACTCCACCCTGGTGTCGCCCGAGTTGAACCAGTAGCTGCCCGCCAGCGGCGTGCCCGCGTTGGTCACCTGGAAGGTGTTGCTGTTAACGCTCACCGGATCGATGGTCTTGTTGAAGATCACGCCCGGCTGGTCGTTGACGCCCACATTGGTGGCGCCATTGTAGGGCACCGCGCTGGTGACGGTTGGGAGGGTGGTGTCAGCGGTCGTGCCCGTGTAGAAGTAAATCACATAGGTGTTCGAGCCAAACGGCACGCTGGTCGTGCTTTGCAGGCCGGTTGTCAGGTACACGTAGATGTAGCGGCTGGCGCCGAAATTGGCCGACGGCACAATCCGAACCTCGTTGGCTTGTGGCATCGTGTAGGCACCGCCCACATTCAAGCCGCTGGTCGAGTCATACAGATAGATGTTGGTGCTGTTGACCGTGCTCGGGTTCAACGGAACATTGAACTGCAGGTCGACAATTGCGTTCAGGGGAGTGGGGTTCTCTCCGTACGAAGGCGACGCCGTCTGCAATGCCGGCACGAGGGTTGCGGTGCTGGCGGCGACGTAGAAGTAGCCGGAAGCTCCGTTGATGGGAGTGTTGTAGGTGGTGTCGAGCAGGCTGCCGGTGGTCCACCACTGGATGAGCGCGCCCGGCGTCCACGGGACACTGGGCGTGAATTCAAGGGTGTATCCGTTATCCAGCACGTTGACCGTGCCGGGGACGGCCACGTTGTTCTGCGCCACCTCAAAGCCGGCGTTGGCGCTGCCGGCGTTGATCGGCAGGTTGGTGTAGAGGACGATAGGCAGGTTGGCGTTCACTCCGCTGGCGCCGTTGCCCGGCCGCGTGGTGATCACCGAACCATTGGTGTTCGAATCGTAATAGCTGGTTGTGAACTGGCTGGTGTAGGCGGGAGTCAGCGCATCGCCATTCCAATCCTGCAGACCGCTGCCGAGCATCGCGGTCATCGTGGCGCTGGAGGGCATTACGCCGCAATTGAACGCGATCGAGGTGTCGTCCTGGGAGTGGCTGTAGCTGCCGCCGCTGCACCACGGGCTTTGCCCGTCGTTGGCAAACAAGGCGAAGTCGCTGGAGTTGATCGTGCCTGGATTGAGAGACCGGTTGAATGTGGCCATTACCGGGGCGCGCAGGCCGACGTTGGTTGCGTTGGCGGCCGGCGTGAACGCGATGACCTGGAACGGAGCGGAGGGCGCTATGGCCGTGCCGCCGGTGGTGAATTGCTCGAGCTGCACCTGATAGCAACTGCCATTGGAAATGTAGTCACCCGCCGTATCGTACGGACCGCCGCAGTTGCCGACGTAGATGGACGTGTTGATCGGGAAGGGGCTGTCGGGCGTGAAGGTAAACTGCGCAGCATTGGACGGATTCACTGCCCAGGTCCCGGCAATAATTGCATTGCTGTTCCAGCCAATCATGACCGGCAGGGTGGTGTCGTTGACCGTCGCCGGATCGAGCGGGTGGTTGAAGGTGAGCGTGACGGTGGTGTTGGTGGCAACGCCGGTTGTGCCGTATGCGGGAGTGGCGCTGGTCAGCGACAATCCGCCGGTGAAGCTGGCGCCGCAGGTTTCGATAACCGCCTGGAGCCGGAAGGCCTCCAGGGAGTTGTCGGTCGAGCCCCATCCGAGCGACAGCACGTTCGTGCCGGTCGTCAGATAGCTCGTAATCGGAATATTCAACGGATAGAGGCTTTGGTAGCCGCCGTAATAGCCGCCGCCACCGTAAACGCTGAGGTTGCCCATGATGGCGGTCCCATTGATCGCCAGCAATCCGTTGTCGTCAATACCCATGGCGCCCACCAGGCAGAGATTGGCTGGCACACCGCCGGAGATGTTGAAGGTCCTGTAATAGAGGCCGAAGGTGTTGCCGGTGACGCTGTTCGGATTGATATTGATCCAATCCGAACTCGGTCCGTTGGCTGCCCATCCGCCCCACCAGCCGGTATCGCCTGATCCCACGGTGAGAAGTGGCTGCGCCGTCCCTAACGACGGTGAGCCAAAGGTGCTCTCCGAGGGCGTGGTTGTGATTCCTGTCGTGTACACCACCCAGTTTGCGTCGGCGGTGTTGTTGGTCGTAATCAGTTGGCCGGAGGCATTGAAGCCCGTCGAGAGGTTCATCGGCGCAATGGAGGTCGAGGTCGTGAAGGTGCTGCTGAAGGTTGTGCCCACATTTCCTACCACGTCCGCATAGCCCGAAACCTGCACCGTGAAGGTTGTGGTTGGAGCAAGAGTCGTCGTCGGCACGAAGAACAGCGTGACCAGGTCGCTGGCCAGCGTTGCCGTGCCGCTAATGGCCGAGCCGCCCGAAGGCGTGACCGTGATGGTGCTGCCGATGTTCACGGGATCGACTGGCGAGGTGAAGTGGACAATGACCTGCGCATTCAGCGGAACACCAGTGGCGCCGTTGGCTGGCCAGATCGAAGCCACATCCGGCGCGGTCAGATCAGCGCCGTTGCCGGTGGTGAAGTAGGTGTTCGTGCCGGTCAGATAGGCGCCAGTATTGTTCTGGGAGTTTCCATCCGCGTCGTAGTAGCCCCACGCCTGATACAGCCGGTAATAGGTATCGGGCAACAGCGGCACGGCCGGAGTGAAGGTGGCGCTCAAACCATTGGCGGCGACAGTGACCGAGCCGTTGATGTACTTGCCGCTGTCGGCGTTGTACATCAGCAGTGTGCTCGTGTTGATGTCGATCGGGTTGATCGGCTTGGTGAAGGTGACCACCGGCGCAACGTTGGTGCCGACGTTGGTCTGGTAGTTCGCGATGTCGCTGCCGGTGTAGTTGGTCGCGGTATCCGGGCCGCTGCCTGTCGTGAAGGTGAACGAATTCGGCGTCAGCGCGTTGCCGGCCGTATCGGCCAAAGGCGCGCCGTAGCTCACCATGTAGGTGGTGCTCGCCGCCAGGGGCGCCGTGGGAGTGAAGGTCAAGATCGTTCCTGGACCCCAATAGGGCGATCCATAGGGATAGCTGTTCCAACTGAAGGCTCCGGCAACGCTGACGCCGCCGGTGCTGACGGTCAGCCCGGCCTGGGTCTCCTGGTTCATGTCCGCGCTGAACTCAAGCTGAACGGCCACATTGGTGCCAACCGTGCTCAAGGCAGGAGGATTGGCCGCGATCACCGTGGCCGGCGTGGTGTTGGAGGTGAAGACGGTGTAGAGATAGACGGCGTAGTTGTTGAACGTGTTGCCCGTGGCGTCCTTGATGCCGTTTGTCAGATTCAGGTAATACGTTGAATTGACGGCCAACAGGGCGCTTGGCGTGATGGTCAGTACGCGGCCCGTAGCGTCCACGTTAATGGCGATTGGCACCGTGATCCACCCCTGGCCCTGGTTGCTGGTCAGGTAGAGCAACACAGTGCTGGTGGTGATCGTGGTGCGGTTCATCGGCTGGCTGAAGACCGCGATGAAGTCGCTGTTGATGGGGATTCCGCCGGCATTCCCTCCAGGGCTCAGCGAGATCAGCGACGGCGCCGGTATGACCGCCGCCTCGACGGTGAAGCCGCCGGGGACTGATTGCGTTGAGCCGCCGGTGGTGACAGATACTCCGGCTGGGCCAAGCGGTGCGCCCGCAGCGATATTCAGCGAAACGGTCACGCTGGTGGCTGTGGCGGACGTAACCGGTCCGGGCAATCCAGGGCCAGCGGCGCCGGCCACGGTGATTCCATCGGCTGTTGTGCCGATGGTGACCGTCGAGGACGAGCTCCAGTTGGTGTACTGGCCGGTGATGGTGACCGACAGGGCGGTTTGGCCAGGGTTGCCGATGTTGGGACTGATCTGCGTAATGATCGGCGTACCGGCGGTTACGTCGAAGCCGCCGCTGAGCGTAAGAGGCGTGCCGCTGGTGGTCACCGTAATATCTCGGCTTCCCACCGTGGCGTTGGCGGCGATAGTGATATTGGCGGTCAACTGCGTGGCAGTGACGCCGGAGATGAAGTTCAGCGTGATTCCCGAACCTAAGCTCACCGTCGATGTCGCCTGGAAGTTTGTGAATGCGCCGTCAATGACGACACTGAGCGTGGTGCCCGCCTGGCCACTGCTGGGCGCGGCGGAAGTCAGAGCCGGTATGCCGGCCAGCACACTGAAGCCGCCGGTAAGGGTGGCGACCTCCGCACCCGTCGTCACCTTCACGTTCCGCGAGCTGATCGTGGCAGTCGGACTGATGGTGATGTTGGCAACGGCATGGGTTGCATCGCTCGCCGTCGTCGAGTTGACCGTGATGCCGGCGCCGAAGTTGGCGACGCTGCAGTTGAGTGCGCAGCCAGCGGCGCTGTTAAAGTGCGTGAACAGGCCGGTGAGATTGACGCTCAGGGTTAAGCCCTGAGTGCCGGTCGGCGGGTTGACGACGGAGAGGGACGAACTGCCGGTGGTCACGGTGAAGCCGTCGAGGATGGTGGCTACTTCCCCACCCGTGGTCAGAGAAACGTTGTACGCACCCAACGGCGTGGAGTTCGGAATCGTGATGGCGACGGTGGCGCTGAGCAAGCCAGTGACGGTGACTCCGGTCACTTGGATGCCACCGCCGAACGCGGCCGTGGTCACACCCTGCGCAAAGTGCGTCTGGCTGCCGGTAACCACCACATTGTACGAGTTGCCTTGTCCGCCGGTCGCCGGGCTCAAAGCACCGACGATAGCTGCCGGGCCTACGGTGACCTGGTAGGCGTTTGTGAGGGAGACGACTTCTGTCCCCGTGGTGACGGAGACGCTGCGATAGCCCAGTGTCGTCGTCGGTTGCACGGTGATGTTGGCCACCGCCACGGTAGAGCTCGTCACATTCACCGAGATCACCGTAATGCCCGTACCGAAGTTCGCCGTGGTAGTGCCGTTCACAAAGTGCGTGAAATCCCCGGTGAGGGTGACCGGCGACTCGGTCAGGCCCTGAGGCCCGCTGTTCGGGACGACAGCCAGCAACTCCGGCTGCGTCTGGATGACGGTGAAGACATTGATGCCCGTAGCCACTTCGCCGCCGGTGGTCGCGGTTACGTTGTACTGCCCGGCCGGCGCCGTGGTGTTGACGGTGATGTTGGCGGTGATTGAAGTCGCCGAGTTCACCGTGAAGCTGTTGATCAGCACGTCGGGGAAGGTGAGCAGCGTGGTTCCCTGGACCCAATGGGTGTTGGTGCCGTTGATTTGCACCGCGGGCAGGTTGACGCCCTGGCCGCCGGTATTGGGCGTGACGCTGTTGATCACCGCCGGTCCGGGGCTGACGTAGACGGCATTATTGATGCCCAGTGTCTGTGTGCCGGTGCTGACGGTCAGATTGTAGTAGCCAACCGGCGCGGTGGGCAGAACATACCCATCTACCGTCAACGAAGTGGGCCCGGTAACGATGGTATTGGTGAGTGTGATCCATGGGCCGTAGGAAACCACTGGCGGGGTCGCGGCTGACCAAGTCGTTGCCTGACTCAGGATGGTGAACACGGCGCTGCCTTGCTGCGGCACCGAACCCGGCCCGCTGGAGAGCAGATACGGCGTGCCCGCGGTTACGACAAAGCCGTTGGTGATGTTGGCGACTTCGCCTCCGGTGTGGGCGCTGGCGCCGGTCGGTCCCTCACCAGCGTAAGCCGGGATGGCAAGCGTCAGCGTGGCATCGGTTGCGCTGTTCACCGTGGTGCTGGTCACAACGATGCCGTCGCCGAACTGGAACGTCGTTGAGCCGTCCCAATGCGTGTTCTGGCCGGTGACTTCCACGGTGGGGGTGGTACCCTGCGGGGACGTGTTCGGCGTGATGGCCGAGATCAGGGCCAGACTGGGCGTGACCGAGAAGTATGCGCCGCCGACCACCTGGGCCGAGCCGGTTACATCCGGAGTGGTGGCAACCACGGCGTACCCGCCCGTCGGGGTCTCCTGGCCGATGCTGATGACCTGGGTGGCAATCGTCGGGCCCAGAATCACCGGCGAGCCGACGGTCGTGATGCCGGAGCCGAAGCTGAACGTGGTGGTGCTGTCAAAGGTCGTGTACTGACCCAGGATGTTGACCGTAATGTCTGTTGCGCCCTGCATCCCCGAGCCCGGATCGACGATGCTCAGAGTCGGCACGGCGACAACCACACTGAATTGCGCGTTATCCACCTCCGTGCTGGGATTGTTGGTGGTGTTCGGCGTGGTCAGGGTAAGGTCGCTCACCGAGGCCGTGGCTGTCGGGCTGATGGTGATGTTGGCCCGGGCCGTGGTTGGGCTGGTCACCTGGAAGGTATTCAGGGTGATTCCGCTGGCAAAGCCCTCCAGAACCGTTCCCGTGGTTGGGTTCGGATCCCACTGCGTGTAGGCGCCGTAGAAGGTGATGGTCAACGTCTGGCCTGGGAGTGCCGAGCCTGGCGACAACCACCAGATATACGGAGTCGGCGGAGGCGCCGGCGCCGTCACCAGGAAGTTGCCCGTGAGACCCTGCGTTCCGGTTTGCACAACAACCGTGCGGTAGCCGTCCTGGGCATTGGCTGCGATGTTGATCACCGCTTCGACGTGCGTCGCGTTATCCACCTGGAACGACTCCACCGTGATGCCGGGGCCGAAGTTCACCGTGGTGCTCCCCGTGGCCCAATTGGTGTAGATGCCGTAGATATCGACTAGCAGGCCGGTGGTCCCGGCTGTGGGACTGTTCTGGGTGCTGCTGGGACTGAGATAGGCGATCACCGGGACGCCGCCGGTCACCACAAAAGCGCCGCTATCGGTCAGGGATTCGCCGTTGGTGACCATATAGATGGAACGCGCGCCGGGGTTCGCGGTCGGAGAGATGCTCATATCCACCGTGGCGCTGGTGGCGTTGTTGATCACCACCGAGTTGATGGTCAGATCGGAGCCGCCGCCAGCGATGTAGAACTGGGTGAAGTTCTGCTGCCAGTGGGTAGCCGAGCCGGTGATGTTGAACACCACTTCCTGGCCCTCGTTGCCGGTATTCGGCGCAACGTTGGAGATGATCGCCGGGCCGGGAATGATGGAGAAGACACTGGCCGTGACGATCTCGCTACCGGTTCCCGTGGTCGCTCCAGGCGGGCACCCGACGAAATTCGCAGTCGGGGGCTGCAGGGCGCACGAGAGCCCAGGAGTGGTCACTGTTACCGATCGCCCGCCCGCGTAGGACAGCGGATCGATGCTGATGTTGGCGTCCACCTCGCCCGTGCCGCCGGAAATCTGGCTGATGAAAGTGACCGAATTCACCGTGATGCCGGCGCCGAAGGTGGCCGTGCTGGCTGCGCTGAAGTGCGTGTACTGGCCGATGAGCCGGATCACCAGAGGCGGATTGCCGGATAGAGGCGCGCCCTGCTCTGCCTGGTTGGGTATGGCCTCATTGAGCGTGCCGACGCCCGGATCCACCGTGAACGAGTACTGTTGCGATGCCACCTGGCCCAGGGTTGACACCGTGACGGTCTTGAAGCCGGTGCTTGCCGAGGTCGAGATTGCCACCGGTACTATCAGGTGAGTGCTGTCGATGACGTTAATCTCTCCAACCGCGAAGTTCGGGTCGCCGAAGCTGACCTGGGTTTCACCCGCGACGAAGTTGGTTGCCGATCCAACGATGGTCACACTCAAGGTCGATCCCTGGATTCCGGAGAGCGGCGAGACGCTGGTGATTTCCTCCGCACCCTGCGCGACGCAGAAGTTGTTCAGCGTGGGCGGATCGGTGAAGACCTGTTCGCTGCCCGAGGTGATGGTGAGGACGTGGCCGCAGGGAGAGCTGTAGTCTACGTAAGCCAACGGACTTACCGTGATGTTCGCGGTCAGGTTTTCCGAGTCGATCACGTTGATGGAGTTCACCGTGATGTCCTGGTTGAAGGCGGCCGAGGTAGTCAATGAGTTGAAGTGCGTGAAGCGGCCCAGAACCTGCAGAGTCAAGGTGGTGCCCTGCTGGGCTCCGCCGGGCGAGATGGCAAGAAGAATCGGCGATCCCTCTTCGATGTCAATGGCCTGTTGCAACGACACGACTTCGCCGTCGGTGGATGTGGTCAGCGTGGCGAAACCAACCGGAGCGCTGGAAAGCACGGTGATCTGCACCTGCGCTGTTGTCGGGCTGGAAACGGTGAGTAGATCCATCACTACGCCCGGACCGAAGCTCACTACGGTCTCGCCCTGGAGCCAGTGCGTGCCCACGCCGATGATATTCAGAGTGACGGTTTGCAGTTGTGCGACAACCGGCACTCCGGTGGGCGCACCGCCGCCTGAACAGCCGAAGCCTGCAATGTCCACCGTATTCTCCGCCGGGCAGGTGAAATTCGGCTCGACGCTCTGGATATAGGACGCGCTCGGGGTCACGCTGAACCCGCTGCCGCTCACGATCTGAGAACCGGTGATCATGACGACGGTGTTGCCGCCCACAGGGGCCGTGGGGGAGATGGCGATGGTGGCCGTGGCCGTGGTGGCGCTGGTGATGGTCAGGTTCGACACGGTGACGCCGGCGCCGAGAATGGCTTCGGTCGTTCCCTCGACCCAGTTGGTCAAGCTGCCGGTAATGACCACGCCGCTCAGGGTCGCGCCCTGCGCACCGCTGGAAGGACTGACGCTCAGAAGGCTCGGGGTGGCCGGATAATCCACCAGGAAGCCGCCCATGACCTGCTCCGCTCCGGTGTTGACGTAAATCGACTGATATCCAGACGGGGAAGGCGTCAAGACGCCTGCGAGCATGTAGCTGGTGCTGATGTTGGCGATCAGGTCGGTGAGGCTGTTGACCGTGACGCTGTTCACCGTGATCTGCGGCCCAAACAGAACCTGCGTGGTTCCAGCCGTGAAGTGCGTGTTCAGGCCAACGATCTCAACGGAGATGGTGGTGCTTGGCGGCGTGTGATCCGGATTGATGCTGATGATTCCAACCGGCGTGCTGGTCACGTTGAAGTAGGTGGTGACGATCTGTCCGCCGGTCGTGAAGGTGACCAGCCGCGGGCCGGTAGCGGTGGGCGTACCACTGACGCTGGGGATGATCGTCACTGTGGCCGTGGCGCTCACCGGGCTGTTCACGGTGAAGTTCGACAGGGTGACGCCCTCGCCGGCGATGACCGGCAGAGTGGTCGGCCCCCAGCTGGTGAACTGGCCGGTAAAGCTGACGCTGAAGCTGTTGACAGCGGAGGCCGTGGGAAGCAGGCCGTTGGCCGGACTCATGGTCAGGGTCGGCGTATTGGCATAGACGCCTATCGAGGCGCTCACGACCTGGCCGC
>OBLU010001682.1_pt1 | contig 20490 bp, 11 predicted proteins | sample 1518681 | NCBI WGS metagenome assembly OBLU01 (sample SAMEA3539304, study PRJEB22396) | soil metagenome | biome: tundra; feature: field; material: soil | place: USA | collected 2010-05 | depth 0.15 m
TGAATTTCGCGCTCAATGTGAAAACGCAGTTCGTCGTCGAGATCCGCCTCGACCGCCTTGGAGCGAAACAACGCGCGTAACCGAAATATTAGGTCGCTCATCATGCAAGATTCTCCATTGATGTTTTCGACTGCGTCGACAACCTTCCGCATACGGATTAAACAGTTCTAAGCACGTGCCCGATGACGGTTGTTAGTTTTCGCCAGATATTTTCTTCCTTTTCCAATTGTTTGCGGCCGCTCCGGGAGAGTTCGTAGTATTTGGCTCGGCGATTGTTCTCAGACGTGCCCCATCGTGCGAGGATCAAGCCGCGGCGTTCGAGTCGATGAAGCGCTGGATACAACGAGCCTTGCGGAATGCATAGGACGGCGCTGGAGACCTGCTGGATGCGCTCGGAAATCGCCCAGCCATGCTGGGGCTGCAAATGCAACGCTTTGAGGATCAGGAGATCCAGGGTACCTTGCGGAAGTTCAATCCGCGCGTCGGTGAGAGAAGCCGGTAGCTTACTTGCTTTCACAGTTCAACGTTAGTGTCTCTCTTGTAGAAGTACAAGGGGAGTTGCGCAAAACGTCACCGTTTCGGTCGCAATTCGGTCGTGCTCGGACACTGCGCCCTGTACATATTCTCCGTTGGCTTCGCTCAACGAAGTCCGCGGCGACCCGCGGCCCCCGCACACGGGTCGCGAACGAAACCGCAATACCGCGCGGTTTCCCCATCCCATAATTTGTCAAGTTTCGCGTCGGCAACACGCTGGCGAATCTTCTGCTCCGTCAATTCTCTCCGGAGACTGGAAGAGATGCTGTATAGATAGACATGTTGATCACCCCAGCCCTCAACGCTCGCCAACCAAGCGCGCACATCCTCGAGGGTGAGTTCACCGGACTCGATGGCTTTCGTCAAATTGAATTGAAATTCGTCTTTGTTTGTTCCGATACGGATGTCCTTGCTGCGCAGAAGATCTTTGACGAACCTATTGCCCTGATCCCGGATGATCCCTGCGGCGAGACGCTTGAGGTCCTCTATCTGGGCAGGGGTTGGTTTGGATTTTGCAGGTTCGGTGGTCACTGGAGCCCCGCTTCTATCTCGCTCTCTGGCTAGTTCTATATATAGTTAGATATTCACTATATTATTCTTCAATTGGCGGCTGTCAAGCTTGATCGGGCTGTGCGAAAGAAACTGAATTCTATGTCGCGCGACTACAATTCTGCGTCACGCGATCGATTAGAGAGATAGACAGAGGCGCTGGTAGTTGGTAGTTATCCATTCCGCTGAGAAGGAAATGAAGTTTTGTTTCTGGGCGCGGTCTTGCATTTTGGCGAGGGACGGCCACTGCATTGTGGCGCATTCCGAGCGTCATCAGCGTATTCGTCCACCGCGCTAATTATTTCACTGCTTTACTGAGTACGGGGTCGCCTCCCCTTTATAGCGTGACCTTCGTCGGGCCATTCCGTGGCGAATGAAAATCCTATCTTCTTCAAATTCTTGAAGCTTCGGTGGGATAAGCTTCTTCCGAAGGGGTAGCGAGTCGCTCGTGGCAACGATTACCGGAAATTCGCGTTCTTCCTCATTGGTCATATACTGCAAGAATGCGGCAACTCTCTGGAACCGTTCCTCCATGTCGGTGCTGCTAACGAGATCCTTAATAAGGCGAAACGTTTGACCATCCGAGATCGGAGTATCTTGTAACACAAGGTCAAGATAAGAAAAATGGCCAGCGAGGTAACGCAAGTAGTAGCGGCCAGCTGGCGTGACCCTGTAAGCCGAGGAAACAACCTGGAAATCATAAACGTCGTTTTCGACAAGCGCCAGGGAACCTAAATCCTTTAGGGACTCGGTAATGTCTGTTTCACTCGTTCCAATCCTTCGAAACTCGCTGCAGATGGCTTCGGTTGGTACGAAGCCTAACCCAAACTTGAGGGGCGAGCGCGTCCGGTGAAAGAACAGATACTCCAACAATCGCAATTTTGTGAAATGGGATGGGCGGGACTCGTCTGAAATAGAGTATAAATTCAGAACCGCGCTTAGGTTTGATTGATAGTGCCTTTGATCGCCAAGGCCGATGGACTTAATGAATTCATGAAGAGGGATATCGTAGGAATGATCTTGTCGACATATTGACAGCATTTTCCCAGCGTCGGTATGACCAGAAGTCAAGAACGAAGAAAACACTTCCATTGCGCGACGTAAGTTTCCCATCGCAATTGATTCTAAGAAAAAGCGCACTCGCTTCTTGTTATGCAGCAATGACTGTCGGACCAGCCGCATAAAGTCTCCGACATCGCTTTCCATTGAGGCGTTAGGAAGAAGAAGTCTTGCCGGGCCATCGCCATCAAGATTTTGAAGTATGTACTCAAGCCGGCGGTCAATAATGTCAACAACACTTGTCGGCGGAAGAGTGTAAGCCAACGTCTGGTATGCGGCAAGGGCGCCCCCGCGTTTCGAGCGCAAGTATGTCTCCTCCCACATCGTCAGGAGAGCAAGAGCGTGGGTGTTCCCGGCGACGGAATGTGCAAAGGTAAAGACTTCTTGCTGCGTCGTTGAGTCAAGTTGGTCCACGTTATCGAGCACTAGGACACAACGGATACTCTGTTTGTCGGCGAGATATCTCAGCGTGCGCGTGAAATATCCTTCGGCGTCAGAGTATTGAGCCATCAAGAAGTCCGCGATTTTTTCCTCATAGCGCTTGCGGTTAGTTTTCTGCATGCCACCCAAAGGTCCCACAGAAAGCTCTTTGATTTCTGCCGCATAAATCTTTCGAAGATGTTTTGACGATGCCGACACGAACATCTCGTTTCTTGTAAGCACGACGCGCAAGGTATCGTAAAAAAACTTCCGAATCTCTTGTCCCTTCTCGAGGAGCCGGAAATCGAGGACTACTAAAAAGTGCTTGTCGAATGTGTCTTTGAGATCTATGCGCAGAAAGTGATTTACGAATGTAGTTTTCCCAGATCCTACTCGTCCCAATAGCAAGATTACTTCTCCACGCATGGGCAGCGAAATGTGAGAATCGATTTTCTTCCGCATGGAGGATTTCAATTCGTCAGGATGGCGCGACTGGACTACTCGATTTGTGGTTGCAAGAACGTTTGAAAGAGAGAGGCTTAATCGATGCTCAACCGCGTGAAGTACATCAGCGAGCCCCCTACTCCTTACGAAAAGATTGCGCAATTTGTCTTTTGATTTCTCTTCGGCAATTTCTCCCATGTACTCGCGAATGAGTGGCTCAAGGTCGGCACTCAAACGGTTACGAGATACTCTCTCTGCGTATTGATGCACTTCATCAGCGACTCGCCTGTATTGAAATGCAGCAAGTTCTGAGGGCTGGAAAATCCGAGGCAGCGAGTTGTTCTCGACGGATTGCTTTGCCAGCAGATTCCAAAATTCCGCGAATCTGTCTAAAGTATCTTTCAAGGACTTGAAAACTATTACTCGGCCTTGCCCTAGATGTATGCCATCAGTGCGCACGGCTCGAAAAATGACCCACTGCAAACCGTTTGTAACGCAAGCATATTCGATGCCGTTGCTGAAACAATACCTCTGAACTTGGTTGATGTAGCCGCTTAGATTCTTGACGGTTCTCAATATTCCGGTCAGAGTGAAGGTCGCCGATGTAGAGATGTCGGATGGCAGTTCAAAAGTATCTCCGGATTTTTTGGCTTCGACTACGACCACTCGACGTTGGAGCGATAGAACATAGTCCATAAATCCCGGATTTGCATGCTCCTCCCGCGAAACGTTGGGATCAGGCCAGTCCAGTGCTTCTCGCAGAATTCTAGAAATCAGGCGAGCACGAGTGTCCGCTTCAGTCTGAGATTCCAGTTGGAATTGCGCTTGGTCTGCGACAATCGCCTCGAAAGACTTATAACACTCGTCGCTGGATCTCAAATGCTCCTCCAATCGTCCTCTTTAGCTCTGGCCGTTCAGACAGAATACATCTGGCCTCCGGTAGTACAAGGCGATAATGCGCTTGCAACGGGCTAATCTTCTAGAAACCAAAGCAGCTGAACCGGTCTAGCGAACCGTTTCCACGCCGCGCATCTCTCGAGTTTGAGTTAAGACCATAATGAGGCTAAGCGAAAATTCCAGGTGGGTCAAGAATCTACCTTTCATTCTCGACGGGAGAATGGCGGTTCAAAATGAATTGGTCTACTCGGAAGGAATCATTGTCTACAAGATCATCCACATTGCTGTGAATGAAATCTCAGGGGCCCTAGTCGCCTAGCTCTATAGGCTCCTAGAATCATTGCTGGAGTAAGAGAATCGGCCTCTTGCGCAGATCAGATGAAAAATGCACAGGATTGGAGCTTCCGGCATTTTCGCGCTTATCTAGTGCTTCGCGAGAACTTCACCGGTCACGCAATCCGAGTTTGGCTCCATGTATAATATAAGATAATGCTAAATGCTCAAGATGCAGCGACAATCTCCGCGATTCGCGCGCTCCGCGACCTAGCCACCGACAAGACAAGGCCGATAATCCTATGGGTCGGTGCTGGCGCGAGCCGATGGCGCGGCTACCTAGGCTGGGAAGACCTAGCCAATTTGCTCCATTCAAAATTCTTGCGGACCTATGAGGCTTATGACAAGGTCGCGGCGACACACCTGATCGAGAAGGGAGAATTCCCCGAGCTATTCAATCTTTGCAAAAGGTCAAACCGCCAATTATACAACGCCACAATTCTAAAGGCTTTTGATCCGCCGCGAAGTTCTCCGGTGTACAAACGCTTTCTTGCCCTGGTGAGTCAACTAAGCCCCACCCAGGTGATAACGACGAACGTCGATGAAGCCCTCGAGAGAGGTCTACCCCATACCGTCACTGTGCAACGCGCAGATTTTGAGCGTACGAGGGATCTGATACAGAGCCGTACTCCCTTCGTATCCAAGCCTCACGGAACGATTAGCTCAATAGAGACAACCGTTTTCACGAGTGACGATTACGTGGACCTAGTAGCGAACGATTCTTACCTTGGTTTGATTGAACACATTTTCTCTGTGGCCATCATCGTTTTTATTGGGTACGGTTTAGGTGACGATTATCTTGTTAAGGCCCTCCAGCGCTCGATTCTAGGACGGCCGATATTTGGCGCCGGACCTCACTTTGCTGTGCTGCCGGCGCGCAACGCCAATCTTCCACCATCCGTTTTGCAAATTCTGTACTCGGCTGATGACAATTCAGACCATCGCTCGAGCCTCAGAATCCTCGACATCCTTGGAAGCGCACAAACCGAAGAAGCTGCCCGCATAAAAAGCATTCAACCTTCACCACAAACCGATAAACCCGACAAATTACAAAGCGCCTATTACATTGCCGATTTTGTGCCTCCTGGTACGTGGAACTCGCACCAGAGCATCGAAGCTCGCGGATCCGGTGCTCGAGATCTCAACATAATAATTGGGCTGGGATTCACTCAACCTGAAGTTCCGTCGCTAGTTTCAACGGCAATGCACGACTTGACTGTCGGCCTGATATGTTTCGATTTGGTTTACCTGCCCCTGATGGAATTGGGAAAGGCTCACGAGCTGCTCGGTGCCGCACGGTTCTGGAGCCTCGTCGCGAGCGACGCTCTCAGATTTATATTCGCGCCCAATATTCCCGCAGTTATTTTCGAGAATAAATTGCGTTATGACGGTGGTGGTATCGGAGTGGTACACCTGAACAGCAAAGACGGCTCGAGACCACTTACCGTTGGCGAAGAAATCAGGAGATCTTTGGCACCTGTTCCCGGGAAAGAAGTCGAGGCAGAGAATCAATTCCTGACACTCGAAGAGAAGGTCGCCTCGTTTCCCATATCTTCTTCAGAGTCTCTTCCGGAATTGGTGCGTGGTTGTCTGTTGGATCCGTCAATCCAGAAATCTCTGGGAATGAGCGACGCATTTCTACCGAACGCAATCCCGAGATGGAACGTTTTTCCGGTGCTGAGGTTGGCACATCTAGTTTCAGTGGGCCGAGTATGTCAGCACCTGGGTATACCCGCAACTCGAGTTGGTTTTGGAGGCGAAGCCCTTATTGGTCCAGCATTTGGAGTTGCCGCCGCCGGAGACTGGGCTGATGAAACAGCGAGCTACGTATTGACTGGGCGCTTCAATTCGGACCTCGGCAATCTCGTATTTCAAAATCCAACGATTCTTGACGATATCCTTCGATTTCGAGAAACGCAGGAGGGAGTTTCTTTTCGCGCAGCGATTCGCGAAATGCTCTCTACTAATGACGGGAGTGAGTTCTCGGCCTCCGTAAACGCTGGCCTAAAACGAAATATACCAGGCGCTCTGTTGGATAAAGCGCGGAACCAGCTTTCCGGTCTCCTGACTCCCCAAGGCTCCAGGCATCGCCCAACTGAAGCCGTTTGGAACAATACGGCGAACATGGACTCGCTCCTTCGTGTGTGGAGGGCCCAAAGTCAGTCAAGCTTGCAGCAATACTGCCGTGAAAAGCGCATCGGCCCATATGATCTGTGCCCTTGCCAGTCCGGTGAAAAGTTACGTTTTTGTTGTTTTGAGGCGTTGCACGTCTAGCGCGACCTGAGTAATGGGCGGCAATGCGGCTGAAGCGGAGAGGTTCTATGGACCGGAGGAACGCGTTAGTTGCAATTCAGAAGGGAGAGAAGCTCGACCAAGAGACTCTCTTGCGGCTCCACGATGAAGGGTTAATTGAGCTTGTCGATGTCACTCATTTTCAATCGCCTGGGCGGGAGTATATCGCGGGGCTTCTAACGGCCAAGGGACTGCGACTGGTGGAGATAGGCAGCGAAGCCACGACTGCGGCAATGGGTAAACCAATTGGAGCCGGAGAAGCTATGCCTGCAGGCCGAGTAGTCAAACGGTGGGATGTCTTCATTAGCTACGCACATGAAGACAAAGAAGAGTTTGTGCATGGCCTTGCAGAAGCGCTAAAGAACCGCGGATATGAAGTTTGGTATGACTCTTTTTCGCTCAAACTAGGCGACAGTCTTCGCGAATCGATCGATCGCGGCCTAATAGAGTCCCGATTTGGAGTAGTGGTTCTCAGCCAGAACTTCTTCGCAAAGCACTGGACCAATAGAGAACTAAATGGACTGGCAGCGATCGAGGTAGCAGGCGAAAAAGTCATACTTCCTCTCTGGCATGGTGTTACACACGCAGATGTAGTCGAATATTCGCCGATTCTTGCAGACAGGAAGGCCATCAACACGATGGAAGGCATTGACCGCGTTGTAGCCGCAATCGAGCAAGTTGTAAACCCACCATTGGCTGAAGACTTACACGAAAAGTTAGATGCGGCTGAGGAAAGACTTCAGGAGTATCGTTGCTCGTACTGCGGTGCTCCACTTTCGGAGCGGGCTTCCGTTCAGTTGAGCGAAAACGACAGCGGGACGGCGGAGGCATTTGAATGTGGATACAGCCACGTCGACGGTTCCATCCAACGACGGTGTCCGTCAGATCCCAAGTTTCCTCGCCTACAGGACTACGAGTTTACATATCGAGAGGTTACCGGAGACGCTTTTTGGAAATGGGAATGTTTTGCAACGGGAAAAACTGAGGAAGCGCGCGCGTTGATGCTCATGCGCGCTCCCGGAAGCACCCAAGAGGAGGCACGCCAGAGAGTCATCGATTCATACAACGGATATGCCAAGCCATGGAGGCGGAGATAATCGACTTTCTATTTTTCTGCCAAACACTCACTGTGAGATTTCAGTATCGACTGGTGAGCAAGAAGCGCCGCATTCTTGTCTATACTGAAATCGTAGGTCGCAGAAAAGCATGGCGGACCACGGGTCAAGTTTGGTCCTATTCACTCTACGAATCAGACGCTCCAGTCATGCCCTGAGCCGAGTCGATCAGCCGCCGCGTCCGTCTTGGGGAAAGAACTACTCGGCATCCCATCGGAGAAACAACGGTTGATTCTCACCCGATATCGCCCTATGAGAGAACCTGGCCCCGCTAGTCAATCCGACAATCGCGCATTATGGGCGCCAAACTCGCAGTTTCGGGCTGAACGAACCAGAGACGGAGAAAAACCATGACTGCGTGGCGGAGGAAAGTGAATTCGAACCTGCGTCACCCTTATTGCTTGTATCTGCACGACTCGCGTCAACTTCGTAGTCCCCAGCCAGTAGGACGGGAGATCGAATCTCCTCGGGCGCACCACTTCAAGAATGAAACTTCAAATATTCCACGTTTCGAATTTCCCGAAAATCGACGTACTCGGCGGCAGGTTCTTGGGTTCGAAATTCTTAGATTCAAAATACCCATTTTTGGCGAAGCCAAAAATGGGGCACCCGGCGTTCGTGGCGTGCTCGCCGGATAATAATGTGGCTGTGATTAATCTTGCGACGCTGGAAGTTGTTGGGCGGATTGATGCTGGTGGGAATCCTGATGGCGTTGCATGGGCTACGCGGCACTAGAACCCCCTTTACTCTCCAAATTTTCTCTCTCCTTGACATTCTACAGGTGAAACGTTTAGCCTTGTCGGACGTCTAGGAGAAGAGAGACTTTATGAATCCCATTAAGACTGACCTGCTGCAAGGCACGCTGGACCTGCTGATCCTGAAAACGGTGGCGCTGGGGCCGCAGCACGGATACGGAATTTCGCTGCGCATTCAGCAGATTTCGCGCGAGGCGCTGCAAGTGCGGCAAGGCTCGCTTTATCCGGCGCTGCACCGGCTGGAACGCCGCGGATGGATCGCCGCCGAGTGGGGCGATTCGGAAAATAATCGCCGGGCGAAGTTTTACAAAATTACGCGCGCCGGGCGGCGTCAGTTGGAAGTGGAAGAAACGAATTGGGAACGATTGGCGGTCGCCATCGGCCAAATATTGAAAACAGTTGAGCCGGGGGCCTGATCGGGAGCAGATATGTATTCGAACACTCCGAACCCGCGAAACCAGAATGATCCCGTTTTTCGGGAAACTCCGCGCAACCGCAAGATTCGATTGTGGTTACGCAAATTGTTCCACGTGGAACAATTTGATCGGAAATTGCAATGAGCCTGATCGCACAATTACGGATGTGGATGCGCGATTTGTTTCACGTGAAACAATCCGAGCGGGAACTTGACGCCGAATTGCGTTTTGATATCGCGCAGCGCGTCGAAGCCAACGTGCGCGCGGGAATGACGCGCGAAGTAGCGGAACGCAGCGCGCGCAGCGAATTTGGCGGCATCGATTTGACTAAAGAGAAATGCCGTGACGAGCGCGGCACACGTTTTCTGGAGCAGCTGTGGCAGGACGTGCGTTTCGGCACGCGCATGTTGCGCAAAAATCCCGGATTCACGATCGTCGCCGTGCTCACGCTTGCTCTGGGAATCGGCGCGAACACCGCCATCTTCAGCGTTGTGGATGCGGTGCTGCTGCGGTCGCTTCCATTTCGCGATGCCGATAGGCTCGTCGCGATTTCGGAAACGTATCCTTCCATCCCCGATCTTGGCGCTTCGGCCGCGGACTTTGCGGAATGGCGGACACAGGCGCCCTCGCTTAAAGAATTGGCTGCCTATAACTTGACCAGCATTCCGGAAAGCACACTCGTGGTGAATGGCGAGGCACAGGAAGTTCGCGGCGTGATTATTTCCGCCAATCTTTTTCCGCTGCTGGGAATTTCGCCTGCGATGGGCCGGAATTTTCTTCCGGAAGAGGACAAGATGGGAAACGGGCCCGTCGCGATTCTGAGCGGAGAGATTTGGAAAACCAGTTTCGGTTCCGATCCAAATATTATTGGGCGTGCACTGAACCTGAATCAGCAAACATACACAATCGTCGGCGTGCTACCGCCGCAGATTCGCTTTCCGCAAAATACCGACGTCTGGCTGCCGCTTGGCAATCTGGAAAAAGAATATTTCACAAATCGGTTTTATCACCCGTTGTTCGCTCTCGGCCGCCTTGCCATCGGAGCGAGCGTCTCCCAAGCGCGCACTGAGATGGAAGGAATCGCGACGCAGCTCGCGAGCGCCAATCCACAAACGAATCGCGGCATCGGCGCGAAGGTCGAGCCAATTCTCGATAAGTACATCGGCGGCTTGCGAAGCGCGTTGCTGGTTCTCTGGGCCGCAGTCGCCCTGGTGCTGCTCATCGCTTGCGCGAATGTTGCGAGCCTTCTTCACGCGCGTTCCACAAGCCGCGAATCGGAAATGGCGCTGCGGCACGCGCTGGGTGCAAGTCGCGCGCGGCTGATCCGGCAGGGCCTCACAGAGAGTGTCGTGCTTGCGGGGTTTGGTGGCTTGTTGGGTCTCCTGCTCGCAAGGGCCAGCATGCTTTTGCTTTCCAAATGGCTTCCGCAAATGTTGGACACGCCGATTCTCCGCCTGCACGCAATCAGCATCGATCCGCGGGTTCTGGCGATGACATCTGCCATCTCGATTATTTCGGGAATATTGTTTGGAATTCTTCCGTCGATTCGCGCGAGCTGGAGTAATCCCGGCGGGATACAGTCCGGCTATCGAAATTCTCCAACGGCTCGACGAAGACTCGCTCATCGCGTCGCGGTGGCGGCGGAAGTAGCAATCGCTGTCGTGGTTCTCATAAGCGGCGGACTACTCGCGCGAAGCTTGCAGCAACTTATCGCGACGTCTCCGGGATTTCGCGTGGATCATTTGCTGACGTTGCGCATCGCTCTTCCGAGTACAAAATACAATTCAACCCAGACTATTTCCGGCTTCTATCAAAGACTATTGACCAACCTCCGCGGCTTACCGGGCGTAGAAGCCGTGGGCACGATCGATCAGACGCCGCTTGTTCCGAGTATGCGCGTCACTCGTTTTCTGGTGGATGGCGCAGCGCCAATCAAGCCCGGAGATTTTCCGGTTGCAAACGCTCGCCAGGTGAATCCCGATTATTTCCACTCGGTGGGCGTTCCGCTTCTGAAGGGGCGATTTTTAGACGAGAGTGACATGGCGCACCCGGACGAGATAAAAGCGTTGCTCATTAATCGAACGCTGGCTGAGCAGTTCTTTCCGGGACAAAATCCGATTGGCCGGAAACTTCTGCTGGACGTTACGACGGCAAATCCGATTGCTATTCCGATTGCCGGCGTTGTCGGTGATGTGCGCGATGTCTCGATCGATTCGCCCGCGCCGGCGGAAATGTATTTCGCAGGTTTTGGTAGAGTCTCCACGTTGGTCGTGCACACAACGTCTGACCCGCTGAGCATGGCCGAAACAATTCGCAGTGCCGTGCTTTCCATCGATCCATCGCAGCCGATCTTTGACGTCCAGACCGCAACGCAACTGATCGATCATTCCATCGCGCGGCAACGATTTGCGGCCACGCTGCTCGGATTATTTTCTCTGCTGGCGCTGATTCTCGCGGCGGGCGGGATTTACGGCGTCACCTCGTATGCCGTTGCTGCGCGGACGCGCGAAATCGGCGTGCGCATGGCGCTTGGCGCGCAGCCGCGTGACGTTCTGCAAATGATTTTGCGACAGGAAATGTTTGGCGCGGCGATTGGCATTGCCATTGGAAGCGTCTGCGCGCTGGCCGCCACGAAATTACTTTCCAGCATGCTCTATCAGGTGACGCCCACGGATCCGATTACATTTTGCGGAGTGTGCATTGTGCTGGGAAGCTCAGTTTTTCTGGCTTGCTACATTCCCGCGCGCCGCGCGATGCGCGTGGACCCGATGATAGCGCTGCGATTCGATTGATTTTGAAAATGAAGTGATTGCGAAGATTGAGTAATTCGCAAAGGAGAATGAAATCGCCATGAGCTTCGTGACAAAGTTCCGGATGTGTATGCGCGATTTATTTCACGCCAAACAATCCGACAATGAACTCGATTCCGAACTGCGCTTCGATATAGCGCAACGCACCGAAGCAAATGTGCGCGCCGGCATGACGCGCGAAGATGCGGAAGTTAGCGCGCGCCGCGAATTTGGAAGTGTGGCTTTAGCCAAGGAGGAATGCCGCGATGCGCGCGGAACGCAATTCTTCGAGAATCTCTGGCAAGACGTGCGCTACGGATTGCGCATGTTGCGCAAGAATCCCGGCTTCACTGCCGTAGCCGTACTGACACTCGCGCTGGGCATTGGCGCAAACACTGCGATTTTTTCCGTGGTGAATTCCGTGCTGCTTCGGCCGCTTCCCTACCCGGAACCAAGCCAGCTTGTCCAACTGGATTTGCGGATGCCTGACGGAGATCTGAATGAGGGGCTGACAGTTTCTCAGTTTCGGTTTTTCCGGGACAACAGCAACGCATTTCAAAGTGTAGCGGGACTTCGCGGCGGCCCGGACATGAGCCTAAAGCAAAACGACTCAGTTGACTGGGTCACGTCAGCGCAGGTGACGGACGATTTTTTCCGTGTGCTGGGAGTGAATCCGGAAATTGGGCGTGAATTTACACGCGAGGAAACTCTTCCCGGCGGCGCAGCGGTGGCAATCCTGACGGACGGAACCTGGAAAAAATTATTTGGCGGCGATCCGCAAGTTCTCGGCCGCCAAATTAATCTGGGCGATAAGAGTTATACCGTCGTCGGAGTGATGCCGCGCGGATTTACATTCGTCGAAGGCCCTGCGGATGTTTTCATTCCGTTGCATCTGGGCACGACGATGACCGATACGGGCATGAACACCGAGGTGATTGCCCGGATGAAGAAAAATGTGAGCCTGCAAAAAGCTCGGGCGAACGTGGCCGTCGTGTACGAACAATTTCACAAACAGGATACGAATCGGCAGGGTGAAACAAATGTTGAACCAATCGGATATCAGGATTCGCTGGTGAGTGACATCAAGCCCAGCCTGCTGATGCTTTTCGGAGCGGTCGGACTGCTGCTGCTCGTCGCCTGCGCCAACGTGGCGAGTCTTCTGCTGGCACGATCGAATGCGCGGCAGAAAGAAACTTCAATCCGTCTCGCTCTGGGCGCGCAGCGCGGGCGATTGTTGCAGCAATTCATCACAGAAAGTTTGTTGATGGCGATGATCGGCGGGGCGGCGGGACTTCTTGCGGCAAATTGGGGATTGCAGACGCTGACCGTTTCGATTCCCTTTATTCTGCCATCGAGCGTTTCCATAAAACTCAACGGGAACGTGCTTGCTTTCACGCTGGTGGTGACGATTGCAACGAGCGTCGTGTTTGGCCTCACATCTTTTTGGCGGACGTCACGACTCGATCTGAATTCTTCGCTGAAAGAGAGCGCGAAGGGATCTTTCGGCGCGGCACAAAGCCGCGGAGGAAAAGTTCTGGTCATCGCCGAAGTGGCGCTTTCCGTGACAATGCTGATTGGCGCGGGCCTGTTGATCGAAAGTCTTTACCATTTGCGCCGGCAGAATTTGGGCTTCGATCCCGAAAATGTAATCACGATGACCACGCCGTTCACTCCTGCTAAAGATGCGCCGCCCGCGGCCGTTTGGAATTCTCAGCAGCAAATACTCAGCCGCATCCAAGCGTTGCCCGGAGTTGTTTCAGCCGCAGTGGTCAGTGTTCCGCCACTGATGGGCGGCGGCAATATGCCCACACAACGCGAAGGCCACATCGAAGACAGTATCGGTGGAATGGAAATCCGCTACATCAGCCAGGATTATTTCAAAACGATGCGCATTCCGATTCTGCAAGGCCGCGGATTTGCTGACGCGGACAACGAATCGTCCGCGCCGTCCGTAATCATTAGCGAGAAGGTCGCTCGCAAATGGTGGAACAATGAAAATCCACTCGGCGGGCATGTGATAGTAGGAATGCTTGAAGGAAAACTGTACGTGGGCACGATACTTCCCCGCGAAGTGGTTGGAGTCGTAGCGGACGTCAAAGGAAAACTTCTGAAGGAAGATCCGCCTTATACAATTTATATTCCCGTGTCACAAATCGCGAGCGACGGCGATACTCCTCCTCCGGCGTGGGTGATTCGCACCAATAAAAATACGAACATCGCGGCGGAGCTTCCGAAAATCGTGGCGCAAGTAAATCCGCAGCAACGCGTGATGCTGGTCATGTCCATGCAACAGGCAATTGGTATGTCCGTTGCTGCGCCGAATTTTGACACGCTGCTTATGGGCGTTTTTGCGGCGCTCGCGCTAGGATTGACCGCCGTGGGAATTTACGGCGTGCTCAGCTTCACGGTCGCGCAGCGCATGCATGAAATTGGAATTCGCATGGCGCTCGGCGCCACGCGCGGAAACGTGCTGCGGCTCGTCATTAGCCAGGGAATAATTTTGGCGTGGATGGGAATCGGAATAGGAATTCTGGCTGCGGTGGGATTGACGCGCTATTTGACAAGTCTTTTATTTAACGTTCAGCCCATCGATTTCGCCACGTATGCCGCGGTAGCCGGCACACTCACGTGCGTTGCGTTGCTCGCCAGCTATGTTCCCGCGCGACGAGCCACTCGCGTTGATCCGATGACGGCGTTGCGGAACGAATGATAAGCGAAGCTGATCACGAGGCGCGGCAATGGTTCACGGAGAAAAGGATGCCTTCACAAATTTCTTTCTGGCGCAAACTCACATACTCGATCCGCGCGTTTTTCCGACGCAAAAAAGTGGGATCCGAACTCGATTCGGAACTCCTCTTCCATCTCGAAGCGCAAGTCGAGACAAACGTTCGGGCCGGAATGTCTCGCGAAGCAGCGCGGCAATCCGCGCTACGGAAATTTGGCGGCGTTGAGCTGGCCAAGGAAGAATGCCGCGATGAACGCGGCACACAATTTCTCGATCAAACGTGGCAAGACATTCGCTTCGGCGCGCGCATGCTGCGCAAGAATCCCGGCTTCACGGCCGTCGCGGTGCTTACGCTCGCGCTTGGCATCGGCGCGAACACTGCAATTTTCAGCGTCGTCGAAGGCGTCGTGCTGGCTCCGCTGCCTTACGCCCAACCGGACCGCCTGGTCACAGTGTGGGAAAGCAACTACCACTCTCCGAAATTTTCGGCGTCGCATCCTGACTTTCAGGATTGGCAGCGCAACGCTCAATCCTTCCAACAAATGGCAGCGTTCACTGCACAGGATTACGATCTCAGCGCTCCCGGCACTCCCGAACATCTTGACGGAAAATTAATTTCCGCGGACTTTTTCAGCACGTTGGGAGCAAAGCTGGCCCTCGGCCGTGAATTTTCGTCAAACGAAGATCGGCAGGGCGGCGCGCCGGCGGTAATTATCAGCGACCGCTTGTGGAGAAATCGCTTTTCTGCAAATCCCGCCGCGCTTGGCAGGAACATAACCTTGAACGGCGTGGATTACTCAATCGTCGGAATTCTTCCCTCAGATTTTCAATTCATCAATGGCCATCCGGATGTTTTCACGCCGCTCGGTCAAGGCCCTCCGACGCTCGTCAACGATCGGACAGTCCACGCCCTCGAAGCAATTGCGCGTCTGAAGCCCGGGGTCACCACGGCTCAAGCGCAAATCGAAATGAGCGCGGTTCAAAACAATTTGGACGTGCTTTATCCCGCGACGGACAAAGGCATCGGGTCCGTCGTCGTGCCTCTGCAAGAACAAATTGTCGGAAACGCAGGTGGAACTCTTCTGATGGTTTTGGGCGCATCGGGATTGGTTTTGTTAATTGCCTGCGCGAACGTTGCCAGTCTCTTGCTGGCACGCGCAACCGCCCGCTCGCGCGAGTTCGCAATTCGGTCCGCGCTTGGCGCGAGCCGCGCTCGCGTGATTCGGCAATTGCTTACCGAAAGCGTGATTCTCTCGGTTGCCGGCGGAGCGCTGGGCCTCGTGATTGCAAAATGGGGCCTTAGCGCGCTGCTCGCTGCGTCGCCGGGCGGCTTGCCAAGAAGTGAGAGCATCGGCGTGAATGCGCCAGTCCTGTTTTTTACTTTTGGCGTTTCGATTGCCGTCGGAATTTTATTTGGACTCGCACCTGCCCTGAAAAGTTCAAGGTCAGATATACAAAGTGTTTTGAAGGATGCGGGCCGCGAGTCGACCAGCACTCATCATCGCGCCCAAAGCTCCCTCGTTGTCGTTCAAATGGCGCTGACGCTTGTGCTGCTCGTTAGCGCCGGTCTTCTTTTCCGCACCATTCACCATCTTTGGAATATCAATCTCGGGTTCGACACGCAACACGTCATCACATTCAAGGTTGGACTTCCGCCTTCGGTGAATACAAATCCGGCGGACATCGGCGTCGCCTATCGTCAATTGATCGAGCGCATTCGCGAAATTCCCGGAGTCCAAGCGGCCGACTTTACAAATATTGTTCCGCTCAGCGAGGAGGATAACGGCACTCCGTTCTGGTCGGGCCCGCAAAAACTTACTTCGACAGCGGAAGCTCCGCGACTGTTGATGTTTTGGACGGGCACGGATTATCTGAAGTCGATGGGAATTCCGCTTCTTGAAGGACGTTTTTTTAACGCGGACGATACCATCAAATCCGCGCAAGTAATCGTAATTGATAGCGTCCTCGCGCGGACTTATTTTCCAGATAAGGATCCTGTCGGCCAATCGATGATTATCAATATTTGGGGCACAGCGCGAGTCATCGGCGTCGTCGGCCATGTGACCCACTGGGGATTAGATCGCCCAAATTTTTATACGCAGAATCAGGCTTACGGTTCCTTCTATCAACTGCCCGGGCCGGCAATGTCACTATTTAAGGACCAGACCATTGTCGTCCACACTCCGCTTGCCGCTGCGGCGATCGCACCTGAAATAAGAAACGTTGTTCAAACGATGGGCAGCGGCGAGCCGATCTTCAACATTCAAACGATTCAGGAAATTGTTTCACGGTCCATGTCGCCGCAGCGCTTCCCGATGATTCTTCTCGGCGCGTTCGCAGCACTGGCTCTGTTGCTGGCCTCCGTCGGCATCTACGGAGTCATCTCGTATTCGGTAACTCTCCGCATTCACGAAATCGGAATTCGCATGGCGCTCGGCGCCGAAAAGCGAAATATTTTTCGGATGGTAATCGGCCAGGGACTTCAGCTCGCCATTGCTGGCTTGACGATTGGAACGGCATCCGCGCTGATTCTCTCCCGATTGCTATCCAGCTTCTCGCACTTGCTCTACGGAGTCGGCGTTAGCGATCCGATAACATTTGCCGCTGTTGCGTTTTTGCTGGCATGCGTAGCCATCCTCGCCAGTTACATTCCCGCGCGGCGCGCAACGCAAGTCGACCCTATGACCGCATTGCGGAATGAATGATGTTCGGAGGGGAAAATGTCTTCGCACAATTCCGTTTGGAGTAAAGCCTCGCACTCGATCCGCGCGCTCTTTCGCCGCAAAAAAGCAGAAACCGAACTCGACTCCGAACTCCGCTTCCATCTCGAATCCCAAATCGAAAATAACATCCGCGCTGGAATGTCTCCCGGAGCCGCGCGCCAATCCGCGCTGCGCGAATTCGGAGGCGTCGAACTAGCCAAAGAAGAATGCCGCGATGAGCGCGGCACGCAGTTTCTCGAACAACTCTGGCAGGACGTCCGCTTCGGCACGCGCATATTACGCAAAAATCCCGGATTCACCGCAGTAGCTGTGCTGACGCTCGCGCTCGGCATCGGCGCAAACACCGCCATCTTCAGCCTGATTAACGCACTCTTTCTTCGCTCGTTGCCGGTTAAAAATTCCCAGGAACTGGTAATGCTCAAGTGGAGCACTCACAAGCCGCCGAACTTTCACGGTTACTTGCACGATAACGACTGCCGGAACGATTTTCACGGCGACAACGACAACCCATCGGGCTGTTCGTTCACTCATCCATTTTTCAATGATTTGCGGGCACAAACGAATTTCTTCACGACCGTCACGGCGTCCGGCGGCAGAATTGCGGTTGAGATGAGCGGCAACGGTCCAGCAAGCATGCGCGAAGGATTGCTTGTTGCCGGCAATTACTTCGATGCGCTTGGAGTTCGCCCGGCGGTAGGGCGATTGATCGAGCCATCGGACGACCAGCCTTCGGCTCCGGCCGTCGCCGTCCTGAACTATAGCTACTGGCAAAAAGTTTTTGGCGGCTCTACTTCGGTCTTGGGAAAAACGTTTCGCTTGAACGGCGTCCCCACGACAATTATCGGAGTAGCGGAACCTCGATTCGTGAGCTTAACCCCGGGAAATGTGCCTGACGCCTGGTTGCCGATGTCACTTAATTTACCGCTCAGACCGTGGGCAAATCCCGATCGAGACGACGGCGGATTTCCGTGGCTCTTTATTATCGCCCGCCTGAAGCCGGAAGTTCCACGGGAGCGGGCTCAGGCATTCGTCAGTCTGCTTTTTCGCAATGAGATGCTTCATGGAGCGGAGCCGCTTGCCAAAGAATCCGACGAGCCGTCTGTCGAATTAGTGCCGGCGCAGAAAGGTCTCAACGGCATAAGAGGAAAATACTCAACGCCTTTATTTATTTTGATGCCCGCTGTTGGAATCGTTCTTCTAATCGCGTGCGCGAACGTAGCGGGCCTGTTTCTCGCGAGATCCAGAGTACGTCAAAAAGAAGTGGCTTTGCGGCAAGTGCTTGGTGCTGGCAGGTGGAGGATCGTCCGCCAACTCCTTACTGAAAGTGTCTTGCTATCCGCATTCGGAGGCTTACTGGGAATTCTGGTCGCAATTTGGGGAGTGCATGCGATTCTCGCGTTTGTCGCCAGTGGCGCAATTCAGCCGCTCGGAGCAATTCGGCCGCTCGGATTTGACGCGTCAATTGATACTCACGTCCTTTTATTCACACTTGGGATTTCTCTTTTCGCTGGAGTCGTCTTCGGACTTGCTCCCGCAATGCGCGGGACTCGCGTGGAATTAACCCCGGCCTTTAAAGAAGCTACAGGAAATTCTGCACGCGCAGGCCGCGGGAGAAGTCAGTGGCTTAACGTCGGGAATTCACTCGTCGTTGCACAGGTCGCTTTGACGATGATTGTGCTGGTAGGCGCCGGACTTGTTGTCCGCACGCTTCAGAATCTTCGGAATATTGATCCGGGCTTTGATGTCACCAATATATTAAATTTCAGCGTCGCCCCAAGAATGGTGGGATATAAATGGGCGCAAATGGATGCGCTGTATCGGAATCTCCAATTCCACTTGAGTGCGATTCCCGGAGTAAAGTCTGTCAGCTATTCTGGCGATGTATTGCTGAGTGGACCTCTGGATGAGACGAGCTTCCATCTTTTGGGCGCGCCCGATAAATCTGAAGTGGATTCAGACATTCTTACCGTGGGCCCTGATTTCTTTGCGACGATGAAGACACCGCTTGTCGAGGGACGTGAATTTTCACCTGCGGACTTTACTTCAGCTTCTGCGTCGTCTACTAATCCGCCAGCGTCCTCTCCATCAGTGCCCGAACCAGCCATCGTCAATCAGACTTTTGTGCGCCGTTACTTAGGCAATTCGGATGTGATCGGACAGCGCTTCACATCTACCGGCGAAGAAGCAGTTCATCACAGTTATGTGGTCATCGGCGTGGTTCGCGACGCGAAATACGGCAATTTGACAGGCGAGATCAAGCCCACAGCTTATATCCCCGCCACTGACGGCGGAACATTTGAACTGCGCACAACGGCGAATCCTTCCTCGATCATCCCGGCCGTCCAAAACGCGATCAATCAAGTGGACAGCAATTTGCCAATCTTTGATGTCATGACCGAGTCTCAATTTATCGACGATTTGCTATTTCAAGAACGCCTGATCGCAAGGCTCTCAAGTCTTTTCGGCCTACTGGCGCTACTTTTGGCTTGCGTTGGGCTTTACGGATTACTCTCTTATGAAGTGACGCGGCGCACGCGCGAAATCGGTATTCGCATGGCACTGGGCGCGCAACCGGGAAATGTTCTACGCATGGTCATCGCGCAAGGTATTGCGCTAACTTCGGTCGGTGTGACGATTGGTATTGGCGCAGCGCTCGGCGTAACGCGGTATTTGGGAAGCATTCTGTATGACGTTCATCCTGGTGACCCAATCACGCAAGCGACGGTCGGCACACTGCTTCTAATTGTGGCCTTCGTCGCGTGTTGGATTCCCGCGCGCCGCGCAACGCAAGTAGATCCAATGGTCGCACTGCGAAACGAGTGAGCGTCGTTGTAGTTTGCGAATTACGGACAATCTACGGACAATTGAGAAGGTCTAAAGGGCGTTTCCAGTTCGTAAGCGACACCAGAGAAAGCACTTAGATTTTGTGCTGCTCTAGCTACGAACCAAATGGTCTAATCATGCTCTAAGTTGGTTCGAACAGGCACCGCGTCCGTTTTGTGGAACAGGACTGCTCGGTAGCGCAACGGAGAAACAGGGCCCAATTTTCACCCGATATCTCTCTACGAAATATGTCGACGCTACTGGTCCGTCGCACATTCGCGCATTATGGGCGGCAAATTCGCGTTTTCAGGCGGAACGAACCGGAGACGGAGAAAAACCATGACTGCGTGGCGGAGGAAAGTGAATTCGAACTTGCGTCACCCTTATTGCTGCAGTTACGTCGAACAGAACTACTCGGTACCGCACCGGAGAAACAGGGTTCAATTTTCACCCAATGTTTCTCTACGAGAGATATCGACAACGATCGACCATCCGACATTCGCGCATTTTGGGCCGCAAATTCGCATTTTCAGGTAGAACGAACCGGAGACGGAGAAAAAGCATGACTGCGTGGCGGAGGAAAGTGAATTCGAACTTGCGTCACCCTTATTGCTGC
>OBLU010001683.1_pt1 | contig 20477 bp, 20 predicted proteins | sample 1518681 | NCBI WGS metagenome assembly OBLU01 (sample SAMEA3539304, study PRJEB22396) | soil metagenome | biome: tundra; feature: field; material: soil | place: USA | collected 2010-05 | depth 0.15 m
AGAATGACCACATCGCGCTTGTGCTCGACCAGGCGCTTGGCTTTTTCGATCACCATTTCGGCGACCTGAACGTGCCGGGCAGCCGGCTCGTCGAAGGTGGAGCTGATGACTTCGCCCTTGACGGAGCGTTGCATGTCGGTGACTTCCTCAGGGCGCTCGTCGATAAGCAGAACGATGAGGACAACCTCAGGATGATTGGTGGTGACGGAGTTGGCGATGGACTGCAGCAGCATGGTTTTGCCGGTGCGGGGCGGGGCGACGATGAGGCCGCGCTGGCCCTTGCCCACGGGCGTCAACAGGTCCATGACGCGGCCGCTGGTGCCTTCGCGCACCGTCTCCATCTTGATGCGTTCCTGGGGATAGAGCGGGGTGAGGTTGTCGAAGAGGATCTTATTGCGGGTCTCTTCGGGCGATTCGAAGTTGATGGCTTCGATCTTGACCAGGGCGAAGTATTTTTCCCCTTCATGAGGAGGGCGGACGTTGCCGCTGATCGAATCGCCGGTTTTCAGATCGAATTTTCGAATCTGCGATGGAGAGACATAAATGTCGTCGGGGCCGGGCAGGTAGTTGTAATCGGGAGAGCGCAAAAAGCCGTATCCGTCGGGGAGAATCTCGAGTACACCCTCGGCAAAGATGTGGCCTTCTTTTTCGCTCTGAGCCTGAAGAATCTTGAAGATCAGGTCCTGCTTGCGGAGGCCGCTGGCGCCCGGGATTTCCAGGGTGCGCGCGATGCGGCTAAGTTCAGTGATGTTTTTTTCTTTTAGTTCAGCGATCGTCATGTTCACCTACGATATGGCGGGATGAGTGTGAGGGAGGTCTAGGAGGGGGAAGTGCTCCAAGAGCAATAAGGCGGGCGCATGGAGAACGGCCACGTGGCCGCAGGTTCAAACAAGCTCCCGAAATGAAGCAGAAGACCGAAAAGCTGGAATTAGGACGGCAACCACAGCGGAAGCCGTCTTGAAACCATTGCCTGACTTGACTATACGCTTCAGGAGGTTGCGGTCAGGCGGCGCGACGCCTTTCGACAGGTTGAGGTTGTTCCACGGAAGCCTTGACGGCTGCCACGGAGCCTGGGTTTTTGAACTGGAAACGGACGAGGACCTCGTTGGTGGTGTCCTGCAGCCGTGTGTTCGGCTTGTGCAGCTTGCGGGTTGCCTTGCTAGCCAACTGGCAGAGCTGGTAGCGATTGGACACGTGAGAGAGTGCCCCAAAAACCAAATCAGAACGCATTACAGTTCTTCTCCTTCTGAAGTCCGCCGCCCGGATGGTACTACCTGGCACCACCGGTGCAGTTGGCAGCTAAAAATTGATGCAGGGCTGCCCCCAAAATGCCTGCTTCATTTTTTAGACGCACGAACTGGGCAACGAGTTGGAAAAAATCTTGACGCAGTTGCGCGTGCAAAGAAACAGGTTGAATGCCAATTCAGCGCGGTGGATTGCCGCCGAGGGAATCCATGTTTTCAGTATTCCCGTCTCGGTGCGAAGCACACACCGGGGCATCAAAAGATGAGCCTTGGCTCAAAAATGATGCGGGGAATAGCAGATAAACGCGGGACCGCGTAAACGATCTTCCCTTATGGATGGCACTCATGACTGTATAACGATACGGCTTTCAGGTCAACTATTTTTCTTGAACATCTGGCCGGCGTGGCGTTGGCGGGTGGCGTTTTGGGTTTGTTGATTAACCGATTTATTATGAGATATCTAGAAGGACTTCGAGGGCGCGGTGGAGGCCACGAGGCAGGGGGGAGTAACCCAAAAGTTGCTCCGGGTAAGACGAAGGTACTCGCTCCGCAAGCTGTGGAAAAACGACTATTTATGCCCAGTAGCTACGATCGAGCGTCCTATATTGGATGGCTTCGGCGAGATGGGCGACGCCCAGGTTCTCAACCCCTTCGAGATCGGCGATGGTACGGGCTACTTTAAGGATGCGATCGTGGGCACGGGCGGTCAAGCCCTGCTGCTGCATGGCACGCTCGAGAAGGCGTTCGGGGTCGGGGCCCAGTTCGCAGTGCGTGCGGATTTGGCGGGTCGTCATCTGGGCGTTGGAGTAGATTTTGTCTCCGAATCTCTGGAAGCGGACACGCTGACGCTCGCGGGCGGCCAGGACGCGACAGCGAATTTCAACGGAGCCCTCGGCGGCGGCTCCGCCGCGCAACTCCTTATATTGAACAGCCGGCACTTCAATATGGATGTCGATGCGGTCGAGGAGCGGCCCGGAGATCTTGGCGATGTAGCGCTGAATCATGGGCGGGGTACACATGCACTCGCGGGATTTGTCATTGAAGTAACCGCACGGGCAAGGGTTCATGGCGGCGGCCAGCATGAAGCGCGCGGGGAAGGTAAGCGACATGGAGGCGCGGGCGATGGTGACGGTGTGATCTTCGAGCGGCTGACGCATGACTTCGAGGACGTTGCGGGGGAACTCGGGCAGTTCATCGAGGAAGAGCAGGCCGTTGTGGGCAAGCGATACTTCGCCGGGTCGGGGCACGATGCCGCCGCCGATGAGACCTGCATCGGAAATGGTGTGGTGCGGCGAACGAAAGGGCCGCTGCGAGACGAGTCCGGCGGCTGCGTCGAGAACACCGGCAACGGAGTGGATCTTGGTGGTCTCGAGAGCTTCTTCAAAAGTAAGAGGAGCAAGAATAGAAGGCAGCCGCTTGGCCAGCATGGTTTTGCCCGAGCCGGGCGGCCCGATCATGAGAATGTTGTGGCTGCCTGCCGCGGCAACTTCGAGGGCCCGCTTGGCGGTGTGCTGTCCGCGCACGTCTTTGAAGTCGACGGCGAAATGTTGCAGCTCGTTGAGCAACTCGGCAGTGGAGACGCGGAATGGTTCGCGCTGGATATTGCCTACGACCTGGCTGTTGAGTAGTTCAAGAACGTCGAGGAGCGAGGAGACGGGATAAACATTCACACCTTCGACGACGGCAGCTTCGGCGGCGTTGGCCGCGGGCAAGATTAGATTGGCAATGTTTTTCTCGCGCGCAAGGATGGCGACGGGCAACATGCCGGGGATGGGGCGCACACCGCCATCCAATCCCAATTCGCCAACCAGCAGAAAACGGCTGAGGTCATCCACCTGCAGTGCGCCATACGCGCCAAGAATTCCGATGGCGATGGGCAGGTCGAAGCCGGAGCCTTCTTTCTTGAGGTCGGCGGGGGCGAGATTGATGGTGATGTGCGTGGGGGGAATGAGGTAACCGGAGTTCTTGATGGCCGCACGGACGCGATCGCGGCTTTCACGCACGGCGGCGTCGGGAAGTCCCACGGTGTGGAAGTGGTCCTGATCGGTGACGACACCGCTGTAATCGACTTCTACGTCGATGAGATTGGCATCGATTCCATAGACAGCGGCACTGAGAGTCTTGAAGAGCATGGAGTCAAGTGCAGCGAGTGTACCAGAAGGAATGAACGGGGTTCAGTGATCAGTGAACAGTAGTCAGTGATCCGTGATGCCTGGAGGCTCTTGCGATTCCTCGCTTCCCAATCACTGACAACTGCTTCACGCTACAATCTCAGGGTGACGACGAGTCTCTTCGATCTGTACAAAATCGGCGTTGGGCCTTCGAGCTCGCACACCATGGGGCCGATGCGCGCGGCCTGCCGTTTTGCGCGCGAACTCGGCTTGCACGGATTGCTGGAGCGCGTCAATCGAGTGCATGTTGAGTTGTTTGGATCTCTTGCGCTCACGGGGATGGGGCACGCGACGGACCGCGCTGTCCAGCTCGGCCTGGCGGGCAATGAGCCGGCGGGGATCGATCCGGCGTTGATCGAGTCGACAGTTGCGGCGATCCGCAGTTCGAAGCACATGAAGCTGGCCGGGACGTGGTCGATCGGTTTCGATGAGGCGCGCGATTTGATTTTTCGGCGCGAGCAGATGTATCCGCCGGGCGCAAGCATGCAACATCCCAACGGGGTGCGATTTACGGCGGAGGACGCGACGGGTGCTGCGATTGCGCAACGCACGTTCTTTTCAATCGGCGGGGGATTCATCGTTGAAGATGGCGCGGAACTGCAAGGGGAGAAAGCGGCTGCTGCGGTTCCATTTCCTTTTCACACAGCGGCGGAGTTGCTGGCCACGGCACAGGCGAATGAGCTCTCGATCAGTCAGCTGATGCTAGAAAACGAGTGCGCTCTCACTGCAATTGATTCCAAGCGCTCGCCGGTGGAAGAGGTGCGCGAGGGTATCGATCGTATTTGGCAGACGATGCAGAGTTGCATAGAGCGCGGAATAGCGACCGAAGGGATTTTGCCCGGCGGACTGAACGTGAGGCGGCGCGCGCACCGGCTGGCAGAGCGATTGCGCGAGAAAGAAGCGAGTGGTTTGCGTGGCGATCCGCTGGCTCCGCTGGATTGGGTCACGGTGTATGCGATGGCGGTGAATGAAGAAAATGCCGCGGGGGGGCGCGTGGTGACAGCGCCGACGAATGGCGCGGCGGGCGTAGTTCCGGCGGTGGCGCTCTATTACAGCCGCTTTGCAAGTGAGGCGGATCACGAAGGCATCCTCCGCTTCTTTCTCACTTCGGCGGCAATCGGCATCTTATATAAGGAGAACGCTTCGATCAGTGGTGCGGAGGTGGGATGCCAGGGCGAGGTGGGCGTGGCGTGCTCGATGGCCGCGGGCGGGCTGACGGCCGCGCTCGGGGGGAGCAACGGGCAAATTGAGCATGCCGCGGAAATTGCGATGGAACATAACCTTGGCATGACATGCGATCCGATCGGCGGGCTGGTTCAGATTCCGTGCATTGAACGGAACGCCATGGGCGCGGCGAAGGCAGTGCACGCATCGCGAATCGCGTTGAGCGAGTCAGAGGAGCACAAGGTATCGCTCGACCAGGTGATCCGCACCATGTATCTTACCGGTCTCGATATGCAATCGCGCTACAAGGAGACGAGCCTGGCCGGACTGGCTTTGAACATCATCGAGTGCTGATCGTGCTGATCCTCACGATGGCGCGGTGAATGGAATTCAGCGCAGTGCCGTTCTCGCAGGCCAGGGAGACTACTACATTGCAGATGCCGGAGCATGATCCCCTTCCCGGGGCATTGGACGAGACGCCGCAGGATTCGGGCGCCTTCCCGCGTACGTTGGCTCCGGCGTGGCACACCGCGGTGCTCATCGCAGGCATTGTTGCGCTTTCGATCGTGGGAGCGATGCGGCCGGTGGCAGTGACCGATTCGTCAAAGCGGCTGATGACGTATGCAGCGACGGCGGCGATGGAACTGGCTTTGTTAGGCTGGGTCGCGCTGGGGCTGCGGTTAAAGAGAATTCCATTTCGGTCACTGTTGGGCGCAGTTCCCGGCGACTTTCGCTCGATTGCCCAGGACTCGGGAATTGCATTTGTGTTCTGGTTTGGCTCATTGATGGTGCTCGCCACACTGGGCGTCTTATGGACGGGCATCGAAGCAGCGGTAACGCACCAGGGAGCTGCGATCCGCGCGGGCAAGCCATTACAACCGAGCCCATCTGAACAGAAGACGCTGCGGACTCTCGAGCAACTGGCTCCATCCAGCGGAGAAGAAATTGCAGGCTGGGTGATGCTGTGTCTTCTGGCGGGATTTGTCGAGGAGTTGGTGTTTCGCGGTTACCTGCAGGGTCAGTTCACAGCATGGGCACAGGGCAAGATTGCGGCGGGTGTGGTTTTTTCAGCGCTGCTGTTTGGCGTGGCGCATGGATATCAAGGTGTGCGAAACATGGTGCTGCTGGCGGTTTTCGGATTGCTGTTCAGTTTGCTCGCGCTGTTTCGGCGAAGTCTGCGTCCGTGCATTTTCGCGCATAGCTGGCATGATCTCGTCGCCGGTTTAGCGCTTGGGTTGCTCAGGTCGCATCACATTCTTTGAAAATCGCGAGCGTAATGGAAATCAAAGTTGAAAAATTGTTGCCACTTTTTCCACCCTGCATTCGTTTTTTGCTTGACACTGAGCATGCATGAATCTATACATTCTTCAACTGCAATAAAAGTTGCAGTATCGATGCAACCCATCGAAAAGGGAGAATAGGCAAATGGCAACTAAGAAAGCAGCCAAAAAGGCACCCGCGAAGAAGGCCGCGAAGAAAGCCACAAAGAAGAAGTAACGGGTCAAACCAACCAAAAGGCAACACTGAGGGGGACGCATCAAGCGTCCCCCTCAGTGTTTCTGCGGAAAGACTAAGATATATGCGAAAGGGGCATGAATAAAGGCTATGACGCGTCGACGCTGGATTGCCGACATTTGGGATGAAGCCACTGCGACTCTCTCGGGTGCGCAGGCCGAACACTTGGCGAGGGTGCTGCGTGCGCAGCCGGGCATGGAGGCAGATGTGGTCGCAGGCGGGCATGTGTTCCATGCTGAGGTGGCCGCGGTCTCGAATGGCGAGGTCCGCTTCAACCTGATCGCGGAGCTTGAGGCCGAGCCGGCGCTGCCAGTGACATTGGTAATGTCCGTCTATAAATTCGATCACATGGAATGGGCCATCGAGAAAGCTACCGAACTCGGAGTCGCTTCGATTGCGCCGGTGATTGCGCGTCGGACGGAGAAGCACCTGGCCGCGGCTGCGGAGAAGCGCGCCGAACGTTGGCGGCGCATCGGACACGAGGCGGCACAGCAGTCGAGGCGATCGGATGTGCCCCTGATTCACAACCCTGTTCCGTTGGCGACGCGAGTCAAGGCGGGATCGAGTGCTACGCGCATCGTGCTCGCCGAACAGGAACGCTCGACGACGCTGCGCAACGCGCTTGAGGAAATCGTGGCATCCTCGCGGGAGGAAATGCCTGCGTTGGAAATCGCCATCGGACCCGAAGGGGGTTGGGCTCCAGAGGAAGAGGCTCTGTTTGATGCGAATGGTTGGCGCGCTGTTTCGCTGGGGCCGCGTATTCTGCGCGCAGAGACGGCGGCGATCTCCGCGCTGGCGGTGGTGGCGTCGATTCTGGAATAGAAGGGGCGTTCAGTCCGAGTCTCTCCGCCGCGACGGAGGAATCTCTATAGCGAGACTCCACGCTTCCATGGGATGAAGTCGTTCTGGCCGAGGGACTCGGCTTTGGTCAAGCGCTCTCCGTTGGCCACCTGGATGCAAAGATCGAGAAGACTGCTTGCGCAGGCGGGAATGGTTGACTCGCCTGTGATGATGCCGCCGGCGTCGAAGTCGATAATGTCGGCCATGCGCTCGGCGAGGGTTGAGTTGGTGGAGACTTTCACTACGGGTGCAACGGGGTTGCCGGTGGGGGTGCCCAGCCCGGTGGTGAAAAGGACGAGATTGGCGCCCGCGCCAACTTGTGCGGTCACGCTTTCAACATCGTTGCCCGGCGTGCACTGCAGGTTCAATCCCTTGGCCGCGACATATTCGGGATAATCGAGGACGCCGCGGATCGGCGCCGCGCCGCCCTTGCGTGCCGCGCCAGCGGATTTGATGGCATCGGTGATCAGTCCATCGCGAATGTTGCCTGGAGAAGGATTGAAGTCAAAACCGGAATGGACCGCCTTGGCACGCGCCGCGTAGGTTTGCATCAGGTGGGAGAAGCGCTCCGCGAGCTCATCGGTCTCGCAGCGATTGATCAGCTCCTGCTCGACACCGTGGAGTTCAGGGAATTCAGAAAGGATCGTCTTGCCGCCGAGGACGCCGAGCAGATCGGAGACGTAGCCCAGGGTGGGATTTGCGGAGATGCCGCTGAATCCATCGGATCCGCCGCACTGCAGCGCGACGGTTAGCGCGGAAAGCGGGGCGGGCGCCCGCTTTGCCTTATTGGCTTCGACCAGCGCGTCAAAAGTGGAGTCGAGCGCACCGGTCATCAGCGCGGTTTCGCGACCCGACCGCTGCTGGTCGTAGATCAACACGGGCTTGCGCATTTCCGGATCGCGCGCGCGGAGCTCGTCCAGCAACATGGTGGACTGCGCATTCTGGCAACCCAGGCTGAGTACCGTTGCGCCGGCGACGTTAGGGTGGTGGATGTAGCCGGCCAGCAATCCGCAGAGTGCCTGCGCATCCTGACGCGTGCCGCCGCAACCGCCCTCGTGAGTCAGAAATCGAACGCCGTCGATGTTAGGGAAGACGCGTTCGGGATTGGCATGAGCGATTTCGGCGGCTCCATTGCCATTGCTGCTGGTCTTGCGTTCGACAAGTTTGCGGACATGCTGGCGATAGCTGTTGTGCGCGCTTCCGTAGCCTAACTCCTCTTCAAGAGCTTCCTTCATCCGGCCGACGTTGCGGTTCTCGCAGAACACCAGTGGCAGCACCAGCCAATAATTGCGCGTACCCACCTGACCGTCGGCGCGATGAAAACCCTTGAAGGTGCGCGCAGCCCAAGCCGTTGCATCGGGCGCAGCGAAGGAGGCGGGTTGCCGCGTAGCCGAATAGTTGCCGGCGCGGTGGCGGATGTTCCTTGTGGAGAGTAGACCGCCGCTTGGAATCGGCTCGGTAGCTTCACCCACCACCATGCCGTACATCAACACAAGGTCGCCGGGCTTGAAATCAACGAGCGCCATCTTGTGCTTGGGGGGGATGGCCTGCGTGACAGTGCAGGTTGCGTTCCCGAAGTGGACAACGGGTCCGATTTCGAGCGGTGTAAGAGCGACGAGGACGTTGTCGCGGGAGTCGAGTTGCAAGACGGATTCCGGCATAGGTGATTTCCTTGTGAGGACGGCCAAGGGCAGACGAGGCTTCCTGAGGCAAGGATACAACCGCGCATGGAATGCGCGGCGTGCGTGGTGAGTGAGCGAGCGCCAAAGGGGACGACGCAATCGAAGGAAAACCAGTGCCAGCCGTTTCATATCAATACAGAAAATGTTGCAGATGAGACATCCAGAGTGGTATACGTTGCCCGCGGGTGAAAGAGCATTGTGGCGGAATTGAGTTGAGCCTGATGCACACGTAAGGGGAGAAGCACGATGTTTACACGGATTATGCAAGGAATGTCGGCCATGCTGGTTGTGGCCTCGGCCGTCACGATCTATGGCCAGGCGGCGCCGCAACTCACGATTCAATGGGACAAGACCGTGGTGGTCTCGAAGTCGACGCCCACGTTGCAGGTGGTAGTGAATCCTCCGTTGCGGCCGGGCGAGCCGCTGAGCGCTCCTTCTTACAAGGCTGTGAAGGAACTGGGGGCCGACTATGTACGCTATGTACCGTGGCTGCCCTATCCAAAACTGGGAGTGGCCGAACTGGAACCGCCCACGGCGCAAAAGACCAGCTGGGACTTCAGCCTGATCGACCCGATGACGAAGGATTTTCTCAACGCAACGGACGGTCATCCCACGGTGATGAATTTCAGCACTATGCCGGCGTGGATGTTCAAGACCGACAAGCCGGTAGTTTATCCTGCCGATCCCAACCAGGTGACATGGGATTACACCCAAGGCAAGGAACTGCGCGATCCCAGTGGCAAAGAAGTGGGCGACTACTATAACCGGCTGGTGAGCTGGTATGTGAATGGCGGCTTCACGGATGAGAACGGCGTGCGCCACGACTCAGGCTATCACTACAAATTTGCAGTATGGGAAGTGCTCAACGAGGTTGAGTCAGAGCATTCGACAACGCCGGAACTCTACACAAAACGCTACGATGCGATCGTGGAAGGCATTCATCGGGCAAGCCCCGATACGAAGTTCATGGGCATGGCGCTGGGCGGTCCTGGGGACGATGCGCAGTTCATCGAGTATTTCCTGAATCATGCAAATCATAAGGCGGGGATTCCGCTCGACTATATCTCCTACCACTTTTATGCGGTGCCGACGCGCACGCAGACCATGGCGGATTGGCAGTACACGTTTTTCGACCAGGCCAACGGATTCATTACCGGGGTGCGCTACATCGAGAACATGCGCAAGCGGCTCTCGCCCGAGACGAAGACAGACACGGACGAACTGGGCGTGATCTCCTCTGATGATCTGAGCCAGGGTGATCCCGGCCACGTGATGCAGCCCATTCCGCCGCAGTATTGGAATTTGGCGGGCGCGCTGTACGGTTATCTGTTCATTGAGCTGTCAAGGCTGCAGATTGACATCATCGGCGAATCGCAACTGGTGGGTTATCCGACGCAGTTTCCCAGCGTGAGCATGATGGATTGGACGAATAACAAGCCCAATGCGCGGTTCTGGGTTTTAAAGCTGCTGAAGGACACCTTCCATCCGGGAGACAAGCTGGTGGAAACGAAGGTGGGCGAAGGTGCGCTGTCAGAAGACCTGGAAGCGCAGGCCTTTGTTACTCCCGAAGGGCGCAAGCTGTTGCTGATCAACAAGCATGATCATGCCCTCGACGTGTCGCTGCCGGATTCGGAAAAGGCCAGCGCGCTGGCAGTGGATGTCGAGACCGGCGACGGTCCGGCGCGCAGCGTGAAGCCCGATGCGGGCAAGATTCACCTTGAACCCTTTGCCGTTACGGTGGTGAGCTGGTGAGCGCGGAGGCGGCAGTACCCTTGAAGCGGTACGCATTCATGCTGCGCATTCGCCCTGGCACGGAAGAGGCCTATGAGGCAGCTCATCGAGCGGTGTGGCCGGAGATGCTCGCGCTGCTAAAACGCGCGGGCATCAGCGAGTATTCCATTTATCGCCGGGATCAACTGCTGGTTCTCACGCTGCGTGCGGCGGACTTCGAGGCAACCTGGCAGAAAATAGAGGCCGACCCGATCAACACGCGCTGGCAACAGGCGATGGCGCCGTATTTTGCGCCTAACGAAGGCGTACGTCCCGGTGAGCGCTTTCCGATGATGGAAGAAGTTTTCTATCTGGCCTGAAGCGGTTTGTACAGGCAAGGAGCGACGATGAGCGCGGAACAAACACTGCGCGTGGGGCTGTGCGGCATTGGACTTGACGCCTACTGGAGCCAGTTTGCGGGGCTCGAGGCGCGCCTTGAGGGTTACGTAGCGCAGGTGGGGGCGCGGCTTCAGAGGACGGGCGTCGAGGTTGTGGACCTTGGCCTTGTGGATACGCCGCAGCGCTCCCGCGAAGCCGGGCGCCAATGCCGCCGTGAAGACATTGACGTGTTGTTTCTCTACGTCACAACCTATGCGCTTTCGAATACAGTGCTGCCGGTGATCCAGCGCGCAGGTGTACCGGTGGTGGTGCTTAACCTGCAGCCTGGGGCAGCGATCGATTACGCGGCATTCAATCGATTGGAGGATCGGACCGCGATGACGGGCCAGTGGCTCGCCTACTGCTCTGCCTGCCCGGTGCCGGAGATTGCCAATGTGCTCGAGAGGGCACGCATTCCGTTTCACCAGGTGACGGGGGTGCTGGATGAAGCTGCAACCTGGCAGGAGATAGAGGAGTGGCTGGCGGCGGCGCGGGTGCGGTCTGCGCTGGCCTCGTCGCGGCTTGGCCTGATGGGGCACTACTACAGCGGCATGCTGGACATCATGACCGACGTGACGCTGGTGTCGATTGCTTTTGGTACGCATGTTGAGATTGTCGAGGTGGACGAGCTGAGCGCGCTTGCCGCCGATGTGAAGGACGATGAAGTTTCAGAGCGCGTCCGACAGTTCCAAAGCAGCTTCGATGTGCAGCCAGACTGCGCGGCGGATGAACTGCGGCGGGCCGCACGGACGTCTGTAGCTCTCGACTCCTTTGTTGCGCAACACGAACTCGATGCGATGGCGTACTACTACAAAGGCTCGGGCAACCCAGCCAACGAAGACACGATGAGTTCCATTATCCTCGGCACGTCGCTGTTGACCGCGCGGCACATTCCGGTGGCAGGCGAGTATGAAGTGAAGAACGTGCTGGCCATGAAGATGATGGACGTGCTTGGCGCGGGCGGTTCCTTTACCGAGTACTATGCGATGGACTTCAACGACGACCTGGTGTTGATGGGCCATGACGGGCCAGGCCATATCGCCATTGCCGAGGGGAAAACGAAGGTGCGCCCGCTCAAGGTCTATCACGGCAAGGTGGGGCGCGGCCTTTCAGTGGAGATGAGCGTCAAGCACGGACCGGTGACCCTGCTCTCGGTTGCGGAGGACGCACAGTCGCGCTTCAAACTGGTGGTTGCGGAGGGCGAATGCGTGGCCGGCGCGATTCTCGAAATCGGCAATACCAATAGCCGGTACCGGTTCCCGCTGGGCGCACGTGGATTTGTAAATGCGTGGAACGCGCAGGCACCGGCGCACCACTGCGCTGTAGGAATAGGGCACGTGGCGGCCACTCTTGAAAAAGCTGCGGCGCTGATGGGGATCGGATTTCATCGCGTCTGCTGAAGCGAAGATTTCCGGATTGGCTTACAGGTGTGCGAAGTGCAGGAGCAGTCCGGCTAGCGCGCCGCCTAAGAGCGGGCCCGCAATCGGGATAGGTGCATAACTCCAGTTCGAACCTCCCTTGCCGGGAATGGGAAGGATGGCGTGGACCAGCCGCGGGCCCAGGTCGCGCGCGGGGTTGATGGCGTAGCCGGTGGTGCCGCCCAGGGAGAGGCCGATGCCCCACACGAGGCTTCCTACAAGCCACGGACCCATGCCACCGGCCGGCCCTGTTGCGGAAACTCCACGCGAGAAGATGGCTCCGGCCACCAATACCAGAACCATGGTGCCGATGACTTCGCCGACGAAGTTGAATAGCGGGCTCGGTATAGCGCCGCGGGTGCAGAAGATGCCCAGCTTGGCGGCCTGGTCCGGCGTGTGCCGCCAGTGCGGGCCATAGTGCAGCACCATCAGTGCCGCTCCGCACATGGCACCCAGCATCTGCGCGGACCAGTAGATCAGTAGTTGCGAATAATCTCCGCTCGACACGGCAATTGAAATCGTGATGGCGGGGTTCAGATGAGCACCGGGGCTGCCGAACGCCTGCGCAACCAGCACTCCGCAGAGCACGGCCAATGCCCATCCTGTGGCGATGACCATCCAGCCTGCGTCGGCTGCGTAGGACTTGCGCAGAGTGACGGCGGCATTGACTCCGTTGCCCAGCAGGACCAGAACCAGTGTGCCCAAAAATTCTCCAAACCAGATGGAATGCATCAAGGCTTCCTTGTCGTTGCGTTGCCGCGGTGTTGGGACCGGCGGCAGAGTGCAACCGAAGACAGGATTTGCGGAACTCAAGCATTGTGCACTGTCGGGCCTTGGTCCGCCAAGCGATTGCGGATTTCGTAAAATTGTTGACATGGCGGCTGTGAAAACCCGCGAGGCCCGATGCGGCGATGAGGACGAACTCGCCGAAATGCGCGCGTTGCTGTGGCCAGACGCCACGGCGGAGCAACATCGGCAGGAGGCGAAGGCACTGATTGAGACTGGCATGAGCGGCACTCTTCCCGGGGCGATCCTTGTGGCTTTGGCCGCGAGCGAATCGCTGACGGGCTTTATCGAGGTCGGGTTGCGGTCGCATGCAGACGGGTGCGACATGGCGCAGCCCGTCTGCTTCATTGAGGGCTGGTATGTGCGGGAGGGACACCAAGGCAGAGGGGTGGGAAGGGAATTGATGCGAGCGGCAGAGAAATGGGCGCGCGCGAGGCAATGCCGGGAGATGGCGTCGGACGCGCTGATTGACAATGTAGAGTCGGTTCGGGCTCATCGCGCACTTGGATTCGAAGAGGTGGATCGCTGCGTGCATTTTCGCAAGCAGCTGTGAGGGGGTTGGGCTCAGATCCCGCCGGGCAGCTACCTCGTCCGCTGTGAGACCGGCGACTTGCTGCTCAGCAACTTGAGGTGATTCCGTCCCCAGCCGCAGATGGTTTCAAGCACGGGGACCAGAGTCAGACCATATTTAGTGATGGAATAATAGACGCGCGGAGGTAGGGTCTGCTGCTGCCGCCTGAGAAGGATTCCATCGCGCACGAGCTCCTGCAGGTGGCGGATCAACATGCGCTCCGTGATCCCGGGAATGCTGCGCCGCAGTTCGCTGGTGCGCATGGGCCCTTCCGAGAGGCGCCAGAGGATGGTTCCTTTCCAGCGGCCGTCGATGACGGAAAGCATCGCATCGATGGGGCAGGCGGAGAGTTCCTTCTTTGAAACCGGCATGGTCTGATTTTCCCTTTGAGTTGCCCGTTGGCTGACAAATTTGTCAGTACTACTTCCTGAGTCAGTGTATCTCCGTTCTGAGTCTGACATGCAGAGGTGATTCAAATGACTTTTCTCAATATCGCAACCGTTGTTTGTATCGGGCTTTTAGTGGGCACCGAGTTTGCCGTGTCTGCATTCGTAGACCCGGTCCTCGCCAAGCTTGACGATCGTGCGCAGGCGGAGGCGATTCGCATGTTTGGGCGAAATCTCGGGACGGCCATGCCGATTTGGTATGGGCTGAGTCTCGCGCTTCTTGTGCTTGAGGCCGTTTTTCACTGGCACGATTCGGGTGTCTCGATGCTGATTGTTTCCGCCGGGATCTGGGCAGCGGTGATTGTCCTCACGCTGCTGTTCCTGGTGCCCATCAACAACAGGATGGCGCAGATCGAAGCCGGGTCGTGGTCTGAAGAGGCACGAAAGCAACATGACAGATGGGACAGGCTTCATCGCATTCGCGTGGTTGCGCTGGGAACGGCGATGGTTTGCTTCCTGCTCGCGATCCACGTATGAGCGGCGCTCGTTGGGCGCCACTAAGGCTTCGGAGCACCTGGCTCACTTGCGCCCACGGTTCCGTTGGCGTACTGCGGCCAGTGAGAGATCAGTTCATTCACTACCACGTGCCCGACGGTGTAGGCGGCCTCAAGGGAAGGCAGATACGCGCTGTAGGCGCCGATGCGCTGGCGCGCAAGGCTATCTGCGGCACTCATGCCGCGCGGCTGCTGGTCGAAATTGCTGACCGTGCGCAGGACCATCACGCGCTGCAGGTCCACGCGCCCGGTGCGGGCAAGGTCCTTCAATGAGAGCAGGGTGCCGGTGTCCTCCATTGCGGTGGTGACAAATTGACCTTGTCCGGCGGTGAAGTACCTGAGCCATTCAGTGGCCCATGCGTCAAATAATCTCCCATGCCAATAGCGTGAGGAGGAAACCTCGTCGCCCATAGTGACAAACGGAGGGCGATCGGCGGCGGCGCCGTCAAAGCGGCTGCGAATCTCCTTCAGCTTGTCGGTGTCGGCAAGAGGCACATCACGCGTGAGGTTGTAAGCCCACTCGGCGAGATGCGGCTTCAGCGCATACACCTGGCCCTCAAGCGGTGTGGCCGGTGTTTCAAAGGGACGCGTCTTGCGCAGCGGCAGGTAGCCGGTGGACCAGTCGGGTGGGATTTCGCGGGCGTCGATTTCGTAGCCGAGGTCGCCATCGACCACCCAACGCGCCCACACGGCCGATCCGAGCGAGGTGCGGTCAGGGGTCGCCCCGGCAATCCCGGCGATGATCCAATAAGCGTGGCGAAGGTCGAAGCGGGGGTCCAGACCCAGCGCCATGATGGTCGCGGAAGCGTTGGCCGTGCCCTGGCCGGTCAGCACTGCCATTTCGCCGGCTCCGTTCATGCGCACCGCATGATAGGCGGCGGGCAGCGGGTAGACGCGGTCAAGATGGTCGCGCTCAACCCAATACTGCAACTCGCCGGGTGCGTCGCCGGTGTCCTCACCCACTTCGAACATGGTCACCACGACCACTTTCACGGGAATTGGCCTAGGCTTTGCGGACGCGATGCCGGCGAAAGCGATCAGCAGAAAGCATGCCAGAGAATGGTGCACGAAGGTGGTCATTGATTGCGATGGTACCGGAGAATGACCGGGAATTGGGAATTGCCGGTTATACGATGGGAGGAACGAGGTGGGGTCGATGGGTCAGAAGATCAGGTTTCTGATTATTGCGGCATTGGCAGTGGCCGCGCTAGCCGCAGGTGCGCAGCCGGCGCAACAGCCGCCTGTTCATCACTGGGCGATCGTGCTGCACGGGGGCGCGGGTGTGATTGAACGCGCCACCATGAATCCCAAAACCGAAGCGGCTTATCGCGCCGGGCTCACCGAGGCCATCGAAGCGGGAGCAAAAGTGCTGGATGGAGGCGGCTCGTCGCTTGATGCAATTGAGGCGTCGATTCGGATTCTGGAAGACAACCCGCTCTTCAATGCTGGGCGCGGGGCCGTGTTCACTGCCGCGGGCAAGAACGAGCTGGACGCGGCGATCATGGATGGGGCGACGCTGAATGCTGGTGCGGTGGCTGGGGTGACGCGCACCCGTCACCCAATCAGCCTGGCGCGCGCGGTGATGGAGAAGTCGCCGCATGTAATGCTGGTGGGTGCGGGAGCCGATGCATTTGGCGCCGAGGCGGGGCTGGAACAAGTGAATCCGAGTTTCTTCTTTACAGAGGAGCGGTGGGATGCGCTGGTAAAGCAACTGAAGAAGGAAGGCCGTCCGATTCCGCCACGCCCGGCCGGCGCGCCGCCCGCACCGGTCGAGCCGGTGTCAGCAATTGAGCCGCTTGATGCCCACAGATTTGGCACGGTGGGCATGGCGGCGCTGGACAAGCACGGAGACATCGCGGCCGGAACATCAACGGGCGGTCTGACGGGAAAGAAGTGGGGCCGCGTCGGAGACTCGCCCATTATCGGCGCGGGCACCTATGCGTCGAACCAGTCGTGCGCGGTGTCGGGAACCGGCACGGGCGAGTACTTCATCCGGCTCGGCGTGGCACGCGAGGTTTGCAATCTGGTTTTCTTTAAAGGCATGCGCTTGCAGGAGGCTGCCGATCAGGTTATTCACAAGGAACTGGAGAGCCTGCATGGGGACGGCGGATTAATTGCGATTGCCCCGGATGGGCAGATGGCCTGGAGCTTCAACACGCCGGGAATGTATCGGGCCAAGGTGGCCGAAGGGGGCAAGGTGGACGTGGAGGTCTATCGGGATGAGCCGTGAGAAAACGGACTTCCGAATTTCGTTGCGCCAATGGCGTTCAGGGACCCTGTTACCGATGCAATTCGCCTGCCTCGGTCGTGATCTTACGGAGCTCTATTCGGGCCAGTTGGAGATACATGTGCGGATTAAGGATGTCGGCTTTCTCGGGATCGGTCTGGTCAAGTTGAAATTGAATTTGGCGAAAGACCCAGCGGTCTCCAGCGCGCGTGAGGACAGCGGTGAAGCGAATAGGTCTTTCAGAATCCTTTGACCGGACCGAACCGACGCTCGCAACCCAGGCGACATCTCCCGAAGACCAAACGACGGAATCGTCGACGTCGAATCTGAGGTCGCCCCATTTTTGCCAATCTTTCTGGATAAATTGTGCCGCCGAGGTGTAGCCGCGCGCCCACTCGGATGTGCCGGACTGGACTCCGATGATCAGCACATCGCCGTTTTGCGCGAAGAGATTCTTCATAAAAGAGTCAAGATTGCGAACGTCGCGCTTCTCGTATCCATTCTGGAAGGCTCGGAGGGAATCGAGAACGCCGGAGCGAACTGCAGGCGGAGCATCTCCGGCCCGGAGGATCTGCCGCTTGAGGTTCTCGTTGGAGGCGGTGCTCTTCAAATCCAGGCAGGACACGAACCCCACCGCAAAGCCAGCCAGAACCGCTAAAGAAACCAACACGATGATTGTGGTTCTCTTGTGCGTCAATCTCAATGTCACCGCTTCTCCCTCCTTGCCCGGAGAATCGAGGCGGATTCAAGCAAAAGCACCCGGACCACGCCCGATCGCAACCCTATGATTTCATCTAAGTTGTCACTGATGACCGGGAAAGTATATCAGACCAAGTCGATATGAAGAATCACCTGTTCGTGGTAACAGCTTCAAGTAGACTTGTCCGCATGGCGCTCACATTTACGACGTCGTACATGGAAGACTCTCTGGCGGTGTTCCGGTATTACAAGAAACTTGCCGAGCGCGCGATGGATCAGGTCGCCGATGCGCAGCTTATTGCCGTGCTGGATGGAGAAATGAACTCCATTGCGATCATCGTGAAGCACATGACGGGCAACATGCGGTCTCGCTGGACGGATTTCCTGACGACGGATGGAGAGAAACCGGACCGCAACCGCGACTCGGAATTTGTGGACCCGCCGGCTACGCGCGCGGCGCTGATGCAAGAGTGGGAGAACGGATGGAACCGCGTGTTCGAGGCGCTTGAACCTCTGACGGATGCGGACCTGGGGCGCACGGTGACGATACGCGGCGAGGCGCACTCGGTTATGCAGGCGATCAACCGGCAGGTGGCGCACTACTCACATCACGTGGGGCAGATCGTGCTGCTTGCAAAGCATTTGTCAGGGCCACGGTGGAAATCGCTCAGTGTGCCGCGGAATCGATCGGCTGAGTTCAATCAGAAGGTTGCGATCGGCGAGGCAAGCCAGAGATGAAGGCACCGGACTGAGCCTTGTTGCCTGGATTCGCTTCGCGGCTTTCTTTACGTTCGACGCTGCAAGAGACCTATGACCGGTGTTCGATGGACAATCCGGGAACTTCGCGGGGCGCTTGCAAACGGAGAACTGCGGCCACGGGCTCTGGCCGAAGCGGCGCTTGCTCGCGGCAACGGAAACGCCGGTCGCAACACTTATCTTTGGCAGGACCGGGCCTGGACTTTGACCGAAGCGGCAAGGGCTGAAGCTATCCCGCGCGGCGAGGGAGGACCATTTGGGGATGGCCGCGACGCACTGTGGGGATTGCCAATCTCAGTAAAAGATTGCTTTGACCTGGCGGGCGCACCGACGAGTTGCGGAGTGCGTTTCTATCGCGATTTGAACGGGGCGGCGACGAAGGACTCGTGGCTGGTTGAGCGTCTTCGCGCGGCCGGCGCGGTGATTATGGGCAAGACGCATCTGCACCCGCTGGCCTATGGCATCACGGGCGAGAATCCGGAGTTCGGCGACTGTGTGCAGCCGGGCAAGGAGGGCGCGCTGACCGGCGGCTCATCGTCGGGTGCGGCTGCAAGCGTGCTGGAGGGTTCGGCTGTGGCGGCGATCGGAACGGATACAGGCGGCTCGATTCGTGCACCTGCGGCGCTGTGCGGACTGACGGGATATCGGGCATCGATTGGGCGCGGCGACTGGCGAGGCGGGGCGCACCTGGCGCCATCATTCGACACGATGGGGTGGCTCTTTCGCGATCTGCAAGATGCGCCGCGGCTGGGCGGTCTCTTCGCTCAGGGAGAGACGAAAGAAGTTCGGCATTTCGACCGGTTCGCGGTGGTGGGCGACAATTTTCTGGAAGATTGCGAAGCGGTGATCACTGCCGGGCTGCGGGCTACGAGCGCTGAGTTGGAGGGGCTCGGTTTGCGCGGCGCGGTTTTCGATGCGGGCTCGTGGGCCGATGCGTTCAGTATCTTCGCGCCGATCCAGGCATGGGAGGCGGCGCGCATCCATGCAGGGAACTTCGATCGGATTGAAAGCTCGATTCGCGAGCGGCTGGAGTGGGGCGCGCGGATTACCGACGGCGAAATTGCCGGGCTGCGGGTGCGCCACGCGGAGTTCCGTGCGCATGTGGACGCGCTTCTTGCGGAGCATGGATTGCTGCTGATGCCTGCAACGCCTGTGGCGCGTCTCGCTGCGGGAGCCGATCATAGCCAGACGCGCGGACGACTGCTGCGCTACACCGTGCCCTTTAGCCTTGCAGGGGTCCCCGTGGTCACGATTCCATGCGCGGTGGGAGGCATGCAACTGGCCGCTGCGCGCGGCTGTGATGAGGCGCTGCTTGAGTTTGCCGCTCAACTCGGGGCGCGTCGAAAGAATGCGCTGCAGGCGTGAACAGGCGCGCCGGGGTTCTATACGGGCTTTCCATGCCGGGCTTTCTATATCTGGGATGCGGTGAGCGGGCTGAGAATGAGGTTCGTAATATTGCTCACGATCGCCGCGTAGCTGAAATGCGGATCGGCAGAGAGCTTCTTCCATGCCGGATCGTTGCGGAAGACGTCCCATTTCGCGTCCAACTCGGCCAAATTGGCAAAGCTCAACATGTAGGTAAGGCTCGGCATGCGTGGGCCGATGAGCGTATCGCTGAAAAACACCGGGTTGCAGCCAGCATTCTTGAATATCTCGAATTCGCCGGAGTGGAACATTTCGACCTTGCGTACATGGTCGTGGAAGCTGGGGCTCTCGTAGGTGCGCAATTGGAAGATGCGCTTGGCCTTTGTTGCGGTGGATGATGGCGGCACGAGTTTGGGCCAACCTTCAAAGGCCGCGAGAAGAGAAGCATCGACCCGCTCGAACGAGGGCGCCGTTGCGGGGGCGCTCCAGAATGGCTCGGCGGCTTTCATGAAATCGGCGTCCCTGGGGAGACGCAGATTCAGTTCAACCAGGGCTTCGATTGACGAGCTTGGAATCAAGGCATAGAAGATGGGCGTCTCGGATCCAAAGTCGAGACGGAACGCGCCAACGGGGCCCATACCCATGCGTGTGAGCGCCGGGATCAACGCGTCGCCGAAGTAGCTCTCGGTGAGTGCAGTCTGTGGCCCCGATTGCAAGTGGTAGCGGCGTATCTGGTAGAACTCGCGCGGTGCGGTTGTTGCGGCCTGGGCTTCGCCCTCGCGAGCGAGAGCAACGGCAGAAGCGGCGAGAGAGGCGGCAAGAAATTGGCGACGCTGCATGGTGACCTCCGGAGGACGCCTCAGTTTACGTCACGAGGCGCGTGTGATTTATTGGGGGAAATCACTGGTGTCCGGTTAGATATCGAATAGATTCAGCTGGTTAGCGATAGAC
>OBLU010001687.1_pt1 | contig 20437 bp, 20 predicted proteins | sample 1518681 | NCBI WGS metagenome assembly OBLU01 (sample SAMEA3539304, study PRJEB22396) | soil metagenome | biome: tundra; feature: field; material: soil | place: USA | collected 2010-05 | depth 0.15 m
GCACAGAGGATCTCGTTACGCGCATTGAGGAAGCGGCTCAGCGTCGCAAGAAAAGCGCATGAGTTGCTTCCGCGCTGAGTTGGGCTAAGCACTCGTCAACACTTTTTGGGGAAGCAGCAAGTTGGTTGTCTCAAAGGTGCTATAGGTCCGGTTTCCTCTTGCGCCGGCTGTGCGACTTCTCGGCCTCGGCTTCCAAACGCAGGTTTTCTGCGTGGTGCCGCATCGCAGCCTCATAGATCATTTTCCATGAAATGGGGAATTCTCCCCTTGCCCCGGCGAGTCTGACGATAGCGAATTCGGGACGGCTCTCAACAACAATTTTGCGCTTCTTGCCGTTCTCGCTCACGGAAGATGCAGTGACATAGAGGGTCTGTGTCTTGCGCTCAATCAGGTAAGCCATTCGCACTTACTCCCATCACAACCCAGCCTGCACGATGCACTGTTTCAGCAAGATTGTCAGCTTAGAGCGACGAATAAAGGAGCTGTGCCGTCGCAGTCATGGGTATGGAAAGCGGATAGCTTTCCTTGCTTTAGGGTAGTTACGGCTATTTTCACAACACGCAAGGTAAAGAACCCAAGAGAGGGTAAAGTATGGCATTGGAATCATGGCGTGTTACCTTTCTCCTTGTTGGAATCCTATCCGTAACCACAACAATGTTTTGACGATACAACCGGAAAAACCGCTCAAGGGCGCGTCCGACTTTTTTCCTGACACTCAAGGCTCCCGCAGCTTGCCCTTTGTCGTCTCATCCCATGCGGCTAGGCAGAAACCGCTCAAATCCCTCTTCCAAGACATGACTACGGTTGGAATACTGCGCTACGGGGTCAGTGTCCATCGCCAGCATGATGAGGCGCCGCAGGTTGGCAGATTGCTCATCCTGGCTGAGGAGCGCCATCGAGTCGGATGCGATGCCGGGTGTCGTGTCCCATTGCAAGCTCAGGTTGTTCTTGCGTGCAAGCTCGACGGCAAATTCCTGGAGTGCGACTTCGTTTCCAGCCCAAAACGGCTGTATCGTTCCGAGGTCGTAGAGGTATGCCGAGGCGCTACCTGCCCACTCTTCGGCGCTCAACCCTTTCAGGTGGTTCTCGCGGCTCAAGCGATCCAAGACGCTGTTGAGGGATTTCTCTACCTGAGACGCGGGCACATTGTGGGCGTCGATCGATCGCAGCTCTCCGGCCCAATCGTAAAGGTCTTGATAGAGATGGTGGTGAATGTCCTGTAGGTGCGCGGAGTCAAAGCCGCCTCGAATGGGCGAAGCATGAAGCTCGGCAAGACGAAGGACAGTGGAATCTGTCGTGGCTTTCAAAAGAGCGGCGGAATCGGTGATGCCGAGCTTATTTCTGAGTACGCCGGTGCCGGGAATTGTGAAGTCGGTTGCGTCGATCATCTCCTGCCCTCTCCTCTCGTCATGTATGTCTTCGCGGGTCCTTGCTTGAGTGCCGCCATGATCCGCGCCAGGTAGCCGTTATCAATGCCGCGCTGGGTGTCGCCGGTGTTGTAGCGAGAGATGGCGTGCTGGAGCGCCTCCTGGCCGGGTCCATAGGTTTTAGTCTCAAGCTGGTAGGCGCTGTCGAGAATCTGCCAACCGGCGCGAAGATTGAAGCACGGGTCTAAAAGAGATTCGGCGGGAAGCCCGCGGCGATGGGCCTCCGCCGTGCTGACCTGCATTAACCCCAAGTCAACAGAGATGTTGCGGCGCTCGAAGTATTCGAGCCACTCCAACGCCTCGCGTTCGGTGGTGGGCTGGCGTTTGAGCCGCAATGTACCCTCCGGTAGGTGCCATTGCTTGAGGAGCGCCCTCGGAAAGTCGATCTGCATGGCATTTGGATTTCCGCCGGATTCAACGCTGATGATGGCGCTGAGCGTGGTGAACGGCACTGCCGGGAGGCAGCGCGATTGGAGAGCGGCAATGTCCAGCCGTTGGCCGGGGAGATTCGCAGCAATACAGATCAAGAAAACTGCGATCAGGATTCTCATCGGTTGCTTGCCTCGTAGAGTGGGATGGCCCAGAGGTCGGCCCAATCTTGCGCGGCCACATGCTGAATCGCTGGGATCGGCGTGTTGGCCGCCCAGTAGACATTGGAGGGCGCAAGCAGCATGTCGGGGTTTTGCGCAAGTGTCTGGATGGCTGGCCAGAAAGTCAGCTGCTCGTAGCACACCAATATTCCGGCTCGACGATTCCAAACACGGATGGTTGACGGAAAGCGAAGCATCAGCGGGTATCCATTGCGCTGGTCTCCGACGTGCCACATACCAAGTGGCACAGGCACGCGTTGAGCGTAAGACAGTCGCTCCGTATAGCCGCGGGAGAGGAGAACATTGCGATTGGCTTCCGAGTTCGTGATCGGGATTGTGGTGCCGATCAGCAGGCCGGTGCGCTGTAGCTTGAGTTGTGTGAAGGTGGAAGCCCAGCGTGCTTCGTGCATTCCATTCCAGCTTGGAATGATCGACTCAGGGAAGACGAGCAAAGTGTCGGGATGGGCGAGCGCGATTTGCTGGATCGTCCGCTCCTGAAACTCCAGCCGAGAGTCAAAATTGCCGTGAGTTTGCTCTCCGCCAAAGCTGGTGTTGACGGCGAGAATATGGGGATCGGAAACAGGGTGATGGAATCGCGCGTGGGTGGCGACGGATGCCGCAAGCAGAACGGCAAGGGCCATGGCTGTGCCGAATCGCCGGTACGCCGCTATCAATATGACAACTAGCCCGAGCCCGAACCAGCGGGTTCCGGGAAACCAGTGGCCAGTTGCGATCAGCGGATGGGCAACGGTTACAAGACTCAGCGGAGGGAGCGCCAGAAAAGCGAGCGCAGCGATTGCGGAGACCGGGAGGTAACGGCGGCTGTAGAAGGCGAGCCAGGGAGCCGCTGCGAGTGCTACCAAAGCAGCCCAGATCGCGAGAGGCACAACGAAGTTGTGGCCCGTCCGAAAGAAGCACTGAGCGCCGGGAATGACACTCCAAGTGGCGGCTGCGTAGTAGAAGACGGCACAAAGCGAGTCCAGGCGCCGCCGTGAGTGAAGGTATACGAAGGGAAAGAGCAAGGCGAGAAAATTCAGAGCGGGGTCACCGCTCCATCCTGCGCCGCCGATTGCGGCAGAGGTAGCGAAGAGGACCGCTGTCCTGGCCTGATCTGGAAGATGGATGCTCGGAATTCTCCATCTCGCTCTGGTTGGTGAGGCGGTTGCTGTTTCTGTAAGGTTCATTGCTTTCTGCCCTCTGGATCTCGTTATCAATTCGGGTTGGTGGTTGCATGGTACGAACGCTCCACGAGCAAGGGGCGAATCCAACTGTGGACGGAGCGCAACGGGATCGGGCCGAAGTACCTCGAATCGAAGCTCCGGGGACTGAAGGAGCTGACGACCCAAAGCTCATTCTTTTGCACGCGGTATGTCCCAGCCGGAAACGAATGAAGCTGTCGCCCAAGTGAGTCGCGGCTAATAGTCGCGGTGTTTGGCAGCGGTTTTCCGTTGACTACGATGCCGGAAGCGGAAATCTCTACCGTGTCACCGGGCCATGCAATCACAGGCTTGATGAGAGGCGAAAACCCATCCGGGCAGGTACGCATGGGAACTCGATAGTTCGGTTGGCCCAACATCCGTGGCCAGCGAATATCGGGGCAGAAAAACACGTAAGGCGCTGGATCGTGAGGAGTGCTCGACGGATCGCCAATCTCGCGGTAGATGCCAAATGGTGCAGAATGTGTGTAGTTGAAGATGAGGCCGAAGCTGACCCACGCTACCATCGTGCCAACGGCGGCAATGGCGATTGGGACAAGAACACAACTCAGGCGAGAGAAGGCGCGAACTGCGGAGCGGAGAGGCGGCCCAGCCAGGCCGGTCTTAAACAGGCCAATCATGGACGCTCTCCTGAAGGAATGCTGGAATCTGCTTGGCGTCATTGGTGCGGCGAATCTCGTTCTGGTGGATGGCCGCCGTTTCCGATTTCGAGATGGCGGCGATACGAAATGCGCGAATCACATGAATCTCGAAGATGGTTCCGGCTTCGCGGGCGGCGCCCTGTCCGTCTGTGCGGGGCCGTGGCTCGCGCCGTATGAGCTGACCGGTGACGTGGATGTTGTCGCCCTTCTGGAAGGTCTTCGCAACGATGGCGCTCTCGCCAAAGAACGTGATGGGAAGGAATTGGCGGTGCTCTACAGTTCTTCCCTGCGTATCGTAGAACCAGCTCTGCGCAAGCCGCGCACGCACAAACTGACGGCCTCCGGCATCGGAGATCGAAGGCTGCTCGGTAAGATTCCCGGCAAGAATGATCTGGTTAAGAATTTCCACGGATCTTCTCCTCGATTGCCTGGTTTGCGACTGCGGCATGGGCAATGGCCGCAATGTCGAGAGTGGGCGGCGAAGCTGGGGTGGGCTTAATGGGACTTGGTGTAGCCGCGGTTGGGAAGTTGGGCGGCTTCAACTTCGTGCGGGCCAACAAGGTGTCGTTCAAAAAGTAGAGACTTTGGACGCCATAGATAGGCGCGACGCCGTTGATGAAAATGAGCATGTCACCCGGCGCGGTGATCCTGCTGTTCGGATCGTTCGTGGCCTTTTTTGGCGGCTTGATGCGGCGTATTTCATCGACAGTGATGAGAGGCCGTTGCACTTGCTCGACGCTGCGAAAGATGTGCTTGAGGTAGAAGTCGGTGCGTTGGCCGCTGTAGTTCACCGTCTCCTTTTCAACGGTCATGTTGCCGCTCAGCTCGGAGAGGTTCTTGCAGGTCTGGAGGTTGTCGGTCTGAAAAGCCGCTTTGATGTAGCAGTTGTCGGTGATGGACTCGTTCGGCCCGTACTCGTCGATGATCTGCGTGAGGGTCTGCGCGATGAGGTACGGCTTGATTTTGTACCCAGCCATGAGGCTCATTGCGGCGGAGAGGTTGGGAATCTTCCTCAGCTCGGGAAACTCGTCAAGCATGAGCAGGAGATGGTGACGGTCCGGGTCGAGCTGTTCCATGAGGCGATTGAAGATGAGCTGAAGCATCAGCCGGACAAGCGGCCGTAGCCGCTCGCGGTCCGGCTGCGGGATTTTGAAGTAGAGGCTCATGGGAACCTCGCCATAGACGAGATCGCGAATGACAAAGTCGGAGCGGGAGACGGTCTTCTGCACAATGGGATCGTCGTAGAGGGTCATCGGAGTGACGATGCTCGACTGGATGCTCGAAGCCTCGCGGTCCGCCCGGTTGAGTTGGCGCTGGACGGCCTTGCTGACGTAGGGATGGGTGAAGGTAGGCTTACCGTTCACATCTAACCATTGAAGGCGCGGCGCAGATTTGCCTCCTGGCATGTGGACGGTTTTCTGCATTTCGGTCAGCACGTCGGCGAAGTCCATTCCCGGCTGTGAATAATGAGCAAGCACGTCGGGCAGCGTGGGCTGGCGTGGTGTGTCGAGGTTGCGAAGGACGTAGCCGAGATGGATGATTCCAGCCGATACCAGGTCAATGGCTGCATCTTCAAAGTGCTTGTAGAGGCTTTCGTCGTCGCCATGGCGGATGACGGCGTTCGCAATCGTCTGGGCATCGGCAATCTCGTAATCGGTCTCCCAGCGAATCTCGGCCAAGGGGTTGTAGCAGCAACTCTCATGCGGCAGGGTTGGGGCAAATTTCAGAACACGCTGCCCGATGGCGTGGCGAAAGCCTGCGGAGTGATCCCAGTTCTCTCCCTTTAAGTCGTAGACAAAGACGCTCTGACGCCATTGGCAAAGTGTCGGGATGATGGCAGAGACGCCCTTGCCGCTTCGACTGGGAGCGAACAAGAGGACTGGCTCCGCGCCGGAATGCAACAAGTAGTGGATTTGTTCCGTGCCGGGATCTCGCCAACCGCCGATGTAAACCCCGTCCGTTGCGTCGAGCAACCCCAGCTTTTGGATGTCTTCGCGCTTTGCCCAGGTTGCGGAGCCATGCAGGTTCATCAGACTGTCCGTGCTTTTGCGGTCCCGAATGAGGGAGAGAAACCAGTAGGTCAAATAGGCCAGAAAGAGACCGCCTACGATGGTCGCCCCAAATGCGATCCAGATGTCTTTGCGAACTCCGGAGCCGATGAGGCGGCTGCCAGCGTAGTGCTTCCAAAGCACTAGAGCCGCAAAAGGCTGGAAGAGCGCTGTGCCGCGCACCCACAAGATGGGGTTGCCCATCTCGACTGGATTGTTGAGTTGTATCGCAAGCCACTCGGTTGCGACGCCAGCGGCCAAAACAAAAGCAACTGCCGCTCCGAAGACCGATCGAAGATTCCAGCCTCCCTGCCATTGCGGGCGGTTAGGGAGAACGTAGCCTGGCGGCGCAATCGTTCCATTTCTCATGGAATGCCTCCTGGTATAGAAGAGTACATTCCACTACCAGCGATTGCAAAATCAGTACCCCCGGTCGCGCGTCCTCTCCGTCATCCGGGAGCGGAGGGCGCTATTCAGTTGCCCCATCCATCCCTTATCCGATTCCCCGGTTGCCAGATTCATCGAACGCATCCGGCGCAAGATCGAGCCAAGCGCCGTCTCGTTGGCGAGAACGTCCTTATCCTTGCCGAGCGTGGACGCGTAGAGGTTGTCTGGATCGCTTCTCAGGCTATCGATCGTCACGACATTTCCTGGTTCGAGGTCTCCCCGCGCCCATGCGGCGCGGAGTGTCGCGTCATGGCGGATAATCTCGATCTTGCCTTCGGTGGTCTCGAAGATGGTTTGAAGTGCCCCGGTGCGCTCGTCTTCGCTGTTGAGGAGAACGCGCCCGACCAGCTTTTTCGAGAATGTGGAATACTCCATCGGCGCGTGGGGATCGCTGATCGCAACGCCACTCCGAAAGAGCGTCCGCGCGCGGTCCTGAATATCTTTCATCTGCTGGAGCTGAGTGACGAAATCAGACCGAATGAGCCATCGGTCACCGTCGTATAGCTTCGAGAGGCCCAGTTCTTTCAAGTGCCGAAGGCGGCTCCCCTCTGCCGCGCTTACTGCGGCCCCAGCCTCTTTGTATGCTGGGTCGGCGGCCCACGGGATCGTTCGCCTGGCCAGACTGCGGTCCAAAGGCGTAACCCGGTTGGCGGTAAGCTCAATCTGCTTCTGATGCTCGATGTCCGCAATGGTTCGCGGGCCGAGTTGCCGCGTCAGCGAGCTTTGGACAGCCTCTCTGAGCCCCCTGCGAATCAGGGCCGGTGGAAGTTTGAGCGGCTCCCCAGATGGCAGACGGCCCCGCACAACGATGTGCGCGTGTGGATGGTCGGTGTTGTGGTGGACCACGCCTCCCCATTCGACCGGCGCACCGGTGTGCTGTTCGATCCGGGCCACCAGGTCTGCCGCCGTCCGCTGGAAATCCGCAGTTGCGTCTTCAGGCGAAAGAATGATTTTGAAGATGCGCTTGTCTCCAGCCTGTTGCCAGCTTTCAGCCAGCCGCCCGAGCGAGTGCTCCTGCGCTAAACCAAGCCGGTCTGGATTGGGAACCTGGTTGTCGATTGCTGCGTCCGTCTGCTTCTCGGCCGGCAGGCGGTCTTCCTTGGCGCTCTCTCGTTCGATATACGTTCCATGCGCCTTCCATCCCCCTAGAGTCCGTGCAGACGAATAGCGGACGTTCACGATGGCGCGGCGCTGAAAGGGGGATGACTTTGCGGAGGCTGGCAACCGGCTAGCTGGCGGAGCGGCATTACCGCTACTGGAAGAGAACCTACTGACAAGTCTGACAAGTCGAAACAAGTTCTTTGCCGTGCCTGTGACACGCGGCGGCGGAGTATTAGCTCGGCGAACTCTGCCGGGGCGAATCCGGCTCGAACGCTCGCCCTCTTCCTTGGACGCGCGTTGCTGAATCGATGCGCGGGGCATGGACACTCACCTCCGTTACGGTTCATGACAGAGAAGTAGGCTCTTCCTCAAGTCCAAGCTCTGCGGCGGAATAGGCATCCGACTCCCTCCGGCGCTGGAATTCACGGGCGGCGGTCAGGTTTACCTGCTCGTAGATTTTGGTTGCCCGCGCCCTGGCTCCTGCCATGAGCGACGTTGGAACTTCGGGGAGAGCTGTGAGCGCGTATTTGATGAAACTGTCAGTCAAGGCGAGATGGAGCTGGCTGACAGTCTCCAAGCTCTGGAACCTCCGGGCTAGGCTGTCCGCAAGATTCCCAAACAGCGCGTAGACGAGCTGCTCAAGATCGTCGCGCTGGCTGGCGCCCACCGTGACGAGGTAGTCGAAAACCTCGTTGTCGCTTCTGGCATGAAGTTGCGCCTTCAAAGCAGCAACGCGCTCCCCCTGGGCGCGATTGAGGCGAATCGTGTAACGGACGATTTGGGGCGGCTTCGGTCTCGGCATGGGAGCACTATACCGCACTGTACATTGCGGTAGCAAGGTGACGCACACGGGCCTCTCTACAGTACATTGGTGCGTCACACATTGGTGTTGGTAGCAAACGAGATGTAAGGAGAAAACCTTCAAAGCGCGTCTGCGCTTTATGTTCCACTACTGCATTACCCTGGGAAGACGGCTACAAGACAGCCTATCCGCCGCGGTCTTCGACCTTCATAAAGCGCAGCCTCCGGCTGCAACAAAAGCACGATGAGAGACGAACAAAGACGATTATCCACGACTGATACATCGCAGAGCGGCGATTCGTCTTTATTCGTGCTTGTTCGTCCTTTGCCGTGCTTGTTCGCCTTTATTCCTCCGGAATCGTCTTTGTTCGCTTGCAATCTGACTGGAAGCTCTGGCATTCTTTAGTGCAATGTGCATTGCAACAGATCGCCCGCCTGAGCTGGTCGTCTTGGTCGAAGCGTTGACGCTTCGCAAGGGTGTCTTTCAGCTCAAGGGAAGGCTCCTTAAAGCGGTGCGCTCCGAGTTGCGCGCGGCTAAGGAAAGCGGACTAACCTGGCGCGTGATCTGGGGAACGCTTCGGGAAGAAGGTTATCCAGGTGGGTATCAGCAGTTTTGCAAAGCGGCAAACCGGGTCATTGAAGGGACTCAGCCGCAGTTCGCAAGAAAACCCAAGAACCTCCAACCCCCTGTGGTGGAGAAAGAGGTTCGTCAACCGATGGTCCGCGAGAGCGGCCTGAACAGCGGGAACACAGAGACAAAGGAGAAACCGGAATGGCAATTACGGAGAGAAGAGGAAATGGCGAGACTGGATCGCGAAGCGGAACTGAATCGCCAACGGGAAGCGCAGTTGCAACCGAGGAAGGTCTTCAAGCCGAGCGTTTTTGTGGGGCGGAGCGAGGATTGAGCGCGGCCCTGGGAATGAAACCGAAGCGGGTGGTCTTTCCCATCGCCGGCAAAGGTGGAGTGGGAAAGACGACCGTCATGGCAACGTTGGCAGAGTGGTATGCGAGCACTGCGTATACCGCCGAACTTTTCGATATGGACCCGGACAACAAAGCGGAGGGGTGCTTCAAGGCGCTCTTCGCAAAGGCGCACAAACTGCCGGCACTGGAGAGCTGGACCTACGACAGACTGTTGGGAATCTCCCTGGAGTCGAGTGCCGATGTCATCCTGGCCGATCTCGGCGCCGCACAGGGGCATCGGATGATTCCCTGGTTTCGGGACTTCTATAAGGTGATGCAGGAGTCTGGGCTCGATCTCCGGTGGACGGCGCTTGGCGTCGTCGATGCCGATATTGCTTCTGCCCGGTCGGTAATTGAATGGGGAGCCGAGTTGCAGAACACGGTGGACTATGTGATTGTCCACAACCATTTTCAGGATGGTGTCGCGTCATCCTGGGAGAATCCGAAGCTGGAACCGGACGTGACGGCCTTTCGGGAGGCGTTCTCGCCTGTCGAAATCCGGATGGACGCCAGACGGCCGGATTTGCAGCGGATGATGCGGACAATGAACGTCACCCTCGGCGACGTGGGTGAGCGCAAAACCAATGTGCCGGAGTTGAGAGCGCCGGATATGACCCTCAGGGCAAGAACGTACCGCTTCCGCGCCTTCAGCCAGTTCACCGAAGCGAGAAAGGTACTTCTCCCATGAGCACAGCCCCGTTGGTCGCAAACGACAAATCCGCTTGGATTCGTGACCTCGTGTATCTCGCCTTCCCGGAGGGGGAGGCGAGAGAACGGGTTCTCTTCGATCTGGTCAAGCAGTTCTCGAAGATGGACCCGGAAGATCCCGAATGGCTCCGCTACAAGCTGAGCGTGGTGGAGTGCCGCGCGCTCGAAAATGTGGCGCGGGGACTGAACGATGCGGCGGCGGAACAGGCCAGACTCCGCGGCGTGACCCGTGAGATTGCGGATTACGCGGCCACTCAAATGAAAGGCACCATCGAACAGGCCGGGTTGACGACTCGGCAACTTCTGGAGGATGTCCAGGCCAGTCTCCATGATTCCATCGCCGGGGAGGCCATTCTCAAGTGCTACACCGAGGAGACGCGGCATCAGTTCGCGGCCGTCATCCGTACCATCATCGAATCGAGCCTGGCGCAGGCTCTGGCAACGGCACAGAAGCAGATGGATGGGTGGCTGAAGGGCTCGCTGGACGGGGCGATTCGCAACGCACAAGACGCCCTGTCAGCGGTGACGCGTGATTTCCGAGTCAAGCTGCTCGGAGCCTGGAGTTACCTACTGTGGAGCGTCTTCGCCTGCGGCCTTCTCTGCGGCCTTGGCCTTCTCTTCCTGGGGTACTGGTTGGGAAAACACATTTGAACGCTCAGTCGTCTCACAGTTGTCGGGCGTCGAGGCTCGCTCCTGGATTCTAGCCTGTGGCAAAAGCCCCTAATGAAAAGACACTTGTCGGAAGTAGTAGGCATACTATACATTTGTATAGTATGCCTTTGGAATTGACCCAAGCACAGCGCCGCGTCCTGGAATTCGTGGAATCGCGGCTCTCAAGCGGTGAGAATCCGCCGACGTATCGTGAGATCTGTCAGCGTTTGGGATACAAAAGTCCAAAAGCTGCTTCAGACCACGTTGCGGCGCTCGAACGAAAGGGATACTTGGTTCGGGAGAAAGGGCACGCCAGAGCGATAAGGTTAACAGGGTATTCATTTGGTATTCCGTTATTGGGGCGGATCGCTGCTGGATATCCGAGTGACGCGCCGTCAGAGATCGAAACACACCTGCCGATCGACCCAATCCCGTTCGGCATTCGCGACCGCACGAAAGGGTTCGCTTTGCGGGTCCACGGAGATTCCATGACGGGTCGCCAAATTTTCGACGGGGATATCGTCCTTCTCGAACAAGAACAATCGCCGCAGAATGGGGATGTCGTCGCCGCCATCATTGATAATGAATCGACGCTCAAAACATTTGTTCGAAAGAACGGTACATCGTGGCTGCAAGCAGAAAACCCGCGCTACCCGGCTCTCGTCCCAATGATTGGCTTGACGATCCAGGGCGTCGCACGGGCCGTAGTTCGGTTGCTTAGCGTATGAACAGCGTTCTAGAGTCTCTTCACTTTTCGGCGACTGGCGCCCTGCCTGGACTGGTCGCGGTCAAGGGCGGACCTTTGCCCGCCAGAGTCGAGGAACAGTACGCGATCCGGCAGGCTACCGAGATCGGTGGAATAGATTACGTCTTTTTCCGCAGGTTTTCAGATGATAGATCCTCGCAGTCCGCAGCATGTGTGATTGACAATAGCGACGACCATCTTAACGAAGCTCAACTGGCGGAGATTCACAAAAAGCTTTGGTTTAACGGCTTCTCCCCGCTGCTCTATGTTAGCTGGCAGACGCGTGTCGATATCCTCAGTTGCGCACGTGGTCCTGATTTCTGGAAGGATTCTGGAATCGTATATGATCCGGCGGAAAAGATTGAAATCGCTAGGCAAATATCTTTTGCACTTGATGATGGCAGACTGAGCCGATTCTCTGCTTATCGACTTAGCGATGGCACATTCTGGGATGCCCCAGAGAATTCGCTGCTCGCGCAGTCCGATAAAGCCGCGCACAAGCAGCTTATCCGCGCCGTTGTCGAGACCGACAAGGAGATCGAAGGACACAAGCATCCTGCTCTTCGGCGGCTGTTGCTTCTGACGATTCTTATCAAGTACCTGGAAGATCGGGGCGTCTTTCCGAAAGACTGGTTCAAACAGTTCCAATCAGGAGCAACGTCGTTTTTCTATCTTCTACAGCATGGCTCACCGGACACGATCCGGGATTTACTAGCCGCGCTCGGAAGAAAGTTCAATGGAGACGTCTTCGAGCTACCCGAGGCAGCAAAGCGCCTTACCGTGAAAGATTTTCGCCGCTTTGCAGAACTGGTAGAAGCGAAGACGCTCGGTGCGCAGCGATATTTATGGGAGCAATATTCCTTTAGGTATATTCCAGTCGAAGTTTTGAGCCACCTCTACCAGCATTTCGCTCAAAGAGGCAAAGGGGCGGTCTTTACGCCTCCCATGGTCGCCAGCCTGATGCTCGATTATGTGATGCCATACAAGGATCTGACCGGTCAAGAGCGCGTTTTGGATCCAACTTGTGGTTCCGGAATTTTTCTAGTTGGCGCCTTTCGGCGACTTGTTCATTTCTGGCAAAGCCAGAATGGCTGGGAACAGCCAACTGTCGCGAAACTGAAGCAAATCCTGAAGCAAAGTATTTTTGGGGTCGAGCTACAAGAAGAAGCGGTCCATCTCACGGCGTTCAGCCTCGCCTTGGCTATCTGCGATGCTCTTCAGCCCAATGTGATCTGGCGAGAATTGCGGTTTGACAAGCTGGTAGGCAACAATCTTCAAATCGATGATTTTTCAGAGTGGCTCAATATCTCCCAAGGGCATGCGAGCCACAATGGTTTTTCTGTCGTTGTGGGAAATCCACCGTTCATGTCCAAGCTGAACGATGCGGCAAAGCGATTCCGTGCGGCGCAAAAACACTCTGTTGCCATTCCGGACAATCAGATGGCGTATTTCATTATCGAGCAGTCAGTGTCGCTCTTGAAGGATGAGGGGAGGCTCTGCCTAATCCAGCCACACGGTTTTTTGTACAATGACAAGGCTCGCCCATTCAAAAAGACTTTCTTGGCTGCTAACTGCGTAGATGCGATCCTGGATTTTACTTCGATTCGCAAGCTCTATGATGGCGCCGATCCGAAGACGGTCGCAGTGCTATGTACAAAGCGGAAGGCAGAAGCTGACCATCGGATTCTTCACCTGACTTTTCGCCGTACTTTTAGCGTCAAGGAACGAATCGCATTCGAGCTCGACCACTACGATCGGCATATCGTGACTCAGGAGATCGCCCAAAAGTATCCTTGGACTTGGCGGGCAAATCTGCTGGGAGGTGGTCGTCTCGTTAACCTCGCAGCCCGCATGGATGCCATGCCAAAGTTTGGGGATTTCATTGTTGGAAATAAATGGGACTATGGTGAAGGCTACATCGGCGCGCTGACGGGTAAACGCGAGCTAGCTCCTTGGCTCACAGGACAACCGTTATTGCCAACTGAAGCATTAACTGCCTCTGGGATTGATGACACTCGCATCCAGGTTGTAACAGCCAAGCACTTTAGATCGCCTTATACTGCGAAGCGGTACACAGGGCCTATTGTAATGATCAGAGAGAATGAATCATTACCGTGTGCATATCGCAGTAGCGGTTTCCTGGCTTATAAAGCCAAAATTGTAGGCATTCATGCCGACAAGTCTGACGAGGCAAAGCTTGAACAGTTTTACCGTACGTTTGTTGCGAACCATAATGTGTTGCGCGCATTCTGCATGTTATTCGGGACGCAAGCACTGCTTGGTAAATCGACAGCCATACTAAAACGAGATTTAGATGTGCTTCCATGGCCTGATAGCAGCGTTTCTTGGAAACTTAGTTGGTGGGAAAAGCGCCTTTGTGACGACGTAATCGAGTTTGCAGGTGATTTTATCCGCCTCGGGCAGAATTCGCGTCTCCTAAGAGAACAGGTTACAAATGAGTACCTCAGAGGATTTTCAGATGTGTTCGTCAAAATGCTTGGAAGCGTCTATACAAACCTTCGAGTTAGTGAATCAGGTTTCCTGGACGGCCTAGCCTTTCAAGCATTCTGTTTTGGTAACAAGTCCGATCTGGACTGGCCGTCAGACTGGAGCGACCAACTTCAGAAAATAATCTACCATGACCATGGTGACGCACTGCGAACCGTTCGGATTCTTCGGTTCTATGAACGCAATACCATCATTTTGGTGAAACCAGATCGCCTGCGGTACTGGATTCCTTCAACCGCCATTCGCGATGCTGACGAAACGTTGGTGGACCTTCAAAGGCAGGGCTACTGATGGCGGACATGCCTCCTTTGAATGTCCCAAGTCTTGGAAGAATCACTGAGGGACTGACGGATTCGCTTGTCAGTCGGACTCTGGAGTTTGTATTTTCAGAACTCCCAACTTGGCGTGACGATCCAACTCGCGGTTTGGAAGAAGCAGAGGAGCGCCTCAATGCTCAGCTTTGCAAGTATCTGAACGTTGCTGCTTCAGATCGTTTTCCAATGGTCCATTTTCACCATGAGGAGAAGCAGACTGGCATTCGTCGCGTTGATATTGCAGCGCTTCCAAAGCAAGGAGTCATACTAGGTGTCACATCTTACTCAATCTATGATTCGTTCTTGGTGTTTGAGGGAAAGCGGTTGCCTGCGCCAAGTAGATCGCGAGAACGGGAATATGTTACTGGCCGCGCCACTAAGTTAGGCGGAATTCAGCGCTTTAAGCTCGCACTTCACGGTGCTCAACAAACAACTGCCGCGATGATTGGATACGTTCAGGGTGGGACTTTTGGTGAATGGCTATTGGGGATCAACCAGTGGATTAGAGATGAAGTAGGCAGCGAGACGGAGTCCGGAGAAAACTGGTCTTTATCTGAGCAACTCGGCGATTTCAAAGAGGAATCCGCCCTCCGAGTTGCTGTTTCATCGTCCGTACACGTCCGCAATAGCTCCGCTGTTTCGCCGGAAATTCAGATTCGGCATCTCTGGGTGGCGATGCGCAATTGATCCATGAAATTACAGCCTTGTAAGTTGACGCAGGGGCGAACCATTCGCCCCTGCGCTTTTTGGACGAGGGCTACTCCTCGTCCGCGCCATCTGTTGGATCGTCGGCGGCTTCGACTTTCGAGAGGCGCCTCATGCTTGAAGCGTGGATCTCAGCGATGGTGTGCTTGAACGTCTTACCCTCGACATCTTCCTCGACCGTCCGGTACTTGATCTTCCCCTCCAGGCTGACGAGCTGCCCCTTCAGGAGCGTCTTGGCGAAGTTGGAGAGATTGCCCCAGGCGTAGACGCGGTGCCATTCGGTGCGGGTTTCGTACTCGCCCTTGTCGTTCTTCCAGCTCTCGCTGGTGGCAAGGTTGAGGACGGCGTAGTCCTTCTTGTTCTGCGCGGTTTTGACTTCTGCATTCTTTCCGAGACGGCCGATGAGGATGACTTTGTTGAACATGGTTTGTAGCTCCTTTTTTGAAGTTTGTCCGCTGGATGCGGTACATGCTTGCCCGGAGGGTGTGCCGTCGCGGCCCACTCCCAAGGCGAGTGGAAGAGATTTGTGGAAGGGGACCAGAGCTTGCCTCGGGGGAGGAGTCCACACCTGAAAGGCTCGAATCTCTGGAGGGAGAGCGCGCGTCCGCAGGGCGTGGGTGCTTTGAGCGCGGCACGCTGAACGCAAACAGAAAGGCAAACTGAATTGGAGCGGCCTGTTCAAACTCCTCAGATTCAGCCGTCGGGATTGCAGAGGTCTCGCCGCGGCGGGAACGAGCCGGACCAGAGGAGACACTGGCGGCGGACAGTGTTGGAGTCCAAGGGCGGGTATCGGCAACTGAAATGTGCCTAGCGTTGTGCCCATGATCTCGCCTTCGCCATCGTGCGCTTGATGTAGGCAGCTTTCCTTGAGGGGTTGGGGTCGCGGGAGAGGTACTGGCTGTCGAGGGTTGTGGCAATCGCATCATCCGGCATCCGTAGCGACAATGCGGCGACGCAAAAGGCGAGGTCGGCGGCGGCGGGGCGGTCGTGGAATTTGGGTGCGTTGCGAAAACGCTCAAGGGAGAGCCAGGAGTGAGACGGCCTTCCCGCTGTGGCAGCGGAGTTGGCACTGTATTGAGCTGCGCGCGCTTCCCGCTCCTGTTCCTGGAGCTGGTAGAGCTTCGTCATTTCCAGTCGCACGTAGGCGGCTTGCCGGAATCGCACTCCGGTCGCGCTACGTAGCAAAACGTAGGGATAAAGACCGTTGTCCCTGCGGTACTTGGGCTTGCAGTTGGTGAAGCCGGGGAGACGGCCAAAGCGCCGCCAGTCCGCCGCGCTGGGGTCCGCACCGTACCGCTTGGCAAGGTTCTGTGCAATGAACGTGGACATAGGCGCCGGGTACACATCGTCGTGCTTCAGCCAGGCTTGGAAGTTGCCGAGGCTGGTCTCGATCACGGCGCACGGCTCAAGGCCGTCGCCGGTGAGCTGGGCAACAGAATCCGAATTCAGGTCGTCGAGGACGCTGAAGCGGTGTTCTCCGGCTGGCCGTATGTAGATGTGTGCCCCGCGCGCATTATGGGCCTTGAGGAGCGAGAGCCGAGAGATGACGCCCTCCGCGGACAGATTGGATAGACCGGGGAGCATTCCCCGGTCGCTCAAGATACCGATGTCGTAGGCCGGCGCGTCAAGCGCGGCAAGCATTCTTTGGACTGCAACGAGCGTTCTGTCCATGCTCCGATTCCCCCAACCAAAACGATGATTTGCCAAACCCTACCGGAATGGTGTTACGATACGTCTACTGCAATGTACATTGCATTGCGACTCGAAGGCAAGCCCGGATTGATGGTGGATGTGAGGAGCCGATGAACCAGGACTCGCACTCGGATGAAAAGCAGGAACGGCTCAAAGAGAAGCTGCGCGATGAGCTGGGGCCGGTGATTGTCGGCCTGCTCGACAGGTCCAGCGGCCTTGAGGACATCCTCGTCAACGAGGATTCCCGCATCTGGGTAAAGCGGACCGGGGCGCCCTTCGAGCAGGTTGGCGAGCTTTCCAGCCGTCAGGCGCGAGGGGCAATGATGACGATTGCCTCGATGCAAAAGACGACGGTGACGGAGATGCGGCCAGTCCTGGAGACGCAGCTCCCTATCTGGAAGTACCGCTTTGCCGGTTTGATCGAGCCGGTGGTTCCATCGCCGTCATTTGCAATCCGCGTCAAGTCGGACAAGAAGCGAAGTCTCAAAGACCTTCAGCGGCAAGGCATCCTGACGACCAAGGATGACCCGCGAAACCGCCGCTCACAGCAGGAAGACTTTATTGCATCGGTCAAAGATCTAGATCACCTTGAGGTCATTCAACAGGCGATCATTGCTCACAAGAACATCCTGATCGTCGGCGGGACGGGCGCGGGCAAAACGACGATTGCCAACGCCATCCTCGAAGAGATCGGCGCGCTGACGCCGGGTGACCGCGTACTGGTGATCGAAGATACGCAGGAACTTCTACTCGACTCGGCGAACAGCCTGAGCATGTTGGCGACAACTGAGTTCGACCAGTTGAAGTGCCTGAAGGTGGCGCTGCGACTGAAGCCGGACAGGATTGTAGTCGGAGAGGTCAGAGACGGCGCCGCGGCTCTGCCGTTGCTCAAGAGTTGGAATACCGGGCATCCGGGCGGTGTCTCGACGCTCCACGCAAATAGCGCAACGGAGGCGCTTGACCGGCTTGAGGCTTTGGTTCGGGAGGCGACGGACGCCCCGCAGCAGCGCATGATCGGAAGCGCCGTCGATCTCGTGATTTCAGTAGTCAACGATCCCGTTGCGGGCCGGAAGGTTCAAGAGGTAGCTGTTGTCACCGGGTATGAAGGTGGGCGCTACCTCATGACGCAGGTTTGATTGTCGTGGCTCTGCGCGGTGTTGGCAGAGCTTGGTGTCAACCGCGGAAGGTGCAAGAGAAAGCTGCCTTTCGCTTAACCGTGCCGGAGGGCACTCGGAGGGATCGATGAATCAAATGCGTAGTTTTCTTCTGGCGCGGCAGCGGACGGCTCAGATGGTCCTCATGCTTGGCTGCGCTTTAGCGGCGGGTTCGTGCTGTGCATTTGCAGCCGAGACCGGGACCAACCTGCCATGGGAAGGCCCGTTGACGACACTGGTTACATCGTTGACCGGGCCGGTCGCCTATGCGATTTCCGTTGTCGCGATCGTGGCGCTCGGAGCGACGCTGGCCTTTGCCGGCGGCGAGATGGGCGAGACGATGAAGCGGCTGCTGCACGTCGGCATTGCCGTATGCTGCGTCGTCTTCGCCGCACAGGTGATGTCGTCGTTCATTGGGCAGGCTGCGGAGATCTCATTCTCACAGCCGGTCCATACAATCACACAGTCTGCTCTCGTGCTCGTCGCGAGAGGGTGACAACACCGAATCCCTGAAACGGGGATGGGAGCAAACGCGAGCATCCCCGTCTATTCGAGCCTTTGTTGTTGGAGAGACCGATGAACGAACCGGAACAAACCATCATGCGGACATCGTTGAGCAGGCCGCAGCAACTCCTGGGCGGTGACCGGGAGATGGTCATTATGGCCGGGCTTAGCGCGGCCATGATGGCCGTGAGCGTCATGACCTTCGTCTCGTTTGTCCTGGCGATTGTTGGCTTCTGGACGATTGTCATTGTCCTTGCGAGGATCGGCAAAGCCGATCCGATGATGCGGAAGGTCTACAGCCGTCACCTGCAATACAAGGATTTCTACTCCGCCAAGAGCGGGGTCACCGGCTTTGGCAAGACGCCGAAGCGGGGATGGAGGTAGAGAGTGTTTGGAGAGACGCGGAAACAGCCGACTGGATTGGCGGACTTGCTCCTGTGGTTTGGGCTGGTCGATGACGGAATTGTGTTGCAGCGGGACGGATCGCTGCTTGCGGCGTGGCAGTACCGGGGGCCTGATCTCCAGTCCGCCACTCATGCGGAGATGGCGGCGATAGCGCGGCGGATGAACCGGATTCTACGGCTTGGAAGCGGGTGGATGATTCAGGTCGATTCCTTCCGCTCGTTCTCAAGCGGCTATTCACCCGAAGGCGCTTTCCCGGATGCTGTCACTGCGCTGATTGATCGGGAGCGGCGGGAGCAGTTTGCCCTTGAGGGCAGCCACTTCGAGAACGAATATTTCCTGGCCCTGACGTATATGCCTCCACTGGTTGCGTCTGAAAAGCTCACAGGGTTCATGATGTCGGGTTCGGACTCGACTCATAGTGAAGGGGCCAACGCGGGTGCAGAGGCGTTGCGGTTCTTCAAAGCGAAGATTCGCCAGTTCGAGGATGTCTTCGCGGCACAGTTTCCCGTGTCGCGACTGAAGGCTGCTGTTACGAAACTGGGCGATGGATACGAGCGCGTGGACGATGAGTTGCTCGCCTACCTCCGCCGCTGCCTGACCAGCGTGAAAGGCCCGGTCATGCAGCCGGAAATTCCGGTTTTCTTAAACGATCTGCTCTCAATGGAGGATCTTCGCGGCGGGACCGAACCAATGATGGGAGACCGCCACCTTCGCACGTTGTCTGTCGATGCCTTCCCACGCTCGACGTATCCCGGCGCTCTTTCGGTGCTGGACACTGTGCCTTGCGAGTATCGCTGGAACACGCGCGCGATCTTGATGGACCCGTCGGAGGCACAGGGAATCATCGCTAAAATTGGGCAGAAATGGAAGTTTCAACAGCGCGGATTGAAGGACCAGGTCTTCAAGTCAAGCGGTGGCGGTCAATTGAATCAGTTCGCCATGACGATGGTCTCTGACACAGATGGCGCGCTGGCCGAGGCAACTTCGGGAGACGTGCATTTCTGCTACCTGTCCTCTTCCATCGTCCTGCAACACAAGGACCGGAAGTTCCTGGAGAACATCATCGGCGAGTTCCGCAAGGTGCTCATCAATCGCGGATTCGGTGTGCGGGTTGAAGACATCAATGCCGTCGATGCCTTCTTCGGCACGCTGCCGGGAAACGGCGTGGCGCAGGTGCGCCGCGTCATCGCTCATACACGCAACTATGTAGACCTGATGCCGATTTCCGCGGTGTGGGCGGGCGAGAAGAAGAATCCCTCTTCGCTGATGCCTCCGGATTCGCCCCCGCTGCTCTACGCGGCCACGCAAGGCGGGGTGCCGTATCGTCTGAATCTGCACGACTACGACGTTGGCCATACACTTCTTATCGGTCCGACAGGCGCGGGCAAGTCCGTAAGCCTGGCTCTGTTCGTTGCGCAGTGGTTCCGTTATCCCAATGCCCAGGTCTTCGCCTTCGATAAGGGGCATTCCCTGTACGGGCTTTGCAAAGCTGCTGGCGGGCGTTTTTATGACATCGGCGAAGGCGGTCTGTCCTTCCAGCCGCTTCGCGATATTGACGACGAAGCGGAATTCGGGTGGGGGCAGGAATGGGTCGAGACAGTACTGCGAATGCAGAAGGTCGAGATTGGGCCAGGGGAACGGAACACCATTCATCGAGCCCTGCAGCAGCTCGCCAGCGCTCCGCGCGAACGGCGGACGCTCACGGAACTTGAGGCCAACCTTCAGGATGAAAAGCTCAAGGCCGGCTTGCAGCCTTACGTCATTGATGGAGCATTGGGCGGATTGCTCGACTCGCGCAACGACGGCCTGACGACTG
>OBLU010001689.1_pt1 | contig 20426 bp, 13 predicted proteins | sample 1518681 | NCBI WGS metagenome assembly OBLU01 (sample SAMEA3539304, study PRJEB22396) | soil metagenome | biome: tundra; feature: field; material: soil | place: USA | collected 2010-05 | depth 0.15 m
AGGAGAAGGTGGTGCTTATTCGCAAGCCGCCACAGCGGGTCGGCGTTGCGACGTGGCGTAGCAAGACAACATGGGCGGGACGGCGATGAATGGCCAGCGAGAGCTGTATGCGTGCCTGTATGCGAAGGAATTTCCGGCGCAGGCAATGCTGCGTTTGAGACCGGAGCTGCGACAGAAGACGGTGGTTGTGATGGAGGGCGAACCGCCGTTGCAGTCGGTGTGCGCGATGAACGGGAAGGCCCGCAGACTGGGGATTACGCGCGGAATGACGCGGGTAGAGATTGAGACTTTCGATTCGGTCGCAGTGCTGGCAAGGTCGCTCGCGGAAGAGGCGGCCGCAAGATCGGTGCTGCTGGAATGTGCGGGGATATTTTCTCCGCGTGTGGAGGACCGAAGCGATTGCAGCGCGTTTCTGTGCGTGATCGATATTGCAGGAACGGAGAAGCTGTTTGGGCCGCCGCACATGTTGGCGCAGAGCTTGATGCATCGTGTACGGGCGCTTGGCGTGATTGCGTGCGTCGCGGTAAGCAGCAATTTTCATGCGGCGATCTGCAATGCTCGTGGCAGGCCGACGCAGACGGCCATCATCCCGCCGGGGATCGAGAGCATAGCTTTGGCTCCGCTGCCGATTGATGTGCTGGATCTAAGCACCGAACACGCCGAGATATTTTCGCTCTGGGGGATTCGCACGCTCGGTGCGTTGGCGGAACTGCCGGAAAAGGAACTGGTAGCTCGATTGGGACAGGAGGGAAAGCGACTTCGCCAGTTGGCTCGGGGAGAGTTTCCGCATCTCTTCGTTCCGATGGAATCGGAGTTCCGTTTGGAAGAACGCATGGATCTGGATACGCCGGTTGAATTACTGGAGTCGCTGCTGTTTATGGTTGGCGTGATGCTCGAGCAACTGATCCTGCGGGCGGCGGCGCGTGTTCTGGCGCTGGCTTCGGTCACGGTTGAGTTGAAGCTGGAAGGCGGTGGGATGCATACGCGGACGGTGAGGCCAGCGCTGCCCAGCAATGACCGCCAGCTCTGGATCAAACTACTGCATCTCGATCTGGAAGCGCATCCGCCACAGGCTGCGATTCTATCGCTAGTGTTGACTGCTGAGCCGGGGAGCACCAGTAAAGTACAACTCGGGCTGTTCTCGCCGCAGCTTCCGGAGCCGATGCGGCTGGATGTTACGCTGGCGCGGATCCGAGCGATTGTGGGGGAGGATTCTGTGGGGCGGGCCGTGCTCACAGAGACGCATCGTCCGGACAGCTTTCGCGTGGAGCCGTTTGCGATTCCATCGGGGTCGGCATCGGCTTCCATCTTGGATGGGCCTCATAGATCGAATCAATCTCTCGCTGCGATGCGGCAGCTTCGCCCGACGGAGAGAGTGACGGTCACATTGCGCGGCCAAGAGCCGGCGGCCTTCACGTTTCACGATCGGCGCTATGAGGTTGAGCGCGCGTATGGGCCGTGGATGACGAGTGGCGACTGGTGGAATCCGTCGCTGTGGGGATTTGAGCAGTGGGACCTGATTGCGCGAGCTAGCGATGGGACGCTGTTGTGCTGCTGCCTGGCGCGCGATGTGACGCGGCATGCGTGGCAGATGGTGATGCTGTATGACTGAGCGGTATGTGGAGTTGCATGCGGCAAGCGCCTTCAGCTTTCTGGAGGGGGCGTCGCAGCCGGAGGAACTGATCACGCGGGCGGCTGAGTTGGAGATGCCGGCGATGGCGCTGCTCGATCGCAATGGGGTCTATGGGGCGGCGAGATTCCATACGAGCGCGAAGCGGAATGGCGTGCGGGCGCATGTGGGCGCGGAAATTGCGGTTTCGAGCTTTGGTGAACGGCTTACTCCAGCCGCATGGCTTCCGCATCAATGCCCTGCGGAACCGGCGCGAGTGGCGTTGTTGTGCGAGTCGCGGGCGGGCTATCAGAATCTTTGCCAACTCATCACGCAGTTCAAGATGCGGGAGAAGATGAAGTGCGAAGGGACAGCCAGGCTGGAGGATCTGCAGCAATACTCGGACGGGCTGGTGTGCCTGACGGGGGGAGACGAAGGTCCGCTGGCTGCGGCGCTGGTCGACGGTGGTGAAGAAGCTGGTCGTGAAGTTATGGAGCGGTTGGTGGGGATATTCGGAAGAGGGAGCCTGTATGTTGAAGTGCAGCGCCACCAGGAACGCGAAGAAGAGTGGAGAAATCAAATTGCATTACAAATTGCGCGGTCACTGAAACTGCCTGTGCTTGCGACCAATGGCGTGCGCTACGCGACCGCATACGATCGCGAGGTTCTCGATCTGTTTACCGCTGTGCGTCACCATACTGATCTCGATCACGCTGGGCGACTACTAGCTTTGAATAGTCAACGCCACCTGCGTGCGGCGCGCGAGATGGGGGCACTCTTTCGCGATGTTCCTTACGCAGTCGGGAACACTGAGGAACTGTCTTCGCGATTACGATTTGAACTGGACGATCTTGGTTACGAATTCCCGCGCTATCCCGTTCCCGATGGCGAGACCATGGATAGCTTTCTGCGCAGGCGCGTCGCGGAGGGGGTGATGCGGCGGTATGGGCCGAAGAATGATCGCGGGTTGCTGGAACGCGCGAGAAAACAGGTCGATCATGAACTTGATCTGATTACGCGGCTTAGTTTTGAGGGATATTTTCTGATCGTCTGGGACATCGTGCAGTTCTGCAAGGCGCACGACATTCTGGTGCAGGGGCGGGGAAGTGCGGCGAACTCGGCGGTCTGCTATGCACTGGAAATTACGGCCATCGATCCGGTTGGAATGGAGTTGCTTTTCGAGCGTTTCCTGAGCGAGAACCGGGGCGAGTGGCCGGACATCGATCTCGATCTGCCGTCGGAGGACAAGCGTGAGCAGGCGATTCAGTACATCTATCAGCGGTATGGCGAGCTTGGCGCCGCGATGACTGCGAACGTGATCAGCTATCGCGGCAAGTCTGCTGCGCGCGAGGTGGGCAAGGCGCTGGGCTTCGATACGGAGTCGCTGGGACGGCTGTCCGGCCTGGTGAGCCAGTGGGAGTGGCGCGGCAAGACGGACACCATGGCGCATTCATTTCATCACGCCGGATTTGATCTGAAGCATCCGCGCATCGCGAAGTATCTCGAGCTTTGCATGCGGATTCAGAATTTGCCACGACACCTGGGGCAGCACTCGGGCGGCATGGTGATCTGCCAGGGCCAGTTGAACTGCGTGGTGCCGTTGGAGCGCGCGTCGATGCCGGGGCGCACGGTTGTTCAGTGGGACAAGGAAGACTGTGCCGACCTGGGGATCATCAAGGTTGATCTGCTTGGCCTTGGCATGATGGCGGTGCTGAAGGATTGCATTGAACTCATCCCGCAGCATTACGGGGAGCGGATCGATTTGGCGCAACTGCCGGAAGATGAGGAGGTCTACAAGGTGCTCCAACGGGCGGACACCGTGGGCATGTTCCAGGTGGAGAGCCGCGCGCAGATGGCATCGCTGCCGCGGAATTTTCCGACGAAGTTTTACGACTTGGTAGTGCAGGTGGCGATCATCCGGCCGGGGCCGATCGTCGGCAAAATGATGCATCCGTATATGCGACGGCGGCAGAAAAAAGAAAAGGTTACATATCCGCATCCTTCGCTGGAGCCGGTGTTGAAGCGCACGTTGGGCGTACCGCTCTTTCAGGAGCAACTGTTGCGCATCGCAATGACGGTTGCGAATTTCTCCGGTGCTGAGGCGGAGGAGTTGCGCAGGGCTGTGGGAATGCGGCGGTCCTGGGAACGGATGAAGAACCTGGAGGCGAAACTGCGCGCTGGCATGGCGGTAAACGGGATCGACGTGAAGACGCAGGACACCATTGTGGAGAACATCAGCTCGTTTGCCCTGTATAGATTTCCCGAATCGCATGCGGCGAGCTTTGCGCTGATTGCGTACACCTCTGCGTATCTGAAGGTGCGATATCTTGCTGCATTCACATGTGCGATTCTGAACAATCAACCGATGGGTTTTTACATGCCCGCGGTACTGGTGAAGGACGCGCAGAGGCATGGTCTGCGGATCAAGCCCATCGATGTGCAGGTATCGGATTGGGCTTGCACGATTGAGCATGAGAGAGATGGGTCGCTTTCGATGCGGATGGGGCTGGGCTATGCGAAGGGGCTGCGCAAGCAAGCGGCGGATGCACTGGTCGAATCGCGCATGCGCTGCGGGTTCTTTCGTTCGGCGGAAGATCTTGCGTTGCGCGTGCAGCTGCTCAACCGCAAGGAGCTTACGCTGCTGGCGCGGGTCGGAGCTTTAAACTCGCTCGATGGAATCGAGCACCGTAGAGATGCGTTGTGGCAGGTGGAGCGCGCGGGCAAGTTGGAAGGTCCGCTGCTGCGACAGGACAGCGAATGGCTGCGAGAGGGTTCGGAGACTTTGCCGCTGCAGCGGATGAATATAGAAGAGCGCATGGTGGCAGACTATTCCGGCACTGGGCTAACCGTCGGCAGACATCCCATGCATTACCGGCGGAACGAGCTGCGGCAGCAAGGTGTGCTTTCCGCAGAAGAACTCCGGCGCTGCAAGGACGGGGAATTTGTACGCGCGGCGGGGTGCGTGATTGCGCGCCAGCGTCCGGGCACCGCCAAAGGCTTTATCTTCCTCTCTATGGAAGACGAGACCGGAATTGCGAATGTTATCGTTACGCCCGATCTCTATGAACGGGAGCGCATGATCGTTGTTCGCAGCAAGTTTCTTTTGGCGGAGGGCGTGTTGCAGAACCAGGATGGCGTGGTTCATGTGAAGGCGAAGAGGCTGGCTGCGCTTGGCTCCGCAATCATGACGACCCAACCGCAGGGTGCAATCGAGTCAGCAGATGCGCGGTAGCTGCTCGCCGAACATTACATCGAGTACTCGGGTCCCGCCGATCTCGGTCTTCATCAGCACCATGCCGGGGTGGTCGGTGACGACTTCGCCAATGATCGCTGCGTCCTGGCCAAGCGGGTGCTCGCGCATCTGTTGCCGCACAGCTTCCGCCATCTCGGGCCGGACGATGGCCAGCAGCTTGCCTTCGTTGGCGACGTAGAGCGGGTCGAGTCCCAGCACCTCGCAGGCGCCCTTGACCGATTCGCGCACCGGGATCGACCGTTCGCGCAGCATCATGCCGACGCCAGCGCGCTTGGCGATCTCGTTCAAGGTGGTCGCTGCTCCGCCGCGCGTGGGGTCGCGCAGACAATGAATAAAGTCGGGGCCAGCGGGTGAGGGAGTAGCCAGCATTGCGGCTACCAGGCCATTCAAGGAAGCGCAGTCGCTCTCGATCGCGCCTTCAAACTCCAGGCCCTCGCGCTGGGACATGATGGCCATGCCATGGTCGCCGATGTAGCCGCTCAGAATGATGGCGTCGCCCGGACGCGCGCGGTCGGCGGAGATGTTGATACCACTCTCGATGACGCCGATGCCGGTGGTTGTGATGAATATCTGGTCGCCCTTGCCGCGGTCGACGACCTTGGTGTCGCCGGTGACGAACTGTACGCCGGCGTCTGCAGCGGCGGCGCGCATCGACTCCACCACGCGGCGGAGATCGTCGACGGGCAGGCCTTCTTCGAGGATGAATGCGGCGGAGAGATAGAGCGGCCGCGCGCCGCTCATCGCCAGATCGTTGACAGTGCCGTGCACTGCAAGCCGGCCGATATCGCCGCCGGGAAAAAATATTGGGGTGACGACGAACGAGTCCGTGGTGAAGGCCAACCGCACGCCGCCGACGGTCAGGACCGCCTGATCGTCGAGCTTGTCGAGCACTGGATTGCGGAAAGCGGGCAGGAAGATTTTGTCGATCAGGTCGGCGGTAAGCTTGCCACCGCTGCCATGGCCCAGCACGATCTGTTTGTGTTCGAAGATGGGGATTGGGCAGGACCCGAACAGCGGAGAGACAGGGGTCTCCGCGTCTTGCGTTCTCTCTTTGGCCGTATCTTCCGAGGTCGCCATTGGCTTACGCTCTTCCTCCGTTGGCAGATGCTGCAACGGGCGCGACGGGCGCATTGCCGGGCGCGATCTGGTGCAAGGCGTCGGCGCCCTGCGGCTTCAAGTGGCGTCCGTAGGCGTAGTAAGCGGCGCATGCGCCTTCGGCTGACACCATGGTCGCGCCAAGCGGATGCTGCGGTGTGCAAAGCGTACCGAAGGCGGGGCAATCGTGCGGCTTCTTGATGCCGCGGAGGATTTCGCCACTGATGCATATCTCCGGCTCAAGTGTGGCGATCTCCGCAACGTCGAAGAGCTTCTCCGCGTCGTGTGCTGCGAACTCTTCGCGCAGGCGATAGCCGCTCTTCGGGATTGTGCCGATGCCGCGCCACTTGCGGTCGGACACCTCGAAGACCTTGCCGATCAGTTTCTGCGCCGGGAGGTTGCCGGTCTGGTCGAGGACGCGCGAGTACTGGTTCTCCACCAATGCGCGTCCTTCCTCGAGTTGCTTGATGGTCATCAGCGTCCCTTCGAGAATGTCCAGGGGCTCGAATCCGGTCACAACGATCGGCGCCTTGTAGCGCGCGCTAATTGGGATGTACTCGCTGTACCCCATCACGGCGCACACGTGACCCGGACCGAGAAATCCCTGCACGAGGTTCTCCGGCGACGCGAGAATTGCTTCGAGTGCCGGCGGCACCAGCACGTGCGAGACCAGCAGCGACACGTTGGTCATCTTCTCTTCGCGGGCGCGCCACGCGAGCATCGCATTGGCCGGGGCGGTGGTCTCGAAGCCAATGGCAAAGAAGACGATTTGTTTGGAAGGGTTTGCACGCGCAATCTTCAGGCAGTCCAACGGCGAGTAAACGATGCGCACATCGCCGCCTTCGGACTTGATCGTGAACAGGTCACCGTTCGATCCGGGCACGCGCAGCATGTCGCCAAACGAGCAGAAGATTACATCCGGCCGCCGCGCAATGGCATGGGCCTTGTCGATCATCTCGAGAGGCGTTACGCACACCGGGCAGCCTGGCCCGTGGACCAGCTCAACACCCTGCGGCAGAAGTTGATCGAGCCCGTTCTTTACGATGGAGTGGGTCTGTCCGCCGCAGACCTCCATCAATACCCATGGCCGCGTCTGGATGCGCCGCATCTCCGCCACTATCTTGGTGGCGACGTCCCCGTCGCGATATTCGTCAAGGTATTTCATTGCCGTTGCTCCCCTTGATGAATCTACTCACGGTCGCCCGCTTAGCCGCTTCAATCTCGTCTACCTCTTCCACAACGGGCGAGTCCAGCTCGTTGAGTTGATCGAGTTCCATCAGCGCCTGGTAGGTTCGTTCCGCTTCCGCCTCATCGACGCGGCTGATGGCGAAGCCGACATGCACCAGAACGTATTCTCCGGTCTGCGTCTCCGGCAAGTATTCAAGGCAGGCCTCGCGCACAATGCCGCCGAACTGCACCTTGGCCATGCGCAGTCCGCCCTGGTCGTACGTTTCGACCACCTTCCCCGGTATCGCCAGACACATAGAATCTCCTTTACCCGTCTCGTCGCATAAGCTCGTTGGCGATAACAGCCTGCCCAAGCGCGATTCCACCGTCGTTCGCGGGAACCAGGGCGTGCAGGAATACGCCAAAGCCGCGACGGCGCAACTGTACTATCGTACGCTCAAGAAGGTAAAGGTTCTGGAAGGTTCCTCCGCTCAGGCAGACGCGGTTCAGCCCATCGCTTTTCCGGATGAGACTGCATACTTCGACGATGGCAGCGGCTAACGTATTGTGGAACTTAGCGGAAATCTCTTCGGCTGACTTGCCCTGGGTTTCGGCATCTTTGGCGATGGCAAGAATAGTTGCGCGGAGATCGACGATCATCGGTTCACTTCCTTCGATGTCGAAGGCATAGTGTTCGGCTTCAGGCTTGTGCAGCGCGCCGCTCGCGCGGACCGCGGCGGTCTCCAGGGCAATGGCCGCCTGTCCCTCAAACGTCACTTCTGAAGTCAGCCGGAGGATCGCAGCCACGGCATCGAAGAGCCTGCCGCAGGAAGATGTCTCGACCGTCTGGATTCTTCTGGCGAGCATTGTGTCTACCAACTCGATCTGCCTGGCAGTCACTCCGTGAAAGCCTCGGAGTCCGGTTGGCATCTGCTGTCCGAAGGCATCGCGCAGATAGCTCAACGCCATGCGCCAAGGCTGCCGCACTGCTGCGTCTCCGCCGGGCAGCGGGACATAGCGAAGGTGCGCGCGACGAGTGACCTCAGCAAAATCGGCGACCAGAAACTCGCCGCCCCAGATCTTTCCGTCGGTCCCGAATCCAGTGCCGTCGAAGGCGACGCCGATGACCGTGTCATGCAGATGGTTCTCCGCCATGCAACTCGCGATGTGCGCGTGATGATGTTGCACTCCGATCTTTCGCTCGATGTTCGATGCGAGCGCCATGCGGGTGCTCCAGTAGCCGGGGTGGAGATCGTGGGCTACGGCTCGCGGCAACACCCTGAAGAGGTGCTGCAAGCGCGCGAGCGTCTCTTCGAAAAACTGCATGGTCTCGTAGTTTTCCAGGTCGCCGATGTGCTGGCTCAGGATCGCGTAATGGCCCTTGGTGAGGCAGAAGGTGTTCTTCAACTCACCGCCGAACGCGAGGACCTCGTCCAGCTCGATTCCGAGGTCGATTGTCTGCGGAACAAAGCCGCGCGAGCGCCGCAGCACCCGTTCGCGTCCCAAGAACGTACGTACCACTGAATCGTCTACGCGCATCGCGATGTCGCGGTTATGCAGCAGAAACCAGTCCGCGACTCCATCGAGATGGCGTATCGCCTCGGCGTTCGAGACGACAATGGGCTCCTCGCTGAGGTTGCCGCTGGTCATCACCAGTGCGGTGTACTCGGAAGCCATTCCAGGCGAATCGCTGAACAGAAGATAGTGCAGCGGCGTGTACGGCAGCATCACGCCCAGTGTGTCGTTGCCGGGGGCGACTGAGGCGGATACCGCCGCACCGGCGAGCCGCGGCAGCACGACGATGGGCCTGCGGACGTTGACCAGCGCAGCCTCATCCTCCGCCGAGACATCGGAGATCGTCCTCACCGACGCAACGTCACGCGCCATCAGGGCGAACGGTTTGTCAGGACGGTGCTTGCGTCGCCGCAGTTCCGCGACGGCCGCGTCGTTACTGGCATCGCACGCCAATAGGAAGCCACCAAGCCCCTTCACGGCAAGAATTTTCCCGGCTCTGAGTAACGCTCGCGCCTCGCGGATCATGGTCAGCGAATCTCGATCTGTGAACGAGCAATCGGCCAGAGAGGTGCCTCGAGCGACCAGTTCGAGCGACGGCCCGCATACGCCGCACGCATTGGGCTGCGCATGAAAGCGCCGGTCATTCGGATCCGCATACTCCGCCGCGCAGGCAGAGCACATCGTGAAGCCGGCCATGGTCGTGGTTGCACGATCGTACGGGATGTCCTGGATGATGGTGTAGCGTGGCCCGCAGTGCGTGCAGTTAGTAAACGGATAGCCGTAGCGCCGATTGAGCGGGTCGCCGAAGTCGCGCCAGCAGGCGTCGCACGTGCCTGCGTCGGGTGAGATCAGCGAAAAGCCGCCAAACTCTTCGTGGCTCTCAAGGATGGAAAAGCCTGCGCCGCCGCGAGCTTCCATTTCAGTGACAACGATTGTGCTGATCGCCGCCAGTTGCGGAGGGCTGTTTCGCAGGGTTTCGATGAATGCGGCGATCTCAGCTTCGGCCCCTTCAATTTCAATCGTCACACCCGACGACGAATTGAAGACGTACCCTGTCAAGCCGAGAGAATGCGCGAGTTTGTAGACGAACGGGCGAAACCCCACTCCCTGCACAATTCCACGGACGTCGATGCGGTTGCGCCTAGCCGACGCTGTGGGCGTGGTCGCCATAATGGGCCTAGGATACCTGAATCTTCACGGTCCGCCGGACGCATCGCAATGGTCGCGCTTCAAGGGTTGGGAGCGCCGAGCGTGAAATAGAAGGTTGCTCCCTTACCGATCTCACCTTCGGCCCAGACCTTGCCCTCGTGTCGGGCAATGATTCTTTGCACGGTGGCAAGGCCGATTCCGGTTCCGGAAAACGCAGTTTCTGTATGGAGCCGCTGAAACGGCTTGAAGAGCCTGCCCGCCATTCGCTGGTCGAATCCGGCACCGTTGTCGCGCACGAAGTAGATCGTCTGAAGGCCATCCTGAATGCAGGCGAATTCAATCCGCGCCGACTCCTTATGTCCCGTGAACTTCCAGGCGTTCCGCAAAAGATTCTGCATAACCACTTGCATCAGGCCCTTGTCGGCATTGGCATGGCATCCCTGTTGGACGACCGTCTTCACATTTCGGTCCGGGTGTGCGGCGGCGAGGTCGTCGAGGATGGAACTGGCCAAAGCGCTCAGGTCCAATTGTTTCAAGTGCAGTCCCACGCTGGTCGCGCGCGAGAGGTTAAGCAGGTCGTCGATGAGGTTGGACATCTCCGCCACGGAAGATCCAAGGCGTTCCAGCATGGGGTCAACTGCATCGGCGGGCGCATGGTCGGCCTGATCGTTCAGGATGTAACAAATATTGCTGATGATATCGAGTGGCCCGCGCAGATCGTGAGCGACGGTGTAGGAGAAAGACTCGAGCTCACGGTTGGCTGCGCGGAGTTGCGCGGTGCGCTCTTCCACGCGAAGCTCCAGCTCGTTTCTGGCCTGCTCGAGGGCCACGTCGCGCTGCTGGATCTCGGCAAGCATCTCATTGAAGGCTTCAGTGAGGAACATCAGTTCGTTGTAGCTCTGGCCCGGGTCAAACCGGAGCGAGTAATCCCGATAGCGCGAGACCAGGCGCGCCGTGCGTGCGAGCGCAACGATGGGCTCGGACAAAAGTCTGCGAAATACTGTGCCCACCAGCAGAGCCACGCCGAGACAAAGAAGGAGAATCGCTCCAGTAATTGCGGCGTAGTGGATCGCCTGCTGCCGCAAACCATTCAGGTGCGCCTGGATGTACACCACCCCGGCAGGTTTCCCCTGGAAGACAATTCGGGAGCCGACGAGTACATCAATTCCGCTCCTAAAACTGGATCGCAGCGAGCCTGACGGCATGGCCTGCGGTTCGATAGGTGCGCTGCCATTTGCAGGATATTGGGCGAAGAGTTCACCTGACTGTGTGTATATCGCCGCGGCGATGACATCGCTTGAGTTGCTCAATGCGGAAAGAGTCGTTTGTGCCGAAGCCTTGTCGTTGAAGATGATTGCGGCCGCACTGTTCGTGCCGATGATCTGCGCTTCTCCGGTGAGGTTATTGACGGCGGCTTGACGGGAGGTAACCAAGTCGTAGGCGATGAAGGAAACGTATGCCAACAACAGGGCAATGCCGCTTACAAGGGCATTCATCCAGGAGAGTCTGGCTGCGATCGATCCGGAACGGGAGGTCGGCCTCATCCTTGCGCTTCCTGCGATGGTCTCGAATTCGCGTATACACCCACCTTGACGAGTTCTGACCTGAGTTCGATGACCGGTGGATTAACGCGTAGGATCACGGCACTCGAACACTGCAACGCTGCCGGGGCTATGTCGATCTGCGCGGTCTCAGATGCTCCCGCCGGCGAGGGGTCGGCCGGACTCCAGAGCAGGAGACCGTGTGATGGGGGTGTTCCGCACCCTATTAACGTGTTTTGCCTTCGTAGAACGAAGGAAGCCACGCGAGACATTCACACTCCAACCAAGACCCGGGCAAGTCAGGACGAACATACTATCGGCTAGAGCGGCTTCACAACAGGCGTACCCGGTGTGAATAGACACTTGCCTGATCTTTGAACAAAAGCCACCTTGCGCAATATCCCGAGAGCCGGAGTGAGGGTGAACTCGTTCCAGCTCTGAGATAGAAGTAGCGCAAGGTGGGATGCGGGAGTTCGGAGAGGGGTTGTCCGGATGCTTGCCTGCCGGGTGTCTCCGGGCGTGTCGAGAGGGGCGGAGGCAGCTATTTCTTCTTCCCTGGAATGAGGGTGCCCAGCCGGGCGATCCAGAGGCGTCCCGAGACTGTGGCGGGCGGTGGCGGTGGCTTCCGAACTACGGCAGACGACGTCGAATGTGGCGCTGCATCCGCCTTCGTCCGGGGGTTGGCATCGGAACTGGGCAAGTCAATGCTGCCGTCCGGGGGCTTCGAGCCGCTCTCGGCGACTCCGGCTTCAGTTGGATTCACGGTGGCCTCGCTCCCCGGTTGGGGTAGACTCGCGCCGGGCTGGGGAGATGCGGAGTCTACCCATTGGACGATCAGCGAGATCCGCCGGTTGGACGGATCGAGCGGGTTGGATGGCAAACGCAACATCTGATCCGCATAGCCTCGCACCTGCGAGATCTGGTTTGGCCCGATACCACCCTGCTGTAGCAGCCGGCGCGCGGAGTTTGCGCGGTCTGATGATAGCTCCCAATTGGTATATCCGGTGTCGCTCGAATAAGGCTGCGCGTCAGTGTGACCTTCGATGAGCAAACGGTTTGGCAGCACCTTCAGTTGAGCCGAGAGGAGATTAAGGAGGGCCACGCCGTTCTCGCTCAGCTTCGGGCTCCCACTCTCGAAAAAGGCTCCGCCTTTATCCTCGATCAGCTCGATCTTCAGGCCTTCTCCTGTGACCGTGATGTCGATCTGCTTTGAAAGTTTGGTTAGGTCCGCTTGTTTGAGTATTGCTTTTTCGATCTCCTCTTTCAGCTTTTCGACATTCTGCTTGTCGATCGAGATGCTCTCGCCCGCTCCCAGGGTCATAGTGCCAGTCTCGCGTCCGCCGCTCTTGGGATCATTGAAATATCCGGCAACCGCTTTCTTGATCTGTGGCGAGGTGTTCAACAGCCACAGGACGATGAACAGCGACATCATCGCGGTGACGAAGTCTGCGTAGGCCACCTTCCAAGCGCCGCCGTGATGGGCGCCGTGCGAGACCTTCTTCTTGATGACGAAGATGGGTCGGATGGGCTTCGTGGTCGCTGCCATGGTGAGATCCCCCTATGTTGCGCTGCTATCCGCAGGCTGGGCGTCGGAGCTGGGGCTGGCTGGTGGAGCTTCGCCACCCGCGGGCCGCTTGCATCCGGTCTCCATCTCGTCGAAGGTGGGGCGGGCGTGTTCGGGAATCGCACGCCTTCCCATCTCGATGGCCAGCATTGGGGCCAGCCCCTTCAGGAATGCGAGAATGACCACTCGAATCACATGCAGGTACGAGTTTTGCGCGTCTGCCTCTTTGGTCATGCTGGATGCCAGCGGTCCGACAAGTCCGTAGCACAACAGGATGCCGAGGAAGGTGCCAACCAGGGCCGCAGCTACTTTCTTGCCTATCTCTTCGGGTGGCCCGCCCAGCGAACCCATGGTGATGACTACGCCGAGCACCGCGGCGACGATGCCCAATCCCGGCAGCGCGTCTGCCACAGTCGTAAGCGCGTTGACCGGCTGCAGAACCTCATGGTGCGCAACCTCCATGTCGAGTTCCATCATCTGGTCCATGTCGAACGGCTCCACGCCTCCGGTAATCGCTGTGCGCAGCGTATCGCACACGAACGCCTGCGCGTGATGGTCCTTGAGAAACTCGGGATATTTTTTGAATATCTCGCTCTCCGCCGGCTTCTCGATATCGTCCTCGATTCCGATCAGCCCCTTCTTGCGGACCTTGTTGCATAGCTCGAACATCATCTTCAGGGTGTCCAGGTATCGCGACTTGCCGAACCTTGAGGGGCTGAGCACTCCCAATGCGCCCACCATCATGGCCTTGATGATATGGATCGGGTTCGCGATGAGCAGCGTGCCCGCGGCCGCGCCGACGATCGTCACCAACTCCGATGGCTGGACAAGCACGAGAAGGTGTCCCTTCTCCATCAGGAAGCCGGCGATCACTGCTCCAAAGACAACGACGATTCCAATGATTGGGAGCATTATGTTTCCCTTGCTTCGGTTACATGGTTGCCGCCCGCATAGGCACTGGCCTGCATGGCTTGGCGTGCGCGGTTCAACAGAGACTGCAGTGTGTTTCCTTCAGTTGCCTGGCTTGCTCCGATGCTCACGGTCAGGCCTACCCGGTCGCCCCACCAGCGAAAGTCCGCCGTCCGCGCCAGTCCGGCGAGGCGTCGCGCATGCTCGGCCAGAAGCTCCGCCGTACGCTCGTGCGCCAGCACCAGGAACTCGTTGTTGCCCCAACGGCCGATGATCTCCGACGGCTTCATCTGCCGCAGCAGGGTCTGCTCGACCGTCCGCAGCATCGCCTCGCATGCGTCCCGGCCATGGGTCTTGCGCAGTGACTGTGCCTGGTCGACAGTGACCCAAAGCAGTCCAAAGGGCATGCGGCTGGTTATCCACTGGTGGTGCGCCGCATCCAGCCGGTCTTCCATATCGGCCTGGCTTCGCTCGATGCCCTCGCCCTCGCCGCTCTCTCCGTGGGGTAGTGCATCCACTTCTTCCACCGGATAGAACAGCAGGGCCGTGCCCGTGGACTCCCCGAGGGTATCCCGGAGTGCGACTTTGCGCAGCATTCCCGGCACTGAATGTCCCAGCTTATGGCTCATTGAAACGAGGGTTGGCCATTTGAGCAAATCACTGCTCTCGTCACCACTCTCGGTTTCGGATTCCAATGTCGGTAATCGACGGGAATACCCGACGCCTGCCGATACAAAGCTGGTTGCCGCGCGCATCTGTCCACACGGCCCGTAGGACTCAGCGCTACCGCCCGCTCTGCTGCGATGCTCTTCGTCGACGCGGTACAAATCGTCAGGGCACCGCCGACAGATCACATCCGCGGCCGTGTAGCCGGTCAGCGCTGCGGCCGCCTTGTTCCAGAACAATACATTCAACTGCTCATCGAGTATTGCCACGCCTCCGTCCATGAGGTCGAGGGTCGCCTCCAGCATCTCCGCACGATCGCTCATGTCCATCGGACCTCGGGGCTTCATTTGCCTTCTGGATTGGTTATCGACGATGTTGGCCGAGACTTCACGGGTTCAGCGGGTGGCAGTGGGCTCACGCCCGCGATCTCGAGGCCTACCTTCGGCAGGAACCGAGGCCTGCGACCGCGGCTGGCATCTCTGGAGATTCCAGCACTGTATGGGAACGCCGACGGCGAGTTTTTCCTCCTTGATCTGCTGCAATAACTGTAGACCCGACATGACTGGCATATTGAGAACTCGCGGATTCGACACAAAATGGCAAAGCCAAGCACCCCGGTCTGCAGTTACAATCGGGGTGGAGAATAGCGATGCCGTCCATCCTGCGGACCCTGTTCAACGACGAACCGGGCGGCACCAAAGCGAAGATCATCGCAATATACGCGATGCTGCTGGTGTTCAATCTGGCGGCATGGGGATGGGCGCTGGTCGCATTTCACCGGTATCCGGTTCTTCTGGGCACTGCGTTTCTCGCGTACAGTTTTGGGCTTCGCCACGCAGTTGACGCGGACCATATTGCGGCCATCGACAATGTCACTCGCAAGTTGATGCAGCAGGGAAAGCGACCTGTTGCGGTTGGACTCATGTTCTCGCTCGGCCATTCATCGATCGTCATTGTGGGATCCATTGCAATCGCGGCCACGGCGCTGGCGATGCATCATCGCATCGATGCTGCCAGGGAGATTGGAGGAGTCATCGGCACGCTGGTGTCGACTCTCTTCTTATTCGGAATTGCGATCGTCAATTTGATCGTTCTTCGCTCGGTCTATCGCACATTCACGCGGGTCCGGCGCGGAGGCACGTACGTAGAAGAAGACTTTGACCTGCTTCTTGGCAATCGCGGGTTCCTCAATCGTCTGTTCCGCCCAATGTTTAAGATCATCCGGTGCAGTTGGCATATGTACCCGCTGGGCTTGTTGTTTGGCCTTGGATTCGATACTGCCACAGAGATCGGGCTGCTTGGCATCTCGGCGGCTGAGGCTTCCAAAGGGCTTTCCCTATGGTCGATCCTGGTGTTTCCGGTGCTCTTCGCAGCGGGTATGTCGCTGATCGATTCGACCGACAATATCCTGATGCTTGGCGCATACGGATGGGCCTACGTAAAGCCTATTCGTAAGCTGTACTACAACATCACGATTACCTCGGTGTCGGTGGTCGTAGCCTTCGCGGTTGGCGGGATTGAGGCGCTCGGGCTATTGTCCGGTCGATTGCACCCGAAAGGTGTGTTTTGGACCATGATCAACACACTGAATGGCAACTTTGGCTTGCTGGGCTACGGTATTATCGGGCTGTTTGCCCTGAGCTGGATTGTGTCCATCGCAATCTACAGGTGGCGACGCTTCGACTTCCTCGAACCGGAACAAGTCGAATCCTGATAGGTTGTTGCGATGAAGATTCCGGTGAGTTTGGTGGCCGCGTTGATCCTCTGTACGCCGACTGCTCATGCGCAGAGCGTCATTGCCGGCGCCGATGTTTCTTTTCTGCGCCAGATGGAGAGCAGGGGAGTGGTTTTCAAGGATGCGGGGGTGGCCGAGCCAGGTCTGCAAATCCTGAAGAACCACGGATATACGTGGGTGCGGCTGCGCGTTATGGTCGATCCGATATCGCTGCCGAACACGCTGGAGTACACAATTGCGTCGGGAAAGGATGCGAAGGCGCGCGGCTTCAAGGTGCTGTTGGACTTCCACTACTCGGACGACTGGGCCGACCCCCAGCACCAGACAGTGCCGCGGGCGTGGGCGAAGATGTCTCACGAGGAACTCGAGAAGGCGGTGTTCGTCTACACGCGCGACACGATTGCGGCGATGCGCAAGCAGCATGTGCTGCCCGACATGGTGCAGGTGGGCAACGAGATAACCGTCGGCATGATGTGGCCGGACGGGCGGCTGCCGGCACAGTGGAAGAACTTCGCGGACCTGCTGCTGGCCGGGATTCACGGCGTCGACAAGGGGCGCGGATGGGGCAGGCGGCCGGCGATCATGATCCATATCGACAAGGGAGGAAACCAGGCTGCGACCAAGAGGTTCCTGGATAATCTGGCGCAATATCATGTGCCTTACGACGTGCTCGGACAATCGTTCTATCCGTGGTGGCAGGGTAGTCTCGACGATCTCAAGAACAATCTGGCGTTTGTGTGGAACACCTACCACAAGGATGTTGTGGTGGCCGAGACGGCGTACGACTGGAGGACGGGCGAGGACTTCAAGGGCAAGCCGGTACCCTTTCCGCAGACACCGGAGGGGCAACGCGACTTCCTCGCGGCCTTGAATCAAGTGGTGCGAGAGGCTCCCGGCGGCAAGGTGCGGGGCATCTTCTGGTGGGAGCCGATGGCCGGCGGCTCGATCGCCAAGCGGGCGCTATTCGACGATGAGCACAACGCGCTGCCGGCGATCCACGTGTTCGACGCTGCTCCGAGCGCCGATGCGCACTGACCACTGCGACGATTCCCATCCTGCGGCATCGAATGTGGGTATCCGGTTCGAAGGGATCTGGAGACGTTTCTGAGTCCTACGGAAAGCTGATAACGTCTAAATAGTACTGGACGAAGCGTTTAGCAAAACTCTTTTACGCTGTCGTTTTCTGGTTCGAACAACTTCGGCAATCGGTGCGAGCTCCATTCGGCTAATGCGGATGGAGTCTCAGGCCAAAGGTGATTTGATGTGGATTGTCCGTCTCGCACTTTCGAGACCCTACACATTCGTGGTGTTATCGCTCCTGCTGTTCTTTCTGGGCCCGGTGGTCATCCTGCGGACGCCGGTCGATATCTTCCCGAATATCGATATTCCGGTCGTGTCCGTGATCTGGCAGTATGCGGGTTTCTCGCCGCAGCAACTGAGCGATCGGATTGTGGTGCCGTTCGACCGCGGCCTGACGACAACGGTCAATGACATCGAGCACACGGAGTCGCAGACGCTGAACGGTGTCTCCGTGGTGAAGATCTTCTTCCGCCCGAATGTCAACATTTCGCAGGCTGTGGCCCAGGTTACGGCGATCGCGCAGACGGCGCTGCGGGGGTATCCTCAGGGTACGACGCCTCCTCTCATCATTCAGTACAGCGCGTCGAGCGTGCCGGTGCTGCAACTCGGGCTCTCCGGAAATGGCTTGACCGAGCAGCAATTGAACGACTTTGGCACGAACTTCATTCGAACGCAGTTAGCCACGGTGCAAGGCGCCTCGATACCGTTGCCCTATGGGGGCAAGCAGCGACAGGTGCAGGTCGATATCGACACCCAGAAGCTGCAGGCCCATGGGCTCTCCGCTGCCGACGTGGTCGCCGCAGTGGGCGCGCAGAACATCATCCTGCCCGCCGGCGAGGTCAAGATGGGCCACGTTGACTACCAGGTAGAGACGAATAGCACTCCGGGGACGATTGCGGAACTCAACGACCTACCGATCAAGACCGTCAACGGCGCCACCATTTACGTCCACGACATCGGCAATGTGCGCGATGGATTCCCTCCGCAAACGAATATCGTGCGCGTCGATGGACAGCGGGCATCCCTCATCACCATCCAGAAAACGGGCGACGCCTCCACGCTGGACATCATCTCGAATGTGCGCGCCCAGTTGCCTCACATCCTGTCGCAACTTCCAGCGGCACTGCAGATCCGGCCGATCTCTGACCAATCGGTCTTCGTAAAGTCGGCCATCAGCGGTGTTGTGCGCGAAGCGATCATTGCCGGCTGCCTGACCGCAGCGATGATCCTGATCTTCCTCGGGAACTGGCGTTCGACGCTTATCATCGCGGTATCGATTCCATTGTCGATCGTCTGTTCGCTACTGATGCTGTCGGCGCTGGGCGAGACGATCAACATTATGACTTTGGGCGGCCTGGCGCTCGCGGTCGGCATCCTGGTGGATGATGCCACGGTAACGATTGAGAACATCAATCGCTTTCTGGAAGAGGGCCAGGACGTCGAGCTGGCGATTCTGGAAGGCGCCAGGCAGATTGCGGTGCCGGCTTTCGTCTCCACTCTCGCGATCTGCATCGTGTTCGTGCCGATGTTTTTCCTTGCAGGCGTCGCCAGGTACCTGTTTGTTCCGTTGGCGGAAGCGGTCGTGTTCGCCATGCTTGCTTCTTATTTCCTGTCGCGAACTATCGTGCCCACCATGGCGAAGTATCTACTGAAAGGTCATGAGCATGATCGCGTGGAACAAGCGCGCGCGAGCCGCAATCCTTTTCGTCGCTTCCAAATCACGTTCGAACATTACTTCGAGAAGCTGCGCGACTGGTACTACGGGGTATTGTGTCTCTGTATGGAGTATCGGGCTATCTTTCTGCTGGCGATCGTGGCCTTCTGGATTGGGTCGTTCGCGCTCCTTTATCCATGGCTCGGGCAGGACTTCTTTCCATCGGTAGACGGCGGTCAATTCAAGCTGCATGTGCGTGCCCACACCGGAACGCGGATTGAAGATACGGCACGCCTGTGCGATCAGGTTGAAGACGTGATCCGTAGCCAGATCCCCGCATCGGATCTCGGCACAATCATCGATAACATTGGCCTTCCGAACTCGGGGTTGAACCTCTCCTACTCGAACTCTGCCCCCGTGGGCACGGGCGACGCGGACATCCTGGTCTCGCTCGCGAAGAAGCATCGGCCCACCGCGGAGTACACGCATGCATTGCGCGAAAAACTGACGCAGGACTTTCCCGGAACAGAGTTCTATTACCTGCCGACCGACATGGTCAGCCAGATTCTGAACTTCGGTCTGCCCGCCCAGATCGATGTTCAGGTAACGGGCTTGCACGTGGAACAGAACCGTGTGCTGGCCGAACAGTTGATGCAGCAGATCAGCCACGTCCCGGGTACCACGGATCTCCGCATCCAGCAGCCGTTTAACCTGCCGAAGTGGACAGTCAATGTCGATCGGACACGCGCGCAGGAGGTTGGGTATAGCCAGCGGGATGTGGCGCAGGACCTGCTTACCAGCTTGAGCGGCAGCTTTCAAACCTCTCCGACCTTCTATCTCGATCCGCAGAACCATGTAAGTTACAACATTGCCGTGCAGACCCCGCAGTACGACGTGAAAAGCCTGCAGGAGCTTCAGAACTTCCCCATTTCCACCAACGGATCAGCCCAGCAGCCGCAGATTCTAGGCAATCTCGCATCAATCGTGAGAGGCGTCGAACCTGGGACGCTAAGTCACTACAATGCCCAGCCGATCATCGACGTCTATGGCTCGGTCGAGGGCACCGATCTGGCCAGCGTGGCAGGCAGGGTCGAGAAGATCATCAGCGACACCAAGCCGAAGCTTAAGAACGGGGCCGAGATCAATTTGCGCGGCCAGATCCAGACCATGCACAGCTCCTTCCAGGGATTGTTCTACGGGCTGCTGTTCTCGATCGTGCTGGTCTACGCGCTCATCGTGGTGAACTTCCAAAGTTGGCTCGACCCGTTCATCATCATCGTCGCGCTGCCCGGGGCGTTGGCTGGAATTGTGTGGATGCTGTTCGTCACCGGAACCCACATCAGCGTTCCCGCGCTGACCGGCTCCATCATGTGCATGGGCGTGGCAACGGCGAACTCGATTCTCGTAGTCAGCTTCGCGAAGGAACAGATGGCGTCGGGCATGAGCGCGGCGGAGGCGGCGCTCAGTGCGGGGTTCACGCGTTTCCGTC